>Ga0315914_1000612_pt1 | contig 47112 bp, 28 predicted proteins | sample MpolenodulesMG_FD_203920 | JGI IMG/M metagenome (GOLD analysis project Ga0315914, IMG submission 203920) | Medicago polymorpha root nodule microbial communities from Los Angeles, California, United States - elongated nodules | ecosystem: Host-associated > Plants > Roots > Nodule | place: USA...
GACAATTATCAAATCAGGCAAAAGATCAATGGTGAAGAATCAAAGCTTCAAGCAAGACAAGTTGATGTAACAGCTAATTCTCAACGTCTCTCAAATCCTCTATATATAGGGATAAAGACTTGAAGAATATACACAGACATATACAAGGAAAAAAAAGGGTCAATACTCTGTGCAAAACGTCGCAAACACATCAACAACTTAGAGAATTCTTACAATAGTTCATATCTTAGAATTCTCAAGTGTCTAGAAAAACAGAGTCTATTATGTTCGTATTGTTTTGTGAATACCTCTGATTGTATATCAAGTATTCAAAACCTTATTCAATTATTTGTAATTGTTAAGAGAAGTTTCTTTCAATTGTGATTGAGCAAAGGAAGTCTCTTGGAGTTGTCCTTGAGCAAGGAAGTCTCTTTCTTGTGTGATTGAGCATAGAAGTCTCTTGGAGTTGTCCTTGAGCATTGAGAAGTCTCTTTCTTGTGTGATTGAACAACTTGTAATCTGACATTACATTTTAGTGGAACTCTCCTTGGAAGTGCAAGGGGGACAGGACTACTTCCGGTTTGTGGAAGGAACTTGTATAATTGCTTGTGTTTTTTCTTTCTCTGTTCTCTTACTATTATCCGCTGCACTAAGACTCTGAACTCAAAGTCAGACTCTAAACTATTTCAGACTCTGAATCTGGGAACAGTTTTTCAGAACGTAAAGAAAGAAGTTTTTGAAAACACAATTCAACCCCCCCTTCTTGTGGTTTTTCTCACCTTCAATCACATCCTCAAACTCTTGATATTCATCTCTACCTTTTACATCTACCAAAAATACATTTCTCACATGATCTTCAATCTAAATCAATTGCATAAAAAAATCTAGGATTTTCTTCTTACATAAGCATAAAACACTCCAACATCGAAGTTGCATCTCCCGACTCTAAAGCCAAATGACGACTTTTATTTAATGATTTCTAATGTCTTTCTCTAAATAATCAATGTTCTCATATCATCCATGTTGTTTGGCCGTTGTGACGTAAATTTTGGTTGTTTTCACCCCAACATGTTGCAAAGTTTCAATACAATTCTTTTGAGCTTTATCGATTCTTCTACGACAAGGAAAATAATGTTCATATGCCAAAAAAACCTCATGACTGTGATGTTTAATGAAACTATGAACAATCCATTTTCCATCATAATTTATTTTATTGCGTAAGCAGGCCTCACAATCCACCTTCAAACAAGGATGTCAGTTATATGTGCGGTAGATAATTTTTTTTTCATATCTTCTGCAAGCATGAGTCACATCGATAAATTCCATAGAAACCTTTGAGCGATAACTAGTTTTGATGGAAATTCCAAATCCAGGAGATTTAACATAATGAGAGTAGAATGAATATACATTTTCTTGTGACTCAAACTTCATTCTGATGGAAGATTTTTGATTATCATTAGCTCCTAAATCACCAACACATGAATCATTATCGGTAGTCTCGTTAACAACTTGCTCTCCATTCCCATCAACAATTTATCTACATAACCATAAAGAGCTTCCGTTAATGCCTAATATATGGTGACAAATATTAAATGCCTAATATATGGTGACAAACATAGTTTTAAAACTCGGACCGGTCATTGACTCGGTAAGGCCACTGGGGCACTGGGTCGCCGGTTCAACCATTGAGTCATTGGTTGAACCGAATGACTGACCCGGATTAAACCGAATAACTCAGCTGTATAACTTGGTCTCTGAAAAAAAATGTGTACATGTATTAAATTGAGTTGGATCAAATTAAACTGGATCACTCAATCTCAAAAAATAAAATAAACTCATCAAAATTAACCATAATATCTGCATTTTATACCTACAAAAATTCATACCATATTTAAATAAATATTAGAAATTTATTTTAATTTTAATACATATATTTTACAAAGAAAAAACTATATAAAAAATATGTATTTTAATTATAAATATAATACAATAAATTAGATACATTGAAAATATATTATAATTTAGAATGTGAGTTAAATTAACTTTGTTTACAAGAGTTAAATTAACAACTTAATCATTTGAGCAATGGCCTAGTGTTGTGTTGTTATGGTTGAATGGTTTTTTTTTATTATCAAAAATATTAAATAACAACGATTTTTAATCAAAATATGTTAACAGCTTGAAGCAAACATGAATAGTGTACCGGATTCAATTTTGGAAGAAAGAAAAAAAGTGTATCAGTTTCAAAAAAATAATAATAGTCTACTGAAGAAAATGGCATACGTGTGGAATACAAACAGAGTGAAAATCTTGCTTTTGGACATGAATATTTTAAATATAAAAAATAAAAAGTAGAATTGTTCACAGGATAACAAGTGGTGTGTTGGTTGAAGCTTCTACCGTTGTCTAGTTGGTCTCCTGTTTGAATCCCGTTCATGGCAATTTTCGAAATTTTTTAATAAATAGTCAGCAGCGCAGTATTTACTCAGCTGGTTTGTATAAACCGTCGGGTCACCGGGTTTGGCCGGTTCACACCGGTTTAACAACATAGCCGATCCAATGTGATGTTTGAACCGAACACCCCACTGGTTCCTAGTTGGACCAGTCCGACGGGCCGGTCTGAGCCGGTTTCCAAAACTATGGTGACAAGTATTAAACACACACCCTCTCAAAAAAAAAAAGTATTAAACACATGACTTTAACTTATAAAAATGATAGCTTAAAAGTATGAAAGTATAAAAAGTTATGATTAACAACAACGATAACTTATGTATGATATGAATATCATTAATGCTTAAAAATGATAGCTTAAATAGTAACAATAACTTATGTGATGTGAATATCATAATAAACTAATATACGAAAGGATAACAACTCATATATGATATGATAATCCTTAAAAAAAAAATGATATGATAATAATAGTTGTGATTTTAACAATAACGAGAACAAATGTCGACTCATATACATGGCTATGATGATAACTAGAAACTAATAATTAAAGAGAGAAAAGAAGCGAGGACATGAACATTATTTCATGTACGTACCTCCTCTTAGAAAAAATAGATTTAGTCAATTTTATGAAAACGACCAATTTCTTTGACAAAGGAGAACTTGGAAGGGAACATGAAAATACTATATTTGTGGGAGGTTGAGTACAAGAGATGAAAAGTTAAAGTCTAATTTAATAATAAAAAATAAAATAAATAGAGAATGTGTTAATTTCGATTAATTATAATGGAGGGAGTACTTAAGTTTAGGCTTTAAAGAAAATATACTTAAGTTTATTTTTTACATTAATTGAAAAGGGCGGCGTTGGGCTGAATCTAGTTTCTCGCGGGACAAAATAACTACTAACTAATTTTTAAATGATCAACCTAGAAATAGAACATTGTCTTCTTTATGTTCCCTTCCTATTTTTGATTTGATATTTACAAATAATAAATACTCTCTCTATACTCCATTATATATTGAGTGTTGCAGAAAAATATATAGAAAATTAATTTGCAGCAACAAAATGAGAATTAAGAACTTTAGTTTTTAGGGTTAAATATATTTTTTATCCCTACATTTTGTCTTCTTATGAAAAATAGTCCCTACATTTCAACAAATGCTTTTAAAATTCCCACATTTTTATTCCGTTAGTGCAAATAGTCCCTGCCGTCAAATTTTACCCAATCACCAAACAGAATGGTGACGTGGCAATTGTTTTTTTTTTATAACTTTTTTAATGGGTTGGGCAAACAAAATGGGTCAAATAATACCCGACCCATGGATCCAAATAATATTAGAAGAGAGAAAGAAAGTGAGAGAGACAAAACCATGATGATGATATTTAATCTGGGTTAACCCAGTTTTTTATTTCTGATTTTCTTTTTATGATACAAAGATGATGTTGAATCTGGTTAACCCATATTTGCTTTATAAACAGCCTATGAACTATGAAGTTGCTTTATGAATGTTTGTTGTTGATTTGTTGTTATAGTTGTTGTATTGTTGCTGGTGTGTTGTTATTCTTGTGTTGATTGTCAAGATGAACATGAGAGAGAAATATATGAAGAAGATGAAGAACTTGTTGTTGTGTTGTTCTTGTTGCTATGTTGTGCTATTGTTGTTGTTCTTGATTCTAAAATGAATTTGTTTTTCTTAAATAATATTAATTAATAAAAAAAAGCTGCTGAAAAATTCTTATTTAATTGTATTTTGTTGTTAATCAATTAATTTAACTACAAATTAACACTAATCATTTCAATAAATGGCCATATCATAAAAAATTTGGGGTCCACTACCTGTCACGTCAATAATTTGACAGCAGGGACTAGGTACTAACGGAATAAAAATGTGGGAATTTTAAAAACATTTATTGAAATGTAAGGTCTATTCTTCAATGTGGGGTAAAATATAGGGAGCAAAAACATATTTAACCCTAGTTTTTATTTTTAAGCTTACAAATAAGCTTACATGTAACATCATATATGAAAATTATTTTTTACGCCCTTCATCCATTTTACATTAAGAGAGATATAGAATTAGAGAGCGGTGTGATAGATGTGATAGAAAGAGAGAGATGAAAAAGAAATGAAGTGTTGAATAAGTATATGAAAAGTGAAGATCTACAAATACAGTGGTTGTATCATAAATTCTGATTTGATGTTGATAGTACATTTCTTTTTGGTTTCAGACATTGGTGAAGCCCCTCGAGGGCTCAGGTGGCCACGCCCCACCCCACAAAAAAATTATTTTTATAGGAAAAACTATTTAAATATTTGACTTTTAAATAAAATTATATTATGGCCTACCTGCTTCTCCATCTCAGTATGCATTACTATCACTCTTTCAAATCATTCATTTTAAATTTTTAAGATATGCAATTTAAATATTTAATGATAAAATTTGTGTTTAATTAATGCTTATTAAAACATAAATTTTATGTATATACTACTTTTGTCCCTAATTATAAGATCCTGTTGAGAAAAAAATGTGTCCCTTTTTATAAGATCCTTTTGATATTTTCAATTACATTAATTATTTATTTACAAGCATACCCTTATTTATTTTGTATCTTTTTCTTCAATAAACAATAAATACTATATTGAAAACATAAACTAACTCTCTCTTTTAGAGATAAAATTGTAAAAACAATAATAATTATAAACAAATTTAATATTAATCTCAACTTTCTTAATTTCCGTGATTTTGACAAAATGGTCTTATATTTAGAGACAAATGTAATATATTATATCTTTAAAAAAATTTATGTATATTATAGTTTATTTGAGGTAGATGGCCGCGGTTTGAGTGACAATACATGTTTATTAAATTAAAAATACTCTAAAATAAATGTTATTTTATATTCTTAATATAATATTAATTATTTTATCATATGAAGATGAAGATTGACTCAAATACATTAAAAAAAATAAGATTGATTTAATTGATAAATAGCTAACTCATTCGTAAGATTGTGACTTCAACTGATGTTGTTGATGCAATAACTTTTTAATGAACTGATAAACATCTTTATTAAGGCTCGTTAAACCTCAAGGTCTATTTTAACCCTCACCAAGTCTAGTTTTTCCAAAGAATTTAAGGATATAAAAATAAAATAAAATAATAAATAATTACTTTCGTTAAGAAATAATAATAATTTTTTGAAGGTAAAAATAATATAATATGGGTCATGCTAACTTGTGTCTTTAAGAAATATGTTAAGTATTAATTTCATTACATTAATGGTAAGATTTATTGAAAAAAATTAATATTAAACATTTTAAGCAATAAATTAACATAATTTTTAATGCATGTAATTTTCAATGCATAATTTCTATTAATGAAATTCTTAGCATGTATAATATAAGGACACAAGTTAACATTTTCTATATAATAATAATAATAATAATAATAATAATAATAATAATTAATAAAAGAAAAATGATTATGATTGCAAAGTTGGTGTGAAAATGGAACATGCATGATTTTCATTAATTTCAATTTCATTTTCATCGAGCAGAAAGAAAAGACAAGAACATCGCACAGAAAATCACGCGCATCTCATCCGAAAGATACATCTCTTCCTCTTCCTTTCTCATTCGCCATTCGCAATTTGGATTTTACGTTTTCCGAAATGCCCCAAGCAATTCAATTCAGGTACATACATGGAAGAATTCTTTATTTTCTATTTTTTCACTTTTTCATGTCAATTTTGGAAAAAAAGATTCTGTTTTGGAAAATGGGTCATGTGCAAATTTGGTAATCGAATCTGGGTTTTGTTTAATATGTTATTTTTTGTTTAAAAATCATATTTTTAGGTGTTATTTGTGCTACCTCTGAGTTTTTGTAATTGGTTTTGAACATGCATAGAAGGAACAAGGAAGGTTGTTAATTGTTGAAACAAAGAAATGGATTCTGCGAGGAGTTGGCTTTCGAAGTTGCAGCCTCGTGATAAAATGAAGGCGAAGAAGAGGGATGAGGATGGTAATAATGATGGAAATGGAGATTTGACTTCACCTGTGGATGATGGGTCGCTTTCTGATGTCACGAAGCAGAAAGTTGCGGCGGCAAAGCAGTATATTGAGAATCATTACAAGGAGCAAATGAAGAATCTTCAGGAGAGGAAGGAGCGGTATGATTCATTTTATTTGTGCTTATGATAGATACTAAGATTTTTTATATATCTGAAAGTATCGACTATTGAGTAATGAAACTCGCTTGCCTTCATAGTTTTGTGCGGATGGAAAAATATCATTAGAATTAGAGTTTGGAGGACCATTGGAGTAGAAAAACTGCAGCAATTTACTTTGAGTTTTTGGTAGTATGTGAAAAGTGCTAATTTGTGATATTCATATCGAGTTCTATGAACCTTGTGCCTTGTGGTATTTGTTTTTCAGCATTACCATTGCTAAAAAGAGTGAGTTACTAAGTTATTTATTTTCTAAATTAAAGAAACCTAGATGGTTATATGCATATGCATATTATGGATTAAAGTTATCACTCAATGATGTTCTTAAGAGGGAACTGGCTCATCATATCACTAGCCATTGCCCTATAGAAACTACAAAGTTCTAGTTTCTTTCTTAGTGGATTGTGTTGATAGTTCTAAATAAGAAATGAGTAGAGACTGAGAGAGAAAGAATAAAGTCTTTGAATTGTGATTATGGTTATATATCTTATGACATCATCACTTGCACAAGTATTTGGAATTGGAACAACTTATAAAATAGTTTATAATATGTACCAAGTGGTTTTGGACTGACGCTTAGTTTACCCTAACTCCATTTTCAACTGTTGAATCAACTTATAAGCTCCTCTAAGCTATTTTGAATTTATAAGCTCCTCTAAATATCTTAAGAGTTTCTGCTGTTTACTGAGGTTGGTATGTATCCATAGAATATTTTCATAGAATATATTTATTATATATTACTAATAATCTTATTACTTAGACACCCTACTAATTACTTAAATACCTTCTTACCCCAAATCCAATATCCTATCATAGCCCTGGATAGTTCATCACAAAATGGTTCCACCTTGAGATAGGAGAACTCACCCTTGGTATGACTCTCAATCGGGTACTGTTGTGAATCACAGCTCATTCATCACTAATACATCAACACGTGGTCCAGGATAGTATAGGCCAAACTTCATCTGGAAAACCAGAATCAAGTTTAATACAGGATATTTGGGGTCAGACATTATTTTGGATAGCCAGGGCTAAACTGCATTTGGAATGGAATAGCTGGGGTCAAGGCTGCTAGAAGGACACAACGGCAAAACAAACTAATCCAAGGCTTTTGAGATAGGTTGAGAAAGTGGCGAACAGAAAATTCCACACGCAGAAAGAAACTAGTAAAGAGAGATTGGACTTTGTGCATTAACAGCGAGAAAATAAGTTATGGAGATAATGGCATGTCTACGATCGATTCCAGACTTTAGGGAACTCAACAGTAAAATAGTCACAGAGGGTGATATTGCTCTAATATCATGTTTCATGTTGTAGATTTTTAGATATGAAATGGGGGAATGGAAACGATGAAGATTGTGAATTGTGATTATGATTTTTATTAAAAAAATCTAAGCACTAATCTTTATTCATATTGATACTAGGCTCCTGTTATTAATTATTAATTAAAATTGGAAATTAATACCGACAGTTGCTAGACTACTAATCCCAATTGAATATGAAAACAAAGTATTAGATATGGAAATCGATCCTAAAAGATAATCTAAGATATTCTAAATTACTGAAAGTTACAATTACACAACCCAAATATTGTGTGATATTTTCCGTATATTTAACATTTAAAATGTAGTTATGAAAGATGGATTCCTCTCAATTTTTTTATTGAGGTGCACTCAGATGATTATTGTGATAAATAATGCCTCTTTCCTCTCTCATGGTTTCAGTGCAGCACGTAAAAGATGCTGGAACTGAAAATGTCTTTTTTCTTGAATGTTAATGTTCATTGTGTTAGTTACTCTGATAAAAGGTGCTAAAATTTTATAACACCTCACTTGCTTACAACAGTCGAACCATCTTGGAAAAGAAGTTGGCTGATGCCGAGGTCTCCGAAGAAGATCAAAACAACTTACTTAAATTTTTAGAGAAAAAGGAAACTGAATATATGCGCCTTCAAAGAGCCAAGATGGGTGTTGATGATTTTGAGTTATTGACTATGATTGGAAAAGGTGCATTTGGGGAGGTATGTTTACAATTGTATGTGATGAGTAATGAGAAATATGACATGGTTGATTATGCGTTCTTCTGGTTTATGGTTATTTTCTTTTATGTATAAACTTAAATAAAATGGTGGATCGTATTATAGTGTCTATGTTCATCAAAATTTGAAATCTAATATTTTTCTTCTTTGTACTTTGGGATATAATATTCATTTTGTTCGTTCTCTTGATTCATTATGTGCATCTTCATATTACCATTGATGTGATTTTGAAGTGAGATATACAGAATAAAATGTTGTAAATTGTAATCAGTAACGTGGGCTACAAAAGCGTCTATAGCCTCGCATGTTATTGTAATAATTTTTGTGATGTTTTTAGTTATAAATTTTTAGGGATCTCAATATATTTTCTCTATTAAAGCCTCAGGTATTATTGTAACACTAATATGGTGTTATGAGAATAATTTGGGTCTATAATTGATCTAGGAATCACCCCATCTCTTACACTATATAACCTTTCTGCTTTGTTGAAATGGGATTAAATTCCAAATGGATCTAGCTCACTGGTACTGAAAGAGTCTGTAGATTGTATTTTGCTGAAACATCCACTTTTTCTTGAACCACAAGCTCATTCTTAGACTTTTCTGTGTTTAAAAGCTGCCAGAATATCCCAACTGATTTTGTTTTCGTTTTTGTATGTTTCCTTTATTTGCCTTTGTCTGAAACAATCTGTCTCTTCCTAAAATTTAAAATTGTTGCAGGTCAGAGTTTGCAGAGAGAAGACTACTGATCATGTATACGCAATGAAAAAACTAAAGAAATCAGAGATGCTTCGCAGAGGACAGGTTTATAGTCATTTGTCTTTCTATGATGTTATTCAAGAGAGTGACAGTTTTTATGCATAAGATTAATAAAGTCATCATGATTCATACTCATTCCCTTTCTTGCGATTTTTTTTTAGGTTGAACATGTCAAAGCGGAAAGGAATCTTCTCGCAGAGGTTGACAGCAATTGCATTGTCAAACTTTACTGCTCTTTCCAGGATGACGAGTATCTTTATCTTATTATGGAGTATCTACCGGGTGGAGATATGATGACTCTACTTATGAGAAAGGATACCTTGACTGAAGATGAAGCCAGATTTTATGTAGGAGAAACTGTTCTGGCTATTGAATCTATACACAAGCACAATTATATACATAGGTATACATATATTTTTTTTTGTTGGATTAGCTTCGAAAGGAGACCAGTATAACTTTAAGTTAACTTCCAGAACACACTTCCAGAACACACTGCTAAATATTGACTCTTATCATGATTGCTAGCAAAATCATTTTAAAATCATCCAATGCTGGAAAATGTTCGATGTACGGAGTCATGAATGGAGTCATATTTATCATGAGCACTGAACAGTATAAGTTTATCTTTTCAATATTTTGTGTTGCAGGGATATCAAGCCTGACAACTTATTACTTGATAGATATGGACACCTGAGACTGTCTGACTTTGGACTTTGTAAACCATTAGATTGTAGTACGCTTGAAGAAAAAGATTTTTCTGTGGGTCAGAATGTGAATGGATCTACACAGAATGAGGAGCGTTCAGCTCCAAAACGCACACAACAAGAACAACTGCAAAACTGGCAAAAGAACAGGAGGACGCTTGTAAGTTTACTACTGTTATGTTTTGATCTTGCTTTGTTAATTGAGAGTAGTGTAGTAGCAAAACATGATGTACCCGTTAAACCCTCTCTGCCTGCCCTACCAAAAAAAGAAAAAAAAGAAAAGAAAAAACAAATTGCTGATTTCTACTGTCGAGGGTATCTATATGGAAACACCTTTCTTTACTTAATGTGTTTAAAATTCTGTTCCTTTTGTAATCGTGAATATATAAATGTTCTAGGCTTATTCCACTGTTGGTACACCGGATTATATTGCGCCAGAAGTTCTTTTGAAGAAAGGGTATGGGATGGAATGTGATTGGTGAGTTTTCTGCATGTTGGCCCATTCAAAACATACTATCTGAGTTTATTCTTTTCATTCTTAACTGAGTGATATATTTTCAGTCAGTTTGAACCTATTTTGACATTCAAATTTCTTCATTATTTGTTCCGGACTTATTTCTTCCACTTTTTGTTTTGTTTCCTATTCAATAATGAGGTCTTTTTGAAAACATCGATCATATTGGATTTGCTCCATTTATATTGGACTTGTGAATAAACTCTAATAAGATCAGAGTTAAATGTTTTATTATGACAGAACAGTGGTTGTTATTAAATTCACAGGTGGTCACTCGGTGCTATCATGTATGAAATGTTGGTGGGATATCCACCTTTTTATTCTGACGATCCAATGGCAACATGTAGAAAGGTAATCTTTCTTGATCCAAATGATTCTTGCAACTAATGATTGTTTGACATTTACTTTTGTTTTTATAACCCACTACAGGATACTCTTCCTATTAATTATGACCTGTGCAGTTATTGAATTTGATTTTTTGGATTTCGGTTACGATGTTTGTCGCCTCTTTGTATTTGTTGTTTCTGTTAAAGTCTATCATTCTATGTCAAATCGGTGGCTTGATTGTTCACACTCATTGATAAGCTCAGTTTCGTAAGTCCTGTTTAATATCTCTTGACATGTTCGGTGATCGTACCTTCTTTGGACAAGACCTACATGCTACCAGGGATCATTCTTCAGATTAAAAATCCACTACATTGCAGTATGTAAAAAATAAAATGTGTGCCATATCACATATATGATAATAGCCATGAGGCTGAAAGTACTTTTCCTCTAGTCATTAATTCCTTTGGCAGAGCTCTTCCTATAGTCCTTTATTTCTCTGGCCCAGTTTGCAAAATAAACTTAAACGCAACAACATATGTCTTTCTTTTCCTCTTGCCTCCGAAGCTTCGTTTACCACATCACCTGTTTCCCCTTCAGATATTTCATGTGAACTGCCCCACTTTAATCTGTTTTTTTGTTTAAGATGGGTATCATGGGTTTGATAGTGTAGGGGATCATGACGGTTGATCATTTAGAATTAAAAAGCAACTGCTTTTTTTCAAAAGAAATGAAACTTGTACTTATGGACTTTAGTATCAAAAGTAAGGATGCTGGAAAAAGACTTTTGAAAAACAACCAGACTGAAACTAATTCAAGATTTTCTTTTCACTTATTACTAATAGTTAAGTTTTTCTACTTCATTTTAGCATGGTATTTTTTTCATACTTCATCTGATGTATTTTGACAAGTTTAATTTCAAAATGGACTAGGCTTCTCCAAAATGCGAGGTGTACACTTTCGATAATGTGCAGAGTCAATCCTACTGATATTATAGTGGCAATGCTTTAGAGTGAAACCTTCTCTCTAGAGTAACCAAGTCCAGTTAACATAATAATTTAGATCCTGTTTGGTATATTCTTTGCCTGTTTTATGCCACCTTCTGTTCACTATATTTCATGTTTTCAAAGAACACAATGGAAATAGAAATGAAACAAAATGATATTTTTGTAATTAAAAGTAAAAACAAGATACGAAAAAATTTAAACAGAAACCAAATAGACAGAGTTTTTCTTTTTAAAACAAAATTATTGAGCATGATAATTTTATCTTGGTACCTCTTTATTGCAGATAGTGAACTGGAAATCTCACTTGAAATTTCCTGAGGAAGCTGGGCTATCGCCTGAGGCTAAAGATCTTATTAGTAGACTTTTATGTAATGTCAACCATAGGCTGGGATCAAAAGGTGCTGATGAAATAAAGGTGTTGTACTTGTACAGTGTGTTCTTCTTTGAATTATTATGTTTATTATATTTTATATTTTAATATTGAGTTTATCGTTATGTTGCATTCCTCTTCAGGCTCATCGGTTCTTCAAAGGTGTTGAATGGGATAAACTATATCAAATTGAAGCTGCATTTATACCTGAGGTCAATGATGAATTAGATACTCAGAATTTTGAAAAGTTTGATGAGGTATATTAGTCTATCATTTTCTTGCTTATTTTGTATAGATATTTTTCTGCTGTTTTCATTGTCCATTTTTTCTCATTTTACCTTTTGCACCTGCAGGCTGACAACCAAACTCGACCGTCTTCAAAAACTGGTCCATGGAGGAAGGTAATCTTTGATGTTCCCTCTGCTGGAAATTTTTACTAAGTTATCTTTTGAGTTAGTGTTTGAATAACCTATTATTGGTTGATATGATGATCAAGTAGTATTCTGTTAAATCCCTAAATTTTTGCAATATAAGGAAAAGCAAGGAAAACCAATAGCTGTTATTGTTTGTACTTTTGAATTACTTATATGGAAATTATGGTATGTCTCTTCTGTTTTAAAAATTAATTTCCTTTCACTTGCATGTCCATGAGTAGGCTGTTGATATATATGCCTTTTAGTTGTTATGAGGTGAATTGGTGGTTGAGAAGGTATAAACCATAGGCAGGGCCGTATAGTAGGAAATGTCTTGCTAACTCTCGAACTGGCTCGGGATTCCCATATAAGAAACTTTATTGCCCTCCTCCTTTTTGTTTTTAGGCAGATTTTGACTTTTGAAGTCACTTGAATAATTTTAAAGTGAACTTGCTCTAGTTCAGATCCATGACATGAATAAATTTATCGGTGTTGCGGTACAGCTAGTATACTATTATATGAGAATACACTGTTCTTTGTATTCTTAGGAAGCTGAAATTATGAGTCTCTACTAAGGCCTTGGAACATTTATTATTGAGCTTGCTAAAATGTTCATGCTAATTCAATAATATATGTTTAACTTTCTGAATATAATGTCACTATTCAACATGTATTAGGGTTGTATGTAATCGCGTGAGTCTGAAATAACGACTTTATATTCAACAGAACTTGTGTCAGATTGTGTTTAACTTGCTTTTAGCACTGGCCAACAAATATATCTTCCTCAAGTTCCAATTGTTTGTTATTGTCTGTGAACTATATTAGACAACAAAGTTTAATCATTTTTTTTCTCACTGGCTTACAGAATAGTTCTCAATCTTCAAATTTTTAATTTCTTACCTACAGCTGTTCTCCACCCCCATCCATTTCCTTTTTCTTATTCTTTTGTTGTTTGACGGGATGTTGCAGATGCTTTCATCTAAAGACTTGAATTTTGTTGGATACACATACAAGAACTTTGAAATTGTTAACGATTATCAAGTTCCTGGGATGGGTACGTTTCTTCTTTCTCTTTCCACTCGTGCATATTATTTTATATAATGTTTATTTCCTTTGAAATGTACTTTCGTTTGGGATGAAGTATATTAAGAGAAAAGGTCACTGTTAAAGGTATATGTTTATTCGTTTATTCTCTAAGATATAGAAGAAAGGAAATGCTTAGAATGACAAATTGTATTAGTTGATTTAAATATTGTTTTTACAGAAGACAATGCACCTTATTTGTTATAGATTAAAAAAAGTGATTTTTACTTTATATTTTTATGAAAACTTACTTAAAAATAGTAGAAGCTATTTTGAACTCATTTGTTGTAAATTAAAAGAGTAATCTTGTCATTCAGCAACTTAGATATTCATTGTTAGAGATTTTCTATTTTTATTTTTGGAATATTCATTGTTAGAGATTTAACATAATAAAAATCACATATTTTTTGAAAAAGATATCTCTTGAAAATGGTTTTTATGAGAAACTATTGAAAATAGCTTCTCATTTTAAGCATTTTTTTAATTTCATTATCCAAAAATAGCCATAGCAAAATGATGAAATACTTATTTTTTAAAGATAAAATGATGAAATACTTAAAATGTCTTTTTATGTGACTGAAACTATTTAAACCAATTTCTCATCTGAAGCTTTCTTTAAAAAGTTCTTTGTTAAAATTAGGCTAAATACCATTTGCGGTCCTTTAAGTTACATGAGTATAACAAGTTAGTCCTTTAAGTTTTTTTTGTTACAAATTGGTCCTGTAAGTCATAAAATATTTGCACCATTATCCTAATTTCATCAAACTCAATAAAAAAGTGTTTATGTGGATGTTTAATGTTAAGTTGGTTTGTCCAAATTCGTTGCTCTCAAAACTAGAGATCATCGGTGTGTTATTCGGTCTTGATTCAAAACAAAATTGACCGATTATTTGATTTATAATACTGTTGATCAAATATTTATATGTAAAATTAAGCTTGACATTCAAAAACAACAAGAAGAAAATGTGTATAAGTAATCATGTTTGATGTCTTAAGCACTTTTATGTGACTGAGACTATTTAAACCAATTTCTCATCTGAAGATTTCTTTAAAAAGTTTGTTAAAATTAGGCTAAATACCATTTGCGGTCCTTTAAGTTACGTGAGTATAACAAGTTAGTCCTTTAAGTTTTTTTTGTTACAAATTGGTCCTTTAAGTCATAAAATATTTGCACCATTATCCTAATTTCATCAAACTCAATAAAAAAGTGTTTATGTGGATGTTTAATGTTAAGTTGGTTTGTCCAAATTCGTTGCTCTCAAAACTAGAGCTCATAGGTGTGTTATTCGGTCTTGATTCAAAACAAAATTGACCGATTACTTGATTTATAATATTGTTGATCAAATATTTATATGTAAAATTAAGCTTGAAATTCAAAAACAACAAGAAAATGTGTATAAGTAATCATGTTTGATGTCATAAGCACTTTTGGACCTACCATCTTAATGTTAAATGGTCTATAAGCACTTTTTAACGAAGTTGATTGAAAAAATGGATGACAGTGTAAATATTATATGGCTTGAAGGACAAATGTGTAACAAAAAATAACTTAAAGGACCAATTCGTAACAAAAAAAACTTAAAGACTAATCTGTTATAAACATATAACTTAAAGGACCACAGAAGATATTTGGCCTTAAAATTAAAACAATAAAATGAAACACTATAAAAATCATTTTAAAAACACTATAAAAATCATTTTAAAAAAAAGACTAACAAACTGGCCCTATATCAGTGACTGTCGCGACCAAACATCGACTAGGATTATTAAGGTTGGATTCGGAGGTGCATCCGGGGTAACTGGGGCCTAATTCTACGAGACTATTGTGATTGAATGCATTTTTTTTAGCATGGACCATATTGCATATGAGATAATTGGAATCAAAGTTAGACAAATTTATCTCAGCCTTTTAAAACAGGTTTTGAGAGAGAAAGGATGGGTAGAACTTTTACATAGCCGATTACAAGAAAAGAATCATGGAGATAATGACATCATTACAATAAGCTCCATATTTTGGAAACTCGACATCATAACAGTGACAAGACTGATCATAAAGTATGGCACCACCCTAGAAACGTGTTAAAGTTTTAGGGTTTAGTCTATTAGGTATAGAGGGAGAAAGAGGAACACTCAAGAATACAATTATATTCAACTTACTCCTTACGGATAATCTAATTAAGATAAATGACATATTTTGTGATAGAATAATGATATGGTAGAATATAATTGTAGGGACATTGCAAAAATGTCCCCGTGAGCTTAGCTCAGTTGGTAGGGACATTGCATAATTTATGCAAGGGCCGGGGTTCGAACCCCGGACACCCCACTTCTCCACATAATTGTGTGAGCTCCAACCACTAGGCTACTAGACCAAAAAAAAAAAAATGATATGGTAAAATATTTTTTAGATACCTTACAATTACAATGTTGGATGATTAGAAGTCCTCTAACATTGAAAGAAATGATATAATACATTTGTTGGTAACTGAACATAAATGCAAATAGAGATTAGTTATTCTACGTGACTACCTGGACAACCGTTATATGCAAAACTTAGTCCAGATGAAGAAATTTTACCTTATGATTCATTCTATCTTCTGTTGTTGGAAGGCCAAGATAGACCATTGGAATAATATATATCAAACCACAGTTTCACATCAATGCTGTTACATGTCATTTTAGGCAGGGTTGTGGAAGATAAATTGGCAGGTTTATGTTGAAAAGTAAAATCGTTTTATTTTTGGTCTGTTGGGGTGCTGATTGGATTTTACATTCAAGAATATATTGCACTTTTGTGTTGACTTTGCCATCCTTTTGCGTTGCAGCTGAGCTGAAGAAGAAGCCCTCCAAATCAAAGAGACCATCCATTAAGTCGCTTTTCGGTAGGCTCGTACATCTTTGTGGCTATTTGATTCTTTCAAACTGTTTTCATAGTTCATGATGCTCTATGTACATCTCTGTTTCTTGCATGTAACCATAATTCTTTTCATCTAATCATACTGGTTAACACGTATATGATAGATTCCGAGTCAGAGACGTCAGAGTTGTCTGAGGTTTCTGATACGCCTGCAAGTGATCGACCTCAAGGAAGCTTTTTGAATCTTTTGCCACCCAAGTTAGAGGCATCTCATAGCGAGAGGAATCTTACTCATAAGTCCTAACAACACAATCTCATGATCTATCCAGTCAAACAGTGTAGGTACCATAACTCATGCATATATTTGACAATTCCCATATTCTAAATGTGACTCTCAATGCAATTCCACATTTGGATTTGTTATTGGTTACGCTAATTAATGGTTATGAGAAAAGGCAAGAAGAAAGTGCTGTGTCTTGAATCAAGTAATTAACCTCGAGCAAGCTGGCTTGGACAAGTCTTTTCTGGCAATCACAACTATTGAATTGTAAATTTCTTTCAGTTTATTGTCAAATATGCTACACTGTAAACAGATTCCTGGTGTCATTGAATTGTGGATACTCTGTAAATTTCTTACAGTTTATTGTCATTCATGTTCTCTTTTACATTAATGATAACAAAGCATTTGTCTGTAACACTGGAGTCTAATGGGTGACAAGTAATTTTGTTGTATAAAACCTGCATTAAATTTAAATCTACCAATGTTCATTTTGATACAAATCTTAAAATTCAATGTTTCTCGGTATTTATTTTCATTTTGTACATATAATCTAATAGTATTTTTCAGGTAGATTAGTGTTTCTATGATAGGGTGATGAGTATTTCTATGATCAAAATTGTGGTGTACTACCATTTTTGATATTGTAGAAAATTGCAGTTAATTGCTGATACAACCTTAATTTAAATCATAAAGACATAAAAAAGCATATAAGATTGTGATCCAAATCACATTCATGACCTATTTTTTGAGACACTGTATATATAATCACATTATGACTGGTTCCCTTGCAAAGTTTGAACATTTGGTTACTTTACACACTGCACTATTTTTATTTTTTGCATTTGGAACGGTTCCATCACGTGCTTTCCATTCTTTAACTAAATATAGAATGATGGTATCTATTCCAGTGAAGCTGTTACATGTAATGTAAGACAGCCTGAATCTGGAAAATGTCAAAATGACATTAATTATAGGACATATTAAAATGACATATGCATAAGCCCTGGATTCAGATACCAATTTTATTGTGCCGTGTTGTTTAAAGCATACTATACAAATCGGCAAGCTTATAAATCAATCAATAATTTGAGCTATATGTTCTTTACTGATCAAGAGAGATCCATTTGAATAAAGACTAAGCAATAAGGTTTGTATATTAAACTGTCCTTGTAGCTTGGTAAAATAACTTATGGTCGTTCAAAGCCCCTACAGCCAAAATAAATTAACATAGGCATCACTTTCACCTAAAAGGTAGTTTAATGATTAACCTTATAAAATTAATATGTTAATAGTTTAATCAAAGGCTTACGGAAGGTGTTAATCCAGTGGTTTTGTTAGGCATTGGTATGTCTTTTTTGAGGAAAGGCATTGGTATATCTTATTACTCAAATATAAACTTTTTTACCACTCTAAACAGTTCTAACGACAAGACTAAAATATTTTCAATGGATTTGGATTCACTATAAACTTTTTTTTTTGATGTACGGGTAGTGGTATATTCCTACACTGGTTAAATATAAGATGCCGATACGTCATAGTAATATAGAAAAGTCCAAACATCCCTCTTCAAACTATATGCCTTACCTTGAAAACTAACTCCAACCGTTAAGCCATGTATGATTAATATTAAAAGAGGAAATTAGGTGTTCATCAATATTTGTTATTTGTCTTTTTTGGTAACAATTGGTGCTATTTCACTTATTTGTCTTTGTTCATCAATTATAATATATTAAGTTGATCAGTTTTTTCAATTAAGCTAGAATTTAAGAGATCTGATTCATACTAATGAAAGCACAGTTTATGTAAAGAATTATGTTATGGAAAATCTATGTGCATCGAGGATCTTAGGTACACAACACACAACAAAGAAATAATAAGAGAACTTGCACACAGATATTTATGTGGGTCAGTACCTCTATCTATGTCAAGATAAATGTCTCGACCAAATTGTTTCATTATTTCGAATATGATTATAACTCAATCCAAATTATGAATCTTCGACAAACTCAAACACTGTTTCACATAAGTGATTTATTTTTTTTGGACAAAGTTTCACATAAGTGATGTCACACACACTTACAACATGTTTGTAACCACATATAAAGGCGCTAAACACACATTTACTCTTGAGCTTGAATTCGTAGCTTTACAAAATTCACGGCCAATACACATAGGAAAGTAAGAAATTACAGAAGGGAAACATATCCAAACAATAACATGTAATTAGTCTCTTCTCTTACTATTATAATGTTTCAACGCTTCGTAAGACCTATGAATAAAAGATGATAATAGCTTTCGTATTGCGGTTCTTCAACTCCTCTTACTTGAGATTCTTCGTCTTATCCATTTTTTAGTTTGAAATTTTTCGTTGAATCATAATTACATGAAGGCTAACTCTTGTGTTGATTTTCTTGCCAACTTAGATCACGGTTGCTCCTTCTTTTGGACGGTTCTTCAATCTCCTTGTTCATCTTTAGCTCACAAGCTTCGGTTTAATGTAATGTGAATGTACTACCCCTAGATTTGTTTTGTAGTCTTTTGCAATTCCCTTCTCTCCTAAAAAAAAAATTGCATTCATGAATGTGGCATAGTATTAGTAAGTACTAATCATCTCATATTTTCAAAAAGTTTTCACTTCAAGAAAGTTCTCCAAAAATATAAATTGATCTTTCCACATCTTAAATCCTATCTATTGAATATCCATTGTTTGCATTAATAATTATTGTTGTTTAAAATTTGTAATTGATTTCCTAACCAACTATGATATGAGAATAGTAAATACAACACACGAATGTCTAACTGTAAGTTTTTTAGTATTATTGTCAAAAAGAAGTTGATAAAAAAATTGTCAAAAAGAATAAATTGTAGTATCAAAAGCTTGATAACGTTGGATTCATTACTTTAATTAGTTAATCTAATTATAATTAATTAATATAATAATGGGAAAATCACTGCCAATTCGACGTGTAATGATTAACTTCTAGTGACTTGTCTTTTTCCAAATGTCTTGATTATGCCGGCCATCAACAGGAATTGGCAATGCTTATTGAGTGAGTCTATTGACAACACCACAATTCTAATTTTAATTTTGTTTAATTAAATATAATTATTTAGTAATGAAACTTCCTCCTTATAAAGTAACACAATCCTCTTCTTGAAAACCCTCTCTCACATTCACACCCCAACTCATCCTTTTTTTCTTTTCTTCTTAGTATTTTGTTTTGCTACATATTAATTGTAATAACATAGTAGCTATAGATTTTAAGCATTAATTTGATATCTTTGTTTCTATGATGAAAGTAGGATTTGAAGTCCTTCATGCAAATCCAAACATGATTCATCCTCACATGCATGAAACATGGGACTATACAATCATTACAAATGACTTATTATTGCCACCTCCAATCCAAACAAATCCTTATCCAAAACCACTAACAGAAAATCACTCCCTAAACTTGGGAGGACAGAATAATGAGGTAAATGATTGGGTTGAACACATTACTAAACACTTTGTTGGAGATCACTTACCACAAAACACTTCTGATGATAATAGTTACAATAATCTTCAACAAATTCAAACAAACACCTCAGATTTAATTCAAAACCATAATAGTAATAGTGGTTATGAATGTGATCAAGGGTTGAATTTGATAACCCTTCTAATGGAATGTGCAGTGGCAATTTCAGTTGAAAATCATGGTGATGCTCATAGAATGTTACTAGAGTTAACACAATTAGCTTCACCTTACAAAACTTCATGTGCTGAACGTGTTGTTGCTTATTTTGCAAAAGCTATGATTAGTAGAGTGATGAATACATGGCTTGGAGCATGTTCTCCTTTGATTGATCATAGAACCATTCATTCTTCTCTACAAGTGTTCAACAATATTTCCCCTTTCATCAAATTTTCACATTTTACTTCAAACCAAGCAATTCTCGAAACGGTGAACCGTTGTAATAGCATTCATATCATTGATTTGGACATCATGCAAGGGCTTCAATGGCCTGCTTTTTTTCACATACTCGCCACTCGAATGGAGGGTCGACCTTCAGTCCGAATGACGGGAATGGGAGCATCGATGGAACTTCTTGTTGAGACGGGGAAAAATCTTTCGAATTTCGCAAGAAGGCTTGGTTTGTGTTTGGAGTTTTACCCTATAGCATGTAAATTTGGTGAAGTTGTTGATGTTTCCATGTTGCAAATTAGGCCTAATGAAACACTTGCAGTTCATTGGTTGCAACATTCTTTGTATGATTCAACAGGACCTGATTGGAAAACTTTGAGACTTCTTGAAGAATTGGAGCCAAAAATCATAACTTTGGTAGAACAAGATGTTAACATTGGAGGGTCATTTTTGGACCGTTTTGTTGGTTCATTGCATTACTATTCCACCCTTTTTGATTCTCTTGGATCATATTTGCATAGTGATGATTCTAACAGGAACATTGTTGAACATGGTCTTCTATCTAAAGAGATCAACAATATATTAGCAATTGGTGGACCTAAGAGAAGTGGTGAAGAAAAGTTTAGGCTTTGGAGAAGTGAACTTGTAGCAAGAAATAGTTTTGAGCAGGTTCCAATGAGTGCTAATTCAATGGCTCAAGCACAATTGATATTGAACATGTATTCACCAGCTCATGGTTATAGTCTTGCTCAAGTTGATGGCATGTTAAGGCTTGGTTGGAAAGATACTAGTTTGTATACAGCTTCTTCTTGGACTTGTAGAACTTCTAGGTAGTTTTGTTTAAGGTTGTAAGGTTTTTGAGTTTCTTAATTTGTTTGTTTTGAGGTAGATAATGATAATTGAGCAAATTTATTAGAAGTGATTTGATTGTAAACAATTATTCTGTAACCATATATACACGATTTATTTATACATGTTTAAATGTTAAAGGAGTTCGAGTTCTATAGGCTTCAGTTCACCTTCTTTACCTTCATAACTAAGCAATCACCCTCACATTGTTGAAAATGTTCTAGTTTTACTTAAGGAGAAAAGACGACCACAATTGAAAATACAATTTCAATTTAAAGGCATTTTCATCATTTTGGAGTGTAATTGGTCATTTAAGCAGTGTCATTAGAAAAAAATCGTATTTTATTTTGTGCACATATTTTTTAATATAAATTAGTTCTTATTTTTTCTTACAAAAATATAATACATTTCTTTAATATAAACTAACAAACGTGTAAATGAGAGTATAAGACATGAAAAATGCAGATAATAAATAAACATACTTTAGTCAAGAAATAAAATAAATATACGAATTTAAATTTATGTCTTAATGAACTTGACTCACTTATTCTCCTTAAAAAACTGAAAAATTATTAAGTTTCCTTAAGATATTATTTTGTTTCATCACCATTTTTTTTTTAAAAAAATGTGAAAATCGTCACACGTAAAGAATATCGAATCAAAATGGTTTATTAACATTCACATTAAAAATTACTTTTGATGCATTTTGTATAATAAAAACAGTTTTTTGACAAAAAAGACGGTTATCGCCTAACTTTTTATTTTTTGACAAAAAAGACAGTTTAGTGTCAAAGGTTCAAGTCCTAAGCCTGTTTACTAGTGTTTTTGGTAAACAACAGGACCGATTATTACAAGCATGATCAAACTAGAAATCCTATGACATGTTCTGCAATCTTTTTCTCAAAAGTGTGTGAATGTTCATCATATTCATATGTTGCTTTATTAACAAGATGAAGTTTTGTATGAAAATAACGGTCTCTCGATAGGGAAAAATGCTAGTAAAGGACTTAAAAGTTTAAAATGCAGAAACTTAAAGAAAAGGTAAATTGCATTGCATTAATGTAAAGGTGGTTCGACAAATCAGATTACATACATTCTGTATGACTCTTTTCTCTAGACGTTGGTACTTCGAGTGCTAGAATTCTATAAGTGATTTGCGACCTATTTTTCATATGAAAAACTACTATTTATACATTGTGAGAATAACCGCAAAAAACCAACTGCCACGATCTGCACTTCTTCTATCGAAAACTACTTGTCCTCCACATCTTCCATGAGAAAACTGCTGCTTTTGAATTTTGAATTCTTTCCCTTCGACAACAACAACTTGGCTTCGACCAAACTTCTCTCTAAATCACTTCTTGTCGAACTTCAAAGCTTATGAACTCCTTCAAACACTAAGTTTCAGACCATGTCGCAATCTTCATGCTAGAAATGACATTTTTAATTCTTAAAAGAACAAAATGTCAACTCATTAACTATATTAATTGAGCATGTCGAAGCTACATGCTAACAATTATGTAATGTCCTACCAATTATGATAAGATCACGAGACGTTATTGTCTAGTTTTTATTATTTGAAATAAAATAGAAAAAGTTACTTAAATAAAAAGACAAAATAATAGTGAAAGAATAAAAGTTACCCAAAAAGATAAAGAAGAAAGCAACACTTTATCCTTACACAAACAAAAGTCATGACCATCATCAAATGCTTTGACAAATAAAAAGAAGAAAATTGATTTGAGAATCAAATACACAAAAAGTGGATAAAGAAAAAATATATTAAAAAACAATAAAAATAGCTTTTGTCTACTATATTGATAGCCCAAAGATGGAGAAGGAAACGGATAACCTTCAATCCTCATGTTACTCGACTTTTCTCTAAATATTCTAATTGGGAAAAAAAAGTTAAAATAGTTTATTTTTAAACACTTAAATACATTTCCTTATGAGTTTTTTTTTTATGATTTTTAATTTAATTGCTTATGCTTTTTTTAAATATATAATTTTTTTGTCCTCGTGAGCATAACTCAGTTGGTATGGACAATGCATAATATATGTGAGGTCCGGAGTTCAAACCCTGACCATCACCAAAAAAAGAAAATATATAAATTTTTAGGAGAAATTTCAATCTATAATTTTTTTAAATTATAGAAGCATATCTAACAGATAGAAACTATTTTTTGTAATACGTAGGATGTGAGTTCAAACTATAGACATCCCGTATTAAAAAGTGATTTTTTAGTCATTAGACAATTTAACAAAAAATATTTTAAAAAATTTGTTTAAATTTTGTCCTTTTCAGAATTATCTGTTGTAAGTAAAAAAATTCATCATATTTTTATTTTTTTTCTACAAAAGTACAAAGTTTTCATCGTTGTTTAACAATGACTCATCTATATCATATAAATATGCGAGACACATATAAGGTGAATTTTCCTCTCAAACTAAATTTTCTCTTTTATTGCGACTATTGATGTTTGTAAATAGAGTATCATATGCGAATAACATTTTTTTTTTGTATAAACCAGGAATCTTTCACGCGCAACTATGAAAATTAATCTCTCGAATTTTTTAGGATCCAAATGAGCGACAAACTCTTTTTAAAAACTTTAACGCTGCCGCATGTACAACGCTAAATTCAAATTCATAACTTTGGTTAAACTAAAAGAAACAACTTTAAAATTAACATCTGAAGTTGGATAAAACTTAAACGTGTGATAAAACTGTTTTTGCAAAAGATTCAACATTGGTTAACCTTTAGTTAATTTGGAAGAGATTGATGATATGATTTTGTTTTTAATTTGATAATAATGCATTAAAAATAAGAAAGGAATAAAAAATATAGAAAGATGAATTTAAAATTAAAAAAAAAAAAAAAGACAGCCGAAAAAAGAGAGAGAAAAAACAATAATCACATTGATTCACAGAGAACAGAAGCATTATTTTTGTTGTCATTCATTCTTTGTCTTTAACTTTCTCTCTCTTCTTTCTCTCTCTTCACACCAAACAAGACCCACTTCCTCCGTTCATCTCCAAACTTGTGAAACTACTTTTGTCTGTTCCTCTTTCATCCAGCACACCATAGATACAACCTCTTTTCCTACCTTATTCTCTTTTGCCAAAAAAAAAATCATTTTTTTATTTTTTATTTCTCCCTTTGTTGTTCTTGGTAATCAAGTATTCTGGGATGATTGGTTTTGGTTCTTTTGGGGTGAAGGAATGTAGTTGGAAAAAGTTGTTCTTTTGAATAATTCCTCATTCATGAGGATGTTTCAAATTTCTTAATTTTGATTCATTACCCCCAATTTGCATTCAATCTTGATTACTAGATTGTGAAATTTTGTTGGGTTTTGTGGATTTTGGAAGAAAGTTAGGATTTTTATTGATTCAGGTGAAAGAATCTGTGGTGAATCAATCAATTTGGTTCTTTTCCTTCCTCTGTTTGAATTTGTCCACCATCAAGGGCTGAATTGAAAATTTGAAGGTGATTTTATCATGGATCATGTGATTGGTGGAAAGTTTAAACTTGGAAGGAAAATTGGGAGTGGTTCTTTTGGAGAGCTCTATTTAGGTTTGTTCATCTTTATTCCTTTTTTTTGTTTGTTTTTAATTCATTTATTTGGGTACATTGTATTGTAATTGTATTGTTGTGTTAATATTAACATGTTCATTCTATGGTTTCTTATATCAGCTGTTAATATACAAACTGGAGAGGAGGTGGCTGTTAAACTGGTATGTGAAGTTCTCTTCAATCATTTGAATCATTTTTATTGTTGAATTCTTTCATGAATTTCTAGAATTTGGTTGATGTTTTTTTTCTTCTTGGTGGTTCTGGATGTATTTTTAGGATATTATCTTAACTATTTAGGGTCAATGATGATCCATGAAATTGAGCATGCATGTGATATCATTTATCGAAGGAAATGGCATGAATATGTTTTAAATGTTAACTTTTGGTCAATAGGTGGATGATTGGTTCTTGAAGTGAGATGTGAAATAGCACATTATGTTTATCCTCACAATTCTGTTTTGCAGCTGCTGAATGCTCACTTTGTTTCATATTTTTACAATACATTTTCTGTTGCATTTGTTGATCACGTTTTGCTAGTTTGTGAAATAATTTTTTTGTTATCAGTTAGTGGTGGTACTTCATGTGACACACTATGTTTTCCAATTTCTAATCGTCTCACTGTTCTGTCAAAAAAATTCCAGGAATCTGTGAAGACCAGGCATCCACAGCTTCACTATGAGTCAAAACTGTATATGATTCTTCAAGGAGGAACTGGAATTCCCCACCTCAAATGGTTTGGAGTTGAGGGAGAGTACAATGTCATGGTCATCGACCTTCTTGGACCCAGTCTGGAAGATTTATTCAATTATTGTAACCGGAAATTCACTTTGAAGTCAGTGTTGATGCTTGCCGATCAATTAGTAAGTCTGTCTGTCAAGTTGGCGAAAGTTATTTAATAGGGTTCTTCATATAATGGTACTGCTAATAGCTTATTTGCCTCATACTTTTGTTTGTTTTTTCAGATTAACAGAGTTGAATACATGCATTCAAGAGGCTTTCTTCACCGCGACATAAAGCCGGACAATTTTCTGATGGGTCTCGGACGTAAAGCAAATCAAGTATGCTATTATTGTCTGTTGAAGATTTCTTGTTTTTTAAATTCCCTTGTCTGTTGTGGATTCAATATCCCTTTTGAAAAGTTTGATAGAGGGGTATGGGAGAAGCCTAAATTATCTATATATTATTATTATTGACCTACGAAATGAATTGTGATAGGGTGTCTGTAGACAAATATAGCACATGGTAGGGCCCATTTTAAGCTATTATCTTTGTTCTTTGGTATTAAATGTTCTTACTAGCATATCCAGGAGGTAATGCTTTCATATATTTTCTTGTGTTGGCTATATAGTCATAGATGAAGAGTCTAAATAGGAATAAATGTTAAACTAAAGTTGTGAAAAAATCTTGGAGTACATTTGTCGAGTCCCGCATTGGATATGGTATGACCTGAGTATCAAGAGGGGAGTATTGGAGGTCATATTATGCCACAACACAAGGTGCACAGTTTCGGCCTCTTGAATCTATCGTACAAAGCGACGAAGAAATGGAGAAAGATATAAATCATAGGATTCAAGTGAGTTGGATGAAATGGAGAAATGTGTCGGTTGTTATTTGTGTTTGAAAGGTACCTCTCAAAAGTTTGAAGTAAATAAAGTTCCAACAAGAGAAGTCAAGTGCTTTAGGGATGAGAATGTTGCAGTGAATGAGCGGACATACAAGAAAAGATACGATTATGAATTGATGATGCAATGGAGTAACACCTATTAGGATTATGAATTTACAACACAGGAGAGAGTAGGAAAAACACTTATTACCGATAAGATGATAGTTGTCTAACATGTGAGGAGTCTGTCTAATAGAACCCTAGTAAAAAAAGTTGATGTTAGAAACCTTAAGAACCGAGTAACAGAAAAGATGATTTTATTGATTGAATTGAACCGAGTATATTAGTTAGTGATTCAATAATAGTATCTACAGTTTCTGTATTGTATTGATATTGATAGCGGCACATCTACTTGTATCTATTAGACATGTTAGGTTCCGTTGCATAATGCAATCAAGCAACTGCAAGTTAGTTAGGTTCTCTAACTAACATTTTAGTTGCAATCAAGCAGCTGCAAGTTAGTTTTTGACAGAATGCAACGACGTCATTTGATCCGTGGTGTTAATGATTGTATAGTTTGGATGATTTTGGTTTTTATTTTCCTGTCTTTGATATAAATAAAAAGAGTTACTCATTATAATGAGTCTCCAGTATTCAAAAACATCAAAATACAAGCTTTGTTGAGTAACATTTGAATTGGCAGTTTCCTGTTTCCATGTTTGTCCTCGAGTTTTTCAAGGGTACTCTCACTTCTTCCTGGACCTTTCCATTAAAACCCTAAGCTCACCAGTCATTTTGCTTATTTTCATATCACGTCTATTGGTTTACTTCATAACCTATCATAGTAATATTTACTTTTTGGGAGGGTGTGTTTCTCCTTTAGTTCAATGACTTGCACTGTAGATACTGTTGCTGTTCGTAGCATAGATCCCTGCATAACAAATTTAGGAAATAAATGTACTGCCCTTGAGAGTATAATGTTGAGTTGGTCTTACTTGAGAAAATGTCTGTTTTGACATGTGCACACATTTTGGCATGCAAGTGACTTTATGTTGGTATCAGTTTATTGATTTCATCCTGGCATGCAGCCATACAGTGCTAATTATAACATGAATAACTTACAGCGAGACTAGATTACCTAGCGTTAACACGATGAAATGAAGCCTAAACTTAACCGTTTGTATCCTTTAAAAGACTTCATTTTGTAGTCTCCTTGTTGGTCAAAGCAATTGATTTCTTTAAGGGGTGGGGATTTCTTAATCGTCGGATATGCTAAGTTTGTGCACCACGTTGAGTTAATATTCTTTCCGTTTTTTATTTTATTTTATGGATGTTATAGGAGTATTGCTGTTTGTCTATCTTTTATTTCGACTTTTTATTTATTTGAATAAATTTCTTTTCTCTTGTCCAAAACTAAATATAATCAACTGATACATCACACTCTGTATCTCATTTCAGGTGTATGCCATTGACTTCGGCCTTGCGAAAAAATATAGGGATCTTCAGACTCATAGGCACATACCGTACAGGTTGGTTTTGTCCTCATAATTTTAGAAGGGTGCAATATTAGGTGAAGCTAAACAAGGCAAACTAAACCTTATATTGCCTAATAATTGCTTAGGTTTTTTTTTTCTTTCCCCCTACACATTTGCATCCCTTTAATAGGCTGTTATGCCATTTTTCTACTGGAAATCATTACTCAAGGGAAATGCTAACTTGTGCCCTTAAGGCACAAGATAAAGATCTTAAAATAGAATTAAAAAATAAATATTGCATCGAAAAGATAAGTTTTTAAGGTTATGAAAGCACAATTTCCAAGATTAAATTTCTACTTTTGGTTTCTTATCTTGTGCCCTTAGGGCACAAGTTAACAAGACCCTTACTTAAATGTAGGTCATATTTTAGTATATTTTAACTAAAACAATATCAAACTTGGTCCCAAATATTCCCATTGATCTCAATATATTTTGTAAGTGATATTTTTCTTCTTTGCTTAGGGAAAATAAGAACCTTACAGGCACAGCACGCTATGCAAGTGTCAACACTCATCTTGGAATCGGTAAGTGATATTTTATGCTGGTTTGTTCCTTTCTCGGTTAGGACTATTTAGTTTGAAATGAATTATTACATTATTAGGACTTGATGTGTTTTCTATATACTAATTGTGTGATTGTGGTGGCAGAACAAAGTCGAAGGGATGATCTGGAATCTCTTGGTTATGTGCTAATGTATTTCTTAAGAGGAAGGTTAGTTAATTGACAAATGCTTCTACCACTTTATAGTTTATTCACACTATCAACTTCGTTTCATACATTTTCCCTTTTCAGTCTTCCCTGGCAAGGACTGAGGGCTGGAAACAAAAAGCAAAAATACGATAAAATCAGTGAGACGAAGGTATCAACTCCAATAGAGGTAATTATGACCAGTTATTGGGCACTATTGCAAGTTTCTTGTATATTAGAAATTGGAATTAACTAAACATTCTCAAGTTGATGTTTGCTTTTTTAATTATTTACCTATATTTCCTGCATTCAACTGTTAGCACTTGTGTTATTTTCATAAAACTTTCCTCTTTATTTCCCTTCTGTCTCATGTAAAATCTTAATTTTATCGCTCTTGTTGATAGAATTACGTGCTTTTATAAAAATAGGTGCTCTGTAAATCATATCCCTCTGAGTTTGTATCATACTTCCACTATTGCCGTTCGTTGAGGTTTGAGGACAAACCAGATTATTCATATTTAAAGAGACTTTTCCGAGACCTTTTTATTCGAGAAGGTATGTTACCCAAAATAATGTGGAAAATGCATTCAGTATATTTTGCTGGAAACTCGGTGGTTGTGAATTGATGTGGGCATTGATCATGCAGGCTATCAATTTGACTATGTTTTTGACTGGACTGTATTGAAGTATCCACAGAGTAGTGGCAGCTCTAGAGGACGGGTTAGTATTTTATCTATAGATCTTGTTTTTTTACATTTTTGTTGGTCGCTTACTGTGGTTGTTGTAACAACAGCATGGATCTGGCAAGGCAGCTATGCATGCAGCTACTCCTGTGCATAAAGCACAAAAGATTCCAGGTCTGTTGTCTTTCAGTTGAATAAGAATGAAATTTGTATCCTGCTAATATGTGCTGTGACAGAAAATAATGTTTGAACTGAAAACGTTCAACTGAAGATATCTTTTTAGTTGTTCTCATCAATAGTAAAACTATTGTACTGTTCTCAAAGTCTGTTATATAATATTTGTTCATGCTATTTATTTCAGTTGGGAGAGAGATTCGGGAGAAATTATCTGGTGCTGTTGTTGAAGCATTCACCCAGAGGAACCGCGCAAATTCTAGCCCTCATCATGGTGAACACACCAGACATAGGACTTATGATGATGTGGCAATGCATAAGGATTTGGTAATACTCTTTCACAACAATAAGAATTTATAAATCATCATATTAAGTTTTCAAATGAGAATGTTGCTTCCTGTTTGGTTTGACAAGACGTTTTCTAGTTCCATTTCATGTTTTTTCACTTATAATTACAAAAATGTCCCTTTCTGCAAATATTTGTACTAGAAGTTATAAGCACAATAAAATATTGCTTTCACCGTTTTATTTACAAATCTAAAAATAAGTAATGAAGTGAAAGAAAACAAGGTTGTTTATAATAATTTACAGTGAAAACAGAAAGTGTTTTGTCAAATCAAACAAACATATTCTCTGAATTATTCTTATGTTTAACGTTATCTTATATTAACAGCACTATGCCCAACACAATTCAACTCGATATGGAAGCAGTTCAAGAAGAGCCATGGTATCATCAAAGCCAAATTCCTCAGGTGACCATACTGGCAGGATGGCCACAAGTGGGGGCCGTCCATCTGGCGCACATAGAGTTCAACCTGTGTATGATACGAAACAAGCAACTTTTGCGCGCAATGGGTCTACGAGAGGCCACCGTGATGATCCTCTGAGGAGCTTTGAGCTCCTCACTATCAGAAAGTAATCTCAAGGGTGTGTTATTTTGTTCTTCATTTCTAAATTTTGGCACACCTGGGATTTCAAGAAGCCTTATGGAAAGAAAAGATTGAAGTTCATGGATATTAATCAATTATCATTGAGGTCAAAATGGCATGACATCCCGACATCATCTCTAGATCCCCTCAGATTGCTTCAGAAGATTTCTTAGCAGCTTTGATGTGTTCTTATAACGCGTCAAAGATGTAATTCAAAGAAAATATTATTTTTATAAATAAGTATTGTGCTGTATGAAACTTGAGTTGTAGCAAGTTTTGTGGATATGCAATGTTAATTGTTTGTTGACAGTGAATGGAGTTTAACAAGGCTACTGGGCTGAATGATCGATGGTCATATTTGAAGCAACAAGTGATATGGTGCTGTAGGATTAAAAAACCGAGTTACTTTATTCATAGCAATTAAAAATAAAAAATTGATGTATCATTGCTGAATTATTACTTGAACGGTTGAGTTGTAGTGCTGCATAACTTTATGAGTTCTCGACAGCAATTGAATTTATGAAAGGCTTAAATGCACTTTTCACCCCCTATGTTTCAAAAAGTTGCGATTTTGGCCCCCTTTTAAAAAAAATGGATATTTTGACCCCCTAACTTTTGGCCCTCTTTTGATTAGCTGATTTTGATGGAGATTATGACAATTTCTCAGTCTTTGATGATGTAAACTGGCATGGCGATAGAAGGATGCTGATAAGTGGAGTCCAAACTAGCATGGTGTAACTTTTGGCCCCCTAAAGAAGGATCCACTTATCAGTTTGGACTCCACTTATCATACCAGTTTGGACACCATGCAAGTTTGGACTCCACTTATCAGCATCATTTTATCCCCATGCCAGTTTACACCATCAGAGATTGAGAAATTGGCATAAAATCAGTTAATCAAAAGAAGGCCAAAAGTTACGGGGTCAAAATATCCATTTTTTTTAAAGGGGACCAAAATCGCAACTTTTTGAAATATAGGGATGAAAAGTGCATTTAAGCCTTTATGAAAATAATAATAATTTCTGTCATTAGGGCGGTAGGACTTAAAATGTTCGATATAAGTAGGAATATCATGATATGACTCGTGAAAATGTCCAAAAAAGTCATAGTTCAGTTCGGAAAAAAATGGTTATGCTCGACTCAGAAAAATGGTTTCAGTTCAGTTCAAAAACAACGAACCAGTTCACCGAACCATAACACTAGTTTGGTTTGGTTTGTTGAACTGTAAGCATGATTTAGTTCACTTCGGTTTTCTTCGCTAACCAAACCATGAACAGGCCTACACAAGCATTATCCATCTCGGTTTTGAATCCACTCCCCTAGATTGCCCTAGCCAAAAACGTGAAAATTTAAAATGAAATACATCAAAAACTTCAAGGAGGATATACACAATGAACTTCTGAAATCCCAAGAAAACGTGGGAGTTCTGAAAAGAATTCTAGTAGTTTACAACGAGAATCACAATTCCAGACAAAAAGTTAGGGGTTTCTAAGGGCCGCCAAACGCTTCTCGATATCATCAATTTCGGAGCTGCAATGGCATCCAATTTCAAAGGTCAAACAAACTGATAGAGAAAAAACAACATTTAAAGAAGTTTCACAAGAAATTCACATGTATGCTAAACATAGATGTGGATTTGGAACTTTTAAATGCACAATTCCAAGTAAATTATTCACAACTTATAAGTTGCATAATAGAAATTTATATCTTTAAACTTATATCATTCTCTCTCTCTCTCTCTCTCTTGAACTTTCTTTAAGACAAAGAGGGGGGACTGTTGGAATGGATGGGTAGATATGTACTGACATTTTCAGTATTCATATTCATATCATCGTCTAAACTTCTTTAAAAACTAAGGATGGAGGAAAAATGGTGACAGTAAAAAAATGCAGTATGGTATATACCTGCTGACATTTTCAGTATTCTTTGTTTTGATACTCCCTTTTGGAGCTGCTGATAACTGCCAGGAGTGTAAATAAAACAGAAATTAACTTGAGTACAAAACATGAGTTAAAAGAGTACAGACAACTGGACTACAGAGATTAATAACAACTAATTCCAACCAACCTGTGAAGCAACATCCACGCCGATTTCATCGAGTACCTGCCAAAAAGTAAATAAAATTTGCATCAATTGTTTTTTGTAATTTTAAAAGTAAATGTTACCTCCGTAGAATCATATGTGCAACTTCTGCCCATCCATACTCTTACTTTCTATGAATTCGACATTATTCTTTCTAACCCTTGTCAATTTAGCTATCAGCCAACCAAAAATTTAAAGTATTTTTAAGGTGCACTTGATTTACTTAAAAATTAGGACAACACAGAATTGTTTCATGTTTGATATCAAAATAGTTAAGGACAAAACTAAACAAAAGATGTAGTCCTGGATAATACAAAAATCGTGTTACTCATTAAACCAAGTGAGAGTTTCTTATATCAAGGGTTACAACAGTTAAAAGACAAGCCTACCTGTTTTATTTTTTACTCGACAGTCGCACTCTTTCCCATTTCTCTCTTTCTAATTCTAAGTGTGTGTGTGTGCGCGGGCATGCACTGGTGCATCTAAATATATGTTAACTTAACATTATGCCTAGATACATTTGCTAATGTACTCCTACTTGGTTTTAGAAGTATATTAGCAAATTACAATTTTAGGAGTACATTGACAAATTTTAAAGTTATAATTTGCTAACGCAGTCCAAAAAAACAAGTGGCTATATTAGCGACCAGCTGACTAAAATACTCCCACGTGTTCTTTAGAAAAAATATATTAGCAAGTTACACCTTGGAATACCACAAAATTCAAAATTGTAACTTGCTAGCCTTTTCTTTTTACAAAATGTAACTTGCTAGCTTACTTATTTTGAAGTGGCAGTACATTACTTGGTATACATAGAAGCAGTAATTTTTGGGTCATATGTCTTATGTTTGTGGTAAATAAAATAGTAAATTTAACATTATTTTTTCCAATACTTATGCATGATACAACATCACAAAATTTCTTGTGCTGAACAATGTCTACTAAAAAACATATAGAACAAACAATTGTCATGTCACTCAATTGTTTGTCCTATGTTGTTCTACGTGTGTTATCCCTTGGGTGCATAAAATGCAACCCTATAACTCTTACGGAGGAAATATTATGGTTTATAGGCCATATACTTTTCTATTGATTTCAATTTTTTTATGTCTAGGAGAATTGTAAGCTTGTCTCAGCTGAGTCACCTAACTGGATTATGGATTGCTAGCAAGCAATTAAAGCTAGGATTTAAATTTGGACTTGCATTTCCTAGCACTATTAATTCCTAAGGGACCGGAACACAAGATGTTATAGCATTTTCCCACGTAAATAGCTTGGTAAGAAATTAATTAACCATGCCCAATGTATAGCTCAGATTTTCAACAATTCTGGGAAATTAATCAAGTTTAAGTTCTGCAGAGATTTCAACACTTTTTAAAAGAAATAATTGCAGTATGAAGAGTCCTTAGTACCTGATTTGTCAGATCTTCTGTCTCGTCTTCAGCTTCATCATTATCCAAGACATCATCAATGGCATCTGACATCATTTCAGTCTGCACATAAATTACAGAGTCTTCCATTAGATGTGGAAACACGAACAATGTTTCAAAATTTATGCTCACGTTGAAAAACAACTTACAGTTATATCCATTTGTGCTGATTGTTTCTGGAACTCTTGAATAATTTTGGCTTGCTTTGTAGGTGCCATTTGCTGCAAATAATTTCTTTAATTCAGCACAACGGAAACGGATTGAAAAAATATGACATAACTAGAGAGTAATTTAAGGATCCTGATGTCAATTTATGTAGCGTTACGTGAAGTTAAAAGAACAGCTAGTATATCAATTCTGCATTTCTGCCTTCCCAATGCATTATTTTCCTTTTAGCAAAAGAACAAGCTTGGACACCATTCCATTAATAAACATCCAATTAAAGTGCACCAATGCGTAAGACCTTCCGCAAAAACAAAAGCTTTATTTTCTATCTTTTTCGGAGAGAGGTACCCAAATATTGTCTTGCTATTGTAGCATGTGTCCAATACTAAAATAAAACCAACTGCAGCATTGTATCATGTATTGGGCCATGGACATCAAATATAATCAAACCATATGATAAATCATTCTACCTTATTCATGGCTTCCATTGCCTTACTGGCACCTTTCATGCCGGCAGAAATAGAAGACTGAGCATACAATGCCTACATGAATAATAAGCATGGGTAAGAGAAAAAATCGCCTACCCCCTGATAACAAAGTACCAAAATTAGCATCAGACGGACCACCACTCGAGCAATGTACCTGTGTGTGAGTTGCTATGCCTCTCATTTGAGCTCGACTACCTTGAAGGTTAGCAATTTGTTGCCTAAGCCTGACCAACTGCCTGGCTAAAATTTTAGTCGCAGCCTGCAAAAGGTGCATGATGATAACTTACGAGTGAAGAAAATATCAACAAATTTTAATAGAACTTATCTACTATCATAAGCACTAGCTAATACATAAACACTTATAGCTTATGAGTATGTTTAGAAAAGTTTATGGAAACAACTTATGACATGTCCATAAGTTGTTTTCAGCTTATTTCTATACGCTCTCCAAGATGACTTATGAAAACAACTTATAGCTTAAATGATAAAAAAATTGACTTTATTTTATCTTTTGTTATATTGATAAGCATTTAATTAAGTTGTTTATCCAAGCAGAGGCTAAATCACATGTAAAAAAAACTAAAAACAAGATAGATGAATGTTTGTTTAAACCTCATTTCCCGTCTTAGCAGTTTTCTTTATCTCAGCAACTAGCTTCTTTTCCTAATCATAAAACACATGAGAAATTTAAACAATAGGATACACATAAATAGTAATTCAGTTGTAATAGTAAATTAATACACATACTTCAAGTTGCAATGCTCCAATTTCCTTTTCTATGCCTGTGGAATACATATAATTAATTAAGACGAAAAAATGTAAATGTAATTGAGTAATGTAGTGATCGGTAATTACATTACCTCTAGTGGCATTGGCCATTTCACGTTTACTCTCTCTCAGAACCTCTGCATGGATAGAAAGGGGAGGTGTTAATAGAAAAAGGGTTGTTTGAATGATGGTGGAAGGAACAGAAGAGAAGAAGAAAGACAAAACATGAGAAAGTGAGTGATCGAATGATAAAGAAGGAACCTTTTGGCTTAGGTTTCTTAGAAAAGATATTGAGATTCTTCATCATCGTATTTCTTGTCTCAAAATTCTTCACACTCTGTATGTCTGTGATCGAGTGAGTGATAAGTGATTAACCAACAAACTCTGTTCTATGGATCTTATGTTTTTTTTTATACTTTCTCCACTCCTTTTTTATTTTTTTTAAGAAACAAAATTTAGGTGAGGTTTTCCTCAAAAAATATTTAGGTGAGGTTTTCCTATAAAAAAAATGTTTAGGCGAGATTCCGGCTTATGGTGGACAAAATATTATTTTGATGTGTTACGTCATCGCTAATGGAGAAATTTCTCTTTTAAGACTTGATATGTATTATCTATGAGGTACCTCAATGGAACACATCTAATATTAGTGGAATCCACATTTTTTATTATTAGAATATTGAAATGAAATGACATAGAGTTATTAATAGCTGATTAATGAGTCTTATTTTTAGACTTTTGATTGAGGTGATGGTTGGAAGGAAGTGTTTATAATGTACTACTAATAAAAAAATTATACATTAATGAATGTACATTGTGAGATCAAATTATGTACTAAAAGAATGAATGTTTTCATTGCGAATGCTCTTAGAGAACTTATTATGGGACAAAAAGTTATGTGTTGTTTAATGAGAAACACAAATTCAGTTTTTGTTCCGTCAGTTGAACCTCAATTTGTCTGATACAAGAAACAACTTTACAATTGAACACAATACAATATCATTTGTTTCCTATGTTCAATCCATTACTTTACCAATATTTTCATTTTGGTGTTGTTAACGAGTGCTCTCAGGGCACTCTTTAACCATCTCAAATTTAGTAATTATTCTTTTAAAAAGTCAACTATTACAATTTTCAATGCGTTCAATACACAACTTTTTATTAAAAACTTACCATTTAAAATGCTTAAAGAGTGTCTTGAGGGCACTCGTTAACATTTCTCTTTTCTTTAAGAGTCATTGTCAAGACCAATACATTTGTTTATAACTTATAGTTTATAAGCTTGCATGATTGATAACAATAATTTTAGGCAAATGTTGTTTAGTACGATGTCAGTTTGACAAAAAAATAAGAATTGCACTGCTTTAGATCTGTAATTACTAGTTTATCCAACACTTATTTTGTATATTACCATATTATCCCTATATGGTAAGTGGTTTTCAATTGTCGTCAAAATTCTTCTAATATCTCCATACTATGTCGCAATGCTCATAATTTTATAACGAGTTTATAGCTAATTCAATAGCTTTTTTTTAGGGAAGCTAATTCACTAGCTTATAACTTATATTTTAGATACTATTATTTTAATTAGGCTTTAAGCTTATAGCTTATAAATTTTTCTTCTATCTTTACTCTTATTTTTTTTTTATCTGAAATCAATTTTTACTCTTTATAATTTATTATAATTTAAAATAAAATAAGTATGTATTAAATGCCAAGAGATGAAATATCACATTTCACATCTATATTTAGTTATTTACCCTTACTATTTTATCTAAAATCAATTATTACCCTTTACAATTTATTATAATTTAAAATAAAATAAGTGTGTTAAATGTAGGGATACGAAATATCAAATCCGACATCCACATAAAACAAACAAAAACCATGAATTGGTTCCATCAAAAAAAAAAAAAACCATGAATTGGTCGCTTCTTTCTCTAGTATTTTCCTTTGTCGTTGCATGTTTCTGTCATTGCACTAGATCGTCATCACATGTGAAGCCCCGATACTTTAAAATGGATGAAGTATCGTATTTTCTGTGTTTTTTATACCGATATTTGTCTGATATTTCTCGATACGTATCAGGAGAGTATCCAAAGATTAAATTTTATTTTTTTAAAAAATAATTATTCGATACTTTCCGATACGTATCATGAGAGTATCTGATAATTATCCTGCATTGATAGCTGCCCCAATTTCCCAATCAATGTTAACTAAAATAACTTAACTCTTGAGTACTAATGTATTCTTTTTTGGATATAATGCTTCTTTTTTGGATCGATAAAGTATAACACTAACAGAAATAGTATAACACTGATGATACTCTTTTTGGGATATATTGTGTATGTAATTGACTAATCAACACTCTTTTAATCGTCAATATTATTTATATTTATGTTGATGTACTACGAGTTTATGACTGGTTTCTTTTGTTTGTTAATATATTTACATATTAAAAAAAATGTTATAATTATATTGTACATTTAATTATATATATTTTTTATTAATGTATCTCAACCGTATCGTATCTTAATTTTTAAAATTTTTCCATATCGGTGCAGGATCTTCGTCATCATTCATACTACATCAACCGTTGTCTATCGCCACACTGTAGTCCACTGTTGTTCCTTCTCGTTTTTACACCTAGATTTTTCTTCATTTCTCTTCAATTGGTTATTTTTTAGATAAAATAAATAGGAGTATATAATATATACATAAAATGGAACTATAAATAAATTAAATTTTAGCAAATAAAATAAATTAATTATATAAAAGATATATTAAATAATAATTTTACATTATTTTTTTGAGGGAATTTTAAATAAAATTGATAAATTCTTAAATATTAATTGACATAAATTTTACTATAATTAAGAATACTTTTTATGTTAATCTTATAATTGATATATTAATCTTACGAAACATAGCCTATATGTGATAAAAGTAGCATTTAATTAATAAAATCAATTCACTCAAAATTAATCAAACATTCACTAAGTTGGAAAGATTTTGTTTGAGGAGAAATTAACCCTTCCTCCAAAATAGAATATTGATGAAAAAGAAGACAAAATAACCGTTAAGAAAAAAGCTTATATATAGCATCATAGTATTGTTGTCTCTTGTTCTGTTCTAACATCAATCACAATCTCAAATCATTGTTCCATTTTGCGGTTTATTCTATTCAACACTCATTCCCTTCTCTCTCTTCCTCACAATCTTGCCAAATTTTCCATTCACCATTTATCAAATCGCAAAGGTACTTTCTGTTTCCTCAACTGGGTATTCTTCTGAATCTTTGCAGGATCAAATATAATCGGTAACGATGAAATTGACCATTTTGATTTTTTTCCCTATCACGAAAGAAAAAATTAATTTTTTTTGTTGGGTTTGTTTTCAATGTGCAGAAAATGATCGTGATGGGTCTATAGCAAATAGGAACATTGTTGGAATTGAAGAGGGTGGAGAAGTAGATGATTGGTTGTTTTGGATTGTTAAGTGTTCTTATGAAGCGTTCCGGAACTACTGAGTTGAATGATTTCTACCCCATTCGACCAGAATGCAAAGCTGATGTTCCAACAACTCGTTTTAAACCAAGGGTGAAGCTTTTGTTTTTATCCCAAATGCACTTTTATATCAAATGTTTCATTGTATGTTTGTACCTATGAATCTATGAAGCACGGACACTCCTCGGATTAGGCATGTCACTGTGTCGGACACCGACACGACACTTGTAATTACACTAAATTATGTGATTTTTTCAAATTATTAGTTGTGTCAGCATGTCAGTGTCCGTGTCGTGTCCCGTGTCCGTGTCCTTTTGGATGTGTTCTTTTTTTGGTCAAGTAGTCTAGTGGCCAAAGTTTCACCCTCTAAGGTGAATAAGTGGGAAATCCTGGATTCGAACCCCGGACATATTTCAATTTTGGACGTGTCAAGCAATGCCCTAGTAAATAGTATGCTATTGCATGATTGAAAATTTATGCTAAGGTCAATATTGTCAATCTTGTATCACACAAAACAGCGGTTTGTTAGAAGTACAATTTGATAACACGTTTTATCACATTCCCACTATAACTGCTATTTGATGACAGTTTGTACTGAAATGATGTATCATCGAACTATAACAAATTTTCAAATTTTTCTATGCTAAAGCAGCCATTTGACAACATTGGCTGTTTGTATCTCCAATTGTGAACTTCATTGGAGGTTTTTTAACTCTTTTTTGGTAGGCCTGCTATGACACTTCATATTTCGGAACACTTACCAACTTGTTAGTCTAATGTTATAACTCTTTAAGAACTCAAAATGAATCCCACAAGTTATCTCCGATCCCACAAATATTGTTATTACATATACTTGAGCGAGTTGGTGGTTTTATTTCTCTATATTTTTTCCTTTGCCGTTTTGATTAAAATAAATCTTGTGATTTATACATTGTTTTTTATTTCCGCAGTCTGGCAAGACTTTAAGTGCAAGAAGATGGAATTCAGCATTTAATGAAGAAGGTCGTTTGGATATTGCAAAGGTTCTGAGACGAATACAGCGAGGGGTAACTTATATTCTTTACTCTTAAATCGTTTATCATTGCATTGATGGTCTGTTTGTGTGTTTTTCTGTATGTTTGTGGGTTTATAATTATTCTGATAACTACTGTGTAATTGTATGGTGACTTTTTTTCAATAGTTTGTAGACTGTAGTGATACTCCCTCCTTCATTTGCATCAGACATTTTTCTATGTGAAAGAGGCAGTATATCATGTGATTCATCATAACCATTTGATGTGCTGTGTGTTTTATGACAACACATGTCAGTAAAAGTTACAATCAATCATTGTCATATATGTGTGTGTGTGTGTTATTATTAGTGTTTCTGTTCCTTCTGATTTGTGCTTATGCTGTGTTTCTTTCTATACATTATGTAGGGTGTCCATCCTTCAATCAAAGGGGAGGTATGGGAGTTCTTACTTGGTTGTTATGATCCTAACAGTACATCTGAAGAACGGAATGAGCTCAAGCAACGCCGGAGGTATATTTTCAATTAAATATGTCTCTGTAGGATTATAAGCTATAACATAAGATAAATAGGAATAAAATAATATGTTTCTGCTCATAGTATATGGCTATATGCACAAGATAAATTCTCGTTTCCTGCTGTTGCAATTGCCTTTTTGTCCTGATCATTGTGGTTATTTCCTATTTCTATTTCTGTGATTGTGACCATTGCTACTACTGCACTTTTGTATTATACGAGACTAAATTTTTTACCTCTTGGATGGCCATGCTTCCTATTAAGTTCATGTTTGGTGGTGCTTCATAGTATATGGCTATATGCACAAGATAAATTCTCATGTTCAAGTTATAGGGTGTTAATAATACAAATGCAAAATAGAGAATGGGAACGGCAATGGAGGCTAGGGTTTTATAGAATACCAATAGCTTGTCAAAATAAGGGGTTACAATAGAGAGTATATAGTAAAACATAAAATACTAAACTACCCATAATCCCTCAGCCCAATTAATTTTACAAAAGGCTTATAACTTATTATCTAACACAGGGTTTCAGATAAAGAGGGAAAAAAGGAATAAAAACTTTCAATTATGATCATGGTTTGAGATGATTGATGATTATGATTTTATATAAAAAGATTAAACACTAACCCTTATATTTATTCTAGACAAGATTCTAATTCCTAGTTGAGTAGCAAAACAAATTATGATAATAACAAAGAAATATGGAAACTAGTCTTGAGAGATACTCTAAGAAAGTCTAAGACAAGAAACTAATCCGATTTCGAAGGGATTTTATGTAGTTCAGGATTCTACTCACGTGATAAGGCATCGCAAAATCGTGGGTTTTTAGGATTCTGATTGGGATTTTAACAACAATGATCTAAAGTACTCTAACATAATATCAAGATCTTTACATATCTTTTAAAAATTCGATCTCCCAAAGAATGTGAGCATAATATTGGGTGGCATGTTTCATCCTAATAATCTTGTACTGATTTTTCTAATACGCATCTGGTGGGACAAATTTTTTAGGGTGTTGTTCCCAAGTTTTTTCCTCCTTTTTTTGATCTTTATTTTGATTGAAAACAAACAAAGCATGAAATCTTTATGTAAATTATCATCCAGGGGGCAGTATGATATGTGGAAAGCTGAATGTCAAAAGATAGTCCCAGTCCTTGGTAGTGGGAAATTTGTTACAACACCCCTCGTCGGTGATGATGGCCAGCCAATAGATCCTTCTTTGGTAAAGATCAAGACTTCAGATAAGAAAGTTGTGCAGTGGCTACAGTTATTACATCAAATTGGTAAGTATACGATGCTGCATAAAAACTCCATTATATTTTTTAGGAGAACGCCAATGAGGACCCTAAGAGCATTGGTTAATATACTAAAAGAAGTAACTTTGTATATAAATGGGTGTAATTATTACATTCACAAAAGTCAAAACTTGTATCTTCAAGACAAATATTCCTTTTATGGAATCCTTAACCGATGCCCTTAAGGCACTCGTTAACAAAATCCTGTTTTTTTATTATGTTTGGTTTAATGAGCATAATAAGCATCTGTAATGGCAGTTGATTATTTTGCATCGTAGGTCTGGATGTTGTTCGAACAGACCGAGCACTTGCCTTTTATGAAATTGAAGCTAATCAATCAAAACTTTGGGATGTTCTATCGATTTATGCTTGGTTGGACAATGATATTGGTTACGTACAAGGTAGATGACTATACCTTTCAATTTTTTAATGTTAAAGTGCAAGAGCTTAAGAAATTTCAGATATTCTTAATGGATGGATTATTTCATTTCCAGGAATGAATGATATTTGCTCACCTTTGGTTATTCTTATTGAGAATGAAGCAGATTGCTTTTGGTGCTTTGACCGTGCGATGCGAAGGATGGTAGGCTGGATAACACACTAAGATGAACATTATGTTGCTCAACAGAAAAAAAATTTACTGTTCAGTTTGATAACATTAGGCCTTTAAATCTGTTATTGTTGATTTTGTTTTCATTTGAAGACTGAAAAATATTTAATCTCCGTTTATGAGGGAGGCCTTGTTTGACAGGAGAAAAAATATTTTATTTCTATTTATTTTTTCACCTTTAATTAGCATGCCACTTTGTTTTCCCTTTAAAGAATGTTTTTGAAGTTTTGTGTAGGAAACACCACAGCCACAATATTTTATTCGTTTCACCGTTTCTTATGCAAATATCTGAAAATAGAAAACAAAGTAAAAAGGTGGCACTTTTGTAATGTGAAGTAAAACAGAACCTTTTCTCAAACCAAATAGACCCGTTGTTTTTACTTTTTACATTCCTGCCTATGTCCCATAACAGAGAGAGAACTTCAGGTGCACTGCAACTTCAATGGGGGTGCAATCTCAGTTGGGCACACTCTCACAGATAATGAAAACAGTTGATCCCAAACTTCATCATCACCTTGGTATGTAAAGCTTGTTTTTTAAACTTCTAATATGCATGAGTCATATAATTCCACGTGGCGGAAGTTTTTTTTTTTTAAGGGGAAATTATAACTAGTTAAAGTGACACTAATGGTCATTTTACAACCGTTTCTGAGGAGTTTTCAACTCCGTCCCTTGAGCTTACAATTTCAACTCTGATCACTAAGCTGATACTTCATGGAAGTGGTGGAAGTTTACGGAAACAACTTGTCTCTTTTGACAATCATATATTCATGTTGCAAGGTTGCTTTTAATAACAGAAAAAGGACATACGCACAACTGCATGCTGTTAATATTTGTTGTCTGTAGTTGTTTGGGGACCTCTCCCTTAATTGGGAGACATTACCTGAGACCTTGTTTCAAATCTGTCTTGGCATGAAGAGCTTTCTTCTGTATAAATGTAAGAGGAGGAAACCAACCTTTATCTCTTTTAATTTCGCAGAGGATTTAGATGGTGGAGAGTATCTTTTTGCGTTTCGCATGCTGATGGTTCTTTTCCGAAGAGAATTTTCTTTTGCAGATACTTTGTATCTTTGGGAGGTAAGGATCAATTCCTATGACAACATAAATTGTGACTTTTGTTTTGAGGAGCTACTGTTTTCTGATTCTTTTGATGAGGTAGAGTGTATTTCAAATTTATAGCTCATTTTAAGACATAATATAGATTGTTTCCAGTTGATGTGGGGCATGGAATACAACCCAAACATCTTTACTAAGTACGAGGATCCAGAGGGTGCTAAAACAAAAGCCCCGACAACTGCAGTAAATAACAAAGTTCTGCAGCAATATGGAAAGTTTGAGAGAAAAATTGTAAAGACAGGCCGCACAGAGGAAAATAGTGCACTGGCTATTTTTCTTGTTGCTAGTGTTCTTGAGACCAAGAATAAGCGGATTTTAACCGAGGCCAAGGGTGTGGATGATGTTGTCAAGGTCCTCTCTCTTTCTTTCCATCCCTTACTTATATGTGTATGTTATGTTCTTGCATTGCGTTTCTGCATGTATCTCACAAGAAACTATCTCTTCAGATCTTGGGTGACATAACCTCAAGCCTTGATGCTAAAAAAGCATGTAAAGAAGCATTGAAAATTCAGGAAAAATACCTGAACAAGGTAAGTTCATTTCATTCCTGCTGAATTTTTTATTTTATGCCTTTTTAATGTTAGTTTGATTTGCGAAAACATTTTCTGGCTTTATTTAGTATTTTCGCCTTTAACTACAAAATGGGAATTTTTGTCAGATTGTTTTATGTTTTCATGTATATGTAAAGGAAACAGTAAAAACAAAATTTAAAGTGAAGTCACAGTTTTTTTTATTAAAAGTGAAAATAGAAAATCATAACAGAACCTTAAGTTTTCAATTTTGTTTGCCAGCTTTTTTTGTAAGTAGCATATTATTTTGAGAGCGACTCACACACAATCATGTATGTACTTTGCTACTACATTTCTTTCTGTTTTTGCATATACAAAGTAAAAATTTTAGTTTCATTATGTTGCTCTATACTAGAGATGTGAAAATTTGAAGTGTCTGTTTACTTGTGCAGACAAAGAATCCATGACCGAACAACATTAGATTTTCTGTACCTATATGATGGCAGTTGCGGTTGCGCGTGATCTTCCCAGGTTTCAGTTGCTCCTGGCAGGCCATTATTTTCTTTATTTCATTTTTTTTTTCTCTTAGCGATAGCAAGCAAGTCCTCAAGTCGATTCTAATTCTTTGAATTCTTCAATATGAATGTCATTAGATATTGAGAACCAGAAACATCAGTTTTATTAGATATTGCTGAGATTGTTTGGGGGGGGGGAACTTTTATTTATTCTATTGGCTTCTATAATGTAAAATTACTTTCATAAGCTGTAACGTAAGAAAGTAACATTTTTCCGGAAGGTAGCATTTATCACATTAATGCTCACAAAATTGTCAATTTTTTGTTTTTGTTTTTGCTACTCAATAAGTGGTACCTAGGGAAGACACCCATGATGCTATTTATGCATTGGTTCAACTCCTAAGGTGTGGGTTTTATCATATATAAACTCATACTAGAAGCATTGTCACTAAAATGCAGTCATCGCCTCGGGTTGTCGAGCGATTTCCCAGAGTAGGGTTGCCCATCAATGAGAAATTTTAGTAGCTTAGGCATGTTTCTAACCCGTGCCTATAGAGAAGGTGAGAACTAACACATTCTTTTCAACATATAGTTCCATTATTTGAATATATGTGAAATCAACACAATTTAATAAGACTATGTTCAAATTTTAATCTATTGTTTTAGAGATCGAAACACGCGGTGCTCTTCTCTCTCACATACTCAGGTTTTTGTTGTTTTAAATATAATGAGATAAATGAGAAGTCAATTTCAAGATCATTAAGTAAAAACCGTTTAGATCAAATATACTTCCAACCAAGCATAAATAAATAAATGATGATGGATCAAGTTACATCGTTTAATAAGGTTTTATTCAATATATATTTTACGAATTGGTCGTAGGATAGAAATTTTATATCACATAGCTCGTCGATCCTAGTTAATTTCATGTTTTATCACTGCAGTGAATTTGTTTGAATTCCCTCATGCTAAAAGTTAGTCACCCTATCTATATACAGTATACATTAGTATATAACAAAGAAGTTTCATAAAAGTTCAATAGGCTACTGTATGGTACTATTCTTTTAGATTCATTTTTAATTTGTTATTTATTTTTCCCTTCTTTTTTAATTGTTCAAGCAGCATAAAAGATGTGTAAATGTAGAAATTATTTTCTTTTGATTCGTTGAAAGAAATAAATGTATCAAAGTTCTTTGTTTATGAGGATGACATACATATATCTATCCAATTGCACTGTATCAAGATTCTGTGTGAAAGTTGAAATAAAAAATGATTGAACAGCTAGGTATGAGGATGACATACCAAAATCAAATCAAATCAAAATCACACATCATGCGATCTTTAGCAGTCGTTCACAATCACATGCATGGTCAATCATGGTCGTATATCTTTATCCCATTGCACTTCTAAAAATGGATAATTTTTATTGTAAACAATATTGTTTTACTTTTACATTTGAGAGATAATCTTAATTAATACTACTACTTTGCTTTTACTACTACTTTGCTTTGAAATATAAAAAGTTAATTGTAAATACATTTGTATAATTGATAATTTAGTAACAATAACCCACAAAATATACACCTTAACTAGGGATGGCAATGGGTACCCAATGGGCAGGGTACTGTACTTATCCCCATATCCGCGTTTGTAAAAAATACCCGTACCGGCCCCATACCCTCGTGGGCAAAAACTTAAGTGCCCTTCCCCTTACCCTATGGGCACCTAACTGTTCATATCCGCACCCATTACCCGCACTTTAACTATGAAAAGACAATAAAAAAAGCACCACAATTGAAATAAAGTTAGGATTCAATTTTTTTAAATCAACTCATAAAATAGTATGAATCGTATTATTTAGCCAAATAAAAAAACAGTGTGAATCGTAGTATTTTGCAGGTACCCATCGGGCCTGGGTTCAATTTTCATCCCTTTAGAAGTATGAGATTCAAGATATAGTTACCTCAAAGCAGAAGAGAGGGATAACAAAAAGCAACGAAAGGCAAGCAGGCGACAAAGATTCACTACAATAGGAGGCTAGGTTTAGGTTACTGTAATAAGCAATTTTTAGGTTTAGGTTTAAGCTTAAATACTTAGGTAAATTAATCAATTAATTAATATATATAAATTATTTATTCTATTATATAAATACATATATG
>Ga0315914_1000613_pt1 | contig 47102 bp, 18 predicted proteins | sample MpolenodulesMG_FD_203920 | JGI IMG/M metagenome (GOLD analysis project Ga0315914, IMG submission 203920) | Medicago polymorpha root nodule microbial communities from Los Angeles, California, United States - elongated nodules | ecosystem: Host-associated > Plants > Roots > Nodule | place: USA...
ATAATTGAATGTCTACAAATAGAGAGAGTCACAACATAAACGTTATAACTTCTAACGCACAAGACAAAACCAGTATTTTCGCCCCGATAATGTGGCTAATTATTCAAAAACACAATGAATTCAAACTTGATTATTTGATGTTACGTGCAAAAGGATGGCGTAAACTTTGGCACCTGTATAAAAGCAAACGTTTTTGTCATTGCTAAAACTTCTCCAACAAGAGTTTCATTGTTGAGTTTTAAACACTGTACACAGGGGCTGCATAAATTTTGGTGTCCCTATAAACTATTAAAAATAGGTCACAAACTTGATTAGCGGCAAAAAATAGTAAAATTTTAACAATCAATCGTTATTTGTTTAGCCACACTAAAACTTTGTTCATATGTCTGTCTTTGCTATATAGCTGTTCCATAATTTTGTTTTCATTGGAGGACATCTGTGTAACAATTTGAGTTCCATAAAAAAAAAATTACATAGCATCTTATTTAAGCTACTATTCATACAAATATCAAATTAATTAAGCTCGCAATCAACAACCAAAAGAATTAATTATGCGATGGTACCTTATGAATTGCTTAAATATTCACCGTTGCAGTAAAAATATTATGAGTTGGATAAATGTTATATGAAACAGTATAGGCCACTAGATGAGAGATAAGTAAGATACCCAAAATGAATTACTTTTTGATTTCTTTATCTTATGTTAATTTATTAAGTAGAATGCTTCGAAATGGAGTAATAAATAAATTTATTAACTAAAAGGTCAAACCATCTCTTACAAAATAGACATAAACTTATTAACCCAAAATGCTTTCAAGTATATTTTTATGAAACAAATGATATATTTTTCACAATAAAACATAAGTTCTAAGGGATCTTTGAAAAACATATGATTGTTTCTACAAACATGATATAAACATTATGGCAGCATGAGAAGTGCTTCAATTCTAGGATTAAGCAAAGCATATTGTAGCAACTCTTGATCTTGTTCAAAAAAACCCATCTCATCCTCATCAAGAGTAACAAAAGCTTCAACTCCACCACCATCTTTTGTATCCATCAAAGCAATCGTATTACTCACCATATTATTCACACTACAACTCCACACAGGTTTCCCCCACCCAAAATCAAATTCAAGCAATGGAAATTTACACCAACTCGAACATTTGTAAATTACCAAACTACCCTCCTTCTCATTCTCATTGTTCCCTTTCAAAATCTCAACCCTCTCTTTCAAACTCTCCATCACCACTTTAAACCCACCTTCGTCTTTAAATCTCTCAGCTTTCTTTTCTATAAAGTCAATTATGCCCTTCCTCATTCTTTTCACCATCTCATGCAACGCCACGTGGCTCTCTTCTTCTACCGTCACTGCAAACGGCCACACGAAGTTTCCGACGGCGGTTTCTGGAATGGTGGGGTCCATTCTCGGACGGAGGTTCACTGCTTGGAACAAAATCGAACGCTGCTTAAACGACGTCGTTTTTGAACGAGAAAATGCAGAAAGAGCACATTTCCAAATGAGAGCTAGAACAACTTCAACCCTAGAAGGATGAAACTGAAACTCGTTTTGGCATTCTATTTTACTTTTGATTTTTCTCTTGAGCTCTTCTATTTTCGAAGCTTCGAAAATGAATCTTCTAGTAGTGAATTTTTTGGTTGAAGTTATAATGGAAGCAGACATACCAGGAATTTCTCTCGGTGGAAAGAGAGTGGCTGCAGTGGTTAGGTCAGGGAATGAAACCAGCCGTGTTCCGTCGCACAAGGAGGTCCAAGTGGTTAGGAATGTGATGAGTGTGTTAAAGTCAACGATCTTGTGTGTGAGGGATACGGTAATTGATGTGGAACCGCAACTGAACAAAGTGAAACGGAGTACTAAGAGCATGTTTTGTTTTTCTTGGGTAGTTGGGAGGAAGCATTCAAGAGTGTTGAAATTAGGGATTGTGAGGATATCGGAGAGAGTGGTGGTGGTTTGTGATTCGACGAAGAAAACACCGTGGTCGGTGCAGTTAATGGTGGTGGCGTCTTGGACACGTCCGGCAAGAGGGTAAAAAAGGGATAGTGTTTGTGAGAGTGAGTTTTGAAGAAGTTTTGATTTTTGGGAGAATGAGTGAGAAGAATGGTTTGGGTAGAAGAAAGTGGTGTTGCCATGGATATTGGGTGAAAGTTGGTCGAATAAAGAGAGTTTGAAGGTTTGAAGATGTGGTGGTGTCGGTTTGGAGGGTTTTATGAGTATTGTGTTTAAGGTTTCAAGTTTTATCTCGCAGTTGTTGCTATTGCTTGAGTTCTGTTTCACCATTTTTTTTTCTTTGCTTTGTTTTGTTTTGTGTTGTGTTTTACTTTACATGCCACTCTTTATAAAATTCTGAGACATTGCTTCAGCGAATTAATAAATGCTTTTTATTTGCTGCATGGCGGTGCCGGTGTGACTACGACATCACACTCTAATTTATTTTTTGGATACATTATGTGATTTATGCTGTGTATTCATTCAACATCATTAAGAATAAAAGATGCATGCTCAAATGTAAAGGTTGAAAGTTTAAATATTAGTGGAATAGTGAGAAATATGTAGGTAATCGTATATAATTCATATAGTATATTATATGTATATGTATTAAGGCAAGCTTCGTCACATTTGGGGGCTTGGCATAATCATAAAAATAGGGTCATACTCATAAAAATTTGTGGCTAAATCAAAAATATTTGGACACATACACATAAAATGAAATAATTAAAAAAAAATAATTAAATGATATCAATTGATGTGATTAAATTATTTTATTTTAAATTTTATCATTTTATATAAATGTATCTAAATATTTTTGATTTAGCATTGTGATCGGGGTTCGAAACCCGTTACCTCCACTTGTATGTATGAGTTTATAATAGTTTTGTCATTTCGTCTATCTACAAACAAAAACGCCCTCTTTTGAATAAGCGATCGTTATACAATTCTGTGTTGTATTGGCAAGCTTTGTCTCATTATCAAATAAACTAATTTTACACTAATGGGAAATATCATTTGATCTCTTTAATTTATTGTTTAACTTATTTTCGTTTAATCATCTAAATATAAATAATCTCACATTCCCCATCAAAAAACAAAATCTCATATTCAACTCATTTGTATAAAATTCATGTAAAATAAATGCTCCTGTTGCAGAACCAATTCCACACACAAAATACTTGAATAAAATATGTTCGAGTCAAAAACTCAAAAGAAGAAGAAAAGAAATGAGGATCTTGACTTGGCCTTGCACGCAATGTGCATCAAGATGTGATGTGCACGTGGATTAAATCACGAGTCAAGCTACCAACCACATGCAATCAAAGCAGCTTAGGGACTTTTTTCCCATTTTTTATTAGATGAGACAAGATAGCAGGGAAGTGAATAGAGATGAAAAATTTCAAATACTTAATATTAATCTTTATACACAATCATATTTCTTACTCCCTTCAACATCTTATTTTCTTTTTATTTTCCTCTTCGTCGCATCATTTATTTATCATATCTATAACATTATTCTTTCTATTTTTATCTCTTTAAACGAAGAATAGATAAGAAATGTATAAAAATAATTTTCCATGTAAAATTGTTGGAAACTACTGCACACCAATGCTTATGAACAATCACAATTACGAATACTCACACAGTCACACTACCAATCGCACTACGTTTGAAGTGTTAAGAAAAAGAGTATTTCTAACTTTTTTTTCATATATAATTCTGAACTTAAAGTGCGAACCACAATCATTAGATATTAGTTTGAATATATATGCTTTGTCAAAAGAGCCATGGATATATGTAATGTAACATGAAAAATCTCTCAAGATCCACAACGGTCTTCCTGAAAGATTTCAAGTGCCATAATGACAACCGCAAGAAAAGAAATCATTGCAATCGATATGAAAAGAGAGAAGAGGGAGTTTGTTTGTAGAAAAATAAATTAATTATAAGGTAGTTTGGTTGGTTGGGGTTTGTACATGCATACATATATATAATGTTTTGCATCTTTCACCAAGCGACCTAGAACTTGGTGTTAAAATAACCTCAGTTTTTTTTTGGTGAATTACCTCAAAGAAAGTTTAGATATGGGGATGAACCACGATATAATTTTATCAATGTATAATTGTATTAGAAATACGATATCATTTTAAAACAAAATAGCGCATCATATTGTTCTTATTTTTATTATCCAAATAGATTTTTAAATTAATCCTAGATGTTTATAATATTTTTTTGGATAGTTGCGGCGCACACTTTCAAAATACTATTAATTTTGTAGACTTAATGATAGTCATAAGTGCTATTTGGAACTATTTTATCGCAACAAGAATTGAAGACGTTTCGTTCATAAAAAAAAATCAATACAAAAAAAACATCAATACAATGTGGAGATTGATAAAAAGTTTGGGGGTTTAGTCATGACAATGTTGCTCTAACTAAGAAATGAACCACATTATTGGCTTGTTTCTTAAGGAAACTCCAACTAAAGTTTGGACACATAATAAAGATATAACTATAAGCTTTAATAATACAACTAACTTCTGACCCATTATCATTTGTGAAATGCAACTTGTCTTCTACCGTCTTAGAGTCCACCTCAAAAATAACATTTTGACGGCCAAGGTCCTTAACCCATCGGGAGAACGAAAGACCCCGTCGCTTCTCCCTCTAGTGTTGGGAGGTAAAAAGGAATATGGTTGGTTCTAACCATAGCGAAAATGTCTTCATCATAACACTTCAAACACTCTTTCGATAAAACTTGCCAATGTGCATAACCATAAAAATTGTCGATTATCATTGCACGATATATGACTATATGTGTTGCTTGCATGATCACGAGTCAGTCCTCCAAAAAAGCGTTGTCCATTGGGTTATTTGTCCCTGGATGCCTTAATCTAATTTCCAAAGTTTCTTATTTCTTCAACTATTTTGGAAGAACTATTAACGTGTCCATTAACCATAAATGAACGCAAAAAGATTCAACTCCTTTAAGGTGGACAATTCATTTTCGAAAATAAAATGAATAATATCAACAATTAATTAAAAATTCAAAACAAAACAAAAATTTGTTTAAAAAATAATAACTAATTTTTCCCCACTTAATTATTTTAGAATATCCACTTAATTAGGTATTTTTGGGGTGGAATGAGCAATTTTGATAAAAAGAAGAGCAATTTTGAATGTTTTCTAGCTGGAATTCTGCTCTTTACCCAAATGATTTTGCTCATTCCTAAGTGAAAAGACGAAAATACCTCTACGCATGTTAACTCGTGCAAATGGCAACGTAAGTTAACACACGTTGCGTGAATTAATATGCGCTAGTGTTAATTTCAGCGTGACTTAACTCACGCTATTGTATTTTTTTCAATTATGTCCAACCTGCTCTCAAGTCTCAACTTTTGGTTCTCTCTCTTCTTTCTGTCTATCTTTTAACAGTCATCATCTTTCAGGCTCTCGCCACCACTTGTTATAGTATCAATACCTTAATTTGTTTTTCCAACAATTTTTTTCTTCTTCTCTTGAGTAGTTCGAATTTCATCCACAAAACGACAACAAGTTTATAGTAAAAAATGGAAGTGTAAGTTTTAAGAGATAGAAGTGGTAAAATGGAATAGAGGAATTTAATTTCATTTTGGGTAGTTATGAATTTCATCAACAAATAATAAAGGGAGAAAAATATTATATGAATCAATTTTCTTTCCATTATTAATTTTTATCTGCTGAATTTCTAATCGAATGAATTATATTGATTTCTTCTTCCACTTCATTTCAAATTATTTTGAAGCTTCATTTTCTTCCCATTTTAAAACCTATGGGTATTTTAGATTCTTCTTTCTGGGTTCATGTTTGCTCGTAGCAAGTAGGTGAGTGTGATAATGTTTCAATAAGGATAAAAAATTGAAGAAGAAGAGAGGAATAAATGAAAAAATTAACATAAAAAATAAATCAGATTTATTGAAAAAATTCATAGAGAAATTGATTTTGAAGTGAACCGAATCTGGTGGTGAATTTGTTGGACACAGTCCTTAGCAAAGATGATGAACAAAGAGGTGTATATGGAGAGGGAATAGAATGGTCCAGAGTGTATGCAGCATGAACTGAATCTTTGTTACTTTGGTCTTTAAAACCAGCGTGAGTTAACTCACGCGGGTGTATAACCCTGCGTGACTTAAGTCACCCTTAACTCACGCAGCGTAAGTTAACTCACACCGGAGCATTTTGGTCATTTACTTTGAGAATGAGGAAATCCGTTTGGGTAAAGAGCAGAATTCTTCTGGCTGTCAAGTCGCATAGGAGCCCATGAAGATAATATTAAGGCCCAAGCCCAACTATAATGTTGGAGGTAATTTTCACAATAAATAAAACAGAAAAAACCGTCAAAGTAAAACTTCAAATAAAAACCCATCCCGCGAAAAGAAAGAAAGTAACAGTAACAGTTTCAATCTTATTCATCTTTCTTGTGCGTGAAGAAATCTTGAAAAAATGAGTTCGATTATTCCTCTTATGGTGCTTCTTCTTCTTGTTGCTAACGCCGTCACGGTGGTGAATTCAATCCCCAACAGAGAATTCGATTCAATGCTCAACACTCTCCGATCACGCGGTTACCACCTCTTCTGCAACGCAATCCTCACCTCCGATCTCCGAACCGATCTTCTTGATCCAAATTCAAACGCCACAAACTCTTTCACTTTCTTCGCTCCCACTGATTCTTCACTCTTCGCTCTCGACATGACGCAAACTGCGTCGTCTTACACCGATACTCTCCGTTATCACATCATCCCTCGCCGTCTCTCTCTTTCTGAGCTTCGTCTTCTTCCTAACGGTTACACGCTCCCTACGATGTTATCCACGCGCCAGATTTCGTTCACGCGCCGATCTGGTTCTTCTTCTGTTACGACTGTTGGCGGTGTGGAAGTTGCTTTTCCGGGATTGTTTTACGGTCGTCATGTTGTGGTTCACGGTCTTGCTGGAATTCTTAATGTTAGGTCGGTTGATTTCACTTCTCCGGCACCGGCGCCGGTGTATCCGATTCGTTCACCAGATCACCGTCATTTCACTCCAAGAAGGATTCCGCATTCGCCGGGAAATCAAAATCAAAATCAAACGGTTCTTGATCCGGTTCCAAGATCGGTTTCGTTCAATGTTACAGGAAGGCAAGGCGGCTCTAGTCATTCAGTTGAAGCTCCGGTAACACCACCAGCACCGGAACCAGCGCAATCGCCGGAAATAGGAAGGATTCACGTTCATTCTCCGGTGAATTTCGGTACCGCTCCTTTTGCCGCACCGGTTTTGTCTCCCCAACATTCTGATTCAGGTATAGCATTTCCACCGGAGGGATATTCCGATGCGGAGGCTCCTGCGCCGGCGCCGGAGGATCTGGAAGCGGTGGTGCAGAAGAAGAAGAATAGAAGAGTTTCGTTGATGGAAATGTCGGAGAAATCTGAAGCGTTGGATGGAGTGAGAAAGTGTGAAACTGTAGCCGTTGGATTGAAAGAGCACATAAGTGATATTGATGGTGTTGGTCACATGCAGTGCTATGCAGCATAAGCTAAGGTAGTTCGTGTTTCATAAATTCATCATTCATTTGATGTAAAGAGTTCCATTATTTTTTTTGTAAATTTGTGTTGTTACTTTTTTACCATTTTGTATTGTTACTTTTTTACCATTTTATGCAACATTTGAAGTATGAAATTTCAATAGTCTCTAGAAAAATATGTACAAACTTAAAGTTTTCAATCACCCAATGTACTCATAATATGCAATTTTTTTGGAGTTATCTTTTGGATTCTTATTACTGACATTTTAACTGCATTGTTTTGGCCACATTAGGAGCTAATGTTGTATGTAATCACTAATCAAGTTCAAGTGGACTAAATTGAATATTTTGGTAACATTTTCAATACGATTTTTGAAAAGGAATAAGAAACGCACATCCTCATGTCAATACATACATCAATAATTCAAAATTGCAACTCAAATTATAAAGTAAAAAACAGACATGAACAAAATTAAGCTAACATAGAAGAAAATGAGCCAAACGTACAAGCCAAGATAAAATGAAATGAAAGCCTGCCTCAAATTAAAAAAAGAAATGAAAGTCAAAAAGAAATTAAGCTAACTTAGAAGAAATTAAGCTAACAAAGCATTGTAATACATCATAGAAACAATTTCAATTTTGCATCGGTAAATGCCTTTTGGAATTAGGACTCCAAGCCAAAGTGAAATCAGTCATCTTTTCCTTTAAAATTGTATCTTTCAACACATTGTCAATTTGTTAAAAAAATTGTTTCAATGTTGTCTCTGAGTTCACATACCCATCAAAGAATGAGTTCATACTTTTACTTCGTTATGTAGTTGGTGTTTCATCCAAAATCGTGTCTCTAACATATGTAGAAACCCAATGATGTCGCATATCAAATAGCTCTTTCTATCTTTCATTATCATGCAGTTTATAACATTGATAATTTCATTCATCATTTTGATAGGCTCATAACCAGTGTGATATACCAACAAAAATAAAAATCAGTGTGAACCCAATTTTTTCAGAAACATTTTTATTTAATGCCACAAGCACAACCGATGGGGCGAGCTTTCGGAAAGGTGGCCTCAATTATATTCTTTATTGTTTTATCTTTGTAGACTCATAATCAGTTTGAACCCAATTTTTTCATAAACTTTTTTATTTAATGCCACAAGCATGACCGATGAAGAGCTTTTGGAAAGGTGGCCTCAATTGTATTCTTTATTGCTCTATCTTGATAAGTAATTATCACATTTGATGCACGCCCATACATACATTCTAACCATGTTGTGAACAACAAAGAAATGGTTTTAGTATCCCCATTCGACAATAGGGCACAACCTAATAAAATTGATTGACCATGATTATTTACTCCAACAAAATGGACAAAAGGAATCTCATATTTATTTGCTAAATAAGTGGTATTAAAATTTACGAATTCACCAAAATACTCATAAACATCCATACATATCTCATATGTCCAAAATACATGTCACAAATAACTTTTCTCCACATCCATTACACGATAAAATTGACTATTTTTCTTTTGCATTCAGACAAAATAGTTTTGAATAACTTCAACATCTTCTCTCCCAACTCGAAGTCATCTTAATTTGCTTATATAATTTCTACAATCTTTTTCTCTAAATTTAAGATTATCATATTAATTTACTTCAACAATCATAGACCAAAAATTTCTGCTTACATTAATATCAACTTGGTCATTATGCTCTAACCTCCTTTTTATACGAGGGTCCAACTTCTTTTTGCATCTTTAATATCTTGAACTGGTTGTGTTTAATTTATGATCATGCATTCATGCGAAAGAGCAATGCTTAAGATTGTTATTATTCCATCTAAAGATACACAAGCACATTTACTCTAGCCTTACATGTAATCTTATGATAGAATTTGATTTCAAAAAATTCTGAGTTACTCAAATAGCTTCTTGCACGACTACATGATAGAGCACAATATTTTTCCATCATTTTCATTTTTTGAATTGATTTTTACCAATTCCAAAACCCATACATCAAGCATAATACTTCAAATATTTGGTAGCATCTTCGGAACAAAATGCCATCCCAACCTTAAGTTCATCTGCTTCTTGAACAATATTTGCTTCTAAATTTTTATCACAATATTCATTTATGTGGTCGATCTCCTCTTGATCAGAAGAAGTAGATCTTTTCTCCAGTAATACAAAAAAAAAAGTTAAATGAACGAACTAAATTAACAAGTGATCATGAAGACAAATGATTGCTATATATCTAACGAGATAAAATAACAAAAAACAATAAATAAACATGTTATACTCACTCTTGGAATTGAATGCTGAAACAGAAGAATCAATTTAAAATGTGTGTGATTGTGTCATTCTCATTCCATTTAGCAGTTCTATTTTAAAAGTTACGGTCATATATATCCTAAAAATAAATAAAATTAATGTCATTCTGTATTCCCTTCGGAACAGATTTATGCTAAAACAGGAAACTACACACCCACCCTTTCTCTCATTGGCAAAACGCGTCATAACTGAAAAAAACGAAAAACATTTAATAACTTAGCGTAAAAAAGAACTTATCAAAAAAGAATAAGGAAATTATTCAAAAAAAAATAAAAAATAAGGAAGATTTTGTAAAAAAAAGAAAAGGGTCGTATGTAGATCTCACATAAAAATATACAATCAATTAGATCTTTATATTTTTACGACTTATTTTTAAAACGATTGTTAATATATAATCATTTTGATCTCTATCTTTAACCATTTACTATCAATTTAACCTCTAACATATTTTTAAAATGGTTAGTATGATATAAATTTGACAGAGTAACAATTACAATAGAAAAGAAAAATAGATAATAATATTGTTTATTATCGGAAAAATTGATATTTATTTTATGGATTACCTTCCTTTTCTTTGTTATCATGTGACGGATCCAGGACCCTGGATCAGAAGGTGCAAACTTTTTTTGCGAAATAATATATGTGTGTGTGATATCAAGTTTCAGTCCTTTAATTTTTTCACTTTAACTTAGTGGTAAACTTCTTTAATTCAATTTATATGGCTTGAGTTCGGTTCACAACTTCTACATTTTGGTTTTTATAATAAAATTAATAATTAATAATAATAATAAGAAGAAGAAAATATTACCAAAAAGAAACTGATAGTTATGATTTTTCATGACAAAAAAATAAGGAAACGTTTGACTAGGAAGAAGAACAAAATATTACCAAAAAAACAACATACGATTATGATTCCCATGACAAATAAATAAGGAAAAGTTTGGCATAATTTTTTTTTTGAAGGAGAAAAGTTTGACATAATAGTGTGAGGTTATAAAAGTAAAGCAAACAATCAATCAATGTCTATTAAATCATAATAATTGAGGTGAGAAATATTTGGGGTTTAAATGAAAATCTTTGAGTCTAAGGTGCAAAATAAAAAATTCAGGGTGGTCAGAATGCAAAAATATAAGATTATTGGTGCAAATTTTCAAAGTTCAGGGTGTGCAGATGCACATCCTTGCAAAGCACTGGATCTGCCCCTGATCATGATACTGATAAGAAGTTTTCATCGCCGCTTAATATTGGCTAACCTCTAACGAAGAACTTGTGGGGCACACGAAGTGGATTCTTCGCTCCCAACCAAATTTTTCCAATACGTTTGAGTCAGAAATCAAACCCCTCACTACATGCTTAAGAGACTTTATGCTTAAGAGACCAAAGTCTCTTACCATTTCGATCATGCCATTGTTGGTGAATTACCTTCCCTTTAGTATCTCTTTTCCTACAAAATAAAAAAATAAAAATAAAGGATACATTATTATATACTAACTTTTTATCTTTCAATTATACTCTTTATTTAAACTATTCAAATTACAATTTTATCTTTTGTATAATATGTGAGATGAGGTGTAAAGAGTGCTTCATTCAATTCTACAATTAGTGATACAAGATAGGTCAATTTATAGCCATGTACATGTTTAAGATGCAAAGACCAAGATTACTTGTACTCCAAGCAATCTGCTAAACTAAGCTAAAGCATCCACTGATCACACAATTATGTTTTAAGACCTAACATAATATTATTTAAATCTTAAATTTAAAAAAAAAGTAGTTAAATCTCCTTATAAATATTAAGTTTTCATGTGATTGTGGTAATTAAAAAAAACAGAACTAAACATATTAAAAAAAGTGAAAAGACTACACCCTCCGGTCACTATTATAAGCAAAACTTTGCATTTTAGATTCATTCATTAAATGATGTATTTGGTCTATAGTAAAGACCATATACATCATTAATTGAATGAATCTAAAATACAAATTTTTGCTTATAATAGTGATCGAATGGTGTATATGTTATTGGCCGTTTCGACGCTAGTAATTAATAATTTCAATATATTAAAAAGATGATATTAACACTCTATTTTTGTACAAGATAATAACACTCTTTATTATGTGTGTTTTCCAACCAAAACTCTTTATTGTGTCTAAGACAAATGTTTGTATGATTACCAAACCAAATCAAAATTGTTTATCGCACACATACAAAAGTAAAATGAGTATTATTTGATGGATCATACTAACAAATGTTTTTAGGGGTTTATAGCACACATACAAAAGTAAAAGAAGTTTTGTTTAATGGATCAAGTTAACAAATGTCCTTATAACAAATGTTAAAGATTTAGAAAAGGAAACAATCGATAAGTTTTATGTTAAAAAGTTTTTTTGTTTTGAAAGAATTTATGTTTGAAAAGTTTTTTTTTAATGTTTCAGTATGTAACATGATTTTTATGATAAAATTTTCAATCTAAACTTCTTAATAAGTACACTAAAAGATTTGTTAGCATTTCTCCTATTAAATAATTCGTTTATATTTTTTCATTTATTCTTTTAATTTGAGTGTGTTACCACACAAACGTTTCTGTTTGTAAAGTTCTGCACAAAATTTTGCGTACACTTGTATCCTTAGAAAAACTAGAAAGAAAATAAGTCCAAATCAGGTTAAATTGCATTTTTGGTCCAAACTATTTAGGTAGTATCGTTTTGGTCTCTTAATTAAAATTTGATTTATTTTGGTTCCTTAATTTCTCTTTGTTACACATATTTCCGTTATTTTTAATTCAAAAACGTTAGGTTTTTTTCTAAAAAATTTCTAAGATTCTTGTTGTTGAAGATTGATAGAGATGATATGAAGATGAAAAAGAGGATAAGAAGATGAAAAAAAAACGTAACGTTTTTGAATTAAAACTAACAGAAAGGAGCAAAATGTGTAACAGAGAGAAGTTAAGGGACCAAAATAAATCGAATTTTAATTAAGTGACCAAAACGATACTACCTAAGTAATTAAGGGACCAAAAATGCAATTTAGCCTAAATAATCCTTATTTATTAATTTTATTAGGTCTGCAGCAACTTAACCTAATAATTTTCCTCTAAAATGCTGCATTAGGTTAGCAACAATTGAACCTAACAAATTCCGTCTAAAATGCAGCGCATCAATTTAACCTAACAAATTTCCTCTAAAATACAAGAATCCCTAATATTTCTCTTCACTGATGAGCTTTTCATTCATATCATGTTGTGTCATCGTTTGTATATATCTATTGTTTCCGTAGACTTTTTTTTTAACAAGTTGTTGTACATTTATTTAATACGTTTACAAACAGAATACCCTAATTTCCATGCAAACTCGGCTACCCTAATTTCCATGCAAACTCGACTATATATAACAAACCTTAAACTGTGTTTCTCTATAAAAAAAAAAAACCTTAAACCGTGGTAAATTACAAAAACAGCAGATGAATCATATATTTTGATTTTTGCAAATGGAAGGACGTGACCTTACAACCTTCATCTCGTACCACTGCTTAATTGGTATTCTAATTTAACATGCATTTTATCAATATGCATATATATCCTTTTTGAGTTTTTTGTTTTTAGTTTGAGATGTTTACACCAATTTTGGCAGTCTTCCTATTTAGTTTTGTCGCAATTTCTTGGTCTATTATCTAAGGATTCAGACTGTGTCGGGTAATGTCATGTTTTTTGAACTTAATCTGAATTTTGTTTCGTTCAAAACCTTATTATGTTGTTAGCCTTTATTTCCTATGCATACTTTTATTATTTCTTTCTTTGCAAGTAGAGTTGTGCAACTGTGAATGAATTTTGAGGTGAGAATCACCTTTCCTTGGATCGGATCAGGTTTTTGTATTCAGGTTATCTCTATCGCCTTCAGATGTCAGGATTCCCTTTAAGTTTCAACGAAGACAATTCCCTTTGACTATATCATTTGCAATGACAATTAACAAAAGTCAAAGACAGTTGTATGTTGTTGTTTCAAGAGTTACATCCAGAGAAGGAGTAAAGATATTGATCACCGATGAAGATGGTGAAGATACCAATGTGACGTCTAACGTCGTATATGAGGAAGTATTTTGTAATGTGATGAAATTACATGCCAATGTACTAAAATTTTCATATTCTTTTACCGAATTATTGATAGGATTACCGAATTTTCTTTTATAATATTTTCAGATTTTATACATTTGATAGGATTACCGAATTCTATAATCACCTATTCTTTTTTTCACCGTTACCAATTATATATTGCATTTTATTATTCGTCCATCGCACGGGTCAACAATCTAGTAATAATTTACCCTCGTTTATTAGATATATTAAAAGCAAATATAAAAATCAATTCACAATCCTTATCAACGAAGGATTCGATAAGATAACTTGGTGAAAAAGATGTTTAGAACCCAACACGTTAACGTGTGGTTCTTCAAATACAGAAAGAATGACAAAGACATAAATAGAAAAAACATCACAACAATTAATATTACCAACACCAGATAGAGAAAAAACCCATAAGAGATATTAGGAAGGTCCTGTCCAAAAAATAATACAGATCAAATCAAATCAGTAAAGAAGATTACACCAAGAAATAAAAGAACAGAAAGAAAAAAAAAATCCCTATAAAATAACTTGCAACTTCTGTTTTTGGTTTTTATAGCTACACATAATAATCTCTGTTCCTCTCAATGGCATGCAAAAACAAGAGTTTCAAGAACAAAAAGAGGTTTTTGTTTACCCTAACAGAGTTCGATGTAGTGACATCTCTAATGGAGCTTAGCAATAGCGACGAAGAGACTCATTCTAGCACAATCCTCTCCGATGAAAATCACCATAGCAATAGCAGCAACAGCGTCACTATGCAATCTAAGCCGCAACAAAGTAAGAGTAGTGATGATATTTCATCATCATCACTCACCGATCAAGTTGAAGATACGTTGGCAAAAGTAGAAGAAGATGAAGGATTAAAGAGGAAGAAAAGGTGGTTTCGTTCCATTGAAGAGTTATATAGAGTAACAAAACCTATTGTTATTGTACCTCCCTTTGATAAGAATGAGGTCACGTTCACAACTTATTTGTGTCAGAAGCTAACTTTAGATAGGTTTTAATTTTTGTTACAATATAGTCTTTGGATGCTTTACAATGCTATACTCTTAAACATTATGTTTAATTCTTTTTTTATGTAGATATTATATTTAATTACTTTTGAACACCGTTAATCCGTTATTATGGTTTTCCTTAAATAAAAAATGGTAAAGGAAACAATAAAATTGTCTTCACCTCTTAGGACATTCTACGTACGTAGAATCAAATGTACTTCAGTGAGTCAAATACATATTCTTGGAGATATGGAAACTGAAAGCCATGCATGGGATGATATTAACATGCAGCTAATTCACATCATCGCCATGAATTCACGTAGTAATCGCAAGTTTGAGGTTTAGTTCATGGTCAAAGTTTAAGAAATCATACTATTCCTGTTCTATGAACTATATATTGTAAGTTGTCACACGTTAAATTCAATGATGTGGAGTTTCTTTATTCAACTAGTCAACAGTTTTTCTGGTTTGTTGGATGCAAGTAGGATGTTTGTCATGTGGTTTAGATTGATTTTGAGATTAAAAAAAATCATTCGATCTATAGTAAAAATCATGCACAATTAAGTTCGATTTGAATGAAACTTAAAAAAAAAAAAAACGATCCAATACGATTCAATTAAATACAGTTTTATTTGGATTTATTTTTTTTATATCCAAATACAATTGTAATTTTTTATTAATATTAATATTACATGAACAAAATATGATCATATAAAATATATCATAAATTAATACAAAGAAAAATAGATTAAATTACACTAATAAATATTGTTTGAAAAGAATCGAATCAAAAACCAATAAACAATATAATTCAATGTATTAATACTAATAAAATAAATAAATATTAAAATTTACTTATGCAGTTTAATTCGTTTTGATTTAGCTTTGAGATTCAATTTAAAAAAAATGATCAGAAATTTGATTCGAGCGGTTTCCGCAAAATGATATTTAAATGCATAGTATTTGATTTTATGTGGTTTTTGGTGTTTTCAAATCGGTTTTGCGGTTTTTATTTGGAATTTTGAACCGTTTTAGATATAAAAAAAATCGTGTTAACCCTCCTATTCATATAGGAAAAGGGCTCTAATAATCTAAAATTTAATCAAAAGGTAAGTAATGTCTGACAAAAAATTGTTCTACCTAAAAACTAAACACGATGTATTGTGAAATATTGATTTCATTCATGCTCAATGATACAAGGGAGGCTGTTTAATTTACAATTTTTTTACCGTTTCACCATCATACAAGAGAAAGGCATGTTCAATAACTACTCTAAGTACGATCCAAAATTCACCTAACCAGCGCTCAAGTTAAAACACAAGAAAGATTATGCCTTGTTTCCAAAACTATAAATAGCATATATGCACTTTCATGCGAAGGTCGATCACGTGATTCAGGAGTTTTAGAAAATATTCATTCATATAAATCCTGAAATATTTCCAATCACCCAATGTACTCATGAAATCACTAATCAGGTGTACTAAATTGAATATTTTGTTGACATTTTGAATACTTTGCAAAATGAAAAGGAAAAAAATTGTAATCTTAATGATGCAGAGGGTTTCCAGTTGGTACTTCATTGGTATTTTATTTTTTGACAAATTCATTAGTATTTTATTTTTTCAGCCTAATTTTATTATTTGTTTTGTTTTGTTATTTCCTTATTTAAGTTTCACAGTTGTAGCCTAAGAGACAACTTCTATTCAATTAATAATATTTTAGAGAGTTATCTTAATTTCTGGTGGATTTCATAAGCTTATTTTCACAAGTTTGTCGCTTACAAACTTATATCTTTTCAATCTAGGTTTAGCGTTTGCTAGTCTATGTTTCCGACTGCGTCACTTAATTTTCCTAACTCTTGAATGGACATTTATTTAGTTACCCATGAAAGATGAATCAATCCCAAACACAACATGCTAGACTCGTTTAATTCCCTTTGTACTAGTAGTCTATGGAGTATATGTCAACAAGAAGGAACCTTTTTTTTTTTTTACAAAATGTGAACAAGAAGCTGACTAACACTAATGCATAACTCTTTACCAAACTTGGGATCTTCTTCGGTGAAGCTTCTAAAGGACATAGAAGGGAGCAATAAATTTCAATTGACGGGACAACAGAACACGCTTGGAGGCAAGAAACTATTATATTAATATTACTAAAGAACCTCATAGACCCAAAGTCAACATCATAATAATACGATTTTGAAAAGAAGAAAAAGAAAAAACAATTCGGATTCATTTATATAATTATTTTGTGACAACATTTGAAATAAATTGAAACATAGAAAAATGGATAGTAAAAACACAATATGAATATAGAGAGATTTGTTAAAAAATTATTCCAAAATAGTTGTACAAATACTATATTTTTCTTTTTTAAATAGCAAGAGTCATATATGTTGATCACAGTATATTCCTGCTTGAAAAAGGAAAGGTTTAATTGCATGTTTGATCTTTTATGTTTATTTTAGTTTTCAAGTTGGTCCCTTATGTTTTAAAAGTTTCGAGTTGGTCCCTTACGTTTTAAAAGTTTCAAGTTGGTCCAAAACGTTACCCACGTTGGAATAAGTTAGTCTCTTTCGTAACTTAACGTTTAAAGATTTGAGTTGACAATATGAGTGATAGAACCTTAATTTATTTAGAAAATCAGTTTAAAACATTTTTTTAATTTTTTTGGTTTTATTAAACTTAATATCATGTCGCGAAAGGGACTAACTTATTCCAATGTGAGTAAGGTTTTGGACCAACTTGAAACTTTTAAAACTTAAGGGACCAACTTGAAACTTTTAAAACATGAGGACCAACTTAAAAGCTAAAATAAACATAAGGGATCAAACATGCAATTAAGCCAAAAGGAAACTACGCCCACTCTTTCTCTCAATGGTAAAACGGGTCAAAACTAACAAGAAAAAACATACTTGACCAAAATATGTTTTCCTAAAAAAAACTTGACAAAAAGATTAAGGAAGATAAAAAAAGTTGGTTTTATATGAAAAAGGAAAAATTTACATTAATTATTTTATAGATTACCTTCCCTTTAATATCCTTTTTACTGTAAAAAAAATTTGAAAAATATGTAATTAATGAATAAAAAATAGATCCTGACAAGTGTTTATTTGGGAAAAGATTCCCTCCATTGAAGTCTCTCCAGTTTTTCCTACAGTTTTAATCCCAACTTTTAATAGTAATCTCTCTTCTTTTTAAACATTAAATACTCTCATTTTATTAATTTTTTTTAATGATCAAGATTCCACATCATTGTGCGTATAGTTGTACTCTTAGAAAAAACTGAAGAAAAAAAAAGGTCAAAATCAATAATTTTAAACAATAATAATTCTCTCTCCTTTATTAGAGATTATCAAAATTTTCTACTAAAAAGAAGAATTCTACAATAAAAATAGAGATTATAAAAATCACAATCCTTATCAATGAAGGACTCGTTAAGATAACTTGGTGAAAGATGTTTAGAACCCGACACGTTAGCGTGTGGTTCAAACACAGAAAGCATGACAAAGACATAAATAGAAAAAATATCAATAATCGAAATCAGATTTTACCAAATACAGAAAACCCATTAAGAGATATTTGGAAGGTCCTGTGGAAAAAAATATATAACAAGACAGAGATAAAACAGAAAAGATTTCAACATGGAAAGAACCGTATAAAAGAACCTGCGACCTCTAGTTTGGTTCTTACATGTAGAAATCACTGTCTCTCTCTCAATGGCATGCAAAATGAACACCAAGAAGAAAAAGTATGGTTTTTTCTCCCTAACGGAAATTGATGCAGCGAAACTCCTAATAGAACTTAGTAATAGCACAACCTACTTGGATGAAAATTGTAAGGGTAGTCATGATATTTCACCATCATCACCCACAGATTCAGTTGAGGATGTGTTGGCAGAAATTGAAGAAGATGAACGGTTAAGGAGGAAGAACAAGAGGTTTCGATATGTTGAAGAAGTGTACAGAGTTACAGATCCAGTAGTTATTGTACCTCCCTATAATAAGAATTAGGTCACATTAACAACTGACTTGTGTTACAAGTTAACTTTAGATAGGTTTCATACATATGTAATATGGTCTTCAGATACTTATAATAGTATTTATTAGCTATACGTTGAAACATTATACTTGATTCTGAACATTGCTTATATTCATGCATAATATTTTTTTGGTTAACAAATTTTGTTGCTGATTCTTCAAGTAGAGATAGAGGACCAAATTGTTTAGGTTATCGTTGAATATAAGTGGATAATAAATTGAGTCAATCGCGCAGATAATTTAGTTTTATGCTGAAATATGCTACTACCAGTCACCAATGTGTGTGAGGTACGCACCGGAAACTCAAAGCTTTAGCTTTTTCTTAGAATTATTCTCCAAATCATGGAGAGTTCCGGACCACGATTTTAAATACAATACACTCCAGATTCTCAAAATATATATCGATGATAAGGCATGCTTGCGAAGATCATTGTCATCACCATCGTCTTAGATTAATGAACTAACCACAAGTTTGCAGGTGAACTAATGTTGGGCAGCGCAATAGTACCCCTAGTTCATGGCCAAGTTTAAAAAATCCTAAGATTCCCGTTCTAAGAACTAATATTTTTAGTTAAAGAGGTTCCAAGAACTATTGTAAGTTGTAACACGTTAAATTCAACGATGTGAGATCATAGCTTTCCTCATTTAACTAGTTAACAGTTTCACTTTCCGGTTAGTTGGTCTAGAAAATAGCAATCTAAATCCAATTATGATGAAAATACATACTAACTATCAGTATTACCCCGCCTACAAGTAACATAATAATACCATGAAAAAATATTCACTATACTAAAAGAATATACAGAGTAACTGGATTTCTCAAAAGCAGGCTTAATCAGCAAAATTCTTTACGTTTCACTATCATACAAGAGAACGGCCTGTTCAATAAACTACCAGAAGTGCCATGCAAAATTCATCTAATCAGAGCTCAAGTTAAAACACAAGATAGATTCTGCCTTGTTTCCAAAACTATCAATAGCATATATGCACTTTCATACACCTTCAAAAGGTGGATCACGTGATTGAAGAGTTTTAGAAAAACATTCATCCAATTCCTTCACAAGATTAAAAGCTTCAATGCTCAAGATGGAAGACATATTCTGTCAGCTGTTGCAATTTGCAAGGATCAAGTTTCTGCACTGACACAACAGGTTGCTTCTTCACAGTAAGCATCCGAGAGGCATTGTCCACAGTCCAACCTTGTTGTAGTACATCTACAATCATACAATCAAAAAGTCTATAATGATATCATAGGAAAGGAAGAGATGTTGATGATGTAATTTAATGTGTGATTAATTTTTCAAAATGCGGCAAAAATAAGACTACACAAGCAGAGCTGCCTTTCCAAGATAGCTCATTGTAAGTAATTGTCATGTTCACTTCCAGCCAGCCAGATTGACCAGTGTTCTCAATTGTAGATGGTGGAAAATAGTGGATTGTTCAACATATATGTCACTAACAGGACTCTCAGCTATATCTACATGACTTCCATTAATTACATCACGTGGTACATGAGGAACCTTACAAGATTCTCTTATTGTCCATCACATTTTAGCATAAAATTTTGATTCGCTACTCTACAGTCTAGCTAAAAATCCAATTAGTTAGTAGATATATTGACAGTAGTGGCATGGAATACGACAATGAGAATTGGAACCCACTTTCACTGAACACATTGTGTATCCGAGTGCAAGATTAAAAGGACTATTTTCGGTTCAACGGTCGTCAAGAAAGGATAGGGGCCAAGCATTAATGAATATCATCTAGTCATGCAGAAATAATGTTGAACATAATCAAGTTAAAATAAATACATTGATTGCTTGTGGATGTTATTTAATGTAATAAAAAATATCAGGACAACATTGTATATGATCCAAAAGGTGCTAAAACAAATAGACATGCATTGTTTGATTTAAAAATGAACATAAAATTACTTACAACTTGTAGCACCATCCTCGCTCATTCCCAGAAATAAAGCAGCATCTTCAACACTTATTGTAGAATAAGCAGATACAAGAAGCTGAAAAATCTCCTTTGCGTAAAGTTCTGGAAAAAGCATATTGGTGATATTAACTTTTGCGCTGTACAATTCATATTTGGAAGGAAAAAAACATATAGATGCAAAAGACTTTTGCAGTCAAACTGCTTAGAAAATAAATTGAAAAGCAAGAAACATACTTATTAAAACAATTGCAAAAGTTATTGCAGAAGTGGCACATCACTAGTTTACTAAATTTTATGCGATCCATGGCACCTTCGTCGACATTACATGTTGGCCAAAGAAATTACATTATTCATCAAATTCTTTTTTAGTTATATTTAAAGGGGAAGAGAACAGCCAAAAACAAGTGATCAATCACTGTTCTTCCCAGGTTCAAACTATATTACACTTTTTTCCATCAAAGTAATTAAACTTTTTGCAATGTTTCCATCCATAACATACTAAAGCAACATGTAACTATCTTGAAAACTATATGCAGTAGTGCAAACAACCAAACCATAGTTTCTACAGTGTCAATACACCCAAAAACAAACCACCTTAAATCCAAACCCAATAAAGTGAGACACTAATATAAGATTAAACCATTTAAGAGGTTAAAGATTGAGTGCAGAAGCTACGCTAATAAAGATCCAACATATATGTCACTAACAGGACTCTCAGCTATATCTACATGACTTCCATTAATTACATCACATGGTACATGAGGAACCTTAAAAGATTCTCTTATCGCCCATCACATTTTAGCATAAAAATTTGATTCGCTACTCTACAGTCTACAGTCTAGCTAAAAATCGAATCAGTTGGTAGATAAATTGACAGTAGTGGCATGGAATACAACAAGGAGAATTGGAATCCACTTTCACTGTGAATGGTAGAAATATGTCACGCCATAAAGAAACTCCGCACGGCTTCAAACATCTCAACAACAAGCGGTTTTGCAGCATACATCATAAAATTTGTGTAGCAGTCGTCAAACATTTAACATACACACAAGTGAAGTAACACCACAATTTCTCAGGCAACATATTTCATCGTCTAATAATGAACAATACTCCATGAAATAACCAGCAAACAAAAGGTACATAACACATGTGAATGGCTTTTATATTTGCAACATTCATCATTCTTGTAACACACTTTAATGACTACACATTAGATCAAAAGGTAGAGAAAGCAGAGAGGAAGAGGAGGAAGGTAAAAGAACAAGAGTATCTTGAAAGATCCTATTCAAAAAACACATACAAAAAAAATAGTATAAATAAAGCATTTCAATGCAAGTGCACATTACGAACCCTTGTGTTACATTTGTGCTTCATTTATCCTTGCATCATTTTCTTCCTCTTTGCTTGTGTCGTCCTGGTTTGAGGAAGCTAGCAAATGCTGATTCCCTACAACACTTTCGTCGCTCTTTGCTAACGAGAGATGGTCCATCGGAAGAGAGTTCTTTTTGTAATTCCAAACAAGCATTGAAATATAATCTTGAGGTATAATAAGACCTTGTTCTCTGATGCAACTCTGTTGCTCCTCCAAAGTCTTTGGATCTGCTAATTTTATGTATTCTAGCAATGCCTTTACATGGTCAGGCCTCCAATTACCAGGGAATGGGGTGTAATCCGTCTCAGGTACGAGGGACATCCTTGTATACTGGAGCCCATCAATTGATTCGGCAAGACCCATCCTAAGCAAATTCTGGTACTCAGGAGACTGCCCTTTCTTCTCCTTCAGCGGACGGCCCAGGTTTCGAGCACCAATCTTATATACTTTCGCACGCGAGCGAAGCTTGTATTTAGCAGCATAGAGCTTTGCAAGTGAACCTCTTATGATATAAGAACAGAAATTCACAATCTTCTTCCTATTGTCTGCAAACCTATACCACTCAACCATGGTTGACAAAAACTTGTTCATTTGAGCATTGGTATGAGCTTGAGTGGCATGAAACATCCTAAAACAAGGCTGTGGATCAGGATCCCTATCACCCTTAAGAAAACTCAACTTTCTAAATTGCCTAATACATTGCTTTAAGCTCGCGGTGACCGATAAAAGTGTTCCTACACCCTTTTCACTAATGATCTTACCACCAGTTGCAGTGTACCTAAGTGTCGGATAAACAACTCTCCTACAAAGCACGTGATCAAGAAACATTATACCTTTGGTTATATGTTCTATAGGGAGGCATTCGTTATCAAGCTTGATCATGAACTTCTGATCACAAAACTCAATCAACTGCTTCCTCAACGTCGCTGCGTCTGCTCTAGGACCCCGAACACCGATCAGTACATGACCTCCATATCTTATAAAATCCATCTTCCTAGTTTTATCCGGTCCACTAGTTGGCACAAACTCCGGCCAAGAAGTGTTCCCTTGCTCGGCTTCCCCTTCGGGACTATTCCATATAACATCACTCTTAGAAGGAACGTAAATCTCCTTCATTTTCCCTTCCAACCAACGATCCAACTCATCCAAAACAATATTTGCCAGAAGCGGACTCAAAACCCCACAATGCCCCCAACTCGGAACCTTCTCAGCTTCCTCCGGCGCAAATCCAAAAAAAGTATCCAACCAATAAGGATCCGGCTTTGGCTCATCCTCATTCAAAACCCTCTTTTTCTGATACTTCCTCTTCTTCTTCTTCACCTCCCTATCATCAACCTTACTTGTTACAACCGGCGTAACCAACGCGGATTTCAACAAATCCACAACCATCTTATCCCTAACATCTCTCATAACAGAATTAATCACTAACCCTACTTTTACTCCATCCAACAAAGTACTCAAATCACCTTTCAAATACCATAAATAGCCAGCAAAATTCCTTCTTATGACCCTCAAAACGGTATGTGGCGTCCTCCCAGGACGAAAAGCATACGATTTCTCTGAAAACCTAGGTTCATAAATTGGTTCAAGAATGATTAATAAAACCTCCTGAACAATTTTATCTTGAAAAGGTGTAGGTTGTGTGGTGTTTAAGATGATTTTGATTTTTCTTTTGGATAATGAATCGTGATCGGTTTTATCAATGGGAGATTTGATGAAGAATTTGAGACGGGAGCCCCATTTGAAATTGCCGTCAATGACGGCGTTACGAAGAGCGAGGAGGTTTTCGAGTTCAGAGCGTTGTATGGAGGAGCGAGGGGTGTAGGAACCGGTTTCATCGGTGGTGACTTTCTGGTAAGCTAGGAGCCAGAGTTCGAAGCGGCGGAGGGTGGAGGAGAGGTTGGTGATGAGTTTATCGGGTTGGCGGAAGTTTTCGATCCAGAGATTGGAGATGAGGGAGAAAGCGTCTTCCTTGAGGAGGGTGGAAGGGTCGTTTGGGTCGGGTGGTGGACGGCGGAAGGGAGTGGTGGAGAAGTGGCGAGGAGGGGGGTGTAAGGGAGTGAAAGGGGCGTGTGAGTGGAATGGATTTGTGTGAGTGAGATGGCGGAGAGTGGAGAGAGTGAAACGGTGGTGTCGATGCATTATTTTTTGAACAAGAGTGAAATCAAATAAATAAATTAAGGTGGAGTAGAACAGAAAAACCCAACAAAAACCCTTGAAGCTGCTTCTGCAAATCAAATTAATTCTAACATTATAGACAAAACTTGTTGATAATTTAAATAATATCAGGAACTGTTCATCGTAATGTTGTTTCGTTGCGGAAAGAAGACGACGTTGATTTATTGAATGCGTGATTCAGACTATCCGATTACAAATTAATGGAAAGAATTATCTACTGCATGTAACTGAATGCTTAATCAGTTTGGTCCCATAAGTAATAAAATGTTTGTAGTTTGTTCCTTAACTTTATTTAAAGTATTACTTTGGTCTTTGGTCCTTTTTGTTAATTTAATTCAAAAAACCGTTAAGTTTAAGGACCAAACTAATACTAATTAAATAAGCTAAGGGACCAAACTAATACTAATTAAATAAGTTAAGGGACCAAAATTTAACGTTTCTTTTTAATTAATTAACATAAAGGACCAAACTGATACTTTAAATAAAGTTAAGGGACCTAAACGGACCTTTTATTACTTATGGGATCAAACCGATACTTGAAATCAAGTTAAGGGACCAATTGAGCATTTTAGCCTAAATTCAACGATGTGACGTCATAGCCTTCTTTATTCAACTAGTTCACAGTTTCGCTTTCCAGTTAGTTGGTCTGGAAAGTAACAATCTAAATCCAATTATGATGAAAACATATATTAACTATCAGCACTACCCAGCCTACAAATAACATTTAATCTCTTTCAAAAAAAACAATAACATTTAATCAGAATATATAGTGACTGGGTTTCTCAAAAGCACATTTAATCAGCAAAATTCTTTACGTTTCGCTATCATACAAGAGAACGGCATGTTCAATAACTACTGGAAGTGCCGTGCAAAATTCATCTAACCAGAGCTCAAGTTAAAACACAGGAAATGTTATGTGCCTTGTTTCCAAAACTATCAATAGCATATATGCCCTTTCATACACCTTCAAAAGGTGGATCATGTGATTGAAGAGTTTTAGAAAAACATTCATCTAATTCCTTCACAAGATTAAAAGCTTCAATGCTCAAGATGGAAGACATATTCTGTCAGCTGTTGCAATTTGCGAGGATCAAGTTTCTGCACTGACACAACAGGTTGCTTCTTCACAGTAAGCATCCGAGAGGCATTGTCCACGGTCCAACCTTGTTGTAGTACATCTACAATCATACAATCAAAAAGTCTATAATGATATCATAGGAAAGGAAGAGATGTTGATGATGTAATTTAATGTGTGATTAATTTTTCAAAATGCGGCAAAAATAAGACTACACAAGCAGAGCTGCCTTTCCAAGATTAGCTCATTGTAAGTAATTGTCATGTTCACTTCCAGCCAGCCAGATTGACCAGTGTTGTCAATTGTAGATGGTGGAAAATAGTGGATTGTTCAAATTCCGCTACACTACAGCATTATAGTGCCTATATAGTTGCAATTTGACATCATTTTGGACTTAATAACGTATCGCTGGGGAGCAATAGTGGTTTGTCAAAATTCCGCCATGTTGTGGCACTAATGCACTGCTATAGCCGCTATCATCAAATGTCAATAATCATGTTGAATGGTGCTTCAAATATAATTTTGATTATTCTCTCTCTCAATCCAAGCACAAAATATAACCAATATCCAAGTTCTACTGTTTCTGGGAGAGGGAAAAGTAAACTGATAATATTAGATAGCACAGGTTAGTTGTAATCTTTCATTCTTTTTTTTTTTCCCTTTGGTTCCCACCCCCATTATTTTCTCCTCCATTTTTAACCAACTGACTTCTTGAATTGATGATTGTAAATTCATTCTATTTCCTTCTCTTTTCTCCTCATTCCAAGTGTAAACTTGTCAGTTACTTAGAATTTCAAGAAACAGTTAGCCTCAAATTCAGCAACTGCTCTCTGTAAAAAAACATATATTTCCAAACCATAGTTTCTACAGTGTCAATAGACCCAATAAAGCTGAGACACTAATATACGACTAAACCGTAAAGAGGTTAAAGATTGAGTGCAGAAGCTACGCTAATCAAGATCCAGCATATATGTCCCTAACAGGACTTTCAGCTATATCTATATGACTTTCATTAATTACATCACGTGGTACATGAGCAACCTTAAAAGATTCTCTTATTGCCCATCATATTTTAGCATAAAATTTTGAATAGCCTCTACACTCTAGCTAAAAATCCAATTAGTTATATTGACAGTAGTGGCATGGAATACAACAAGGAGAATTGGAATCCACTTTCACTGAACACGTTGTGTATCCGAATGCAAGATTCAAAGGACTATTTTCAGTTCATGGGCTGTCAAGGTCGGGCATTAATGAACTTCAGCTAGTCACGCAGAAATAACATTGACCCCAATCAAGTTATAATAAATGCATTGATTGGTTGTGGATGTTATTTAATGTAAAAAAAAATTATCAGGTCAACATTGTTTATGATCCAAAAGGTGCTAAAACAAATAGACATGCATCGATTGATTTAAAAATGAACATAAAATTACTTACAACTTGTAGCAGCATCCTCACTCATTCCCAGAAATAAAGCAACATCTTCAACACTTATTGTAGAATAGGCAGATACAAGAAGCTGAAAAATCTCGTTTGTGTAAAGTTCTGGAAAAAGCATATTGGTGGTATTAACTTTTGCGCTGTACAACTCTTCTTTGGAAGAAAAAAAAACATAGAGATGCAAAAGACTTCTGCAGTCAAACTGCTTAGAAAATAAATTGAAAAGCAAGAAACATACTAAATAAAAACAATTGCAAAAGTTGTTACATTATTCATCATACTCTTTTTGAGTTATATTTAAAGAGGAAGAGAACAGCCAAAAACAAGTGATCAATCACTGTTCTTCCCAAGTTCAAACTATATCACACTTTTTTTCCATCAAACTAATTCACCTTTTTGTAGTGTTTCCATCCATAACATACTAAAGCAACATGTAACTATCTTGAACAATGTATACAGCAGTGCAAACAACCAATAACAATTTTTAGCCACTTGTTTCCATCCATAGCAACATGCCACTATCTTGACCACTGAATACAGTATTGTAAACAACCAACAATACGATGGCAACACGCCACTATCTTGAACACTAAATACAGTAATGTAAACAACCAACAATACTATAGATTCAATAATCAATAAATCCATGCTTTATGCTTTAGTGATCATCCCACACAGAAATGACTTACTTTCATGAAAAAATATAGTCTACTGTCAAAATTAACAAGATATAATGGGTTATAATAAAAGCAAGGGCTACGTTTAGCCGTTTAGGTTTAGATAAATTAGGAGTCTATGGTAACAGCTTATACATTTATAATTTTAAGAAGATATTTAAAGTGAAGATAAATTGAACAGAATCATGCCTAAAATATAGTGAAGATCAAAGAATTTCTTTCTACAGAACTTTCAAAGCTCTGCTAACAAAATAAAAAATAAAAAAAAAAAATTCTTAAATGCTTGCCTGAGAAAGCAGAAATGAAGCCTTGGAGTTCTGGACTCCACTCAAAACCACGGACCGCCTCATGCACTCCACCATAGTTCCTTAACCAAAGCTGTTGACCAATTTTCCACACTGCATTGACTTCAGGGTTGCTTTCTTTGATTGAGGAAGGTATTGTTTTCCATAGAAAACGAGCACTGTTTCTGCAATATCACAACAGAAAACATGAAAACCTAAAATCTAAAAAGTTACAAGACATAAGATATAACCAACCCCATCCCTTCCAAAACACTGGTCCTGTTTGGATGAACAACTTAACTAAATGCCTATAGCATAAATGTTTCTCGTATAAGTACTTATGTATAAGCTATTTCTTTAGCATAAAATAAAGTAAAACTATTTTCATACAATCTGTAAGCTGTTTCCGTAAACTATCCTGGAGAGCTTATGGAAATAAACTGAAAACAACTTATAGATCAGAACATGTCATACGTTGTTTCCATAAGCTCTTCTCAATAGTCTCACAAGTGCTTACACCAGTACATAAGCTCAAATAAGTAAATGAAAACGGGTCCATTGTCAATCGTAGAACAAAGATTATATCAGTCCAACATTAATCTAATTCTTTTTTTGTATGTAGCCGAAGTGGCAAACACCAATAAAACTCACACACACATAACTGCATTGTCGGGTTTGAAACAAATATGATATAACATACGTCATTACCTCTTGATTAATTTATTTATATACATGATGAATAATAAAATTAAGAAAGAGGGAAAATAGATTACATGTCATGAACATAGAAGTGAGCCAGAAGATGAACAGCGTAGGGCCATTCGTCGTGAAAAGCAACACCGTCAGCAGCAACCTGAGTGAGAATTAACAATCAAGTAAGCAACGAAATACACACAAAAAAGAAAACCCTGAGTATTATAACAGTGAGAGTGAAAGAAGTAACCTGAAGCATGAGATTATCGCAGATATCAGCAATTTTGTCGTAAGATTTCGATTCCAATGCGGTTTTCACTACTGATAAATCCATTACGTTCTTCTCAATTATTCACAAATACTGTTTTCAGAACAAAACCCTAACCATGAAAATAATCGAATTGGGAAAAATTAAAATCATACCCTAAAAAATGACATGGGAAAACAAAATCTACAAAACGAAGCTTTGCATTCATTCATACCTGAATTCGATGCGACGATAGATGAAATTAAACAACCAAATTAAGCCTGTAAGCGCGCTCTTTGTTTATTCATCATTCATCCTAACGACGTCGTTTTTCTCATTGTTCAAAGAAAAAGCCCAAATAGGCCCGAGAGGGAAGCCCAAGTATTTATGAGAAAATTATTAAAATTTATTTTTTATTTAAAGGCAAACATATTTTTAAGTAATTTCGAAATCCTAGAAATATTTTGTATGAAGATAAAATATTTATTTCATTTCAATTTTAAAAGATAATGTGTAAATTAAAATAAATAGTTTCAAAGGTTTTCAATTGGAAAATTGATCCTTCTCTTGCTTTTTATTTTCCTTGATGGTTTTGGTCTATGTACGCTTTCTCTTTGTACTTTCATTTCCTTTCACTTATATATGATTAGGATGTTGCGTCAGGTGAACCCTCTGCACCCAATCTTTTGCTTTAATATTCATTGATATACAAGTAAATTAGAGAGACAAAACGATATAATTTGTATATTTTCATAATCATGTGCTTCTTATATCTAGTTGTGAATGTGTGTAAAATAACAATAATGGACGAAATCGTAAAAAAAAAACATGAGTGTCTGTGTCGAAGAAAGTCATTGTTGTCTTGATGTAATGCACGCCAAACTATGTTAGGGAAACTTATCAAAGCGAGGTGACTGTGAATGATGAAGGAGCACACGCTAATGTGACACAATACAAATAATGTCACCAAAACTCACTGTCATTCAAGTATTTCTCATGAAAGAGAGACTATAATTAGAGCTGCAAGAGCACGTAGCAAAATATTTTTTCATCATTTAAGGTGTGTTTGTTTCAAGTTATATTTGTAGATTCCTGAGAATAAAATCATAAAAATGCATATGTCTATGTTTGTTACAAGTTTACTAAATTTTTATTCCCGGGTATAAAATGTTCCCGGGAATAGAAAAGTTTTCCCAATGAAAAAGGTGGGAATAAAGTTCCCATGAAGATGAGAATAAAATTATGTGTAATTACCTATTATAAACCCTATTTTTAAGGTTCTTTGGAATATTATAATGTTAATCAAACATCTTTTTTCTAAATATCTTGGAATAAATTTCTCATCTTTATATTCCAAAGAATGTTATTTCTAGAAATAAATTTGGTAAACTTGAAACAAACAAACACCCTTACTTATAAAAAACTATATTAACAGCTGCAAGAGAAATATGGGGAGAATGAATTAGATTCGGTGGATCGGGAAAAATGTTAATAAGTTTTCCCTGCCTTATACTAGTTGGTCAATTGGATGAAGAAAAAAATAGAAATAATATCAACATAATAAAAAAAATTAAACTAATTATTTGTTGAAAAAAAATATCAACATCTATTTTTCTTTCCTTTTTCACTCGTTAATTTATACCAAACAATATAATAGTTAATGTACTCCCCTTGACATCTTTTTCTTTCTTCTCGCCATCATCTATCCTCACTTTATTCTCCCAATCAAACCTAGTAAAGTATACTAGACAAAGAACGAGTCTCATGACTCTTAGGAAAAAAGTAATAATAGAATAATTTTATTAAATTGAGTAAGAATAAAAGAAAAACTAATAAAGTACAAGTTATCATATGCAATGAAGTAACTTATAAACTAATCAAATAAACCATAGATTAATCTAAACACATTATAGCCCAAAATATTAAAGAAACGATTTACATTAAATTTTAATAATCAAATGGGTAAAACTTCCAAGGCACTTTTGAAATGGGACAATTTAAGATGAGGAAACAAAAAGGTTAGAAGATAGAAAGGGTTTTGGGTTGGAGAGAGAGCTTTAACAAAAGCCAACCCAGATGCTTCACCCACTAATTGGATTAACTTTACAGTTTGCAAACTGGTCAGCAGATTTTTTTCTCTCCTTACAATGGAAGTAACCAAATAAAAAAGTTTATGCAAAAATTCATATGAGAAAAATGTTTAGTGCCCTGATTTAATATATTTTCCAAAAAAAAACACCCATGACTATGGAGTTAAAACAATTTGTTGAGACTCCTTTTTTGATAGCCATTGTAAATTCAGTATTTCCTCTAATCAACTATTTTTCCCTACTCATTTCTTCCTAAAATTAATTGAGGAAATGAGAATCGAGAGAGAAATTAAGTGAAAATTAAGGACATTGATAGTGTCAACAAGAATTATATGCACTATTCTTCTTCATTAAACACTCAGTCCATCGAATCCACACTGCTTGTAAGTCAGAGATTGCTTTCTTGGACTGATCACTATAGCACAATCCACCGAGACCTGGGAAGTTTAGTTCATGATCAATTGTTAATCTATTGGTAAACCATTGCTTAATTAAAACAAAAACTGATTAATATTAAGAACATGAAACGAAAATAGGAAATTGGAGTAATAGCAATTTAATGGTACAAAATAGGAAGGAGGAGTAAATATTTAAAGTAAAGTTTCATAGCTTAAAATACAAAAGGAAGATGGGGAGGGGTTCAAAATGCATGTTCACTTTAGCAGAAGGATGATGCCATTATTATCACCCCATGTGCCCCACAAAGAGGATAGTCACATGGTGAAGACTTTCTTGGCCTAAAAAGTTTAAACATATTGGCAGAAGCGTTTGACATTTGTATGCTTCGTTTAAACATATTCTAACCTTGATTTTTAAAGTTAGATAAAACGGGCTTAGTTTAATTTATCCAACATCTTATAGTATCAATGTGCTAATAGAAAAAAAAATCTTATAGTATCAATGTATATGAAATAAGATTTGGAGTCTCTATCGTTATGATATTGATTTTAAGAGAGATGAAAGAAGAGGATTAATCTAAGGCGTATAAGCTCACTAAATTGTGCTCACATTACTATAGGGAATCTAAATCCAAAGACACCTAAAAGAAGTAGATAAAAATTGCATCATCCACGTACATATTTCTAAAGGAAAACAGCTAAAAAATGGAGAGAAAATTTATTTAACCATTAGAATGACATTATTGAACTTGTGCGGGCGATAAAGGGTATTTGTTGATAACATGGTGCAGTGGTTGGTACCCTGGTCTTGGAATCCAGCTTCTAAATCAGGTGGGGCCTAACAATTTTATCATTTTATTTGCACATTCTATTCATTCCTTATTTTGCTATATAAGATGGGTCCTCAACATCAACCTTTCCACGCCCAAATACCTTAGTATTTTTTATTCCCGAATTCCTATTCCACTAGTTCATAATTCATTCCTATTCCACTAGTATATGTTTTTTATATAAAAAAAAAATGCAAAGCAAAGTTATAAACCCTTGAAATTAAATATTTCACTATGGTCACCACACACACAAAACAGACAAAGTGCACAAATACAACAATAAACTAGCACATTTTAGTCCCCGAAAAAAACAATATGCTAGCACACATCAATGAGGCTCTATTGGAATGTCTTGCCATTTCCACAATGCTATCCAGAGACAAATATATAAAAGAGCGTGAAAAGAAAGCACTCAATAGAAAACCATAATCAATTATTAAAAAAGGTACATATTTCATCAATTAATTTTATGAACTAAAATACAATAGTTGATTTGATAATATCAAAAAGTGATAAGGAAAATGAATAATATAATTGTAGGATATGACTCATGTGGTGAAAAACAAAAAAGACCAAATCAGCATTTGTGGTCAAAATTAATAGGCATTTATTTTTACAAGAAAATTAAAAGGCATTTGTAAAGATAACCCTGGAACTTTTATCTATTAAATAAGTCTGAATATTCATTTCATTACTGAATTATTATTTGTTCAAGGGAATTTCATTACTTACTATCAGGAAAAAAAGAATTTCTTTTATTTAAACAAAAAAGAAGAATCATTCTCATATTCATTTGAATATGAGAACTCCTTGAATAATCTAATGTAAGTTAATGATATATCATATTTTACTAATTACTATTAATAATAATTAAATTTTTAGTAGTAAAAAGAAAGTAAAGTGATAATTAAGTATCACGGTAAAACTAGTATTTTTTTGTTTTGATAATTTATGTAAAGACATATAAAAAACACAGACATATTCAATTTGACAAAATTGCAAAAAATACCTTCTAGTAGCTAGAGCTCCACACATGTAGATGTGAGAAGTGGAGTGTCCGGGGTTCGAACTTCAGCCTCGGCATAAATTATGCAATGTCTCTACCAATTGAGTTAAGCTCACGGGGGCCGCAAAAAATACCTCTAATTGCAACAAGCACATATCGAAATCCGGTTACACTCTAATTGTGCACACACCCTAACCTAACCTACCATATCCGCACAATTTTACCATTTTATCCTATGTAGACCCCAAAAAAACAAAGATCGTAAAATGATTCCTTTCACAAAGAATCGCCCCAATTACGGGGAATTACAAAATTTAATACAAAACCCCAAAAATAGAATCAAATCAAACTAGATGGAAATGAATATAGTTAAACATGAAGTCTAATAAATACTATAAACATCATTTTATTTAATTTATTGAACCAAACTAACTTTTCCTTCCAAAAAAGAAACAAAAATAACTTTCGGCGCACGTTAGCCTAAAGAAGAAAACAGACAAAGAAGAGAAATTAAGAAAAAGTAATGTGTGAGTCAGTGGGGGTGTGGAAAACAAGCCACCGCTACACTCCCTCTCTGTCTAACAAAAAACACAATCCCACACTGTTTTTGATTACACAGTCCCATAATGTTACATTAGAGTGAAGGTTTATTTAATTTTGAACTAAAAATGGCAATAATTCTGAAAAAGAAAAAATGAATCTAAGAAAGTTACCTCAACATTAGGAGAATCAAAATTCATGACACGGATCTTAGCACCAACATCACCCAAAACTCTAAGATCAACACGATCATTCAAAGAAGCATCTCTAATCAAATCAGCAGCATCAGCTTGAAGCAAATTAACCTTCTCAACATCAATGGTAGCAACAACATTTCTTACACTATGAGCATCTTGATAAAATCCAGGAACTGAAGCTTTTCCTAGTGGGATTCCACGGTACATCACAGTAAACCTGGACTCACCGTACTTGATCCCTACCTTGTTTGGATTAGCCGCTTGGAATAGAAGACGAATTGTTAAGGAAAGTGAAGCGCCAGCGGTGGTTCCAGTAGGGTTGTTCGGTGTGGGTGTTTGTGTGATTCCCATGTATTGGACTCCGACTTGTTGAAGATCGAATTGTGGTTTTTTGGGTTTGACTGCGAGGAGGATGATGAGGACGATTGCGAGTGTGAGAAGTGCCAGGAATGAGAGGAGGAGGAAGAGGCAGCAGCAACAGCCTTTTAAGGAGGCGGAGGAGGAGGAGCGAGCGGGTGTTCGGGGGTAGTATTGAGGGTGTTGGTGGTGGTTGTTGAAGCCGTTTGAGTAGGATGATGGTGGTTGTTGTTGTTGTTGTTGTGGTGGTGGTGGTCGTGGTCTTTGTTCACCGCCGCCGTGAGCACCGTTTTGTTGTGGTGGTGGTTGATTTGTTCTTGTAGTCATTGTCTATCTGTGAATTGTACTATTTCTGGGTTTGTAGCAATTGGAAGAAGAATGAGTGAGAATGAAAGATTGATTTGGACGATAATGAGACTTCCTTTTATTGCTCCTCTTAAATAAAATAAAACAAGAATTAAAATAAAAAAATAAGACAAAATGAAATAATGAAAAAACATATATTTTCAACTATGTTTGAGAAATTTAGTGGCCAAAATATATTACATCATCCGTCCTAAATTATATGACGTGTTTGTCATTTCACTAATTAATTTTGTAAAGGAAATAGATATTATAAGTTGTTTTTATAAAATTATGCTTATTAGACTGAGGAGCAAATCAGGCACAAACCCGAATAAGAGAAATACTTGGTTGGACACAACCCCAAATCAAAAGTATTTAGACACACTCACATAAATGGTAAAATAAAAGAAAAATACTTTAGTCAAATCACTTAATATCATTTTTCTTTTAAATTTTATCAATCATGTGTGTGTGTCCAAATATATATTATTTGGGGAGAAACATTTGTTGGTCACAAGCATAAATATAGCTCATTTAGGCACGTGTGTGCCTAAAAGATTTTTTTTTAAGAAATCAAAATGATATATTAACACGAAACCACAGACTATCTAGACGGCACAAGATGTACCATCTAAGACAACCAAAAAATACAGCAAGAGTTTAGCAAAAAGAAAAATAAACTAGCCAATACCCGCATATAAGAATGGGTTTTGACACCAGTTGTGAAAGTTATAAATAAAGTTTACAGATTTAGCTTTAAACCACGAGAAGGAAAGAAGTTTAACATTCTCCAGTATCTGAGTCAGAGAATTTTCTTTATTTTGAAACAACCTGACATTTCTTTTCTTTCATAAAACCCACGAACAAGCAAACCAAATCAAATGCATAAGAGAACATCGAGATTTGCCATAGCAGAAAGAAGTACCGAACCGATAGAAATGATCCACAATATTAGAAGGATCTGCTGAGTAAACACCGAGCCAATTCCTAACCAATTGCCATAACTGGCCAAAAAAACGACAACCTAAAAATAAGTGAGTCTCTGATTCCTGTTGCCCCAGAGCCAGAAACACATAACTGAGCCTCAGAAGTAATAATGCCTCTATGGAATAGGTTTATCTTAGTGGGTAATCTATGCCGAAAAAAACGCCAAGCAAACACAGAAACCTTCAATGGAACGTCCTTCCTCCGAAGTAAAGCCGTTGGGACATGCATAGAAGTGGGCGGCCCTAATGTGAGCACTCGATAAGCATCACTGTATCTAACGATGTATTTGTTTAATGAGTCAAAAAAATATTTGATCAATTTTTGTAAAAATTAGTCATCATTAAATTTGGTAAATTTAATGGTTAAAACTAAATGCATCACTGAAATTAAGACGTCCTGAAATTAATCTCGTAAAAAAAAATCATTAATTATATATTTACTCAACTCATCCCACCTGGTCAAAACCAACTCAGAACAAGCGTATTTTAATTTTAGAAATATACAAGTGTTCTTCTTAAAAAAAAAATATATATATACAAATCTTATTTTAGAAAGAAAAAAAGACTTATTTTAGAAATATATCAAAACGCTCTGATTTAAAAAAATACAATTTTCTTTGAATAAAAAAATTGGTTTTTCTTAGAAAATTCGTTTATTTTTAATAGGTTATTTTCAATTTTTTCAACAATGACAATTATTCTTGTGACGACCGTTAATTTAATTAAATTTTGGATGCACTTCAAAATCAATCTAATTATTACTTTCATTTTTAAACATACATACACTTCAAAATTAGAAGTTAATCTAGTTTATACATATAAAATTATTTATTTAATTAACAGTTAGTTTTTTTTTTCAATTATTGCAAACGTAAAATTGAAATAAAAATGATGTGCTATAAGCTAGTAAGAATAAGTTATACACTCATGAAAAAGTGACGATTATCAAACGATTATTTACTAATTAAACGAGCTTATGAGATGTAATCAATAAGCTATAAGCACACAAAAAAAAATTCACATGTGCTTTTAACATCAGGATGACTGTAATGGTTTCCCAAACAAGGATGCCTGACAGTAACCAAAATCAAAAGCATGCTACCTTGGGTGAATTTTACACTACACCGCATTGGAAAGATGGTACTCTGACTGTCTGACATCTTTGTGGATCTCATCCTGTGTGATATTCACACTAGGTTTATGTTTTGAACAAAGGGTTCATATCAATCAAGACCAATCCTCAATTTTAGGATGAACAATGTATATTTTTTTTGAAAAATTTCTATTTATCTTTAATAATCTTAGTTAATACCAATCAAAATCATTCATCTATCTTCACACTATTCATTCTCGCATGTAACAATTTCATTTCTTTAATCTCCATACTCGTATAGAAAATGCTCGAGACAATATTTGTCTTCTTTACTAACACAATTTAGGCCATAAAATTTGTTAGTAGTGGATGCATTTTTGGCTGCTTTGCTTTTCTAATAAGAACGGACCCAAGAAAATTAAAACTTCGAATGAGAAAACTTGACGAATCTATTTGAATTCAAGCCGAAAAAGATGTCAACATTTCATGTTTGATATTGTCTCAAATGAAATTATCTTAAATGGTAAATACAGAACATAACTTTTCGATATTTACAATAAAGATTTCTTTAATTTATTCTTCTAAACTTGATTACTCACTTTAAGATGTCGATTTTATTTTTTATAGGTATTTTGTAAGTTCATATCATACCAAGGAATTTATTCTTTTGCAATTTCATGTGGTGCAAAAGAAAGTTTGCGGGTGATCTATTGAGGAACAACGCAATAACTAAAGTACTCGATCTATTTTCAACATCAAATTGATTATTGCGTTTCTCAAATATCTCAAAGTTTTCCAAAAGTGGATCATTTTATAACACTTTATTTATTAAATTCATTAAAGCCAACTAACTAGCCAAAACTCTAGAAGTAGGCTCCAACCACATCACACACCTTTCTTTCCCACTAAGAAAACCCTTGAAGAGAGATTAATTCTTTAACAATTCATTGTTCTTCCCTTTTCTTTTTACATAGTAAAATCAGAGAAATTTAGGCAGGGTCGAAATTAACAATGTTATTAATGATTGGTGGAGGAGGAATGTTTTTAATATGATGATGACCCAAAAGGTGAGAGTATTGGACACGTGAATAAGAAAATACTAGTTTGTTTTTAAAACTTGAGAAAAATAAAGCTACAACTTTAGAAGCAAATCACTAAGATATTGATTTTTTGTTTGGGTTCACGTCCAATAGATCATATATCACTTTACCAAGTATTTGTTATCAAACATTAAAATATTTTAGTTTAAACGACCAATTATAATATTAAATGACAACCAAAAGTTGTAAAAGTCAAAGAAAAAAATGATCAATGTGACGCCTTTTGAGTAAAAGCTGGAGGTTCTTTCTCATCTCACAAAAAGAAAAAGATTGATCCCACAGTGTTGATTCATGCATTTGCACACCAAGGTTTGATTGATTTGGCGAAGAAAATAAGAAGAGAGAAATAATTGACAAATAAAGTGGGAAGATCCGTTTGAGCAATTGACATCTCACATCAAATGTTTTTTTCAAACGTATTGATTATGGATGAAACATGTGACGAGGTGGTTAAGAAACTCAATTATCTATCAATTGTGTTACAATCTAGGCTAACACTTCTTCTAAACCATAGAAATTGACCATATCTCATAGATTTATCATTAAACAAACACATTCTACACATAGGTGAAAATGATAATTACAACCTAAAAGAAGATGACTAAAAGCAGATGACTAAAGATTGGAGTGATGAATCATAAATAGCATTTGGCTTGTGATTGATGAATCATAAATGCATGAATTAAACAAAATTAGGGGCTAAAGTGACGTTCTCTTAGATCTCTAAATATTCAAGGTTTTCTTAAAAAATCACCCGAGGAGTCTAAAAGTATCTTCCAAACAAAAAAATGAATATATTTGTTTGTGAAAACTATTTACTTTCTTAAGAAATATATTTCCAAAGTAAAGTGACCGTAGGATTGGAAATAGAAGCTCGTGAATGTTCCTTATTGTTTCTTGCAATTTGCAAATGTTTAGATTGGAAAAGTATAAAAAGTTACTTGAGACAATTAATGGATTATAAATTTCTTCTGGTTTTTATAATTTTTTAACAATGAATATACGCATCCTGATCCGTGATCAGGAGGAAGTCTTGAGAGGTTAGTTCAGTTCTACACACAAAGGGATATTTCATTAGTCCTTTGTTTTTTTGCAGAGGATATTTCATTGATCTTGTTAAGCATGTCTTTGACTCTTGTAAAAAAGATTGATTTCAATTAAAAATCAGTTTTAATGAAAAAGATAATTAAAATTAGAAGCATTCACACCATAGTGAATTGAACAATAAATTTGAATATAAAAATTGCATTTTCAGACAAACAATAAATCCCAGTTTCAAATTAAAAGTAATTCCAGAAATAAAATCAATTCTAAGTTCTAAACAGAAACCCTAAACTTAATTGCTTACTGACTTCATGAATAACCAAAAAAATTTATTTTTTTTTGGTACAAAAGAGGGCAATAACCAATTTAATTACAGGGGCAAGCAACTGTCGTTAAAATCACAGAAATCACAGCACGAGAAATCTAATTGTCTCAAAAAAGAAAAATATCTTATGCCCTATAGTTTTTAGTTGAGAACCTATAATCATATACTCCCTCCTTTCTTAAGAATCAAAAAAAATAAAATTGGTGGTCTCAAATATAAGAAAAAGTATAGTAAAATGAACCTATTAAATGTCACAATTTCAAGTTTACCCTCATTAAACTCACCTCATTAATGTCTTTACTACTTCAAGACAAGGGTAAAATTAAAAAAATATCACTTTTTATAATGACTTAAATGTGGTCTATCCACTTTCTCAATATGTGTGCATTTTTTTTTTATTTCTTACATTTGAGACCGGAGGGAATATATTCACTAGACTTGGTACATCCAACAAAGGCTTGCATGATTACAATATCAATTCGTACATTTAAAAACTAAATTGATCGACACTTATAATTTCCACAATTCGACAATCGAACTGGTGATCTACATGGTCAAATAGATATTGACTTTATTTTAACCCATTAATCATTAACTCAACAAATTAAACAAGTCTGATCACTGCTTAATCGATTGACTACCTCTCTAACCGATTATCTATCTCCTAATTGATTACCTGATTAACCTAATGTCTGTTTGGTTTCACTTTTGGAGAGCCAAAATTGATTCTAGAGATGTAGAATTGATTTTGACATGTTTGGTTGCTCTCAAGTATAATTGATTTTGACATGTTTGGTTGCTCTCAAGTATAATTGAATTTACCTCCAGAATTGATTCGAACTATAACCTAGAATTTGAAGCTTTTGATTCTAGAAATTAATTTTTATACTCAAATTTATTGTTCAACTCACATTTACGTTGAATGTATCCAAACATAAACCATTTTACAATCGAACTCACTTTTAACCAGCATCAATTATACAAAATCAATTCTTTTCACCGCATAACCAATCACACAACTAACCAATCATCTAATTAACTAAACCAATCATCACCCTTTTCGAATCACCTTCTTCCAATACCTGGACATCAAGCTACCTAACTCTATAGCACGGACACTTTTGATGGAAAGCGTGGCCGCTGTCCTACACATGTCAGTGTCCTACACCGACACAGACACAAGCAATTCCACAAAATTGTCATTTTCCCAAAATATTACTAGTGTTGATGTGTCAGTGCCCGTGTCCGGGGCTTCGTAGCTGTCTAACAATTCAGAAATCATAAACAAAGACAGAAACAATTATCATCACCTAGTTTTAACAGCTATATATCTAACTTGTACAACACTTGTTAAAGCAGTGATAAGAGTTTGACCCTATAGCACACACCTAACCAAATATCTAATTAACTTAACAATCATCAGCCTTTTTCAAACACCTTCCAACACCTACACATCAAGCTATCTAACCCAATAGCACTCAGTAATGTGATTCATAACCGATGGTAACAAGCCTTTGTATGGACATGTTAAACAATGAAAAATATATAAAAATGTACACATCCCTAGAAAAACAAATAGCAGACTGAAACTCACGTAAACTAAAATAAGATAGACAATCTTAGTTTGCTCGTTAATGAAACAAAAAACAAACCCAAAAATACAAAGACAAAAATAGAGAGTACATTTGATTACAGAAAAATATTAAAGCAGCAAGTTTTAATACAGAAGCCTAACCATAGCAAGGGATAAACTACAAAAAAATAAACATCTCACTGAATAATTGATGTGTCGTAGCGGGCCATCACTTTAGGTCTTCATTATCAGTAGCAACTGCAGGATCTGCAGTGGCATTGCTCGTTTCCGTCTTAATTGTTTCATCAATCCTTCTACCAGAATCTTCATCTAACTCATCGTCCATCATATCATCCTCTCCAACATTTATATCTTCCACATCATCGTCATCATCTTCATTATTGCTTCCGTCAGGGATTTTTCTTTTCTTGGGACCATGCTCGAGCCTATGAGTATCCAATTCTTTGTCCATAGTTTCTTGTAAATTCTGATCATTGTTTCCTTTCCTTGCATTTCTTGCATTCTGCCATCTCTCCAAATCCTTCTCGACATTGGCAAGATACTGGTCCCCAATTTGTTTTTGATACTCAGACAATTCCTCTCTTCTTGCATTTTTCCATTCAAGGAAATCCTGAAAATTGCAAAGATGAACAATACATAAAATAACAAGATATACATTTTAAAAGTCAATAATCCTGAATCCAATGTGATGGTGCGAATGGATTCACAAACATCCACGTAAAAAAAATATATATATCATATTAGAAATTTAACAGGGCTAATGATAGATGACTGTTCATATTAGACAACATGATACGTAAGATGTAGACCAAAACAAATTAAATGCCCAAGTTTGACTACCTCTTCTTTGCTCTTATTAGTTGACACGTCTTCTTCATCCAAGGGCTTGTTAGGCAAATAGTAGATCGGAGGCTCTGCTTTAGTCCTGCAAAAATACATTCAATCAAAGAACAGCCCAAAAAGAATAAAGAAAAACTTTAATGTTTATCTAAAATTCTGCAATTAGCATGAACATCCAGTCATCAAATTGCTTCAATATTACAATGCAATTGAACAGAAACTTATCTTCGTCTCAATAAAATGTGAATATGGACACTTTTGGACCAAAAATAAAAATAACCTGCAGAGCATTGCATGGTATGACGTTAGATACAGTAATAGATGTCCAGCTGTGGAACAAACTAGGGAAACATTTTGGCAGGAATAAACTATTGCCTCGTAAATTTACAGTTGAAGGGAACACACCTTATAAAATTGCTTAGTCTTTTATGATGCTCACTCCACCGAAGAAACAGTAACTCCAATTGCTTTTCTTCTGTCTTAGCAGCCACACGTGCCCTAAGAGTCTGATGAGAGTTGGGAAACAAAAGAAAAATCTATGTTAAAAACATTTGTTAATGGAACCATAATGAAACTTTGTGAAAAGAATAGTTGTCATTTGAGGTCCTACCAAGTCCCTCCTCCGTTTTTCAGCAATCTGTTCGCGCTCTTCTTTCCTGAGCCTTTCACTTTCTTCCCGTGCTCTTTGCTCAGCCTAGGAAGGAATTTCAGGGTATTTGAGATTATTATGAAGCTTTGGATGTTAGCATGAGAAAAAGATAGAGAGAAGACAAAGTGGCAAGAAAATTTATTTCGTGCTTCAAATAGAAGGGCCTGGAAATTGCAAGCACAGTAATAAATGGTACATTTGATTTTGGCACAATATTCATAAGTCTACATGAAAATTGGCACGCATATCATTGTCGCATGAATGTCCATGTTTGTCACTAATAGCTTATTATAACATCCTTGTTCGAATTATGGCTGTAATCCCAACTAATATTGTATGCAGTCTTTAAAAGTTGAACAAGAATTTTGATAGCCAATTGTATAGGTGGTTGGGCAAAACAACTTAATAGGAGGGAAGTATCAATCTAAAAAAGTTAGTAAGGGAACTGCCACTAGGCCTGAAAATAAGGGCTCGCAAAGGGCAATGCTCCCTAATATAGTAATCTTGTGCGTATGCAAAGAAATAACGAGACACGTGAAAAGAATGCAGTATATCAGAGAACTGATGTACATAAAGAAACACTTTACATGCTATGGCTATTTTGCTTCAAAAAAGATGAAAACATATTATGTGCCCTCCTGAATCCTGCTTAAATAGAAGTCCCAAATTTCAATTTATGCCTGTTGCCTAACAAAATCTACCTACAAGGACATGTCAAATGAGTATTTCTGCAAAAAAAAACTAATATTCCAGACTATGATGCATTCATCAAATTGTTTCACCAAGTCTTTACGAGAGATTTCAGATAATATCAATCAATAAGGACAATGGCCAAGCATAATTTTATCAGTTTTCAGTGCAGGTATATTTCATAATTCTAAACATCCTTAAACAAAGTGGACTGAGTGAATTACTGTCAAGTCTATGCATTATGTTTAACAACACAGATGGCTATAGGAGCTGCATCCTCACAGCCCACTTCTTCAATAGGAAGAATCTTAATATTAAAATGGGCATCAGCAAACTTACTCTTTGCAAAGAATTTGATCTTCGCATAAACGCCTCTGTTCCTGAGAGTTGCTTGTCTTCCTTTCTGAATTTCTGGTACGGTTCAGAACAAAAGAAAAATATAAGTGTATAGAGGAGACGGAGAGAATATATGTGTACACTGTAAAACAACTACTGAATTGAGCTTTATAATTTAAAGCAACAACTTCTTCAAAAAAAATAATTTAAAGCAACAATCTAAGAACGTATTTAAAACCAAGTAATCAAACTAACATACATGATACGTACCTCCAGAGTTCCCAAAAGCTGACCCAGCATTCTTTTGTTCCTATTAACCAAGCTTGGGTCTTCATTCTTAGGCAATACCCTCGGAACATGTTCTGTAGTAGCAATCTCGGAAGCCTGACATGAAGAACAGACTATAGCATTAGATACAAAACTTCAAATCAACAATCATCATTCGTCAAGAAGGTAAGACATTTATTGCATTTACTACCTTTGAATTTCTTTGATGACTGTCTCTTCTAGACAATCCACTTTGGTGAGAATTAAAAGGCTTCCCATCACTCTGACCAACGGTAGCATTCCCATTAACGCCGTCGCCAGTTGAATCCTTTGTGTTTCCAGCATCAGCATCCTCAGTCAGCTCCCCATCACCAACCTTCATTCCCAAACAAGATATACAGTTAAAAAGACACCCTTCGGTTTTCCCCTTTGTGGTTTAGGGGTCAGGAAGGCACATGAGTAGGGGCACGACACTACTAGTTATGATTTAGAGATTTCTAATAATTTCAATATTGTTTTTTAGACATTTCAAATAAAACCATAACTATTCTGAGTTTGTTTACCATAATGAAAATAAAAAATCTTCTATCGAATTTAAGCTATAACAAATAGGCCTTAATTTAAGCTATAACAGCCGGTCCCTCAGACAATTGCACACTACATTCGAATTTTGAACAACCATACACATAAGCTATTTTGTATTTATTTACTATAAAGAAATTCAGTTCTTCTCATAAAATCGTATATCAAGAACGTTTTCAAGAGAAGCTAACTCAAAACAAATTAACCAAATTTAATCTATAACAAACAACCCTTAAATCATCAAACATTACACACTACATTTGAATTTTTAAAACTAAAATTAAAAAACTAAACTTGAATAACAAAATTAAGTGGAAAAAGAAAATACCTTAACAACAGCAGAAGAAAGTCTCCTTTTAGCAGGAGGTTGATCTTCAGAATCATGATTATCTCCACCCTAATTAAAAAACAAAAATCCATAAACTAAATTGAATCATAATTGAATTGAACCCTAATTAACAAAAACGGAAAGAAACTCACGTGACGAACAAAGGGACGTTGGCGAATCGAATTATTGCGGAGAAGAGGAGTTGATAAAGCACCTTTACGAAGACCACGAGGATCTCGAAGCCTCTCAGTTATCTGAATTCAAAATCAACGAATCATAAATCAAATTCAATATCTAGAAAGAGAGTAAAGATATATAGATATAGAGATATGAACCTCGCGTTGTTGACGAAGAAGTTCATCGATCTCGTTACGAAGTTCTTGTTCGGTTTTCTCCGCCGCCGCAGTACTCCCCATTGATATCTGTCAGCAGTGGAAGGAGCTACTTCTCTTTCTCTTTCTCTCTCTCTCGCTGTGTCTTTAGAATTACAAAACCCTCATACTCTTTTTTTCACTTTACTGCACATCTATAAACCTTTTCACTTTTAGTTAGGTTAGGTAAAATTGTACTTTTTTTTTACTCAATTTTTTGTGTAAATATTTAAATTAATTTATAAATTAAAAAAACAGAAGAAAAAAATCTGGAAATTAAAAACAGGAAAAAATATGTTTAAATTGATTTATAATTTATCATTTTAGTAAATATTAAAATAAATTGACCAATAAAGTATTACTTTACTTTGTTCACTTGCACACCAATAAACCTTTTTAGCTACTTAGGTTGGGTAAAATTATAGTACTTTATTTCGGATAAATATTAAGTTGACAATCTTTTGATTGTCCGACATCGTATATTTATACTATATAACTACTATTTTGACTTAAATAGTTGTTGATTTTTGTATGTTTAAATAACATTGATCTTATTTTATCACTTTTCTTATTATTTTTCTTGAATGCGTGGCTTATCTTAATGAATAAATTGATTAAGATAAACCGTAGATAAAAAATGAATTAAATGTAAATCAAATTGTGTTTGAATATTTTACGTAAAAGTGAATTTATGAATAAATTTTAGTGTTAAAATTATGTTTTGACTTAAAAGCTTTGTATTATGTCATGTGTATGTTTTTATTTCACATTTTGAGCAGTTATAATAGATTCTTCGGGTATAAAATTGATTTTGACATGTTTGACTTAATTGTCCTCGAGTATAGTTGATTTTGCCTCTAAAATTGATTTTAACTCAAATCTATAATTTGAATAAACTCTTTAAAAAAATTGAATAAATGATTTTTCTGATAAAATTATCGTACGCAGTTATTTAACATATGCCCTATGGATACATGTAAACATTCTCTTTTATGTATTTTATAAAAGAGAAGCTAATTCTTACAACCAAATTTAAACAATATTTGGGAAACTTTTTAATCGGATGTACTTTAAATATGTCAAGTGTAAATTAGTTATCAAATTTTGATTAGTTATTTTATAGATTATAGTATCAACTTCTGATATATGTAATGTGTTGTATTAACGATAATACTATGTATAAAATAACTAAGATAACTAATTTAAACATCCGCAGTGAATCAAGTCTATAGCTCACACAAACCCCTAAACAAAAGTCATGAGATAAGTTAGTGACTCATTATATAACCGGTTATCAACATTTGAGTTTACTTGTTAATTTGAGGGTTGTAATTTTTTATGGTTTCAATCTTTAATTTTTTGTTGTTGATAAAAATGGCTTCAATATTTTGAATTGGTTATGGGATGGGAGTTATGGGACTCATTACATATCCGGTGGTTATGTACTTCGACGATTGATCTTCTTCCAACAAAAAATGCTTTCCCATACAAGCTGATCAAAATACCTCCATGTGAGTTAATTCACGTAGGTGTTAAACCTAACGTGACTTAAGTCACATTCGTTATCCGCGTGAGTTAACTCACGCAAGTTATAATTCAGTGTGAGTTAACTCATGTAGGTTATAACCCCCGTGTAAGTTAACTCACGTTCGGTAAGCTATTTTGGTCAGTTTATATAGAAGTGAGCGTTTTTTTTGTTAGTAAAAGAGCAATTTTCATGTACTTAACATATGATGTACATAATTGATGTAGTATTTTTACGTAATCAAAAGTAAGTATTATATGTATCGTCTCCTCAGGGACTGGTGCGATATCACGGACCGTTCAACGCCAATTATCATTTTAAGTTGAAAGAGTAGTTTGTTTGTTTGCTTAGAATCAAGTTAACTATGTTTTAAGATTAAAAATCGAGATTAATAAGGCGTGAAACTTGTTAGGATTAGAGTTCCTTGATCAAGCATTACACGTAACCTAAAGATCATTCATGGATTCTAGCTTTTCTTTGATATTACCACGTATCCCTCGTCAATATCATTCGTGTCCAAATAATATTGTGACTTCAATTGTATTGTTTAATCGTCGATGTCTCAAACTATTAAACGATTCAAGAGTCGTTCTTATCGTTTAATCGACGATTTCTCAATCTATTAAATGATAAGAAAGCATTAAGTTTGGACACAAAGAGTG
>Ga0315914_1000614_pt1 | contig 47061 bp, 25 predicted proteins | sample MpolenodulesMG_FD_203920 | JGI IMG/M metagenome (GOLD analysis project Ga0315914, IMG submission 203920) | Medicago polymorpha root nodule microbial communities from Los Angeles, California, United States - elongated nodules | ecosystem: Host-associated > Plants > Roots > Nodule | place: USA...
AGAAAAGGGTCATTTTGTTAATTAAATTGAGATATAATATAATTTGAGGATTAACTTCACCAGAAAAGTCGTTCTCATGACTTCACCATAGAATTTTCCAAGTAAATATTGTTTATTTCAGATTCGTTGAATAACTGAATATATCTGGACTATAATATTATCCCGATACATCAGTTATTTAATGAATCTGAAAGGAAATAGTTGTTTATAAATGTGACCAAAGAGAATACTAATTTATGAACTAACTTGGAGAGACTGATAGTTCGGAAACAAAATTTATGTGCATTTCTAAAATAGTTCTAGATTGTTTGTAATTTCTTCTATTAGTTTGTATTTGCATTTGAATCCTTATCCATTGTTCATGTTAGCTTCCATTCCATTGTTCATGTTGGCTTCCTAAGTACTATTGTTTGCTATATCTTTAGCATCTTAATAACCTTTTTTTATTCTTAAACCAAAAAGATTCTCAACACATAAGAAACCTGCAGGTTCCACTTTAAAATTTTATTCTATCATACATTTACAAGTTTACACGGCACTCACACTTCAAATTGAAATCGTATCCGATATTTGACACGAGTTGGTGTCAGGAGCTAACACAACATATACTTATATTTAGTTATAAGATTTTCTCAAATTAATTATAATTGGTGTCAACGTGTCAATTTGTGTCCAGTGTTCATAAGTGTTTCATAGCATGCAAGTCTCATGCAGAAAACATAGTTTAATTATATGGTTACTTTTAAAATCATTGTTCTTTAATTTACATAGATCCATGTTTGTGTTTAAACTCGATGGATCTCACATTCTTACATCAAGTTACAAGTGAGTCTGTGACATCATGTTAGTTGAAGTTCCTTAAATCCTGAATCTCAATTTCCTTTATGTAGGTTTCATTCACTGGAGCAATTTGATGAAAGAAAAAGAAGCTGTAGGAAACGTTTAGATGGACACAACCGAAGGAGAAGAAAACCTCAACCTGAACCTATCACGCGACCTGCTGGTAGTTTTTTGTCCAATTACCAAGGTTAGTTATCTTTTAGTTATATTTATTAAAATTTGGGTTGGACCTAACTCAACTTTACACAACCAGCTAGTAAAGTAATGATTGCCCTCAGCGTGACTCGAGTGTTTCAACATCAGAAACTAAACACTAATTTTGATAGCTAAGATATCATCTTGAAGTTGTGATTTATATTCTAATAAGTTTAGTTATTTCCAACCACATTTTTATCCTGAGTGGACCCATTTGCATATATACCTAGATTTGATTTGTTGCATGCGTTACCTAAAGATCCCCACATAGATACTGAAATATATATCAGATGAGTAAGAAGCTTCATGTAATTACGTAATGCACTTAGATGGACTAGTACGCCTGATTTGTCCATTTATGTCTCTGTCGTGCTCATGGCAATCTAATGGCCACTAATATAATATTGTTGGTAGGGTTGCATTCTTTCACTTATGGAGTGAATTAAGTTACTCCACCGATTACTTATAGATGAGTGAAACTGTCAAGAGAAAAAGTCTATCATTGGAGTAAGTCAATAGAGTAAAAGCCATTGTGAATGTCGACTTTTAGAGAGGTATCAATTTTAGGAGTCTCACATAGAGTAAATAAAAGTGTACTCGATGTAGTATGTAAGCTACGACGCTCTCCTACCTATATAATGGGCGAGTAATTTAGATTGAGGTTTTCTTGTGGACTTCGGTCCTTTTGCGGTATTGTGTCTACCAAATTTCTTGTTCATGTTATCCTTAAGGAAATAATTGATAGTGCAAATTAAAAGAGATATGACTTGAATTTTGTTTATGTAAGTGAAAGATATCCACGCATCTTATGAGTTAGTTTTGTTGGATAGAGTTAGTCTCAACTCTCAACCCAAATTTTAAGATGTTATGAGACTAATCTAAGATCCCTTAGGGGTCCCACTATTTTATTATTCGTATTACGTTCTCCACATGTCTGGTCATATGAAAACACATGTTCATAAGTTTTTAATCGTTCCATTAATTAGTTTATTTGAAGTACAAGTAATTCAATGTCTAAAATTTTACTGCCATACCTTTTCAGGCACCCAGTTGCTACCTTTTTCAAGTTCTACTACCATGGTGAATTCAGCTTGGAGTAGCGGACTCATATCTTCCTGTGAAAGTGGTAGACTTCACATTAACAACCAACACCAGCAAGTTCATGTGGTTGATAAACAAGATCATTTTCTTGGTTTTACTGCAACCACCTACGAAGGGAAACAGCTTCAATTCTTACACAATGACAACAACAATCCCTCACTTCATAATGAAACCACACCTCTTCTTAGGACAAGTAGCAAAATGTTCTGTGATAGTTTAGCAACTTCGGTACATGAGTCACCTTGTGCTCTCTCTCTTCTGTCATCATCACAGACGCACACACCTGATGCTGGTTTGAATCAAATGGTGCAGCAGCCTCATTCAATGTCCCTTATGCAGCCTTTGGGACTGAGTCTGCATGGTAACAATAACAGCTTTGAGTCCATGGAAGGAGTGTTGGTCCCAAATGGGAGTGAGAGTGATCATTGTTCCTCGTTGTATAACATGGGTTCTGATGGATCACAAGGCAATGATGCACCTCAACTATTTCCCTATCAATGGGAATAGAAAATTTTAATAATTATCATAAGTGTTCGCCCTTTGTTAGTTCATTTTGAATGAATTCTTCACACCTGGACTACTTAGTTATGGTTTTCCTTATTGAGAATGTATGAAATTTATGATCTCTATCATGAGGAGAAAAGAAAAACTAGACAGCAAAATTCATAAATGGGATTTTTTTTTCTTTCTCACATACAATTCCTTTGACAAATGTGATTCAACAAAAAATGTACGAATATTTTTAGCAAGTTAATTAAACATAAGAGAAATGATATTTGTACAACCATTTTGTGATAACTTTTAGACAACTTTCTCTCTCATACTCACGTTATATTCTTACTTTCTCTCATCCTTTTTCTCTCTCCATTGTTTTTGACTAACAAGAAAAGAGAAAAAGAAGGTTGTCATGAAAGTTGTATCAAATAGTTGTTCAAATATCATTGCTCTAAACATAAATAGCATTTGGTCACACACATAAAAAAGCTATTTTTTGAAATATTAAATCATTTTACTATCAATTTCTTTTTCATTATTAAAAAAAAATCTTTTAATGTGTGTGTCCAAATTAAACACTATTCATTTGTGTTTCTGACTATAAAAGAATTTCTCATAGAGATAGAAATAGTCTTGTTTGAACAAATGTATTTGGACACGTCATTTAAACAAGGATAGTGTTAGAATCTATAAATGAAATTAAAACATAAATTTTGTTTTGAAAAGATAAAATTTTAAATTTCTACAATATTAGAATACACAATTTTCAATAAAATGTTTCTATCTTTGGTTTCTTAACTTGAGCCTTGAAGACACAAGTTAACATTTCCCTTTAAACAAATACACATCAAAATGTATTTCCCTTTAAACAATATTATTCAATTATTTTCTCTTTCCACTTTTTCTCATTATTAGTAGGCGTGCTCAAAATCGAACCAATCCAATAGAAAAACCGCAAACCAAACCAACTCAAACCGAAATTGCAAAAAACCGCATTTGGTTTGGATGTATTCGGATCACTTTTTTACTCAGCCGCATGGTTTGGTTTGGTTTGCGGTTTTCATTTTACCAACCGAACCAAACCAAACCGCAACATAATAAAAACACTAATTAAAATCCATGTAACCTAGATTAAGGGTGTTCAAATCCAAACCGATCCAAATTAAAACCGCAAACCGATCTAAAAAAACCGAAAACCGCACAAAACCGAATATTATTGGATGTGTTTGGATGACATTTTGTGAAAACCGCTTGGTTGCATCGGACTTTAGATTGATTTTTCAAAACCGAACCGAACCGCATACAAATATTTTAATATATATTTTCATTTTTATAATTAAAATATATTATATTAAGCTATTATTTTTTCTTTTTAATTCTTTTAATACTATGTATGACTTTAATTTAATCAATTTTGTTTCTTTTTCGTATGTTTTAATGATAATCAATCATTATTATTCCACACGATTATTTTTTTTTATAAATCATATGCTATTTTTGTATCGAACCTATCATTTTATCATATTTTTATAAGATTATTATTAATAAAAAAAGGTTAAAATTTGTAATTTGGATATCCAAAAACCGATCCAAATTAAACCGCATTAATCTGGATCAGATCGGATTGATTTTTTAAAACTAATCATCCAAAACCGAACCGGACCGCATATAATTTTATCTTTGGATCGGATGAGTTTTTGCTTCAAAATTGATCCAAACCGGACCACGAACACCCCTAACCTAGATCATTACTATTAGCAACTCAATGGAAACTTTTATAAAATGACATATTTTTTCTCTTGTTAAGTTTCTTCTATGCTTTTTATTTCAAAAATGTATTTATGTTCTACTTGAACTTTTAGAGAATGATAAAAAATTTGTATGTTACATTTCTTACATAATAGAATTGATTTTTGTCCACGTTTTTAATTTGGTTTTTGTTGTTTGGTGAAAATTAAAATGTAATGTTGAATGAAATTAAAAACATTGTCGAAAATATTGCTGAAAATATGTTGTGTTTTACGTTTATAACTCGATTTTAATGTTGGAAACAAAAAATTCTATTGTCTTGAAAAAACCGTACCAACCGATCCAACTCAAACCGCATTGGTTCAGTTTGGTTTGATTCAGATTGTATTTTAAAAGTCAACCGAACCAAACCAAACCGCACCGCGAACACCCTAATTATTATATATATGTCTAAAATTGATGTTTTAGGTATGTCAAGTATTTTCCCTATTTCTATTTGTATCGTGGAGAAACAACAATCCCAACAAAATTAATAGTCTAAATCCGAGCCCACAATCGTCATCATCTTTTTTCTCCGTACATTTTGTCCGAAAGCAAAATCAAAACACTGCAAATACAACTACACCACATTTTGCGTTGACGACTCGAATTCGAACCACAACAATGGAGGAACCACCGTGTTCATCATCATCGCGATCGAGCTCCAAAGGAAAATCCTCAATCGATCCCATCACCGGCATCAACGCCCTCAGCAACGATCTTCTCCACAACATTTTCACCAGACTTCCTGCCATATCCTTCGCTTCTGCAACCTGCGTTAACAAATCATGGAATTCCGTTTGTAATCGCATCATTTCTCGTCCTAAACTCGCCTCTGCACTTTCTCTCAATCCTTCACTCCGCGTAAGTCCTAATAGAACTTGCACTACTAGGTTTAATACTTCTGCATATTTTTTAGGGATTCCAATGATTTTTTTTATCTGAATTTCGTTTCTATTTGACTAGGATGCGGTGAATGAAGTTGTTTATAAGGTTTTGTCTGAGCCAATTCGACCTTATTTTGCTATTGTCAATATTGGATGTGGATTTGATCCGAACAAGATTCTGAGGCTTGTAAGAATTTAATTAATGTCAACTTTTTTTAAGCGAGTATTATTCATGTTATGCAACTGATTTAATGCCAATGGTGCAGGTTAAGCGGAGAGTAGGGTTCAATATTCCGGTGGTTGTTACAGTGAATAATGGTATTATTGGAAGGGATGCTGTTACTGATGAATTTAAAGAGGTTCGATGTTGATAATTTTTTCTGTTATTGTTGTAGAGTCATGTGTAAATCTGAGCGAGGATGATCTGTGTAGGTGAAATGGGGTGCTCTTTTTAGTGGCATTGGTGATGAAGAATATGCGAGACATATAAATGAAGGCATAGTTTTGACAATTGGCTGTTTGCCAGGATTGAAAGTTGAAGCTATACCGTTAATACGACCAGCAGAGGTAGTAAATTTATTCAAAAATTTGGACTTTGCTCGCTATGAAAATTAATATGTAAAAGTAAGACACTTTTAAGATTAATTAGTTAATTAATACCTTGCTACCAAAGGTAGTCTCGTGCAAAAGGCAGCCTTAAGCTACCAACTGGCTTTAGTAATGCCTTAAGGCAAGAGGTGCCTTACTGAAATAAGGTGTTAATAGATAAGCAAAGATAACAGTATAAGAAATTAACTGTCCATTTAAATTAACCACTCAATTTGAAAAGTAGCAGAGTCCCAAAGATTGGCGTTGTTTATTTAACATTATGACTAGTTTATCCTCTTTATCATCACATTTAAATTGGACTCAAGTGTAATACATATTCATTTACTACTGACTACAGGGGAAAGTAGATTTTAGCATAAGAGTAGAGGGAAATATTCAAGCTTGAGGAAAATTGGTGCCACAATGGCAGTCTATGTGCGAATGGAGATTAAATAATCATAAAGACGTGAAAGTGTGTTCTAAGTTAGGGAAATGCAGAAAAATGAAACTGAAATTTAGTATTATTTTGTACGTTGTCAAAAAAAAAAATATTATATTAGATATTGACTGCTAACCCCAGGCTTAAGTCTATGACTTTGTTAATGCATGAAGTTTAATGATTCTTATAGAAATATCTTTTAAATATTTATTTACATTTCTCATAGAATCTCCGAGTGTTATGATCGCATGATTTTCATGATTTCTTCTCCCTTCTGATTCAAAGAAGGATCTCAGTTTTTAAAACTTCACCACTAGCAAGAGGAATACCCTTCCCTCACCTCAGAATTAGATAATGTGATGCTTTATTCTTTTTTTTTTTTTTTAATTTCACGAAGTTATTAATTAATAGTATTTCTGATACCAGACACCTCAAGAACCATGTGTTGATAGTTTTGTAATGGATATCAAGGAACACTCAGCCTCTGTCTCTGGTCACCAATTCCCTGTTGGGGTTATATTATTTGGAGTGAGTTAACAATCACACTTATTTACCGATATTGATTTTATTTTTGTAGTTAATTTATCAATCTTGGTTCTGTTCCTAACATTTTGATTTGGTGGCACAGGAAGCAAGCAGTGACATGAAACTGGTCATGGAGAAGTTGGGTTAGTGATTCTTGAATACATATTTATTTACTCGAAAGGAAAAAATCGGAAATTAAATGTTATGCTTGTTAGAATATTTGAGGTTTATCTCTACAATTGTATTGTGTTAATGATAAAATAAATAAACTATTATAACAGTTTATATACACAATGCTCTATTTAGTTTGAAGATATTATTATTGACTGCTTTGCCTGTAATATTTTGTTACAAAATAAGTATGGGATATACATAATGAAAATTTTATATTTAAATTTAGATGGGACGACTGTTTATTTTGTGTTAGTGCTCTAATTGGAAAGAACATGACTTCAATTAACACATTTCTGCCACAAATACATGCTTACTTTCTGTCTTCTTTGACGGTATTTTGTTTCATTTCAGATTATGCCATGCCTACAGACACAGTCGTTGTGGGCGATGAAAGAGGATACTCTGTATTCAGATGTGGAAATGATTCTAGACACGCCTGTGGTAGTAAAGGGTACATAGAAGCTGTTGCTCTTGTATTTGCTCAGGACAGAAACAGGTCTTCTGGTACCTCTCGATGCCCTTTTCTTCGCTCTTGCCACATAATTCCAATTTAATGCATGCAACTGCTACAGTGCATGCCGTTGTATCTTGTTAATGGACAATATAAATTTGTATATTCCTCTAAGAGTCAAACCGTCAAAGGATATCAGGCTTGACAAGTCATGTATAACTTCGCTATAGATAATCTAAATTTTGCTCGAGAAATTTATGTAGTTAATCAAGGCAGTTTTAAGAAAAAAATAAGTGGGAATTTCTTTCAAATTTGTTGGACACTTCTAGAAATTTCCATTATAAAAGGGAAGCGCGGTGCACAAAGCTCCTGCACGCGCAGGGTCCGGGAAAGGGTATATTGCTTCTTTTTCTTGCGACAGGGATCTAGGTGAGATGTTGGGAGAAATTAGTACAGATGCAAGTTTTTTGTACAAGTTTCAGTATTGGATACGGATATGATACAAATTTGACATGCAATATAGGGGAAGTTCCACTAGTCTAGAAAGCTACCTATTGCTATATTTTTTTTTTTTGTATTGCTTCCCATTCTTCTCGGTCCCACTTTTATGTGTTTATGCATGTTGAATAATACCCTGTCCTGCATATTTTTTTTACCGCCATGATTGTTTCTTGTGTTACATGGCTTGTTTATGTCTTTTTTTAGTCATTTTTCTGTAAGTCACTCATCTTCATTCCTAATTGATTTTGCTGCAGGAAATATTAAATTTCATGTTGCCTTCTCAAATGGTGTTTCACCTGTGGGTGGCAGATACAAGGCAGCTTCAGTTAGAACAAACAAATCCGATTGTTCAACATGGCTAACTGCCAAAAGGGAAGGGCATCAGCAACCTCTTGATGGTCAAACTATTCTTCATGATATTAACACTTTGGTGCGCATTTATTTCTTATTTTTGGCACCTACAAGTTCCTTTCATTAAGGCAAAATAATGTTCGATACTACCAGGAAGGAATATGTATTGAGGAATCTAAAAAGTTTAAGTTATTAAGGACTAGTCAAAATTTATCTTTTGCAGAAAGGTTCATTGGATTTCACCTGATCGACAAAAATACTTGTGCGGGGATAATACAGCTGTATTGGAGATTGATAAGTTAGGATCAGAGGGAATAAGAGGTGGAATTAGTAATAGATTAGAAACAGACTCTTGTGACAGGAATGTAGAATGAAGTATCTTCAAAGATAGTTACATTAGCTCATACTTGGAAACAATGAGTTGAAGAGGAATATTTGAACTCGAGAATAAACAAGAAATGCACACTTTATATATAACACAACCCTTCAACTTATCAAAACCTGAGGTATGATCATGAACAAAACAACTAAAACCAAAAATACGAGGATAAACTTTAAAGTGAGGTTCATCAAGAAATAATAGAGAATGAGGTGCTTTGTTGTTTAGAGACGAAGTCTAAATTCTACTAATCAAATAATAAATAGTGGTAAGAATAACATCCTTGGTTGTCAATCCCAAATAGCGGAACAAAGTGCTCGTCATTTTCATTCATATCCCTTACTAACCACTCATCACAATCATCAATATTGTATTTAGGAGAATGAGATCAATTAAATCCTTTATCAAATTGGTATTCAGGATCTTGATTGTGCTTTACAAAATTCAAATGTCACAGTTACACTACCAGCTGCTTTGTGGCGCTGTCGAATCGGATTATGGCAAATAATCCTGCCATATCGGCCAAAATTGGGCAAAAACCTCCACCGATATCCGCCTCAACACCGGTTGAACCGACTGATCCAAGTCAGTTTTAATAACACTAGTCCAATTACTGATTCAAAACAAGTGGAAATGCACATTGTATTGCGGGCTATCTTAAAAGATATAATCATTTTCTTTTCTCCTGCTTGTTTGATGATTATGGAATAATTCAATATGATTTTGAAAATTGTTTGGAGGCAATTGAAGAATGAAGATAAAATTTCATATGTCAAAGGTAATTGAAGAATGAAGATAAAACTTCATATGTCAATAGCCAATAGCCTAGTTGAGCATCTAAACATGCCTAGGCTGTAATCTGGCTGGTTTTCTTTTGTTTCAGTAGCATATTTTATTGAAGCAATAATAACATGTATCCCTATTGATACTGATCATGATGGACCTCAGAAAATGTGACGACAAACTGCTAAATATTGTGGAAAAGATGAAACTAATAGACTGACGCTATCTGTTAATTTTTTTTTTTTTTTTTTTTTGTAAATATCATTCCAATGTTTTGTAAAACTAATGTGATATAAATTTTGTGCTTGTGGTTATTATTTTCTTTTCCTTTTACTGCTATTTATGTTTTTCTTTTCTCACCAACTTTCCAAAATTTGGCAGCTGGAGAATCACATTGAGCCTCCTGAATTGTACATTGGGGTGACTAAGCATAGGAAAGTCTCCATTGGAGCAGAGAAGCCAATGCCACGAACTTGTATTGCATATCATGGCGTTGTGGGGTATGATATAAACTTTTAACTTTTCTGATTGTAGATCTTCTAATGGCTTGTTAATATGAATTCTTCGGAGATGTTGTTGTTTAAGTTGAAGTAAGACATAGCAGATAGAATGAAAGTTAGGGATAGAATTCAAGATAGTTCAGACTTGTGACTGAAACTAGGAGAGAGAGAGAAAGGAGAGAAAGAGAACTAAAAAAATTCAGATTTTTATTGAATTGATTACTGAGTACTCTGAGTGTAATGGTCATATGGGATGAAGAGTCTTTGACTCTCTGCTAACTAATCCACCGACTAAGCATAACAGAAACTAACCAATAATGATAGAAGCTAACTGCTAATAACATAATGTACTGTCTTGTACACGGGTTAACCATATAACTTGATGTATATGACTACTATACTATTTATGAAATGACAGGAAGATAGAATGAGGTGCCAACCATCAGATCCAAGCAGGGTGTAATAAATAGAGGGATTTTTCGGTTGTAATTTGTGATTAAAAAAATGTGATTAAAAAAACAAAACAATCTATGCTCTAGGAATTTTTTTTCTTCTACATATCTGTAAGACCTGTGATGCCAAATGGTAGTGAATACACTTAGTATTGTGAAGAGAACACTGCAATTGATCTAGGCTTACACAAAACGAGATATGATTATAAACGAAATCATTAGAAAAATAGTTGGGTAGTTCCTATTGTAGAAAAGATGATAGAATCTCATTCGAGGTGGTTTGGACACGCATTGAAAAGACCCAAAGAATCGATAAAGAGGATAGATGAGGTGGAGGGCAGTCTAATAACTAGAGGTAGGGTGCCAATGAAAACTATAGAACAAAGCTTTAGTAAAGAAGGTAGACAAAGTGAAGGGTGGTCTAATGGCTATAGGTAGGAAGCCATTGAAAAATATAGAACAAACCATTAAGAGAGATTTAAATGATCTATCTTTATCTTCTTAAAAAAAATTATCTATCTTTATACTACGTGATTAGAATATTAGTGTGTTATGCGCTTCATGCGGCTGACCCCACCTGGTGGGCATAGGCATTTAACCCAATTATCTCATCCACTCTGCCATGTTCAACAGCTGATATCAATTTGTCTTGGCTAGATTAGAATATATGTGATGAATTCTAGTTGCTTATAAGCTGATTGATCAAGTGAAAATTCAAGTCATCTAAAATTATAAATTTGGTGACCTATTGATTTTTTTAATGTCAGCCATACAAAAATTTAACTTTTGTGAATCATGTGCTATGTTGAGAAACCATGCCATGATGGGCAACATGCATAACTATATCATACTGTGCTTCGATATTTTGAGTGTTTGGAGCTAGAAACGATCTTCTAATTTTGGTAGTTGATGTTTGCTGTTTGTACAACTGTAGTTGTTGTTACTTATTCAAATTCTGGAAAGTAAAAAATGCTTGTATACATGGACTTTCTATTTCTCTTTGTACAACTTATGATAGGTGGGCAACTTTTCTTTTTAGGCTAAATTACATATTTGGTCCCTTAATTAATTTCTAAGTTTCACTTTGGTCCCCTAATTAGTAAAAGTTTCGTTTTAGTCCTTTAATTTCATCTACGTTTGCCAAACTGGTCCTTTCTGTTATGTTTTAACCATAAATGTCTAAAGAGGAACCAACATTAGAGGTGGTCCACCATAGACCTTATAAATGTTTTCAATTTAAACCGCTTGATCTTTTTTTGAAATAGAGAACCGTTGGATTTTGAGGGTCTATGAGATCTATCAATGGATCATCAACACCTAATTTTATTTTATAATTCATCTTCTTTCTCCCCTTGTTCTTCTCCATCATCTTCTTCACAATACCTTCATCAAAAACCCAGAAATGTATTTAGTTGACATTTGCAATGTATTTAGTACTTGTTTGAAAGATAAATTGTGATAGCCATTTGAAGATTCATTTTTTATCGCTGCTGCTTTGATATGTCCCATTTAATAATCCATTTTTTCCCTTCCACTTTCCATAAATTTAATACTCTACTTGCAATCATTGGGCTTTACAAACAGATACAAAGTTGACCAGGGCATCTATTCAAATTGTTGCCATTGGTGCCTTTAGGCTCAGAGCCGTGTGATTTTTTTTATACTTCTCTTAAATGACCCCTGTTTACCTATCCTTTCTTGGTCTATTAATCCTTATTGTAACTATAAGTTTTCATGTTCTGGACAGAGGTGATGAAGAGTATCTATATGTTGATGGAATGGGCATCAAAACAGGAGATATCTTTCAGTTTTACCATTCAGATCCTAATGTTGCATTAGCTTCATTAACTGAGGTTCGTGGTTCCCTTAAAAATTTTAAGTTGGGGAGGAATTCCTGGAGTTCGGAGAGTGATGGAGACAATGCTATCAATGTTTTCGGTGGTATTGTTTTTGCTTGTTATGGCCGCGGCGAATCATTTTTTGGGCGTCTTAATGCTGATAGCTCCCCTTTCTTGGAGAATTTTCCAGGAGTGCCATTGGCTGGAATGTTTTGTGGTGGAGAAATGGTGCGTCCTTGTACCACCATGATTGGTCTATGTCCAGATGCAAAGCCCATCAGTTGCTTTTTGCATGTTTATAGCAGTGTCTATTTACTGATGTCATATGATCCTCCCTCTGTGGATTATTAGTTGCTGCTTATAATTTTTTCTTCAAAATGTACACTGCTAGTTTGAGGAGGATGTCGTTTTTCCATTTGCCATGGACATGGACTAGACTATCTTGTCGTTATTGTATCACATGGGCATGTACTTCGTACCGTCCTATAAGTAGTTTTGTGTATGTTAATTATAACAGTTTCATTATGTAACCGACTTCACATCTTTTGAAGCATAAGTTCTACAAGTGAAAAGCTCGGCGGAATCAAGTACTTGTTTCCACAACTTTGTTGCTGTACTTTGCTTATGAGTGTTTTAGATAAACTTAGACTTGGGTACTAAATCGACTTAATGTACTGTACCTCAATTTTCCGTGTGGGTTTCATAATTTCTCCACAAAAAAAATACGAAAATATCCTCAGCGATAGTTAACTGCTATCGGGGATCAACAACATTAGTCTATGATAGTTAATTGTTGTCGGGGGTATTTTCGTATTTTTTGGTTTTTTGGAGCAAAACTGATGTTGAGAAAAACAGTTTTCAAATAAATTTTTTTATCCCGAGCTTACATCAACCCCAAACACGTCTTGAATTTTCATGATAGTGTCCAATAAAAAAAAATGATTTCTTTAAATTAGTGTAAACAGTCTTAAACCATTTGATAATTTAAAGTTCGACTAAAAGGTAAATAAATTTCAATCTATAATTGTTTCTAAGTTCATTGACGCTTGCAAATTGAGTGACTAATTTTTACTTCTGAAGGTATGTCTACTCTCAAGTGATGGTGAGTAGCGTACAAACCTCTCTCTAAGCCTTCCTTCTTTGACCTCTCTCTACTAAGAAAACAACCGCCTTCATCTCCCCCTATCCAAGTCCTTGTTTAGAGATGTAGAAGCCTCCGCCGGTGATGCAATGAGTGACGTTAGTCCTCTGCATCACCACCAGATATCCGCTGTTCATCCTTCTTCTTCGATTGAGTGGTGAAGATGGTTTCTGGTTGTTGCTCCTTGTTTCGTGTCTTTCTAGCAGCTGTCGGCGGCCCTCCACCGTCGCGGGTTGTTTCAATGTTGTTTTAGATCTTGCGAGAAGCCAGATTCAACCTGGTTTTGGATTGGATATGGTGCGTATGACTTGTTTAGTTTTCTAAACCGACACATCCAGATGTTGGTTGTGGTGGTATGCTTCGGCATATCAGATCTCGTCGTTGCTCGTCGGCTGCTCGTTTTTTGGTTGCTTGATCTGGTTTGGTGTCTTGTAGCCTCGCTGGAGGCTTGAGGTTTGTTGCAGTTAGCCTCGCTGGAGGTTTGTTCCTGTTAGCCTCGCCAGAGGTTTGAGGTGTGTGCTCCTCTGATCATCGCTGGAGGTTTGCGCTGCCACCAGATATGTTGTTAGCAGCATGTTTCTTTGCGTTTTGTGTGTCGTGGATGTGTCGCTGTCTAGGTGGTCGGTGGCGGCGCCGCCGCACTGCCTTTCCTTCAAGCTTCTTCTGGTGGTGGTTCGCGGGTTGTTCGGTGTTGGGGTGTCGCTGTACAGATCAATTGTGATCTGCAGATTTCCCGGTTGTTGTTTCGCTGCCTTCGCATCGGTGCTCTTGGGGCTGCCTTTGTTCGTTATTTTTGTTCTGTGTTGTGTTTGTTTGTGGGTCGACGTTGGGTTGTCGGTTTGTGTCATCGGAGTGCCGCCGGTGGGCTGTTTTATGTCGTTTTGTGTTGGTTCTGGCGATCTCTTTCCTTTCTGGATGTTACTCGAAAGGGTTTGGTGCGTAGATGCTCCGTGTTGGCGGTAGCAGTCATTCATGTACCTTCAGATTTTTTGTGGGGGCTGGTCGTCGTTGTTGTGTTGTTCATTTGTTTGGGTCTTGTGTTTTTGTTCCATGTTTCTTTCGTGGAGAGGGGCTTGTGCTGGTTTTTGGTTCTGTTCCTTCTTCCAAGTCGTCCAAGCTTCTGTGCGCTTTATCAACCTCCCCCTCGTCGTTGGTGTTGAGTTGGCGATGTTCTCTAGGTCTGTAAAGGGTCGTGCAGTGGTGGTGGATCCAATTCCTGGATGGGTGGAGGTTTTCTCCCCCGCGACGTAAGACGGTACAGTGGTCCAGAGATTGACGTTGAAACGGTGTTCGTGGTGGTGCTTGTTTTGGTTTGTATATGTTCGAGCTGGATCGATTTGCACTACTGTTCCACCATTTCTGTCTTATGAATTTGGCATCTAGGTTATGGTGGGCCGATCACTTTTGATTCAAAATCGGGAGCTAGTTTTTTGACTCGGGTTCTTTTAGGCTTTGATGGTGGCTCCTCCGTCTTACCTGAAGTTGAGTGGTGCTTGCGTCTGATCGTTTGGAGCAACATATCTTTGTCGACTGTTTTATTGATCTTTGTTGGTGGTGTCGAAAAATTGTTGTGTTGTTGCTTTTTCGTTGGGTGTTTTGGGGGCTTTTATTTTTCTTATTGGTGTAATACTTGAGATTTAATCCCCTGTATTAATCCCCTATATTTATATAATATGTTTCGCCACTCAAAAAATAATAATCTATAATTGTTTCTAGTGTTGAATATTGATCTAGTTTGACTATATGCACTATTGGCATAATATACTTTTAACTGTGTTTTTATAATATTATATTAAGAAAAATGATAGCACATAAGATGTTGTTGGATTTGTCTTGATGAATATTTTCAAAAATCAAATTTTATAATTTTTGCTAATACATAATTAAAGATATTAAAGATCAAAGATGCGCATTAACAAGTATAAAACAGTCAACTATATCACTTATTTTGGGACGAAGAGAATATTCTCATTATTTATTACAAAAAATAAATAGTCTATGGTTTACCACAATTTAAAGGTTGGTTTTCTTTTAAAAATAAATTATATTGTAAATTATGAAGAATCGAGGGGAGTTGACATGTAGGGTATCGAGAGTGAGTCTTAAGCGATTTCACATTAGATAATTTTTGTTTTTACATAAACAAACTTAACTCATTTCATTAATAAATAAGACATAATATAAGCATGAACGCGAGAACTAAAAGAAGATAATGACGCCCTTGCAAATAAATAGACAACACTATTTGCTTGTTTTCTAATGAAACTTATCTTAAAGTGATATTTTCTCTGGAGATTCAACATTTAGACGAAAATTCACCACTTTCGAGGCCACAATTCACTCATTTGGGGTAGAAAAAGAATGTGATTTTAATGAATCATTCGTAGAGTTTATGAGAAATTAATTAAAAGCACCAATTTTAACCGTTGGATTGTTAATTACAACTTTTGCAAATAGTCATAAATAACCATCCACGAGGCCATACATGAGTGTCTATCCTCAAACTTTATATACCCGTCATACCATTTGTGTTTTTCGATGCGGGACTTTTTAGTGCCCTTTTCGTAGGCAAACATTTATCTTTAATACTTAAAGATATGATAATCAAATAGAATTTAGTCGCTCATTTGCTCCTTCAAGCTCTTGTTGTCTCTTCTAAAAATTAATATTTTATATGCTCATCGACTTTTCTAAGAAGGCAGGTTACATGTTCCTTTAAAACTAAGGACGGACTTAAAAACATAGTACATTCGATGATTTATATCCTATCAAAATAAAGAATAGATTTATCATTTCTCATCAGAAAATAATTCTGAAACACTAACCATGTAGAGCTTTTTAGATCGTTAACCAAATAAAACACCATCTATTTAACTTTTAAAGTATAAATAAGTAATGTCAAGTAAGATCAAAGATAAGTAATGTCAAGTATTTTTAACAACCGACGGTTATTTTTGACTGATTGATGTTTACACTGTCAATGCATATTTTACACTTTAGAGTTAATCTTAGAATTGTACTAAAAGAGGAAAAAAGTGAATTTTTCAAGCTTGGACATGGAGGTAACCCAATTGACAGTAACATACGAAAAATTCCATTTCCAACAAAAAAGGAATTGCTGACGTGCACGGCTGCTATTGGACTATTTCCAAAAGCGTTGAAATTCTCATCTTCTTCTTCATTTCTTCACCACGCCAACTTTCTGTCTAGGGTTCCTTCGCTTCTTCCTTCTCTCTCCGTTTTCCCTCTTTCCCGCTCGCCGGTCGTCGGTGACCGGAATACAATTTTCCGATCAAATTGAATTTGAGAAGTCGTAGGTAGCTTGTTCAAGTAGAGTAGAATTTAATATGGCGAGTCGAAGGAGTGTTTCGTCTCCTAGAAGAGCCTCTGAGTCTGGCGTCGGAAGAGGAGGACCTCGTAAATCAATTTCCTTACCACGCCCTATGTATGCTTCTGTTGTTTCTTATGGATTCTACTGTTTAATTAAATGCTTGATTTGATTTCTAATCATTATTTTTTATCTTTCATATTCTTTGTTGATTTTTGATATATTTATTATACTAGGAATTGATTATGATTGTAATTTACACTTTTTGATGATACTTGTTTGGTGCCATAATTGTGAAACTCCGTATTTTCAAAGTGTCACTGTTAAACAAACGTGGCTTTCTAAAATTTCAGTTTAATTGGTTGGTTTACAGCAGTAGTATTTATGAAGAAATGACTTTATTGGTGTACTGGTTTGGGGTCAGTTTCTAAGTTTTTTCCGATCAATTCACGAGATTGAGACATTTTTTTGGTTCTTTACATATAAATTTTCCTAGGAATTTACCCAATTATAAAGCATAGTAAAGTGAATATGAATTATGGACTATGTGCGCACAATAATTTATCTTCTTACTCCATATATTTTTAACTGTGTTTTCAGTTTCGGAGGTATATGATCAGGCCATAGCCATCTATACAAGAAACTGTATTCTTGATTCACAAAGGACTAGAGGAGCTTGAATGCTTTTCTTTTGTTGTTGATTGCATTCTGTTGAATTATTATTTTTTGCATAACTATGATAGCTCTTGCTTAAGTATCGAAGAAGAAAAGATAAGCGAGCGAGGGTTTTATCAATTTAAATTACGGAATTGGATCTTGAATTTACATGGAATTGGACAGGGGTTTAACAGGAGAGCGGACAGTGAAGTCATTGCGTCTTTCAAAGGCTCTGACAGTACCTGAAACAACAACCGTATATGAAGCTTGTCGTCGGATGGCTGCCCGGAGGGTGGATGCTCTATTACTAACAGATTCTAACGGGTTGCTTTGCGGAATCCTCACAGACAAGGTGTGTGACTAAGATGTCTTTTTCTAACCAATTAACAAGAAAGAAAAGAAGAGTTCACCTACATGTCTTGAATTTTCTCATGCTTTTATCCCTATCTTAATTTTTGGTTTACAGGATATAGCAACAAAAGTTGTTGCTGAAGAGATTAATCCTGAAGACACACCTGTTTCCAAGGTTATGACAAGAAATCCGGTATTTGTCCTTTCTGAAACTCTTGCCGTGGAAGCCCTCCAAAAGATGGTGCAAGGTTGGTAGTTTATACTGATATGTTCTCAGCTTTTCAAATTTATGCTGTGTCTTGCCCTTTTAATACATGGCTGATGTACGTCGACAGGGAAATTTAGGCATCTACCTGTGGTGGAGAATGGAGAAGTTTTGGCTTTACTCGACATAGCAAAGTGTTTGCACGATGCCACTGCACGTATGGAAAGGGCTGCAGAGAAAGGAAAAGCAATTGCAGCAGCTGTTGAAGGAGTTGAAAAACACTGGGGATCTTCTAATTCTGGTACGCAGAGTATTTTCATGCTTAGCTCTTCGATTTGTAATGACGGCGTCCCTAAAAAATAGCACTTTTGTATATCCCGCAGTTTCTAATAGCTGAGTTTTATTTCATGATAATTTGGTCTTTGTGCAGACTCTAATTCATCATTTGTTGAGGCCCTTCGGGAAAAGATATTCAAACCATCACTGTCCACAATCATTCATGAGAATTCAAAGTAGGTAATACCTTCTTATTTGAGTTCAAGAATTTTTTTCATCAAATGTAATATTTCTGCTCTGTATATTTGGTGTCAACCAATTTCCTTTAACAGAAAATGGCACTTTTTAGGATGGTAACAGTTGCACCAACAGACTCAGTTTTGAAAACAACAAAGAAGATGGTTGAACTTCATGCAGGTTGTGCCGTTGTGACTGTTGATGGCAAACCTCGAGGCATCGTTACGTAAGTTTGTAACAACTGAAATTTCCTGCAGCTCAGCAGTCCTCTTTTTCTGAAAAGTTTTTCTTGCCATCCCCACAATTATCATTATGTGTGTATGCAAACATTAATTTTGATCAATTATAATCTGCATATAAATTTCAGTTCAAGAGATATCTTGATGCGGGTAGTTGCACAAAATCTTCCACCAGCATCAACTCCTGTTGAGAAGGTACTTAATTTTATTTGTATTGCATTAGAAGAAAATATTTACCCTTGTCCACCTTTTCCATTCTTAAATTTTGTAAAATCTAGATCTAGTAATGTTTAGGAATCAGGAGCATGTGTTTTTTACCCTCTCTGTTCCTTTTTTTTTACAATGGCAAAATAATTTATATTATTAACACAAAGCAGACCGAAAGGTCAAGGTCAAGATACACGAGTCACAGAATAGTAAGGAGTACTCAAATCGAGGACGAAAGAAACTGCATAAAACATAAAGAGAAAAAGAGGAAAAACACCCTAAACCCCCCATAGCTCCATAATCTCCAAAAAAAAAAAGTCCCACAGGATCTCCAACCCAAAAGAACCAAACCAGCCGAGAAAGGACAGAACAAAGCAGGCTCACCGTAGTCAGACGGCCACAGATATCCTGTATTATCCAGCCCACAAGTCTTTAATGGTGCCAGCAAAGAAGAGGTGCCATGTCCTACTCATAAAAGGAGTAGGACTGTCCAGGTCGCCAGCCAAAAAAAACACTTGCATGAGGTGAATTTAATCAAATCCACTAGGTGGGGCTCTAACATAACTCTACCAGAGAAAATGAAATCACTCCAGTATCTCCAAGATAGTCCACACAACCGCATGCCAAACCAACAAAAAACAGCGGCTAGACTTACCTCTCCCTAAACCTAGAAAAAGGTTAAGAACACCCCCCAACTCCCCTGGTAAAACAATCTTCCAACCTAGCGATCTAAACACACTATACCACACTCTTCTAAAGAAAGGACAAGTAACAAAAATATGGGAAACCGATTCCATACCCACTTTGTTCCTTTGTGTTGATGTTTTAGAATAATATTTTGTTCGTATTTATCAGTAGTTGTAAAAGTCCAAGATACCGTCAATTACATTTTGTTGGTTACATCATATATTCACCTAATTTATCAAAGTGATAATTTTGTAGAGAGAAAAAATTAAAGAGACAAAAGGATATATTAGGAAAGGATATTAAAAATAAATAAGCAAGAGCGTTGATTTTATTTGTAGTCCATATGCCGTTAGTATAGACGATGCTTGAAAAGGAATATAAGGAATACCGTGTATTAGAAATTTAGAAGAAAAAGTGGCCATTTTGGGTGTTCATTCCTTTTTTGATCCCCAACTTTGATATATATGCAACAAAATATGCAGGTCATGACTCCAAATCCAGAATGTGTAATAATTGATACACCAATTGTCGATGCACTTCATACTATGCATGATGGAAAATTTTTACATCTTCCGGTGGTTGATAGAGGTAAAGTAAATATATATGGGATGGGGAACGTGTTTGCTTATGCATCAATATCTTTTCTGATTTGGGTGTTGGTGTTTGGAAACAGATGGCATTGTAGTGGCTGTGGTCGACGTGATACATGTGACTCATGCTGCTGTGGCTACTGTTAGTCAGGTGGGTTGTTATGTATCTTAGATAGAGAATAGAAAACTTGTTCAATTATTGTCTGTACTGCTGCTGCTTTATTTTTATTAATTATACCTGCAATTATAGTTCTGTCTTGGCCTAAGTTGCTTCCGAGGTTAAGGAATGTAGGTTCTGTTTTCCCCTCTACAGCTAGCAATGTACAACTCCCCACAATCTATTTTATTTTATGGAACACATATTAGATACAATTGAACGCACATATATCACATGTTTTCAAATATGTACGTCATGACATGAAAGTTAGACTTTCAAGGGACTAACATACTTCTGTAAGGGAGATAAATTCATCAGTTCAGAAGATGGTATTGGTGTACTGTCAAGGTTCTCAAACTCAGAGTTTACACGAACTCATGAAATCTTGGTAGAATTGACTTGGAAACTATTTTACAGGATATAAAATAATGATGGTCAAAACACCAATCACAACGTGCATAGTAAATATTCAACAGTCTGTTCCTTTGAGTCAGCTCAGTTGGTTGAGGCTGCGGAACATTGCAATTGCCAGTGCACGGGTTCAAACCGCAGTGCACTCATTTCCCCATCCCCTTTGTGTGTAATAGGCTACCATGCCTCCTTGAGAAATAAAAAAAAATTCAACATTCTACCATAGTAATATTGCAAAAAACAGAAATAAAGTTCAAATATTCTGTACTCAACCAATAAAATAAACCTACGCTAGGCCAGTCAAACGTAGCATCAAAATTGATGGACAAACTCACAAATCGCAAGCTTCTTTTCATTATGTCTGAATGATAAAACATTTGTGCTTCACAATCAAAGACCAACATTGAAAAGATTTGACTATTTTTCCTAAAAGTATGTCATTCTGTAACTGATCTTTTATTAACTGAGGTTAGAGCATAGTGCTGAGAATTGTCAAATGGCAAATACTATGAATCCATGGTTCATTTTTTAATAAAAGATTTATGTGAATATTTTTCGTTAATATTTTTAATGGTGGTATCATTTTTTCCCACTAACTAGGTCGGAAACAACGAAGCTTCCACCACCTTGATGCAAAGGTTTTGGGATTCTGCCATGGCCTTACCTCCAAATGATGATGACGATGAAACACGAAGGTTATATGCATTGAAGTTGCTTGGATAACCTTTCCAACTTCTTAATGTACTTACACATTATTTATTATATTCCAGTGAGAGCTCCTTCAAAATAGGTTCTGATGGAGGAGAAACAGGGAGATCCATTCCTTATATTTCTGCAAGCATGCCCAATACATTTTCCTTCAAAGTACAAGATAAAAAGGGCAGAATGCATAGATTCACATGTGGTAAGCAAACTATTACATATCATCTGTTGGATCTTCGTCTGTTTTTTATCTATCTGTGTGCACGGCAAAAGCATATAATGGTTTGAGTATATGCTTCTAACAAGTATCAATTAATATTATGGCAAGTTAGCATTTACATTGATAGGTAGTGCCATACTAATAAGTAACGAGCAAACTTGTCTGATTATAAAAGTACAAGACACTATGGGATTCGGAACGAATGCATTAAACAGAAAGTTGTAGTTACACCTAAGGTGGAAAAGATGATAAAGGCTATGTTTGGTAACGCAAATAAGCTAGCTTATAGCTTATTGGATTAGCTTATAAGTTGTTTAAAAAAATTAGAAGTGTTTGGTAAAAAGCTTTTTTCATTAGCTTATAGCTTTTCTTGAGATGCTATTTCAAGTAGCTTTTGAGCTTATAGCTCAAGACTTTTTATATTTTGTTCCAATTTTAACCTTATAACTACCCACTCAAATTAAAACCCACTCATTCCAAAAACACCCTCCATATAACTTCTCCATCATCACAAAAGAAAAAACATCGTTTTATTCTCCATTTAATATTAATATTTTGAGCAAGATTTGCTTTAATTTTCACATTCATTCATACTGCATTCAAAACCAAGGCTACGAACAATCAGTATATACCTTTTTTTTGTTACAAACAATCAATATATACTTGTGTATATAAACTATTCTATTTTCTTCTTGTTGCAATTCATTAAATATTTAATTTTAAATAAATTATGTAATAACAAAGTTAAATGATTTATGTTAAATAAAAAAATCTGAATTCAATTCATAAAGCACATTTATCATTTTGGAGATGAAAATAATTTGAAATAAATTAAAATAATTTTTTTTTGAGGGGTAATAATTAAAATATTTAAAAATAAATATATTAAGTAAAAAATGTTCATAAATATATATTTTTTAAAAATAAACAAACATGTCATTTTATATTTATCAGCTATTTTAACAATCAATTTTGCCAAACACTTTAATTTTGATAAGCTAACTTTTCAGCTATCAGCTAGCTTATAACTTATTTTTACCAAACATACCCAAAATCTCACCATAGGAGGTTTGATCATGTGTAGATATGATCAATGAATGTCCAAGGGTCTGTTTGGATTGACTTATTTGAACTTATCTACTGACATAGCGTTTATGAGACTTCAGGAGAGCTGTTATGACATGTTCATAAGTTGTTTTCAGCTTATTTCCATAAGCTCTCCAGGATGACTTATGAAAACAACTTATAGCTTATATGAAAACAATTTAACTTCATTTTATCTTTTCTTATAGAAATAGTTTATTCTTAATCACTTATATGATAAACGCTTACACTATTAGTGTTTAATTAAGCAGTTTATCCAAACAGATTCCTTGTCAAGAAAGTAAGTCAGATGTAGTGTAGTTTAGTAGTTGAGTTTGGGGAACAAAAATCATGCTATACCATTAAAGTAGGATTTAGTCTCATACATTTAAATGGTTTGTTGGTCATCACTAGACAATTTATAATGCATGATTATTATTGTGCAAATCCTACTACCTAGTGGGAAGTGGGAAAGAACCGGTGTTTGCTTGGGTTTTAGTTTTGAATGAGTAATGGATGTATTGTTTTTTCTTAGACAAGGTTCATAATTGTTTCTACAAGTTTTCATTTCATTGCTGGTTTTCTTATTAAGATGGGTTTCTTGTTTTTCTTTTCCTTTTTGTTTATTTATTCCCAATCAAAAATAAGTATAAATATAAGGGGTTTTATTATCTCTATGAGTAATTTACGATTGGATAGGACAGCCTATTTCAAGTAAAATTTGTTTGTAGGAAACTAAAATTTGAATGTTCTGTGATGTTGCATACGAGTTTAGATACCCGGAGCATGACGGAGGTTATAAGTTCAATCCTTCAAAGACTTGGCACTGATATTGACCCTAACAATCTGCCCCAAATTCTGGTACTTTCCAAAGCATAATATTTATGTTCTTAAGGTTTAATTGATATGTAACCCCATTCCCTACTTTTCATAAGCTGACCAGTTTTTTGTTTAGTATGAAGATGAAGACCATGATAAAGTTGTATTGGCTTCCGACAGTGATCTTGCCGCAGCTGTGGACCATGCAAGGACTGTTGGTTTGAAGGTATAATAGATTTTTTTGCTGGTCCTTCAGTCCTAAATGTGATATTTTGGCCCCGGAAAAAGTTTAAATCTGTAGTTATGTGTGAATTATTGATTTAGTGCAGATAAGGATGACGGTTTTTATATTATTATTCAGGATTAGATATGTTTATAGTGTTTGTAATATATTGAGTTTTTTCGTTTATTTCTAACTTTTTTTTGTTCAAAATGGTCTTTGCAATTTGGACTAACGGTGTTTTTTTGAATTTGGGTTGATGATGATTTTGTAGGGATTGAAATTGTATTTAGACTATGAGGGAACACGTGGTCACAGGAAAGGTTCACGTTCGGGAAGTTTAGAGCATGCGTATTCAGATGCATGGGCCTCAGCATATAGTGGTGTTGCTGCCGGAGCTGCCCTTGTTGCTGGCTTAGGCCTTTTAACATACTTGAAGCGAGTTTGATTAAAGGAAGAAACGAGCTTTCTGTTGATATATAAAGGCCAATCTAAAGCAAATTGGAACTTTGTATGGTGCAGACTGCACCTGACATATTCATATTCTGGAATTTTGTACAACTACATTCTTTTCTATACGAGATAAATGTTAAAGCATTTTTTTCTTCATGTTGGTCATTGTACTTTATGAAAATTGGGATGTGTCTTCCCTTGCTGCTTGTATACTTGTAATTTTAGGTTTTGTATCACTTATTTGCCGAGGTTGTGTACAAGAATAAACGACATTAACGAAAGTTTATGTCCATTTTTTCTCACATCACATTGAGTTTATAAAACCAATTGATTAGGATTGGATTTACTGATTCTAATATTTTTTTATATGTTGGTTTTATTTGTAAATTATCAAAATAATTCTGAGTTGCATTCAGTGACGTGATTTTGTGTTGTCATAAATTTTGAAATGCTTTCTTTCTTAGAAGTTGGGACCCCCTTTGAGCTGAGCTGAATAATGGTAGTGACAGGCGCAAATTAATATCGGTTAGTATTCAGTTACTGGATCATATTATATAGTTACTAGAAGTGTATTTTTTTTATCTGTTTGTCGCCAAAACAAGTGGTTTTGAGTGATAAATGTTCCTCCATCGTAAAATAGTGTATGGCCCATCTGATCATGTGATTAAGAGTCTCTTGCCAGGTCATAGCCCCTCCTTCCTCACTCATTAAAATCTCTCTTATTTTATTTTTTTTGCAAGGAAGGGGTTGGACACTTGGGCAAATTCAAAGGTAAAAGGTGAAGCGTGTCACAGCATTGTAATACCACTTCACTTACTATCTTCGATCACAAAGTGTTGGGGGCTAAGTATTCTAAGTATTTAAGTGAAAAATAACATTTTTCTTTGGTTGTTTTCTCGTCTCACGGTCACGGACTTCCAAGTCTAAAACACAATTAACGTCCTAATCACAATATGGATTAGTATATTATAATGTATTGTGCATGCTTCAAGTGTAGACAAGGAAATCCAAATGATGACGAAATCTCTATTGGCAAAACATTGATTGAAATTACTCGTCTCATTTCACATGTATCGTTTTTGTGTATATTCAATTGCTAACCGACTAGTCTGGTGGCAATATCAAAATGGGTCCATGGAATCTAATCATAATACAAATATCTTCCACTGACCATTCTGCCCTCAAATGCATACGTGGATGAGGATGCTAATTTCTACGTTGCAATTACATAGTGTCACTGTCCCCACATTCTTATTATAATTAAAAAAAATCTCAATCTCATTTATAATTTGTAACATTTTTTTATTAAGATAGAATGATTTTTCATAAACTTGTATATATCATTGGATAGGAAACAAGTTTCAGATTGATTCTGCATTTCCAGCTAAGCAGAATTTGTCTTCCTTACTCACGAGAAGATTATTTTGTTTTTGAGAGACTTAGATGGTTAGATATATTGTATTTTATTTGCACAACTTTTATTATTTTATGTTACAGTGAACCAATTTATGTTCATTTTTTCAGCATATGTATACTTGATTTATTCCACTCTACTATTTAAGATATAAAATTGAGTTTTATAAAGCTCCAAAAGTCAAGTGGGACATAGAATATTAGAATTTTTAACGTTAAAATACATCAAACTGATCTTTTAAATTCCTCCTAATCAGGGTCGTTTCTAAGATTTCAGTGGCCTTGGGCGAACCTACAATTTTAGTCCTAACTAATAAATATATATAAACATCAAACTAGATACAAAAAACTAAGCAATTATTTTAGGGCCTAATAAACCCTAGAAAAAAAGTTTTGGAGCCTAAATTTCGTACCTATTTTTTTAGGCCTAGGGCGGTCGCCCTCTTCATCCTGCCTCAGATACGGCCCTGCTCCTAATTCATCCAGATTCTAATCCATCAAAGTTTGTTATTTGGTCTTGTGAACACAACTCAACCTAGACGCTGCCCTCAACCTATACTAATTTTAAGTATGTGACAAAATTATTCTCCGTCACATGGATGACCATGAAATAAATAATAATTCAATATTTAAATTAGGGAACTTTGGTCATGTGAGTGCAGCTATAAAAAGTTACGGTGATATTTGATATATTGGAGCACAAATTCAAATATTGACACCATATTTTAATTCAATACCTTAAGTTATTGAGTGTATGAGTAATCTCTCTTGTATATTATTCAATTTTTTTTGGTAAAATGTATATTATTCAATTATCTTATTTATAGTATGTTTGACTAACCACTCTTGTTGAACTCCAACAATTTTTTTCTCAAGTGTGAGTCTATCATACAACTATACTTTTTTTTTTTAAAACTCGGTATCCGATCCAAAAACCAACTAATCCGAGGGGACCAATCCCACCGCCCACTTGCGGGGGGCCCATTTAAAGCCAGAACAAACTCTGTATGGACTTAGCCCACTGAAATTGGCACCATAGGGAATCGAACCTGAGACCTTTGAAGGAGGAAACTCCAAGATTCCAAGTCAACCACTAGGCCAACCCCAAATGGGTTCATACAACTATACTTAATTTGTTACATTGATGAATCTACTCATTTCCTTCGCCAAGTTGCTCTGATATCATTTGATGAGAAGACCGAGACAGCACTGGGAGCAAAATATTAACATGCCAACAATCATGACTACCAAATGTTAAGACATTCAATAGATGTGTCACATATCCTATATATCATTTATTTAACTCATTCATAGTAAATATAAGAATAAGTAGAGGTCCTTAATGTTTTTAAATAAAATGGTATCCTTAGATTTACCTAGTAAAGGTGGAAAGCATGCCGTGACAACCATTTGACATTGAGAGACGGATTTAGCTACAGAAATTAACTATATAATGACGGATGTTGGTTGTCACTACAAGTCAAATTTTTTGTAGTGATATAAAGAAAGTAAGGGTTGAACCCGGACACGTGCCCATGCTCGTCGGATGGTAAAACCATCCCTGAGAATAACCACTCACACTTGAATAAACACAAAGACACTCTACCCACCAAATGTTTTTATTTAATAAAACTCTTTATTTATAAAAAAATCACTCACACTTGAATCGCTACAATCTCTCTCAAATGTGAATATGCCATATTACCATACTTATAAAAAAAAATATGATAATGAAACTCAACTAGTAATTAATCAAGTTAATTTAATAAAATTATTATAAATCTTTCCTTCATTTATAGTAAAATAACCTAATACAATCATTTTGGTGTGATTGAGAGAGAATGATATCAAACCTTCGTTATAAACTGTGTGCATGAGTGTTTTTTTTTACTTAGGTGTCTTTTTTTCTTTTGACAAGTTGACTTAGGTGTCTTAATCGCTTAATGATGCTTAAGTATAGGTAACAATTATAATAAAGCCTCCAACATGCAATAATAATAAAGAGGCTAAAAAAGTGGACATGTTATGAATAATGAATGGTGGAGGAAAAAGAAGCACGTAAGAACTTCTTTCACACACTCACTCACAAAACGACACACTCTAATCACATTCCTTTAATTGCGTTACCTTTCCTCTTTTCTATGGGCTCTAAACTCAGCTAAAGGAGAAACTAGAGTGAGTGTAAATGAGGTAAAGCACAAAACAAAACAATAAACAAACCAGAACCTTCTCTTTCCCTCTTCTGTTTTTTGCTACTCTTTCTGCTATATATCTATAAAATATCTAACTTCCAACAAGGCAAGTGAAAAATCTTGCTCACAAAAACTTTATTTCGCATTTAGATTCACTACTTTATAACGATAAGATACATACTTTCTTTTCTTCTATTTTCAGTGTTAAATATAATTTAATACATTGTGAATTCAATAGATAAAGCCTTGTGAATTCACATCAGCAACCAGAATTAGACACCCATTTGCAAAAAGAATCCATTTTTGAGGAAAAGAATGGGAGCTATCAAAATCAGATCCTTCATTTTCATGCTTCTTCTCACTGTTTCAAGTGTGTTCCTTCATCCAACAACCTATGCACAAAAACAGCAACCTATTAAGAACATTGTTGTTTTGGTTATGGAAAACCGTTCCTTTGATCACATGCTTGGTTGGATGAAGAAAGCTATCAACCCTTTAATAGATGGTGTCAATGGAGATGAATGCAACCCAGTTTCTACAGAAAGTCCAAGAAAAGACACAATTTGTTTCAGTGATGATGCAGAGTTTGTGGATCCAGATCCTGGTCATTCATTTGAAGATGTGTTGCAACAAGTATTTGGTAATGGTTCAATTCCTTCAATGAATGGATTTGTGGAACAAGCATTGTCTGTGTCTCAGAATCTTTCTGAGACTGTAATGAAAGGGTTTAAACCACAATCTGTTCCTGTTTATGCTGCTTTGGTTAAGGAATTTGCGGTTTTTGATAGATGGTTTTCTTCAATTCCTGGTCCAACACAACCCAATAGGCTTTTTGTGTATTCTGCAACTTCTCATGGTTCAACAAGTCATGTCAAGAGACAATTAGCTATAGGGTATCCTCAAAAAACAATCTTTGAATCTATGCATCATAATGGCTTGGACTTTGGAATTTATTATCAAAACATTCCAACAACACTTTTCTACAGAAATCTAAGGAAATTGAAGTACATATCTAAATTTCATCAGTATGATTTGAGGTTCAAGAAAGATGCTAGAAATGGGAAGCTTCCACCTTTGACAGTGATTGAGCCTAGGTACTTTGATTTGACGGGTTTGCCGGCGAATGATGATCACCCTTCTCATGATGTTGCAAATGGACAAATGTTAGTTAAGGAGGTTTATGAGACTCTAAGAGCAAGTCCACAGTGGAATGAAACTCTTTTGGTCATTACATATGATGAGCATGGTGGATTTTTTGATCATGTGAAGACTCCTTTTGTTAACATTCCTAGTCCAGATGGGAACACAGGACCTGCTCCTTATTTCTTTAAGTTTGATAGGTTAGGTGTTCGGGTCCCTACTATTATGGTCTCTCCTTGGATCAAGAAAGGGATTGGTAAGCTCAAAATCCTCTTTGTTTATTTACATTTTTTTTAATATATTGGCGGTTATATTTTGTTTTGTCATTGTACTTTGTTTACTGATATCCACTATTCCAATGCCTATACTGTGTCATACAGCCTTGACCTTGAGTTACATTTAGTTGGTTGAGTTTTGATTGTGGTTGAGCCTTGTTTGTCTTTTCATTTGTGTTTTGAGTACAATACGGAACTAAGGATTAGGATCTGTTGTTTTCTAATTAAATTAAGCTAAGATACTTAACACTGATATGAGTAATATTACCTAGTGTCTTTTGGTACATAAATTAGATTCTTCTTAAACTCTACATGCTTTTGATTGGTTCAACATGTCTACTAATTTGCTTACTTGATCCGCGTTTTTCAGTGGTAAGAAGCCCCAAAGGACCAGCTGTGAATTCCGAGTTTGAGCACTCTTCAATTCCTGCCACCATAAAGAAGATGTTCAACCTTTCCTCTAACTTTTTGACTCACAGAGATGCATGGGCTGGGACATTTGAGGATATTGTTGGGGAATTAAGTTCACCGAGAATGGATTGTCCAGGTATGAATTCCTCGATAATCATATACTAAAACACAAATCAAACACGATAAACTCAAATGATGATGTATTACAAGGGGGGTGAATAGACTTATCAGTTATAATCATTGACTATGCAACTTCTTTTGTATTGACCTTATTATGTGAAGAAATATTAAGACAGTTTAATGCTGTATTCCAGTGACTTTGCCGGATGTGACGCCTCTAAGGACCACTGAAGCAAAAGAAAATGGTGGCCTCTCCGAGTTTCAGAGTGAGGTAGTTCAGTTGGCAGCTGTTCTCAACGGAGATCACTTCTTGAGCAGTTTCCCAGATGAAATGAGCAAGAAGATGAGTGTGAAGGAAGCTCATGATTACGTGAAGGGAGCTGTTTCAAGATTCATAAGAGCTAGCAAAGAAGCTATCAAGTTAGGGGCGGATGAGTCTGCTATTGTAGACATGAGATCATCTCTCACTACTAGAACATCTATTCACAATTAATATAATCTACACCAAAAGAAAAGTGAGTTGTCTGGGAAACTTGTATCTAGTTATTATAGTTACGAGTCGTTTGATTAGTATTAGGTTAGATTTTGTTAGGACTGTGAAAAGTTGAAATGCAAAAGGAGGCGAAGTCTCTGTATGTGTGTTTGTGTCATTGTCTGTTCTGCTAGTATGTGTCAGTTGGTAATGCAAGGCAAGCATAAAAAGTCTCTCAAATTCTCTATGTTTGAGAAAACTCGAGAAGATGGAATAAAATCAACTTAGAGAGTTAAGGTTTGGTTGGTGAGTTATTTCGAAGCGGAAAACTTCAACCGTTTTGTACAAAGTTTTGTTTTGAATTGCTTGTATTATCATGTGAATTTCTTGAATTCCATGAGCTTGCTGCATGACATTATATTGAAACAACATTTTTTGGTAAATCATTTTATTTTATTCTATGAACCTGGAAACAACATTTTGTATAAAAAAACAGGGTAAGACTACGTAAAATACACCAAAATGGTGGGACCCCTTCTCGGATCTTGCGTATGTAGAAACTTTAATGCATCTGACCTTTTTTTATGAAATAAGTCAGCAGTTCTGGAAGGATAGACAAATGATATTCATCTTCAACTATAATAATAACGTAATGCAAAAAATTTACTTAGTCTGGGTGTAAATAAAATCTGCGTGAACCACAAAACATGTACAAAGAGCAGACAAAACAATGCTGACACAATCGTAGCCCGGAGATGGACTCAAAATAAAAGGAGCGAAAGACGAAACAAGATTAAAAAATATCATGAGTATATTTCTTAAATTTCTTTATTTTATCATATGAAGATTTTAGCTTGTTTTGTCAAGATCTTAAGTAAGTATCTGCAGTACGTAAAGAAAATTACAGAATCAGGTGACACCATGATATACTTATCGGATGCAAAATCTCAAGTTATACAGCCTAAACTGCCCAAAATCAACCTTTTCTCAAAGGATAGTCAAATATCCTTTGCTCAAAATGAGGGAAATGCTTAAAAGTTCAGAAGTCATACAAAACAATGTGTTTACAATACAAACTTCCTAAATAGAGGGGATACCGTAAGAACACAGTATTTGCAGCACAGTCAAATCTAGTGGTTTCACAAAAAAAGTGAAGGTTGCACATATTCGGCAGACATCACAGAACATTGTCACAACATTTTCTAGTGGATTAAAAAATGGAAATGTAAAGAAAATGATTTGAAACAGAGATACAGTTTTCTTTATATAGCTGGTAAGCTGGTCACTACTGGACACCCTTTTTCTTTTATAAATTGAAAGGGGATGTAGACTTGAGGGTCCACTCGCACATTACACATCCAGAGTGTGATATTTTTTATCCATTCAATTGGTAAAGTAATAAACTTTTAAAAAGAAAATCTTAGACAAGATACTGCTCTGTTTTCTTGCCGTTCAATCTTTCACTCCAAAACACAGAAGACGAAGACGTTTTTCACATAAAACTACTTTACCACCTTCCCTTTCCTTTTCCAGATAATCCTCAGAACCAAATGAACAGACTTGAAATATAAAAGGCAGTATACCCATCTAAGGAACAAGCTATGAATTGCACAAATTGCTACTGGTGAATAAAAGCATTAAAAGTTTCATCCTTGTACAAAAGACAGACACCTTTTTCTAACTCAAGAGAAAACTATTTAGGTGCAATTTCTGGCAACTATCAAATAAAAGATTACATCAAATTATCAGCAAAGATTGGCAAGTTGCTAGTTTGCAAAATTTGTCAAATATTCTACAAAATACAAGCCCTATGACAAACATGTTCAAACTTCAGACAATCTCTTATCATTCCACGACTCTGAAATTGTAGGTTCAGGATGAGAACGTACTAAGACAACTGATTCAACTTCAATTTGTAAAATATAAAGAAGCATCATTACCATTTAATGTAATCTGGAACACACTGTCATTTTTTATATCACCCTACAAATGCAGGCACTACCAACTTCAGGTCGAAAAAGGACTTTGCCATGTTGATATATCAGTGATAAGTTCTCGCAGTTGATCTATGAGTATCTTCAGGTGCAAGTTCTTGTTGCCAAGTTCCTACATTTATGGATGGAAATTCCAATGCTTAACAACAATATAATAATTAATAAAAAAAGAAACATGCTCTCAATAACTTCAGTCCAGAATCCACAAGCTTTTCCCAATTGAAATTGTTTCAGGCTTTCGGAAATAAACTAAAAATATAAAACGCATCATAAGAATGTCATTAGATTCTGTTAACTGCAGCTGACATAGTATGATGAAAAAGTATTTTCCGATGAATTAAAAATTGAGACTAAAATAATAACTTCGATGTTTGGGGTTTGTAAAGAGCGTGATTAAGGATAGAGACAGAGGTTAATACAACAAACCTTTCTTAAAGAAGAGGCTTGCTCTTCCAACTTCTCAATTTCAGCTTCATCCATAGGGCTATCAGCTGAACCGCTGTCAAATGTGTTTGCCTATAATACAAACCAAGTTAGTTTAACAGGAAAACAAAAGCTTTGCTAGCTAATATGATGGTCACACAGCTCGCAATAAGATGCATGTTTGTGAGTCAATAACCCCAATCATTTAACAGAATATGGAGTCTTAAGTCTATGTAAGGAAGACACTGATTTCTGTATAGAATTTTCTTTTAATGCAGCATCTTTTTCCTAGCAGTATAATAGACGTACAATAATATAAAAATAGTGAGTTCGGAATTTATTTAGTAAATTATCACAGTCTCATGAAGTTTTTCATTTAGTCGCTGTTAAGATTTTCAACCCCATTTTGAAAAGACATCAAACCAAACCTTGGTGTAAAGAGATTTTTATTGTCTCTTACAGGAATTGAAATTCACAATTCACAATTCACATTTCATTAGCTAAAAATTTGGAGAACGAAACTTTAGCTAGTTACTTATTGAATTTAAGCAGTTTAAGTAATATAACATAGTCAAGTAACATGTCAAAAAGCAAACTTCATTCGTTAGGCCACTCAATGATCCAATCGGTGCTGCAAGATGATAAGGTTCTATAAATAGGAGTTTTCAAATTTTTCATCATGTCACACTGTTACTGAAATATCACGTGTTAAACTTATTTGTGGTATAAATTTAATGCCCTTGTGCATATGTAGAAAAAAATATCATCATGTAGGGGTACTTCGTTTCTATGATTACAATTTATATCTATGAACTCTGAAACTGAAGTATTTTCAGATTTCCACTCAAGGCGATGAACTCTGAAACTGAAGTATTTTTCAGATTTCCACTCAAGGTGACGAACTCATCCTAATACCGCCTGCTGTTCTTTTCTATTAACTCATCCTAATATCGTATGGAAAGCCAGATTTGGAGCAATATGAGGTGTCGGTAGATCATCGCAAATTAACATAAATCATAACTCAAAAAAATCTCATTTTATCTTGGAGTTGTTCTATTTATAAAAGTTCAAACGTAGAGCGAGTTATGACTCAATACTCCAGTTCAGCACATGAGTTGGCAACTATGTTCTACTTGATTAGGAGATCCATCCCAGTCAACAACGACATTATATGCAATTGTAATTTTATGAACATTGCTTGTGATATACTATTACTAAATCCTTCCTGGGAGAGAACTTAAAATATCACAAAATTCAGATAATTACATCCCAGATATCACCACTAGGAGAGTTATGAACTTATGAAACTGACTCACAACATCAATAGCAAAGAATATGCCAAAGCATGGCCTAGTCACAGTGACCAATAAAGGACCTGTGTGATTTACGAATTTCCAATTTTTATCAATAATTACAAAAAATGTCACATTGCTTTCATTCCCATTCCTATTTTGAAATATTCGGAAGAAAAAAAATTGAAAACAGTATGGAGTTTTTTTTATGGTTTCCTATCTAAATATTATAAAATAGAAAACAAAATAAGAACAAGTATATTAAGTGTGTGCCAAAAAAAGGGAGCATATTAAGTGATAACTTATATTTATTGTGATAAATATGAACCATCAATAGTAGCTGTTTAATCAATGATTCAAAATCAATGTTTTGGATTAAAAAAAATCCTATTAAAATGCCAAGTGATCTTCAATCTTCCCCTTTGTTCATTAACCTGAATAATACTATCCACTCTGTCATATGAACAAGGTATTGTATGCTCTAATCGATGGTCTCTCATGCGTGGCATTGCATAATTCCATCCCTAACCTCGTTGATCTTCAACTAACCTAAAGTTCAATGATTCAAAAAATCCAGATCTAGTAAAAAAAAAAAAAAAAAAGAAAACACGACACAATAAAACCGGAATTAGAAAAGTAGGGATTCGAAATTGTACCTTCTGAGAATTAGGAATAGCAGCAAGAACACTCCGAAGTCCAGCAACAGCATTTTTATATCTCAAACGAGCTTCATCAAGAGCACCACCAGCACCAGCACTGGGAGCAGCGGCGTCAGTTTGTTGGCCGGAATTCTCGGAATTGGCGTCACCGTTTGAAGAAGGAGCATTGGGGGAAGTAGCAGTGGACCACCAAACGGGGTTGCAGAGTTCGTCGTTCATGGAAGAGAGTATCTTGAAAGCGTGTTGTATTGTTTCTTCTAAGTATTTGTGACCTTCAATGGCTAAATCTTGTGTCGTTTTGGTTGTCATTGTGCCGTTTATGGATTGTTCTTCCATTCCAATTCGAAATTTATTTATTTATCTTGTCACTTTGAGGGATTACAAACCCTAACTTTATGAATAGAAAAAACAAAATCATGGCGGACAAAAAATTAAAAATGAGATGAAAAAAAAACAAACGTCGACACCAGAGTTCGAACCTGCGCGGGCGAAACCCAACAGTTTTCAAGTCTGTCTCCTTAACCACTCGGACATATCGACTACTGCGATCAAATTTACTTACATATTTCTAACTATAATTAATTACTACTAAAATGAAGAATGTAATTGAAAAATTATAAAAATAAAGTTCAAAACAATAATATCATGAGGATTTTTACTAAAAATATATTACAGGGTTTTCTTAATTAATTATATAAAAAATTGTTTTCATAGCTTCAAGCAAAGGATCTAGTGGTAAAACGATCTGTCTTTAACTTAAACATATTTTTTTTATGACAAATATATATAAATGAGAAGTCTTCCAAAAAAAGTATCGACAAATATAAAACAAAAATGGATATAAGAAGTGGTTATGTTTAGCCAAAACTAAACTAAAAATTCCTCCCACCATAAAACAAGAGCAAAACAAAATCAACGCCAAATACCAACTAACCTCCTAAAAGTATTGAGTTCGAACTTCACTGGTGGTTTTAGAAAGAGATAAATATAAATACATTTATAAGCGCTTTTTAGTTCAAATATCTTCCTTGTTTTGAAGAGGAGTGTCATCTTCTCATCCAAACATTTTTGATAAAGAAAGAGTGTTTTCTTTAAAACGCTAGAATAGGATAAACTCATACAAATTTCTCCTACGTCAATTAATCCAAACAAAACTGTGTGAGATGAAATAGGAAGTTGTTTAAGCAAAATGCTAACAAGTGTATATAGAGCATTCTTTAAAAATATTAAATGATAAATTTTTATAAAAAAATTGTATATTTAATATTGTGAAAATTAAAGTATTTAAGAAATAATTTCTTAAAGTTCAACCATTGTGTAAGCCCCTTTGTACTCGTTAGATTAGATTAATACTAGCATTATTCAACCATAAATAAAGGAGTAACAAGACAAACCTTTTTTTCTTTTTTAAAACATAAAATAAACCTTTATTTTTTGTTATGTGTGATGGACAATACTAACAACCTTTGAGAAAGGATTTGACACTCAACAGGACAATCATCACCTGTGGCTACAAAAAAATGGAGCAAAAACATGATGTAGTGAATGGATATGAGACGCCATAAAAATCATCATGACTCTGACTCTTGCTCTTCTCCCTTCTCTTCCTCTTGCATCTTCTCACACTAACACCAACACCAACACCAACACCATTGCCAAATTGAATTCTGACAAACCAAACCTTACATCCAAGTTCCTACCAAATATCTTCTCTCTAGCCATTGCAGTAACATTAACATCTCCACTACCTTCTCATGCAATCCCTTCCCTCAATTCTCAACCCCCTCCAACCACTCTTAGTACCACCCCTTTTTCTCAATCCAAAAACTTGCAACTTGGATTAGAAAATGGGTATGCTTAATGGTTTCCATTTAATATATGCTTGATAATTAATACCATTGTTTTATTATCAACTAAATAATGTATTTGTAACCTTTCTCTTGCAGAAAAATTAGACCTTGCCCATCAATAAATCCCGGTTGCATATCAACAAATCCAAAGTCATCATCTTTTGATTTTCCTTGGACGGTTCCTGAAAATTCAGTGGATAATGCTATTCAGGTTTCTAAGCTATTACTCAGACTTCAAAAAGCATTATGTATTTTTATTATCTCATGTTATGATTCTTCATAATTTTATTTTATTATTTTTCTCTTGCAGAGACTACGTGAAGCAATTCTAGAGACTCAGAAAAATGTGAAATTTCAGCCCGTCGAAGATACCCCAGATGGTAATTCAAACATAGTTCTGTTTTTGATCAAATGTTGTTGTTATTTGCTAGAAATTGAAGCCAATTTAGCAATGAAATAATATATAAGTATTAGAAAATAAGTCCTGCATTTATATTAGATTGTAGAATAAACTGTCAATTGAGGCACTAATACGATGAATTTTATATATTTTAGAGACTATCTATTATTAAATGGACTCCTAAAGCTACTTCATAAAATGAGGGAGTCCAAGGACTTGTATACAATGATTTCTGCTCCGCCTGCACTTTTCGCTCGCACTTAGCTAAACTGACCAAAATACCCTTGCATTAGTTAACTAACGCAAGTGTAAAACTATGTGTTACTTAACTAACGCTGCGTCACTTAAGATGTGCATGTGTAAACATTGCGTCACTTAAGATGCGGATGTGCAAAACACTATGTGAGTTAACTCACGCTCTACTACAGCATTAAATGTTGTACTAATATGCTTTAATTACAAAGTGTGTCACTAATGACTCGTAATCTTTGCACGCTCATAATTGAACCAAATTACGCCAGTTTAACAAGATTATTGGATAATACGACATAATCGATCAAAATTACACAAAAAACATTGTTTTTCTCACAATCACATAATCACACATAACGATCCAAACGTCCAAATTACACAAATTCGTCGGTAATGACCCGTAATCACTTAAACACACTTAATGACACGTAAACGATCCAAATTACACAAATTTGTCCATAAATTTCTAAAATAACACAATCTTAAATAAATGGTCAAACTTACCCAAATTCATCGTTAAATTACATAAACACAAATTCATTAAAATTCAACGATACGAACACAAATTTGGAAAACATTATACTATTACACTTAAATAAATATTACACTTCAACGGATCGGACAAAAAGATACAAAGTGTTATTCTCAACCATTAACCTAAACATGTAATCAACGCCGCTATCATCTTTGAGAAGTTGTGGATAATACACGGTCTTCCAGAAGTCCTCTTCCTTATCCTCCCCAAAGTCCAGGCCTGACACATTTACTATCACATCACATATTCTATTATTTGAACCAATTTGGATAAAGAAGACGTCAAGTTTTGCCTTCAACTCGTCCAACTTTTCATCCAAGTCATGGTTGTGCATTCCACAAAGCATTGCAAGCCACCAATCATTTGTATCCTTATCAAAGAAACCTTTCAACCTAAACGGACAATTACATTTCCTTGAGCCGATGCCTTCAAGGTTCGGTTTCTTCCTTGTCCTAGGTGGCTTGTATAACACACTCCTTTCACATTGCATCATCAAGTACGACCTTTTTATAACGGATTTATCTATACAAACACTAAATCCGGCCCTTACCCCTTGTCGACGAACCGAACCAAGCAACTCTTCTTGCTCTCTCCATCTTGCATTTGTTGTAAAAAATGAGGCGGTGTCGCGACCTTCGCAAGCAACACCGATAGGTACCGGCTTAGGTTCTTCAATTTTACCAATGCGAGCTTCAAATGAAATTTTGACTTTAAACGGTTTCACATTAACGGTTGGTTTGACATCGCCGGAACCTTCGCCGGAAGCATCACCGGAAGCTTCATTTTTGGCCGGTTTCGGTTCAACGTCATCACCCGCTGCATTGTCAACCATCTCACTATATATCTATTGGAAAAAAATAACAAAGGAAGAATAAATAAATTACTTGTGGAACAAGCTAACCTAGAACAAAAGTGGCGCAAAAAATTCAAAAAACAGGACCCTACAGTGGCGTGACTTAAGTCACGCAACACTTTAACTCCTACGTGATTTAAGTCACGCATCCTTTAACCCTTGCGTAAGTTAACGTGCGCACCAAGCCCTACTGCCTACAAAAAACAGACGAACCAAGCACAAAAACCAGCAAAATGAGATGAGTTTTGATGATACAAAACCTTATATTTGATGTTTGATGAGCATAGAAACTTGTTTCCTGATGATTTGCAATGGTTTGGGATGAGGATTTTGACCGAAAAATTCGCACTTTTTGGGTTTTTGAAGGTGGAGGGAAAGAAAATGGTGTTTGGAGTATGGACTTATGGGTTTTGTACGAAAACAGTAACTCTACGTTACTTAACTCACGCTAGTTGCGCAGGGGCAATTTGGGCATGGCTGCAGGGTGCGAGTGTTTTGTGCTGGGGGAAGAGCAAAAATCGTATACAATACCGATGCTCGCGCCTAAGATGGGCCTAGGCCCGATTTCCAAATGCCCTACAAAATTTAGATGACAATTGTTGTTCTGACATTCAATGTGTCTTAGAAACACAAGTAAATGATCGAAAAACCTAGCGGCAGTTAACTGCTACCGGTTTTCCTAGTTATAAGTCAGCGGTAGTTATTTACCACTGAGGGTATTTTAGTATTTTACTTGTGTTTTTAGGAAGTATTGAAAGTCAGAAAAGCAATCGTCAATTTAGATTTGATGCCATGTCAAATGGGCTTGGATCTCACTCTCAAAAGTTAGCTCGTAAGACGAGGGTGCAAAAGCACATATTTACATTGCACAGCTCAGGAACATTGTCAATGTGGGACTCTAATGCAACTTCAATACTTATAATGTTTATATGTTTTAAGGGCTAAATTGAAGAGAGAGTGTGATACTTTAAGAACTAAATTGATGGTTTATTCTTAGATTGCAGTGACGAACAAGGAAAGTTGATAAATTTTATGTATTAGATTATAAATGATTTTATCTAGGTCAGGCCCGAGACAATAAGGAAGGTTAATTGTTTTACACAATGTTTTAAAAATTGAACCAAACTAGACAGTTCCACTGCTTGAATCGTGAATCAGCTCTGTCTACTGTTAGGTTATTTGAACGGTCCGGTTGCCGTTTCGTCTTTATTTGAGCTGTTTAAAGTTGTTGAACCATGACCTATAGGTCTCTCCGGTTTGATGTATGGTTTAATTAAAACATTGGTTTTACAAGCTACTAGGCAAAACTTGACTTATGCTAAAATGAATGTACAGGACAATATCTGCAAGCTGAAGTTGATGGAAAATTTGATCGAGACGTACTTGAGTTTCTGGTGAAAGGTGATGTCGTAGCTTTTAGGTGTATGGCAGCAAAAGTGACTTATATATACCCTTTCACTACTGCATTTGGCGATTCGAAGGGTCAAGAAGCAAGACTCAAGCAAATTAATGACCAGTTGGGCTGGTATGCTCCCAGTTTTGATTCCATGGAGTAGTTAATGTTTTCATTTTATGTTGTTTTAGTTCTTTGGTTTGTGTATAGCTGAATGCCTTTATTATTATATTTTGCATTATTATGTGCAATTTCATGGCTGTTTTTGTTTTGCAGCTAAGCTCAATGCTTATTATTATAAACAATTTTATAATATTTTGTTTGATAGCAGTTTGTAAGGATGTTTGTGTTAGCTTTTGCTGCATTTCACTTTGCGTAATTGTGCAATGATTACCTTAGTCCGAGGCTGTTTTTGATTTCAACCTACAACTTATTCATTGTTTAGCATTTCTCGTTGCTCTTTCCTGTTTTAACTTGAAGTAGTAAATGCTATTCTTTGAGAATAAGGTGAAAAACTAACCTGTCTATTATGACTTGTAAGCAATAACCTTAATTCACCTTATCACCAAGTTTTTTTTAGGAAAATAGTAAAGGTTGATTGAGAAGTATTGTTCAAGTGTTATTTCATGAACATTATGATATGCTTCAAGAATCATCTCATCAAAACATACTTTACATAGGACCAGCAGTAGGTTATGTCAGTTGTGTGCCTTATCTATTGTTCGTCTTGGAAGACAATTATCAAGATTGCAACATCAAAGAACAAAATCAAAATAGTATCATTGTTCTTCCACTTCTCTTTCATCACTGCCTCATATTCTTTAGTTTTCTTATTGCACAACGGGAAGTGTGGGTCTGACCACATTCTTTTAGCCGTTCTCTCTCCAAATCCAATAGTTACTGCTGCAACATCATACTGCATTAGTAGAAGTTTGAGGTTGAAGTACGAAGTGGGAGTGGTGGACCACAATTGTGCATAGGGATCATAACAAAATGGTACTTCAACCGTTCAACTTGTTTCCCTCACATATTTTTAATTTGTGTTTGTGTCCCTAGCCCCTCCATTTCACCCCAAAAAAAGATAACAAGAGTGATCAACATTCAAGGTTGGTAAAAGTAGCTAGAATGAATGGAGAAAAATTTGCTCTCTTCCCCTTCCTTTGCAAAAATCAACTAAACAAAGTAATTTTATACAATTTCTTTCCCTACCCTGCCCTCTCACTATTGATAAAATTTGAAGTTTAAAAATTTGAACCTTCAAAATTTATTTTCATATAATCATCAAATGGTTGATATATATCAGCACCTACAGAGCACCCATTAATCTTTCAATCAAACTCTAGGAGATGAGTACTATTCTACACCAATTTCCAACCTGTGGCACTCGTTTCACCCTTCTTCTGACTAATGCACACTCATGACCATAATGATGGATTTGGTCTATACAAAGTTCAACAACTTTGAAATCTCGACTATAAGCCAACCGAAGACCAAACATATCTTTACTTGCAAACTTTGAACTCGTGGTATTTATCAACTACTATGAAATAATAAAAAAAAAAACAAAAAAGTGATCTGAGGTGGACAACAATCGGAGATATTTATCGACTTTCGTATATTTTGGTAGCTAGAAGAGATGGCAAAGGCAGACAACTTTCGTACATTACTAATTACTTATTTGATTATTTCCCTTCAAACAAATTTATTTTTATATATCTTTTTTACACCCAAAACATAATATGTACCAACCCGTGTATGGATCCATTTGGTGAAGTGAATCTAAAAGGCTTAGATATTTATCCCATGCTGGAAAGTTGGAATGATATTACGAACGATCTCTGATCATGACATTTAACCAACAATTATTCAACTTTGAATTGTTCCTTTCAAATAAAAGTATTTTGTGGAATGAATTGCTCTTAAATCAAAGATATTTATTTGCCCTTAGCAAATTTGTGATGAAAATTTGGAGAATATACTGCACTGATGCCGTTGATAACGAACCCGATATTTTTTAGCCCGAAAAGTAAACACGGCACTACAAGACAACAAGGATGTCCACTTCCATTTTCCTTAACCATCACCACACCACACACAAATACTCGAACACAATAATATAGTAGCTTTTTCTCTACAAAAAATATATAATATTTTTTTAAATATAATTTTGAATATATATATATATATATATATATATATATATATATATATATATATGTCATATAAAATATTATTCATATATTTACACGCAATAGCAATAGCAATAGTAATAGCGATAATTTTTTAACATCATCATCAGAGTGAAGTGGGATAGGATAAGAAGTTGATTTGATAAGCAACTTTAAGATATCTTATTGATAAGCAAATTAAGTGTTCAAATATAAGCGACATGGTCTCATTACAAGAAAAGTTGAAGAAATTTGTGGGACACAGATGGGTGGTGTTTGTGTGTGCAATGTGGGATATGTCATTTGCAGGAACAGCTTACATGTTTGGAAGCATATCACCAGTCATAAAGAGCAGCATGGGTTACAATCAGAAGCAAGTAGCTTTCTTAAGTGTAGCTAAGGATTTGGGTGACAACGTTGGACTTCTTGCTGGGTTTATCAGCAAAGCTTGGCCTGTTTGGGCAGTTATATTTGTTGGTGTCCTTCAGAATGTTGTTGGTTATGGTCTTGTTTGGCTTGTTGTAACACATAAGCTTCCTTCTTTGCCTTTATGGACGGTATGTCTGTGTGTGTGTGTGTGTTTTATTTCTATTTCTATAGCTCTAGTTATTAATCTAATTAACTCCATCATCAATTTTGCTTTTAGATGCTGTTGTTTGGATTCAGTTTTTCATATGAAATTTGATTGACTGTTGCTTTAATTACACTAACATTTGATGATGCTTCATATTGAATCAAGTGTGGTTTAATATTTCTTTCCCCCTTTTCCTCACCATAACTAGCTTAGTTACTTACTATTGATTGATAAAATAAAAATACAAAATTGTGTTTTTTTTTTGGGACCAAATTATGGTTTGATACCTTCTTTTTTTGAAGGAATGTTTTGATACTTATGATGTAGTTCTCAACACATTTTACCCAATACAGTACTTACTAGTATATAAAAAAAAGATTGTGCTTATAGTTATATGTTTTAATTCAGAATCTCTACATACATAAAATATTCAACTTGATCCACCATGTGTTATTTTCATTTCATATATATCAATTTATATTATACAACAAAATAAAAACTTAACTAACATTGTTAACCGGACATTGATAATTTGCAGCTATGTTTTTTCATCTTGGTGGGACAAAATGGATCAACGTACTACAACACAGCAGCATTGGTTTCCTGTGTGCAAAGTTTCCCAGAAAACCGAGGCCCCGTGGTAGGGATATTGAAAGGATTTGTTGGCTTAAGCGGCGCAATTTGGACTCAAATAATAGCTATGATTAATCTCCCTGATCAAGCCTCTTTGATTTTCATCATAGCAGTTGGTCCAGCAATGGTTTCTTTAACTTTCATGTTCATCATAAGACCTGTTCATACTTTTAATCAATCTAAACCCTCTAATGAATCAGGATTCATGTTTATCTATAGCATTTGTCTTCTCTTAGCTGCCTATCTAATGGGAGTTTTGTTGCTAGAGAATATGTTTGATTTGGATCAAAACATTATCACTTTATTTGCAGTTATTTTGATTGTTTTCATCTTGCTTCCAATTATAGTTCCTATTATATTGGTTTTCTTCTCTAAACCAAAAAGTGCTGATGAGGAACAACTTCTTCAACCATCCATTGTTGCAGCAACTACACCTATGCACAATGAGATTAGTGATAATGTCATTTCCAAACATGTTACTTTTGAAGATGAGAAGCCGCAAAAAAATGGTCCACATAGAGGAGAGGATTTTACCTTAACACAAGCAATGGTAAATACTGATTTTTGGATCATGTTTGTTTCTATCGTCTTAGGTTGTGGATCAGGATTGACAATGATAAACAACATGGGTCAGATTTGTCAATCTTTGGGCGACAACAATGTTAACATTTATGTATCGGTTATCAGCATATCCAATTTCCTAGGCCGTGTTGGTGGCGGCTACTTCTCTGAAGTTATAGTGAGGTGCGATCTGTGTAATCTTTTTTCTTCATCTCTATTCTATTTTGAGACAAAAATATCTCCAATACCCTGATCTATTTAATAGCTGAAAAATGAAAATATCAATTTGATTTTCAAAATTTTCAAATATTGATCGAATTAGTCATGCAAACGACTAATTTGACTGACATTTGAGTTTTTTTATAACTAAATTAATATTTCCATTTCTCAAGTACAAAATAAGGCTTTGTAATTTTCTTTGTAACAATTTGAGTTTGAGACTTTACTCTTTTGATTTTAGTACGTCTTTTAATTCTACTATGTTATAAAATGTTCCACTCCAACTTGCGCCTGATTTTTTAACAGAAAATTTGGATATCCGAGACTTGTGGCTTTGGCAATGATTCAAGCAGTGATGTCTTTGGGACTCTCCTACTATACCATAGGTTTGGTTGGACAAGTTTATGTGATAGCAATAACTATGGGTTTTGGATATGGATCCCATTGGTCAATTGCATTAGCAGCAACATCAGAAGTATTTGGGTTAAAGAACTTTGGGACTTTGTACAATTTTCTTACGATTGCTAGCCCGGTTGGATCTCTGCTTGTATCTGGATTGGCGAGCACGATATACGACTATTACGCAGAACAGCAAGCAAAGCACAGAATACAAATTTATGGAGCCTCCGCGAAATTGGCAATGCCTTATTATGGTACCGGAAATAATAATGAGTTGCTTCTTTGCGAAGGAAACATTTGCTATTCCTTGACTTGTGGAATTTTAGCAGTAGTTTGCTTGGTGGCAGCTGGTTTGAGTTTGATCATTGTTCAAAGGACTAAGAGGTTTTATTCCCAACTTTATGGTAATGGGAAGTCTCTATCTTGAGAGTTTAGGGGAGCAGAGGAAAATTACATTTGCAATTGTTGGGGGAGTGCAAAATGTGTCACCAACAAGGTTTGAGTATTATTTGACATTTTCATTTCAAGTTAAGCAAGTGTTTTATTATAAAAATTAAAATTTATAAAGATTTTTTAAAGAGAACTAGCACATAGTCACAAAACCTTGTAAAAACAATCAAACCTTGTTGATATTCTTTCAATATACAGCTGATTATGTTAATATAAGATCATGATGGATTCAATGTATTATAGTCTTTTGCGACTTATGTGTTTAACATGTTATTTTATGGATTGAATAATTTGTTAATAGATAAGTATTGGAACATTTCATACTTAGTTTGAGGTTTTATGTTCGGTTTATGTATACAGTTGACTTATTATAATGATCATGACTTGTCTGAATGTGAATAGGAGTTTCATATTGGATAAAAAAAAGTTGAGGTTGAACATCATATAAGTAATAGTTGAGATAGAATGAACGGCGGTCGAATGAGGCAATGTAGTGGTAGAGATAAACCTTTTTTTTTCAGTCTTTTTCTATGTTCACTACGAAAAGAATCAATATTTTCGATCTATCATTTTTTTTCTCCCCAATTTTCATCTTTTTCATGAGCCAAGCTAGTAGCAACACGTTCTACCACAAATCAGACCCGGGTATCATACATTTCCTAGCAACTAATTTCATGTAAACATTGCTTAGTGATTGAACTTCTAACTCTGCCTCTGAGTGAGAGGACAATACATATATCTAATGTCATGAAAAAAATTGTGAAGATGGGAAGTCTAAAATACATGTGTGTGTTTTTTGTTTTTTTTTTATAAAAAATCATGTGTGCGGTTTCTTATGTGATTTTGCATTATTTAGATTCCTTCATTTTTCGTATTGGTGCCTCTATATATAAAAAGGAAGCCACCAATTTAAGCATGAATTATATTTGTGAGATTCTCCTAGTAATAGTTATCATTTATTATTATATAATTCCTAAAATAATGTATTAGTGTATATAGGTTTGATTGCGAATATTTTTTTTAAGGAAGGTTTGATTGCAGATTTTGTTTCCTTATTTTCATCATTTTGTATAATTGGTCCCACCATTAACTATTTAGTCTAAAATATGGTGATACCATGATATGACATGTTTTAAATAAAGTTTTTAAGAAATCTTTCTTACAATTTCATCGATGTTGGTTTTTTCTCATCATTTAAACCATATTACATCATCAACTTTTAGTCAAAAATATGGAGTGGCCGAAAAATTTAGATTTTAACATAGGGGACCAAATCCACATAATGGTGAAAATTGAGGGACCAAAATTGTTACTCCCTCCGTCCCTATATTTAAGCGCTCATTTGACTTTATTTTTGTCTCTAAATGTAAACCCCTTTTCAAATTACTAGATACACTTATTATTATTTCTCTTAAACATGCACCTAGTTAATACTACTAACTTGTCTTGAAATATGAAAAGTCAAATTTAATACAAATACAAACAAAGGACAATTTAGTAATATTAACATATAAAATAGACACATTAATTACACTAACAACTTTTCTTAAGAAATGTGAAAAAAGCAAAGGGGGCTTACATACAGGGACGGAGGGAGTATTAAACTTAGTGTGTGTCAGTATGTTTTGTGAGATGTGCTATATGAACACACTCTCAAACACATGTTTCTCAACCTACTTTTTATTGGTTAAAGTCCATATAGATCTCACCAAATAATGTATGTCCTGTATAAATTTGACGAGACCCAAATAAATTTATCATTTTTTTTTTTTTCAAGTAATTAATGTTTGGCCTGACACATCTTGAGAGGGGAGAAGTGCAGATTCCGATGTTTGAACACCGACCCTTTCATATTATTGCTCTTGTAACTACCAGTTGAGTTGTAATTACATGACTCTTACTATTATTACTTTTATTATTATTGTTGCTACTATTACCTTTTTTTTAGGCTTAATAGCAGTTTTAGCCCTCTAACTTTCCCAAAGTTGCAATTTTGGCCCCTAAGAAAAAAACTACAAAACCACCCTCTAAGTTTTGCATCTGTGGCAGTTTTGGCCCCCAAGGCCAATTTTGACTCGGTCTACGCTGACGTGACACCCTAAGTGAGGTGCCA
>Ga0315914_1000615_pt1 | contig 47033 bp, 24 predicted proteins | sample MpolenodulesMG_FD_203920 | JGI IMG/M metagenome (GOLD analysis project Ga0315914, IMG submission 203920) | Medicago polymorpha root nodule microbial communities from Los Angeles, California, United States - elongated nodules | ecosystem: Host-associated > Plants > Roots > Nodule | place: USA...
GTGTTCTGGTCGTGCACTGCAGATGGAGAGAGTGGGAGGGAAACTGGGCAAAAACTGCTTCAGATCGTGGGGGAGACTGATTCTCCCGAACCCGTGACGGGCGTCACATGGTGTGACGGTCTGCACGTCACGGGTGACGACGGCCTGTGATGCTGGTGACGGCTGGGTCGTGTTGAAGGGTGACGGTCAGCCCGTCATAGAGTGTGACGGTCGTCACCCTGAAGCTTGAAAATTCAGGACTTGTCGTTTTCTTCGTTTTCTCGCCGAATTTCATCGTTTCTGCGCATGGAGGCCTCTATTACCGTGTACCTGAAAACATAACCAAACAACCAGCATAACACAGGCAAAAACAAGAGAATCTACGCTTAACTACACACAAAGCGTGCTGAAATAGTGTTGTGTTTTGCATGTTATCACCACTATGCGTGGTTCCACGTAAAATAAACAATCACAACACAATACACTTATAAAATACCAAATCGCTAACATGAACCCGAAGAATACAATTAAAAACACGTCTTTCCCCTCAAACTAAATTGGGACGGAACATGTAGCCAAAGGTGTAGCCCGAACCCGGTCCCTATTTCAATTATGTCCTCTTTTTATATCTTATCTTGTGCATATTGTTTTTTTTTTACCGGGTAAAACCCAGTCCATTACGTTTGGGACAAGACAAATTGCAAGTCTGGATCAAGTTTTATACACCCTTAGTTTTAGGGGTATGCTTTTAACCTCTCTAAATACAATATGTTTTACTGTTTTCAATTTCTATAAAACACATTTCATAACTCTGGTTCTTCTAAAACTCTGTTTGATAAAAAATAACATAAAACTGACAAACTGTCTTATGGTAAATGAGTTTATATGAGATAGCGAAAAACTAGTTGAATGAATCTCTGTTCACATTTACACCTTAGTAATCTTGTTTACTATTTGTCACATAAATATTTTTTTTTTGTTTTTGTTACAGACACAAATATTTCATTTGATGAATTCAATTACAAGGAAGTTCAATGCATACATACAACAAAAAAATCAATTTTTTTCTCTGTGGTAAGAAAAGTTCAAGTTTTTATGAATAGTAATATTTAAAAATATTGTAGTTTTAAGATGTCAGTAAACTTAAATGAGATTGCACCACTCCAAAACATTCATTTCAATTTTTCTCTTTTGTATTTTTTTTTTCAATTTTATTTTTGGATAAATAAAAAAAAGCTTATAAGAAATTGCTTGATCTCTAAAAAAAAATTGCTTCATAATTTTTATAATACTTTAAAAGAATGTAAATAATGAAAGGTCAATCCATTTAAATCTTAGCTCGTAAAGGATCAGACTCAAATCGTAGAATTTGAGCTCATAACTTTTTGGTCCAACTCTAAAAAACACGAAGGCTGTTATGATCGACCCTAAATGGACCGGACAACTCGTTTTAATACTCCTACTAGTAATAACCATTTTACAATCCCTCTTATGAATTGTTTGGATATGCAACAAAAGCAAAATTCTCGCGTCCCACCTAAGCAATTTTGCTTTGAAAATAAACATAGCTATAAAATATAGCATTAGTGCAAACATGCGTTTTTTTCACGTCCCACCACTGCATCAAACACAGGTTTACAAAACAATTTATAGAGGTATACATTAATTATTCAATGTACTTAAAAAAATCTTTTCTTATATGGATCGGAAGGAATAAATCGATATTCATTCAAAAGACATGGTGCAAAAATGCATTTAATTGTTTAAGTTTTTGAACTAATTAAAAATAATGTACCGGAAAGTGTAAGTGTAGCAGGACTAGGCAGTAGCATATCTGTGAGTGTGAGCTGTGATCCATATGAGTTGTGAAAATGTACTTGACCTTTGAGCGATGACAATGTGAACGTGCTTGACTTCTAGCAATAAAACATTCAATTACTACTTTTGTCATAAAGAAAACAAAAAAATTCCAGTTACCACTACTAGTAACTAAACTTTGGAAAAAAATTGTAACAAAAAATCAGAGATGGCATTGATTGATTCCTGAAGTACAATATTGGCGGTGGATTTGAAAACTCTCCCTCTCTTTTCCTCAAAATTAATTGTTTATTTATTTATTTTCCCGAAAACACTATTTACGTGTCGAATCAAATATCGTGTTTTTAAGCTGAAGAAACCCAATAGTTAGGTTTAGGGTTCATTTTCACCGTTTTATCTCTCTCTCTTTTCATTCTGCGTTTTCTTCCTACTCAAATACCCAAAAAAAAGTTCTCTCCATTTGAACTTTTTCCCATGGCGGGTGAAGAAAACAACACAGTTACAGAAACGGTGCCGTTAAATGTTGATGACGTGGCACAAATCGTCAATGTTGTCGCCGATACGGCGTCGTTGAAGGACGGTGAAAGAAGCGATGACGTGGCAGTACAAGAAGAATCTGTTCTCGATCGTGAAAAACAAGCTATTGTCCCCGAGATGAACGATTTAGCTTCCGTCGAAGGTGATGACGTGGCAGCCGGAGATTCTTCTTCCGTCAAAGTGATAAGAAAGTACGGTAGAAGGAAAAAGAAACCAGGAAGAAAGAGTAATGCTGAAATCGAGAAGGAGAAGATGAAGGAAGCGTTTGAGAACGGAACAAAGGAAGAAACGAGTAAAGGTGATGATGAAGTGGCAGCCGGAGAATCTATTTCCGTTCATGCTTCCGCCGATGCTACCACTCCGGCAAAGAAACGCCGTAGAAATAGAAATACAGAGAAGGAAAATGAAACGGGGGAAGGAGGAGGGTTTTCTTCTGTTGGTGTGAGGAAGAGTGAAAGGCCTAGGAAGATTAAGTCGTTGAAGGAAGATTACGTGTCGGATTTGGAGGAGGATGTGAAGAAAAAGGGGAAGCGTGGTAGGAAGAAGAAGGTGATAATCGGTGCTTCCGATGAAAATGATGCTGCAGAAGAAGAAGGGGAAAATGTGAAGACAGAGAAGAAGAAACCTGGTAGGAAAAGGAAGGAAATTTTTAGTTCTGGAGATGAAAATGAAGCTGAAAAAGAGGAGGGAAATGTAAAAAAAGAAAAGCAGAAACCTGGTAGAAAAAAGAAAATAAGTTCTAAAGAAAATGATGAAGATGAACAAGAGGGGGAAAATGGTAGAAATGTTAAGATTGAGGAGAATGAATTGATCAGTGAAAAGAATTCGGAGAGTGCTGTTTTATCCGATGATACTAAAGGTTATTCTTTAAGGACTGATAGAAAAGCGAAAGTTAAAAGCATTGAACAGGCGAAGACAGCAAGCAAGAGATGGGATCCTAAGGTGACATCACATGATCTCTCTGCATATGTATATGTGTTTGAGTTTGGTGTTACATGTGTTTATGTAATTGTGGTTCTGTTTCTGTTTCTGTTTTTCAATTAACAGTGGATTGAAGAGGAGTCCTTAATGTGCCATCAATGTCAGAGAAATGACAAGGGCAGGGTTGTCAGATGCACAAAATGCAAACGGAAAAGATTCTGCATACCTTGTTTAAACAACTGGTACAACTTCCATAACTTCTTTTTTACTCTCATTTGTTGGTTATATTTGTTGTTATCTAATGAGACTTTGTACAGCGAGGCATTTGGATTTGGATAAAGTTATTATTATGTTGAAAAAATGTTATTATTGGTTTGGATTCGTGGATCGTCAAATTTTGATCAGTGTATTTTTTGCTGTCTTATGAAGGTATCCTCACTTGAAAGAGGAAGAAATTGCTGAGGCATGTCCGGTGTGCTGTGGTAACTGCAATTGCAAAGCATGCTTGCGATCATCTGTACTTATTGAGGTCAAATTTTCTGCCCATAGATTAACTTTTCCTGTGATTTTTTGTATTCTACATTTGAAATGTGATAATTTTGCTAACTACAGGAAATTAAAACCAAGGTGGAAACCAATAACGACCATGAGGTTGAGCTCTCCATGTATATGTTGAAACAACTTCTGCCGTATTTAAGACGGTTGGATGAGGAGCAAATGGCTGAGAAGGAGATAGAAGCAAAGAGACAGGGTATTTTTTCCACCAAGAGTCTCACTTGCAATTCATTTCTTCTTGCTTTTTATCTATTGTCGTGTTAATTTGAGTTGTTTTGGCCATGCTTCATTGTTTTGACTCTTTATTTTAGAATTATTGATCTGTTCCGTTTTTCTTCTTTCTTTTGGATTACTTAAATACTAATTTATATCCTGCTTTGCACTGTATTAATGTATTTTCTTTTTGACTGTGTTAAGTTTGCATTTCTTAGTTACATATATTTTTCATTTTTAAAATGGTTTTTCGGATGAACATTACAGGGCTCTCCCTTTCTGAGGTAAAAGTAAAAGTTGCAAATTACCCTAAAAAGGAGCGTGTATACTGGTAGGGACTTATTTGGTATTTTTTTCTTCCAATTATTCTAGTTCTATGTAGTTAATGATTTAACACTTTTTGTAGCGACAACTGCAAAACGTCAATATTTGACTACCACAGAAGCTGTACAAAATGCTCTTTTGACATTTGTCTCCTTTGCTGTTGCGAGCTCCGTGGTGGGAAGCTTCTTGGTGGTGCAGATCCAATCGAGTTTGAATTTATATTCCGAGGGCGTGATTATCTGCATGGTGGAAATGAAGAGGAAGATGAAAAAAATGAACCTCGTGCTGCTACCCAACCTAAGATTCGTGAATGGTCAAGATCTGGGTGGCTTGCAGATAGTGATGGTAGCATTCCCTGTCCAAATGCCGATGATGATTGTGATCATGGTTTCCTGGAACTGAGAAGCATACTTCCACGAAATTGCATCTCCGAGTTAGTATGTAAAGCAAAAGAACTTGAAGAAACAACCAAGCTTCAAGATGCAGAGGACACATCTGATAGTAGGTGTTTTTGTTCGAAGCCTGTTGTGAATGCATCTGGTATACACCATAACACAAGGAAGGCAGCTTCTCGTGAAGATTCCAGTGAAAACTTCTTATACTGTCCTAGGGCAGTAAATCTATGTCATGAAGATTTAAGACATTTTCAATTGCACTGGAGCAAAGGGGAGCCTATAATTGTCAGCAATGTACTTGAATGTACATCTGGTTTAAGCTGGGAACCGCTTGTCATGTGGCGTGCATTCCGTCAGATAAGCAATACCAAGCACAAAACACTTTTGGATGTGAAGGCAATTGATTGCTTAGATTGGTGTGAGGTTTGTTCAATTTCTCATTCTCGAGCATGAATTTTGTTCGTTTTCTAGTCTTGAGATTGTATTATCACCTTTGTTAAAATTTAAAATTTACAATAATTTTACTTCATTTAGGGAATAATTTAGTTACCAATTTTTGTGCAGTTGAATTTCATACACATTTTATGAATTTGGTATTTCTATCCTTTTGGGATTAAGAGATGCTTAAACATATTTAATTTTGTCCATTATTCAATTCATAAAGTGCTATTAGTCAGCAGTTACACCTAATTACTAATTAGGATTGTAAGTTAGATGCCAATTTTCTGCAACATTAGCCTGTTCTCCAACATTATGAACAAATTTAGATAGTGTGCTTAATATATACAGCCTTAATTATAACTTCTCTCATCTTTCTCTTAGTCAAATGTCTCACTCAATTTCTCATTATATTTTTAGTGTCCTTTTTCTTTTTGCTTGATCTACCCAAATACTTTCTTGTTGCCCTTGCATCCTCTGGTTTCTGTTTTTCTATTGTAATTGTTTCCTTTTTCTTGTGCATGCTCAGATCATCTAGCCGAAGTTCGGGGTGGGATTTACTTCTTTTTTATGCTCTCTTATTGAAAAAATTGTTCTCTTGTTGCATTCATTCTCTTTCCTTTCTTTAGTTTTATAGACTAGAGTAAATTCTATGTGCTTAGTTTTACTAATTTTTTTCTTTACTTGACATGTCTATCTGTTGCCGGTAATTTCTGTAATTTTTATCAGAGTTGTTCATTGAATGCAGGGAGATATTAATGTGCACCAATTCTTTACCGGGTACACAAAGGGTCGCCTGGATTGGCTCAACTGGCCTCAGGTTTTGAAACTGAAAGATTGGCCTCCGTCTAATTTATTTGAGGAAAGTTTACCCCGTCATTGTGCCGAGTTCATATCATCCTTGCCGTTTAAAGAATATACAGATCCTTTCAAAGGTGTTCTAAACCTTGCTGTGAAGTTGCCTAAATCTGTTCTACAGCCAGACATGGGCCCAAAAACATATATTGCTTATGGATTTGCTCAGGAGTTTGGGCGGGGTGATTCTGTCACTAAGCTCCATTGTGATATGTCTGATGCAGTATGCTTCGATTCATAGTCTTTCTAGCATTGGTTTTTCTAGAATGATGATTTTTTATTATATGTTTATTCTTTCTGGTCATGTATGTGCTTATTTTTTTTAATTTTATTCTTTGCTGTGTGTGTGAATGTAAAATCTATTACGAGGAAAATGAAATGTGTTTCTTTTATAATTTGGCTTTTTAGGTAAATGTGTTGACTCATATTGCTGAAGTAAAATTGGAAACTAAAGGAATGGATGCCATTAAGAAACTGAAACTAGCGCACCTTAAGCAAGACAAGAGGGAGTGGCATTGTGATAATCGGGATGGTGAGACCAACATTGACATGCTTGATAATTCATCTTCTTTGATAAATGCTTCAGACGGGCAAAATAGCGTTCAAGTCGTGGAAAATGGAAGTGGATTATGTGATGCTAAAGTGGTTGATCCAGTTCATGAGTACTCCGGTGGTGCTGATGATGATGGGGGCGATTCTTTAGTTGGTGCTCTCTGGGACATTTTTCGGAGAGAGGATGTACCTAAGTTGGAGGAATATTTAAAGAAGCATTTCAGGGAGTTTAGGCATGTCCATTGCTCTCCTTTAAAGCAGGTAAAATAGTTCGCTTAATTTTCTATTGTCTGTTGGCATGCCCCTTTTTTAACTTGAGTCATTAACTAAACTTTGTTGCAACTAGTTAATTTTGCTTTCTGGAATATGGTCTATAACTATCACAGCATATGTAATATTAGGAGGCGTAGTACCATGATAAATTGATGCTATCTCTCCTTTTCCTTATTTGACCTAAGTCTTAGCATATGCTTTATTTTATTTTTCTGTGGTGTTATGTTTCTTTTGCTTCTGTACATTGTAATATGTTCTGGTCGGCCTTCATAGTTTAGTTTGAGAGCTCATTGGTATGTCTTGCCTAGATTAGAATGTTGTAACACCTTTTTTAGGAGACTGCAACTCATTATAAATTCCCATCTGTACTTTGAATTACATCAAGAAGTTTGTTTTCACTTTTTCAAACAATAGAAACCTCTCAATTTTTGTACCAAAAAAAAAAAAGAAGAAACCTCTCAATTTTCTCTACTTTTTCCTTCATCCTCACATTCTTTGGCTATTGATTCCAACATGGTAACATGAGCATTTTATCGATCCAAAAGAAATATTAGGTGGTTTGCACAGCTCAGTTGGTAGGGATATTACACATTGTATGCAGGGGCCGGGGTTCGATCCCCGGTTACCCTACTTCTCCACATTTAAAATGCGTGAGCTCTAGCCACTAGACTTCTTGACCAAAAAAAAAATTGATGCTATCTAACCTTTTCCTTATTTGACCTTAGTATTAGCATATGCTTTATTTTATTTTTCTGCGGTGTTATGTTTCTTTTGCTTCTGTACATTGTAATATGTTCTAGTCGGTCTTCGTAGTTTAGTCTTGGAGCTCATTGGTATGTCTTGCCTAGATTAGAATGTTGTAACACGCCTTTTTTGTTTAAAAAAGGTTGTAGCACACTGTCATTATTGCAGCTGTTTCTAGCAGACTGCAACTAATATATATTCCCATATGTACTCTGAATTACATCAAGAAGTTCTTTTCACTTTTTCAAACAATAGAAATCTCTTAATTTTCTCTCTACTTTTTCCTTCATCCTCACATTCTTTGGCTATTGATTCTAACATGGTAACATGTGCTTTATGTCGACCCAAAAGAGTCATGTTCATCACAACTCCTTATGGTGTTATTTTCACCTTTTCACATTCACTCAATAAAACTTGACCATAAGAGCTTCCAATTGAAACAAAGAATCAAAGGCGTTACTTGCAACCTCAATCTTCATGCCTTCAACTGTTTGTTACTTGCAACCACTATTCTCCTGACTTTTGTCTGTCATTGTAACGCGGCAGATTTGGGATTAAGTGCACTATTAATTCTACACTCTGATACAACCCACTTGGGTTGGCCTGGTGGTATTAGCTTGGGACTTGGGAGTATGCTCCTCCTCAAGGTCTCAGGTTTGATTCTCTCCAGTGCCAATTAGGATCAGCGAATTTAGCTTCTTAAAAAAAAATTATACTTCGATACAACTTGGTTCTTTGAGTTTTCATTTCGAGTTCTTGATCAAATTGTTTAAACACACATTCCCAGACTTCAAACCCTACAAAAAGACCTATTTCTCCCCTTAGACTCCCAAGCCCTTCTCTTGCTCGATTCTCGATACCCATGTCTTCTCCCTTTCTCTTTTTCACCCAAGTGTAAATACCTTGTAAAGGTACCGGAGGTGCTTATCGACTCAAGCATCATTTGCAGGTATCAAGTAAAATGATTTTACAATCGTCCATGATGAAGTTAGGAAGCAATTGCGGAACTTTTTTTTAGTTGCAAGATAAACTAATGAACGAAACAACTATATAATAGGAGATCGGACTGCTTCAACCTTTGTTGGCGAGGAGGGAGAAAGCCAGTTGAAATGGCTTCAACCTTTTGCAAGAAGTGAGGACTAAGCTCTCTCAAACAACTCTAAGCATCATTTTGAGGATGAATTTTATGAAGTGTGCACACCTACATGTTGCCACATTATTTTACAATAATTATATTTCCTTTAACGTGGTGAAGGATGGTACTTCCATAAGATATTTGAACTAAATGGGGGTTATGGGATGGGATATAAGTCACCATCTTATCATGAAATTAGACTCGAGCAATTGAATAAAATAGTTGAAATAACTCAAGGTTTTTGAAGAGTATTGAGGTGTTTGGAAGAAGACGGAATGCACATTTATGATGGATGGACATATAGGAGGACTATCTTGATTTTTTACATTTTGATCCAAGGTTAGTTCAATTGATGCTTCTCACCTCTCTAAGACTGCTTGTAAATTTTGTTAATTGATGGATGCAATTTTGGAGGAAGTTGGTGAAGATCTGGAAAATTTTGGAGGAATTTTGTCACACATTGCATAGATCTAATGTTGGAAGATTTTGAGAAGATACTACTTCACAAATATACCATTGCAAATGGTAAAAGATTGTCACCTACATCTATTCAAGGATTAGTCTTACTTTTTTCCTGACAAGGAGATACCATTTCACCAAGATATCATTACAAGTTGCACATTGCATAGAATTAATGCTAAATCATATGGGGATGATTTTCCTCGGTTGCAACAGATTATTCGTATCTAGAGCTTAAGTTGTAGTTCTTCTGTATTTGAGAACTACACTGCTTTTGAGATGGTATGATTTCAATTTCAGTTTAAGACTGCCTTCCATTTGTATTGTTTTAATAGCAAACATCCATTTTGGTCTCTAAATGTGTGGGGCACTGTCACTATGGTCCCAAATGTTTCGAAATTACTAATACATCCTTATTGACTATTTTGTCATCAATTTTCTGGACTAAATTGACCAGTGAAAAACACATTCGATATCTAAATTGACTACTTCATAACAAATTTGAGGACCAAATTGACTAACAAAAGACACACTTGTGGATGTATTTGTAATTTTGATACACTCTGTGGCCAACGTGATACGAGTTACATTGCAAAAGACCAAAATGATTTTTTGCCAAATGTTTTAAATATTTCACTTTATATTATTTTGTAATTTTTTAGGTCCACCCCTGAGAAAATGAATCAATTGAAACAAAATACTATGAAAGATCATGTATATGTAATGGCCATTTCAAGATTGGGGATAGAAAGATGAAAAGAAATCACATAGGAATGGCATTGAAGATATCAATTTTAATCATGATTGAAATGTGGAGGAAGTTGCCACATATCAAGATATGTATTTGATTATCTTTTTTTGGTGGTGTTTGGGATTCGAACCTCAGACCTTGCATTTATTATGCATTATTTCTACCAACTGAGCTAAACTCACAAGAATGTATTTGATTATCTAAATGAATTGAATTTGGTTCATAATAAAGGAGGCACTAGTTGTACAGTCCCAGCTGCACATTAAGATGAATTGGAAGTTCATAATGTTTCAGACCCTGACGGTTAAGAATGTGGAGGTGATGAAAATACTCATGATGAACTCAACGATTTAATGGAGGATGACTTGTCTGACCTAATGTTGTAGATACTGATTGTCAAGAATGTGGAGAAGATGACGATATTGATGATGAATTCAATGATTTTATGGAGGATGACTGGTCTGATTGACGTATTAGTGACGTGTTTTTGACTTTAGAGTGGCGGTCAAAATCGTGGTGTTTTCTTTTTGGGCTTAACTTTTGGTATTTAACTAATTTGTCGCAGAACTCATTTGGGTTGGCCTGTTGGTATGCTCCTCCTCTTTCATCTTCGATTCTTTATGGTACCAATTTGAGTGGGCTATTTAACTTAGAAAAAAAAAAACTACCTTGCCTCAAAAAAATGATATTTGTAAAACCATTTGTTGGATAATTTTCTCTCTCATATGCACATAATGTTCTTATTCTTTTCTCTTTGTTGTTTTGATCAATAAAAAGAGCGAAAAATTGTTGTCACAGATGTTGGTATCAACTAGTTGTACAAATATCATTACTCTTTGCTGCATGCTTTGTTTATCGAACTTTGTTGTGTATGTGGGTCATGTTACAAATCAATTGTTATGGTTTGTTTTAGATTTTATGTATCTAATGGTTATGAAATCCTCATTGTCTGGATAGAATTGATAGATGCGTGTACAATACTAGGGGGCATGATTTTGGGGTAATAGTCAATTTGGCCCTTGCATATGAAACAAATAGTCACAGTTGTCCTTCGATGTATTGAAATTTGAACGTAGTCCATGACTGTGTTCTCTGTTTGTTAAAATAGTCTTTGACGCTAAAATAATCTCTCAATGCTCACAATAAATCTTTTCATTTAGGGACTGATATGACATTAAAGAAGTACTTATGAAGATTGACGGCACTTTTCGCCTCGTAAAAAAAATGAAAATTTGGCCCCTTTCGTCTCTAAATTGCTGAGAAGATGCAACGTGTCTAGGAAAAGGGGCCATAATCGCAACTTTTTGTAAAGATAAGGGGTCAAAAGGCAAATTTCCCATATGTTAGGGGTCAAAAGAGCATATTTCCCTATACATGAGGGTCACTTTTTTCATTTTTTTTAATAGGGAGCCAAAATCGCAACATTTTGAAATTTAGGGGGTGAAAATTGCTGATTAGCCAAAAGTATATTGAATGACTAATATAAAATTGTTAACACAATGTGGCAATTTCGAAATTTAGATACGTTGAGGGATTATTGGGACTACTTGTTACACCTTAAGAGATTGAAATGACTATAACCCCTATAATTTTTTATTAATATATTACTGAATGGTGAAAAAGATGGAAATCTCAAATAAGTGTAACATCTACTCCCTCTATCTTAAAAGACAGCTTGTGTGACTATGCCCTTTATTTACATAACATACCTCGACCAACCTTTTATTATTTTTGCTAATAGGTAGGTAACTAAGATATTAAAAGTCAAAATTGTGCTTTGGTATATGTTATACAGTCAACTAGGTCGGTCATTTTGGGATGGAGGGAGTATCATTTGAATATATAAGTAAACATTCTTCAACAGTTTATTACGTTAAAAAAAACATAGTAGAATAAATGTCATGAAAAATGAAAGGTTAAAAAACCTCATTTTTGTGTCAGGTGACATGCATCCAAATGGAGTACCAAATTTTTTCTCATTCTTGTTACTTACACCCGAGACCCTGTTTGAGTACATCTTGAATTTTGGAGTCACGTGTCATGAAAAATGAGTCGCATTTTGGCTCAATCTCCAGCTGAGTTTGTTGTTTTATATGACAATCTTTGGGGCAGGATAATTGGAGATAAATCACCCACTTTCATTCGCTTAGTCTCCCGCCATACGTTTAGGGGCTGCTGGTAATACTTGTAATTAGCTGGTTTTGAATATGTTTCGAATATGCTTCCCATCACATGACATGGGTATGTGATTAGCAATATTAAAACATATGATATACAGAAAATGCACTATAGTAATTGGTTGGGTTGATAATCTTATATCTATCATTTTACTGTTAAAAGTTCACTTGGCAGTCGATGAGGCTGCTGACTGGGAGGTCTGATGTCCATTTACTTTGTGTATGTATTTTCTTGAATGACACATCCTTTGGTAATGTAGGTTATTCACCCCATCCATGATCAGCACTTTTACCTGACTATCGAGCATAAGAAGAGGCTTAAGGAGGAGTATGGTTAGTTATGTTTGTCTTGTTTCATAGTGTTTTGTTTGAGCTATGGTGATCAGTTGGCATGTGCATTTTGTTAACATTTCAACATTGACTTGTAGGAATAGAACCTTGGACTTTTTTTCAGAAGCTGGGAGATGCTGTTTTTATTCCAGCTGGTTGTCCGCATCAAGTCCGAAATCTTAAGGTATAACATACATATATGATGGATTTGTTTTATCTTTAATGAAAGTGTAACGTTTCTTGCTTGCCAAGAAGGGAATATGTTTAGGTTGTGGGTTTTAGATATAAGACGGAGAAGAGAGAGAAAAACATAAGTTAACAGTTAATAATGGTTGATAATATCTTGAGAAATAACTATGATGCTGCAAGGTTCGTGAAAGTTTAGACCGTCCTAATTGTTGTATACTTGTTTTGAAAGTCCTCATCACATTTATGTTAAATAATTGTTATTTAATATTAATGTGATAATTAACTTCACATAATTGACGGAACACTAATTCCTAAGTAAAACATTATTCCAACAAGTTTAAAAAATTATACCGAGGTGAAAACAGGTCCTATGTAAAATACAATTCCATATTCCTGTTAAACCATTGTGAGGTCAGGAAATGGATTCTCCTCATGATGGTCTTTGAATTTGGATCGAGCCTAATTCAAATTCACAAAATTAGCTTGTAAGGTGAGAGATGCCTTACACAACTACACTAAGCCATATTATCAGGACGTCTGAGTTGTGACTTGAGTGGCCTCATATTTGGAAACCCAATTAATTTAGGATAGAAATCGATTTCATCTTGGTATTTGGGTTCGTCCTAACTCAACAAACCCATAAAACAAGCTTGTATTGTGATGAATGTCTACAAGACTACAACTTATAAACATGTTTAGGACATATTATATGTTATGTGGGCTCACAACAGGTGGGAAAAAATATATTTTTATTTCCTATAGCTATCTTATTTCTGGACATGCTATAAAGGGATGCCAAACACCAAGACTGTGATTCCCATCCGTATATTCATGGGGACTGTTTACATGATCTAAAATAGACAACCCTAAAGGAATAACTTTCTTGAATGGTGCCAATCTGTGAAATCAATGTTATATGGCAAAGGAGAGTTACTGGCCAACAGTGTAAGAAAATTTTCACTATAATTTCTTACCAATCGCCCAAACCATCTATCACTAGCTTTCTTTTTATGTCTGTTGTTTTCTTTTTAGCTAATGCCTGAAACGTATGTATAAATGTCAATGATATACATCACCCTTCTGCAGTCATGCACCAAGGTTGCGCTTGATTTTGTTTCTCCTGAAAATGTTGGTGAGTGCTTTCGTTTGACAGAGGAATTCCGTAAACTTCCAGTAAATCACAGGTCTGCAGAGGACAAATTGGAGGTATGCCATGCTACTTTTGTTGATTTGATTTTGCATTTACACACTTGTACAATATTGACTTAACATACTTTGACCATGTTTTTCTACTAATTCACAAAGATAAATGATATCATGTAAGATGTTGTTGGATTCGTCTCAATGAATATTTTTAAAATATTAAATTTTCATAATTTTTTTTAGTAGAGAATTGAAGATATCAAAGATAAAACATATGCATTGGTACGTGTCGGAGTCAACTAGGTCATCTAATATGGGACGGAGGGAGTAGCCTAATAGCAGTTTTAGAATAGGGGATTGACTTATCAGAACAATTTGACCTGATTGATAGCGGCTTTCAGTTACATCTTATGATAGCACTGTGTTATCCTGCGTTTGTCCAGATCCTAACACTACTGGGTTGAACTGGTTCAAACATATTCACATTTGCTTGCTTCAAACGTTTTTTTTTTTTTACATTTTGATTCTAAACTGCAAAGTGATAACCAAATCACTCTAGTCATTGTATTCTAACTGATTCTACTTGTTGTATTTTAAAAGATTATTTCCAACCTATGCTACTGTGTCATACTGTGATATCAATAGATTGTTATTGGTTTTTCGTGTATTGTTTCTTTCTCTTCCTGATTGCTGCTTCTTTGATAAAAGGTGAAGAAAATGATTATATATGCTATGCTTGATCTGGTCAAGAATTTGAAGAAAGCAAGGTTAGTGATTGCAAACTTCAGGCCCTATGATTATGGATTTGCATTGCTTGTATTTATTGAATATATGGTGTTTACTTTGCTGTGAAAGGCATTGAAAATCATGTCGTGTCTTTGTACATATTTTTAGTTTCTGTATTCTCACGATTTTTGTCTGTTCAAATCATGAAATTGATGACTACCATTAAATTTACAGGTCTGGCGAAACCAAGGTGCCAGTGTAAATTGTAAATGGATCTCAGAGATTTAATCTAGTTGGGGATGTAAATTTTTTGAGACGCGTAGTTAGCTGTTGTGATCTTGGGTTCTTTGTATTGCAGTTGTAGGAAAGAATCCATATTTTGTTTTGTCTGGTACACCTTGATGATGCACTTTTGAAACATTATGACTTATCATGGTGTTCGTACAAGCATCACCACTTGTATACATCTTGTACTAATTATTGGGTTTGTCAGGACTATTGCAGAAGCTAACTTTAGCATTGTATTATTAAACTATTGAATACATTCACGATGAGATTCCAAGTTACCTTGATGCAGTATGTTGGAGTTACTGATTTGAATTTTGAAGTCGTGGCCTTGATTGTTTTTGTCGTTTATAAGTAGTGTTGTTAAGTCTCAAGTCATGTGAACTTATATTCAATGAAAAACTTTAGTCTATTGTGATCCTTAGACACTTGGACTTTAATGTTTTTACAATTTAAAAATAAAACATGGTTGGTGACAGTATTTTGTTTTAATTTGTTCATAATACACATGCGCATTCCTGTTGTTCTTTTTGTCAGCACAAGATTTGTATACGCGATTACCTCTCTTGTCAAAATGCCTTTGGTTATTTAGGGTGGCTGTTCTTGAAAGCTTTGTCCTCTGGTTATTTAAGCGGGATTAGGTTACGTATACATTATTTTTTGAGTTAGACCAACAAATATTTGTAGTCTTGCAAAGTAAAACATGTCAGTTTGAGTTGATTATTAGTTGTTTAGATTTCCTTCGTATGAAGATGGAATATGAGAAGACACTAGATTTATGAATGAATGCAGCGGAATTCCATGTAACATTATGTAATGGGGTCAACATTTATTCATCCTTATTTTTTTGATGAGTCATTAAGAAGACTAGAAAAAGAAGGGAGTTGTGCGGAATATAGCCGTACAAAGAGAAAGTGACGACCGGGTTTTGAAACGCTATCTAAGAAAACTCTTGTTAAGAAGATTGCACTCATCTATCAAAGAATTATGCTCTTCTCCCAGTATATTTACATTATTTAAATTAATTTATTTACGTTATTCTAAATTATTTATCTACTTTATTCTAATTTATTTATGCACTTAAAATAAATATTTATTCGAATTTATTCAGTAAATAAATAAAATGAAATGAACTAAGTTAATATTTATTCGGATTTATTCATTAAATACAAAATCAGAAAATAAAAACAAATATAAATAAAAAGAAATGAAAAAAATTAATACATATAAGAGCATCTCATTTTATTAATAGAATTAATACAATAATTGATACATTTATTCGAATCCACTAAATCGACTTATTTTCTTTTTACCATACTGGGGTAAATAGTGATCAGCCTTGGAGTAAATAGTCAGCAACCTTCTTGGAAAAATACATCATCAACCATTGGGATAAATCTAAATCTGGTTCTTTTTATACCCCAAGAAGATTCTTTTTACCCATGGTAAAAAGTTTTTGGGGTAAAAAGAAGCAAATTTAATTTTATCCAAAGGGTTGATCACTTCCCCCAAGTTGGCTACTCATCATTTATCTCAAAACTGACGATCATTTACCGCAAGTGACTAGAGACTATTGAAAAAAAAAGATATAGAGGGAGAGAGTGGGGAGGGAGAGAAAGTGATATGGTGTGAGGAAATAAGGAAGTATGGATGAGTATTTATAGGTGAGAATGGTAGTATATGTTATAACTACCATAAATATGGTAAAAAAACGTGTAAAGGTTGTAAAAAATGTGTATATTGAAGGTTGAAAAGGTGACCATCCGTCCACAAAAACGTGTGTTCTTAAGAACAGACCACCAGCCAACTTGCGTGAGTTAACTTGCGCACAGGCTAGTGGTGCGTGACTTAACTCACACAAGGGTGCATTGGAAATTCAGTTGGGGGCGAGCAAAATGTGCTTGGAGAATAGCATAATTCTCTATCAAAAGGAGGGCTTAAATACCAAAGCAATCGATGAACACTCATATTATCGCACAACCAAAATCTAACCCTTGTCCCAATGAAGATAAATTAGGTCAATGGTGTGAGTACCACCGAACACAGAACATGACACTGATACTTGTCGTACCCTCAAAACACACGATAAAGTTAATACAAGGTCATTTGAAAATTTATATGTGCAAAGACGAATCGGTGAATGTTATGAAGAAACGATGCCAACTTCGGACTTCAAGTTGATCCCCTAAGTGGGGACGTGAAAAAGAAAATGTGTGTGAAAATTTGGGGGAAAGAGAGCTTGAAAAGAAAATGGAGTAGTTAAAAACATAGCAATGGATTCTCTTGAAGTTCTGCACTCAACTCATATAGAAAGAGATGCTCGCAAATTATTTTGTCACACACTGGTTGGGTAGAGCCACACCTTTAAGACCTGGGCGAGTATAGTATTAAACCCGACTCTCATTTAAATTCATGCCATAGAGAAATATCCATTATTAAATTTCTTTATGTCTTAATAAGAGTGAACGAGTAGAGCCACACCCTTGAAACCTGGACGAGTATTGGTATATTCCCGAGTTTAAAGAAAAATTACATTATATGGTAAGATCTATTACGAACTTTTTTTGACGACTTATTAATGATGGCCGAATAGAGCCAGACCTTCAAGACCTAGGCGAGAATCAATATAAACCTGACCCTCGAATTAATTTATGTTATAGAAAAATGTTCGTCAGAGACTTTCATTCACGTCTTAAAAAAGCCACGTATTCAAAAAATACATGGGTATGAGTATAAACTAGACCCTTAAGCAAATTTATGTTTATAAATCATCCAAATAATATTGTGCTTGATAAGAAATTATTAGGCCAAATGAATCTCAAGGTCCTTTAAGTTCAACGTTTGTATCATATTAATCATTTTAATTTTTTTAGTTTCAAACTAACCATTTATGTTTTCAAAGGTGTGAACCTAGTTTTTAAGTAAAAAGTGCTTATGTAAACATATACCGCTAAATTGGGGGCTTGAAATTCTCTGCTTTCAAAAATAGAGTTCATAAGTGTGTTATTCAATTATATTTTGAAACAAAATTGATCATTACTCAATTTATAATGTTGTTATTGAAATATTTATTTATATTAGGATTTAATTGAGAAATGATAAAAAGAAAATGTAAATAAGTAACGGCGTCGTAAAACAAATTTTAGACCTGCAATTCAATATTAATAAATAAAGGATTACTTCCCTCAAAATAAAATAAAGGGGTTTACTTATTCCAAAAAATAATTAAAGGATTTTTTTTCGGTTACTTAAAAAATTAAAATGAAAAAACTTTACACTCCATTATATAATATGTTGTGTAAATAAATAAAAAAGAAACATTAAACGCTCGAATCTTGTTCGTTTCACTCTGTCTAAATATAAAACCCTAAATCCCTTTTATCTCTCTAAAACGAACAACCCTAATTCCCCGACACTCCATTTCCTCAAACGACCCATTCTCTATTCGGTAAGCTCTTCAATTTCGCATTCTCCCTCAATTCGATTCGATTCCATTCCATTCAGTTTCTGATTGTAATTTGGGATTTAGGTTATTTTGTTGCGTCGCCTTTGTCAACATGTCGGATCGATTGACGCGTATTGCCATCGTTAGCAACGACAGATGCAAACCCAAAAAGTGTCGTCAAGAATGTAAGAAGAGCTGTCCTGTCGTCAGAACCGGTTAGTACCATCACATCCCCTTTTTTCAGATTTCATCTTCCTTTTGTGTTAGTCTTAGTCTGTTAATTATTCAATCAATAAACCATCATTTTAATTTAATTTAATTATAGGAAGATTATGTGTTGAGGTTACCTCTGCTTCGAAAATTGCTTACATATCTGAGGAATTGTGCATTGGTTGCGGTATCTGTGTTAAGGTATTATTCACTTTTTTAATGATGCTCGCTTTTGTGTGTCTATTCATATCTTTGAGTGTGTTAATAATGGGTTTATGTGATGATGATATTGCTGTAGAAATGTCCTTTTGAAGCTATCCAAATTATCAACTTGCCAAAGGATTTGGACAAAGATACCACTCATAGATACGGTCCTAATACTTTTAAGCTACACAGGTTTGTGTGCAGTGTTGCGTTTTCCGACTTATGTTTTTATGTTTTGCTTGTTAATCAATAGAAGAATTATAACTGTAATTGTAATTGCAGGTTGCCGGTTCCCAGGCCGGGGCAAGTGCTTGGTTTGGTTGGGACAAATGGAATTGGGAAGTCGACTGCACTTAAGGTTTTGGCTGGAAAGTTGAAGCCCAACTTGGGTCGTTTCACAGTAAGAACCAATATTAGCCTTTTCTTTAGTTGTGGATAGACATGATTTGAGGTGTCTTTGTATTCATTTTTTATTTTTCCTTCCATTTGCAGGAACCCCCTGATTGGCAGGAAATTTTGACCCATTTTCGAGGATCTGAATTGCAGAATTACTTCACTCGCATTCTAGAGGATGATTTGAAGGTGATGTTTATGTCCTTATTCTATATCGTTAGCAATATCATCAAAGTACTACAGCAATACAAATTTGAAAGCCTTCTAATATAGAATATAAGAATTGTTTGAAAGCGTTAGGTTGGAATTTTCGCCTTCACTGCGGTTCGCCCCTAGCCGCCTAATTGCGGCATTTGGGTTGCCTTCATTGCCGCCTCCAACACCTTCATTGTGTTGGGTGTGAAAGGGGTGGATTTAGTCCCACATTTCCTAGAGATATGCCACATGTAGTGTTTATATAGCATCAAGCTCTCGCTTTAAAGGTCAAAGGTTGAGTTAGGCTCAACCCAAAGATTTAAGACATTATATTTCATCACTAGTTATATATGATTTCATGTTTCAGCACTGATCCTTCACTAGAATTAAACGTAGCAGTCATTATAATAATCATTACAGAATTCTTTATCCTTTATTTTTTTAAAACATTCTTATCTTTACATGATAGCCTCACAATCTAACATTAATTGTGCTTAAAATTTTCTGAACTTTCATTCATTTAAATTTAAATTGAGCTGTTTTTGAAATTTGTATTGAGAAGATAGTGTGTCACTGATTTTTATTTTTTTTTGCTTTTTCCTTCTGGCCTCTAATCATGCTTATTTCAATATACGTTATAATACAGGCTATCATCAAGCCTCAGTATGTTGACCACATTCCAAAAGCTGTGCAAGGGAATGTGGGGCAGGTGCTAGACCAAAAAAATGAGAGAGACATGAAGGAAAGGCTTTGTGCTGATCTTGAGCTTAATCAAGTTATAGATCGTAATGTTGGTGATCTTTCAGGGGGTGAGCTCCAAAGGTTTGCCATTGCGGTTGTTGCCATCCAAAATGCTGAGATATACATGTTTGATGAACCTTCCAGTTATCTTGATGTGAAACAGAGGCTGAAAGCTGCCCAAGTTGTTCGGTCATTGCTCAGGCCTAATAGGTTTGTTTAATTTCCTCTTTGGTTTCTGCTTTATATATTGTTGATATCACTATGTGAACTGTCATTGATTTTTGACAAGATAAATCTCTATTTTATTTGAATTCCTCTTTATTTTTTCAGCTATGTAATTGTTGTCGAGCACGATCTTAGTGTTTTGGACTACTTATCGGACTTTATTTGCTGTTTATATGGCAAACCTGGTGCATATGGTGTTGTAACACTTCCTTTCTCAGTCAGAGAAGGAATTAATATCTTCTTGTCCGGCTTTGTTCCAACAGAAAATCTTAGGTTTCGGGAGGTTTCTCTTACTTTCAAGGTATATATAATCTATCTCCTACATCCCATTTACAGAAAATAAAGGCAATTTGGGTGGGGAAAATGAACAGTGCAGCACTGAGATTGATTGAATGGTAACATAGCAAAAACATAAATGAGTAAAGTGCTGAAAATATTTGGTTTCTGAATATATTCAGCAAAATTTCCCTTATTTAAATAAACACATCATCCTTTTGTGTTGCATCGTTTATATTAGATTAAATTATATTGCCATTAAAATAAATATTAAATTATATTGTTAGTCCTTATATTTTGGTTAATTTTTTTATTAGCTCTTTATAATTAACAATTTCCTACAGATACATTTTTTTTTCTAAATAAGCCCATAATCACTATAGTTTTTATTTAATTATCTAATATCTAAAAGCTTAGATGATGTTCAGGAACTAATTGACGAAATTTAACAAAACATTAATGAATCTTGAATGTAAGGGGGGTCTACAGGGTAATAGGATATATAAGCCCCACTTATTCAAAACGTAATGAAAGAATATACAATGTCATTTGTATTTGACCTTCATATAATTTTATGTTCATTCTTTCTGCACCTTGAAATAAAAATATTCTAATAAATTAGATATTGTTGCTTAATTTTCATTACTGTAAATTTCAGTTCTCTATTTTAAATAAAACAAATGAATTTTATCGATTAACCTTGCTCTGATGTTGTGTCTAGGTTGCAGAGACTCCACAGGAAACTGCCGAGGAAGCTCAAACTTATGCTCGATACAAATACCCAACCATGACCAAAACTCAAGGCAATTTCAGGCTTCATGTAGTTGAAGGAGAATTTACAGATTCACAGATTATTGTGATGTTGGGCGAGAATGGGACAGGAAAGACGACCTTCATTCGTATGCTGGTATTCTTCTAGTCTTTTATTTCTTTTTCTAGTTGCATAGTTCTTCATATATTTATTCACCGTCTCCTTTTATTCAGGCTGGTTTGTTGAAACCTGACACTATAGAAGGTGGATCTGATGTAGAGATGCCTGAGTTCAACGTATCATACAAACCTCAGAAAATTAGCCCAAAGTCCCAATTATCTGTTAGACACTTGCTACATCAAAGAATCCGTGATGCATACACTCACCCCCAGTTTATATCAGATGTGATGAAGCCACTACTTATTGAACAGTTGATGGATCAAGAGGTTCAGAATCTTTCTGGTGGAGAATTGCAAAGAGTTGCCTTATGCCTTTGTCTTGGAAAGGTATTTTATGTTTCATCTCTGTCTTTTCTTTCCCTTCTACATTCTTGAATACATTCATAGTTTCTTGTATACCAGCGTAATTTAACTCTTTCAGAGTGATTTACTTTAGATTGATGACAAAATCAATAGAGTATATCTTATATCTTATGAAATCTATGATTTGTTATATATGATCTTCAACTGCTGTTTATTTCTTCTATGGTTGAGATGTTGTACTTCCCACGCTAGAGAAGCCAAATCTGTGTTGGTGATGTCAGCTGTTTTTTTTCTTCAAAAAATATAACATAAACGAGTTAATTGCTAAACATGTTGATTTTCTTGGAAACTTGGATTTGTTGTGATTGTTCTATTTCTCTCTTAAATGTATACATTTTATTTCAATCAAAATGTTAAGAATTCACGATCCATTACTGTTCTACTATAGCAACCTGCAGGCATCTATTTGTGATGACGTTGAGGCATGATTTTTGGAACTATACCACTTAGCTTTGTTCTGTGTTTGTTTTTGCTACTTTAGATATCTATTCATTTCGAACTAAACAGCATTTATAGTTTTCTAATCAGTTGCTATTGTCCTACAACAACAGCCTGCAGACATCTATCTGATAGATGAGCCAAGTGCATATCTTGATTCCGAACAGCGTATTGTTGCTGCAAAAGTCATCAAGAGGTTTATTCTTCATGCAAAGAAAACAGCCTTTATCGTTGAGCATGATTTCATCATGGCAACTTATCTTGCTGACAGAGTTATTGTTTACGAGGGTCAGCCTTCAATTGACTGTACAGCAAATTGTCCACAATCATTGCTGACTGGGATGAACCTTTTCTTATCTGTAAGTGTCATTGTTTTTAAATGGTTTCATTAATTCGTTCTGTTTTAAAAATTTAGGGTATCACGAATGTTCAAATTTAAAAATTATGTTGTGCTCTCTGGTGGTACTCGTTTGGATAGTTTGTCTAATCTAATCACTGTTGCAGCATCTTGATATCACATTTAGAAGAGACCCAACTAATTTCCGCCCAAGGATCAACAAACTTGAATCAACAAAGGACAGAGAGCAAAAGAATGCTGGCTCTTATTATTACCTAGATGACTGAGTTTATACTCAAAAGGCAGGTTTGTTTGTACGTTTTTTGCATTTGCTATTGCTCTTGGAACAAAACCTACCTTTCACTACAACTGAAAACTGACTTCGTTTTATTTTGTTGCAGTCTGCTCTTCTGCCAATGCAACAGTGCATCAAATTGAGCATTTTCCTCGAATCTCGGCTTTAATTGATTTGATGCCTTGCCATAAAAGTTGGTCTTTTTCCCGTTGAAGGCATATTTTCAACGGATTGAAGAGTTTACATGTAGGCAGGACATATGTTGGTTGATACATGTTTCTGTAATATTTAATGCTTTTGCTCATGACCAGTTTTTTTTTTTTTGAGGGGATGATCAGTTTTGTTATGCTTTGATGGGTGAATCTGATTAGTACTCAGATTTATATCGGTCATGGTTTCACATGATGTTCTTTGAGAGATTCATTACGCCACAGATTTAGTTTATGGTCATCATCATGGCCTTCATAATTCGATCAGTTGGATATGTAACGAAGTAATACCTTCGCTCCCATGTTGATTTTGATAGATGGTTTCTTTTTGGAATATTACCCTGTTGAGAGGTTTTAAATTTTAATGGTTATCATAAAATATTTTTGCTGAAATTGCAGGTGGCTGTTTAATGTGACTATTTAGAAGCATTATTATATTATATTTATTCCCTGTAATGTATTTTACGAGATGGATGCTAACTGATTATTACTAGGAATCAAAAGTTTATTTTCGGGTAAATGCTTTGACAAGTAGCACTAGACATATGAAGTAAAAACAATTAGGCTTTATTGCAGTTTTGGTCCTCTTAATTATCAATTTGCGAAATTGGTCCCCCAGTTTTAAAATTCAACAATTTTGATACCTCTATCAAATATTGTCTAAAATATTGTGATATGTTTTAAATGAAGTTATCAAGGGAATTTTGTTACAATTTAATCGATGCATCTTTTTCCATCTTCAGATCATATTATACGACATTAGACATTTAAAATGTATCGCATCATATTTTTATAGTTCAAAAATATGGAGGGACCAAAACTGCAATTAAGCCAAACAGTTATTAAGTGTTTTTGTATAGGTTACTTCAAACGATTTCTACGACTGTCACAAGTATTAGTATCATCATTTTTTTGATTAATCTTAATATCCTTGTTTAACGGCTAAATAAAATGATTTTGTCTAAAGTATAAGATTTGATAATTATATAAAGCAGAAGAAATTTTAGTTATTTGCATTATGCTCAAACTTCTTTCTTGCATACGCGCTCCTCCAGATGCACATACTATAATAAGAGGTAAAAGTTTATCGGTAGCATATTCGATTAACCGAGTGATTTTCTCACCTACTACGGATCCGATACTACCCCCTATAAACTCAAAATCCATAATACCAATGCTACAGGAAGAAGTTTACGAAGTATCATCATTTTTTGGGGGTAATCCATAATACCAATCCTTGTTTAGCAGCAAAATGATTTTGTCTAAAGTATAAGAAGTTTGACTTACTAAACTGAATGAAATAAAGGGTTAAATATGTTTTTGGTCCCTATAAATATACCAACTTTTCGTTTTAGTCCCTCCAAAAAATTTCTTCAACTTTTAGTCCCTCAAAAATTTTCCATCTTTACTTTTGGTCCCTCTTTTAAAGTAAACTCATGTAAAATACATATTTTTGAATATAATTTTGCATAAAAATTTATAATATTATAAAAATCTCTACCCAAAAAAATTAAAATTAGAATTTTTTAACAAAACATGAATTTAATATGAATTTTTATATGTTTGACGGTTAAAAATTCATAATTAATTTATGTTTTGTTAAAAAATTCTAATTTTTTTGCAGATTTTTTTTTACAATATTCTACATATTTCTGCATAATTTCATTAAAAAATACAAAAATTAACTTAAAAATAGGGACCAAAAATAGTGATTGAAAATTTTATAGGGACTAAAAGTTGAAGGAAAATTTTAAAGGGACTAAAACAAAAAGTTGGTATATTTATAGGGACCAAAAACATATTTAACCCTAAAATAAAACATGCTTTTTATTTTGAACTTTCTAGTACTAGTGATTTTATCAGGCAGAAAAATTTAAGAGCATAACAAATCCAAAGCAACTACTAAAGAATGTAAGAATATACTAGTTGACCAAGACATTTATTCTAAAGGGTCGTGCTATTTCCCTTTTTAAAATCTTTAATGAGTCGTTGGAGGCGGCACTGTTATGAGCAAGTCAACCTGTACAAGTATTGTCTTCTCCAAGGGTGTGATTAAAGAATAATAAACTCCAGTCCAAACCCAAATGATGCCGGATATAATTAACCATAGGAGAATATGGGTGATAAGGAGGAAACCCATTTCTCTAACCAAGTCAAGTGCACTTAGAGCCAAACTCAATTTTAACTAAAAGGTGTTTAGTTGTTTGGACAAAACCGAACCAATCCGCAATCCAAACCAATCCGTATTATTTGGTCTGGACAACTTTCTTAATCCAGTCCAAATACAAACCAACCCATACAAATCCAATCATGATTGGTTCGGGTATTGTATTTAAACGTGTGTGAGACCCATTCAAACTGTTGTATCTTTTAACCTATTATTTTGTTTTGGTCTGGTGCTTCTCTTATTCGATCATGTTCTGCTTCTCATATTATATGTAGGCTTCATTGGTAGTGGTAGCTGCATAATATTTTGGTTCCTGCATAACTGTGATGGTCTGGGACTTTGGTGCCTTTTTGTTTCGAGTGATAGCTGCATAATTTTGCAGTGTTGCTTGTTGTGGCCTGTAGGGTACATTTTGTAACTTGACTTTGTTACCATCAAAGATACGTTTCATTTATATCAGGTAGGATAATAACTTGTGTTCTAACTTTATCGTGCTTTGTTGATGATATGATCTCTTAAGTATTGCTCAACCTTGTCAAGGAAAGGCTCAATCCTGACGAATGAAGCTTCTCCAAGATATAGGCCATCCAGAGAACGTGACAGATCTTGGAAAACAACGTTGTATGCTATACACTCGCGGAGTTGACGGATACCTTCCACTGCAGCCGCTGTGGAAAACTTGAAGCTCGCCCCATTTGCTATATCATCCTCGTTAGTGGAATTAGAACTGTTAAGATTGGCAACTATCCTCTTTTGTAAAACCTTGAAGTCCATGCCAACACGCTGCATAGTATTGATGACAAAACACAGATGGGGTGCATTGAATGAGCAATCTCCGTATGTGGTTCTAACATGGGCTTTCCTCCTCTGAGTCATTTCTGGCTTTTCTGTTTTCTGAAATACACCACGAAATTTTCCTTTTGTTGAATGCCTAGTCAATGGAGGCATAGTCGGGATGAATGTATTACGGTTCCCTGCACAGACCATAAGAAGCGAAAAAACCTGGTCACACGTGGAATGAATTACTAGTCTGGTAAATAAAAAATGCTAATGCAGTGAATATATACCGCAGCCAGATTTTGCTATCAAAATGTATTGTTGAATAGATTTGACAAGACCAGATATAAAGGAAGTAAAACTACATGCATGGATATGGGCAAAAAGCTTCCAAAGTGTCACTGGCATCCATAAAACAGAACTGCCAAAGGAGCAAAGCCTTCTTCATTTGTCTGTGGATTCCATGTCTGTAGGAAACAATGCAAATGTTAAAAACTTAAAGCAACTTTTTAAATTGCCAACAACCACGTTCTTGTGCAGTAATATCAAGTAATTGTAGTATTTGACAATGTCGTAAATCATCAAAAAGGGAATAAGAAAGAAAAAAAAGAGAGAAGTGATTTGTTTAGTTTGAAAAAGAAAGTAACTTGATTAGATTATGAGCAGCCAGATTTGACATATCTCTTGTTGCAAAATACTGTCAACCAATTCCGCCAGTCTATCCGCTACGATATTTATCCACGACTTACCAAAATTAGCAATTGTAGCTTCAGCCTCATAAGGTTGGATATCCATTATAATGGATTTGCCATTGTCTTCACTATCAACAGAATCTCCCACTGCTATCTGCACCAGTTCTTTCTCCAACATGTCGGCAGCCATCAGCACTTCTATAGCATCAGGTGTTAGCTTGTTGACCCCTTTAACATATTTGTTCAACTCATTTCATAACACACATGAAGGGTAGCAACCGCGACGCCAGCTGCAAGAGGATGCCATCTCTTCAGTTTGGGACTAATGTCTCGTGCAAGGACACAAAGAATGGGAAAATCTTTATTCTGTTTTCTAGATAGATGCTTGCTAAGGTACATTTTCTCCAACTCCTGCCTTAAAACAGATCCAAAGGTTCATTGGAAGTCCGTCAGCTCAACGACATGTCTCAGGAAGTGACCCGTCAAATGATCTGCAAGAAAGAGACATAACAACACTCCGGAGGGTTTGCAATATCCATTTGTTTCTCAAGGGCTTCAAAGAGTATGCGCCAGAGTTTCTGTGCAGAAGTGCCTGCCTTATTTAATGGAAGGTGTTGATGCAAGAGGAGTCCTGCATCAAGAACCTTCAAATTTCTTCTCAACCCAGCATCATACGCTTGTTGACTGGGAAAATCTGAATTCTTGAACAGTTGTATAAGCTCTAATGGAAGAACCATCGACTCCATGCTTCTTCTGAGCTATTTTAATTTCATGAACGAAGACCTAGTAAGGTATCATTTGTGACTAAGAATATGTAAGGAGTTGAATTAACGGGTTGAAATTTTTAGATTTTGGTCCACATTTTTTAATCCCAATCATAAAGAATGAATGGAGTGTATAAAATATATCCAACTTAATAATATTCAACAAACAAGCAATAAAACAAAATGAAATAAAGATTTGTTTCTCTACATTTCTTCCTGTGCCAAACCCATCAATTTGATCTGTAATATTAACTTACTCTAGCAATGTCAAAAAATTGTTGACTCCCTTTGATTAATCTTTTACTTCCAAAAGTTCACAATGCATTGGAAGCTTTCCCTCTTCAATTAGAACTTGGATGCCTGAGGATGTTCTGCCATCCTTACAGAACTTGACTATTGCATATACTACAGTAGGGTAATTTTTATCAAGGGGTTTTGGAAAAAATCCTAAATCAACCATTTCTCTGAAAATCTCAAATGCAGATGTCAAATTCAGATCAGACAGATATGCACTTAGCAATGCAACATAAATGAAGGAGTCAGGTTTCATTTCTTTCTGCTGCATCTCGCGTAAATAACACAAGGCTTCGGTTGGCCGACAACATTTGCAAAGACCATAAATAAGTGCCATGAAAGTGATTCGATTTGGAGGGCAACCTTTTTTCTCCATCTCCTTAAAGAGCGAGATAGCATCATCGGGCCTTTCTTCTTTGCAAAACCCATCCACCAAAGTTGTGTATGTAACGACACTAGGCACCTTGTCTTCTTCGGTCATTCTGAAAAGAAGCGCCATAGCCTTATCAACATTACCATTTTTGCACCAATAATCAATAAACAGATTGTAGGTAACAACTGAGGGAGAAAGACCCCTCTCAACAAGCTCATGAAACAAATCTTCAGCCTCAGTGAATCTGTTGACTTTGCATAGCCCTCTAATCAACACGTTAAAACAAACCACATCCGGACAGTGGCCATGAGACCGCAAGTCCTTGAATATTTTCATTGCATGATCCAATTCTTGAATGTTAACCAAGCCTCCGATTGCTGCGGAATAAGAAACTATATCAGGAAGGAAGCCTTGCTGAGTCATGTTATCGAGAAACTCACATGCTTCTATCACCCTTCCGTGATCACATAGCTCTTTCACAAGAAGGGTGGTATGTTTTATCCATGGTCCATGCCCACATGCACCCATCTCCTTTAACATAGCACGCGCTGCCGAGACATCCTTTCTTTTACACAGACATCCATAAATGGAGTTGTAAGTGAAATGAGTTGGTTCAATTGCCAATTCTTTCATCTCTCTCAAAAGCTCATAGCTCTTCTCCAATCTATTGGATTTGCAGAGCCTATCAATCAGATTGTTGTAAATCAAAATAGTTGGTTTATCAACAAATCGGCGCATATCATTAAAGAGGCTCAAGGCGAGGTCCAACTGATCATTTTTTAGAAAGCCATCAATCACAATACTAAAGGAAGTGATATTTGGGAAAACCAATCTCTTGACAGCCTTGAAGAAAACATCCATCCGATTTTCGTCACTATCAGTACTAGATTTGCTTTGAATCATCATTCGAATAAGGCGATAAGCTTCATCCATCAACCCATCATTCACATAACAAGTCAAAAGGGCATTGTAAATCAAAACAAGAGTTTGTTCATCCTCTTCCTCTTCAGGAATTTCTTCTAGTAACCTGGAAACCATACTTTTACTATCTGAAAAACATGATATCAATTTAGTTACGATTCCAACATCCGGCCTAACCCCAAATTCCTTCATCTCGGCAAACAAGCTAAAAGCCCTGTCAGTATCCTTATTCTTGCAGAGTCCTCCAATGAGAACATCATACAAAGAAACATCAGGAGTGAAACTATCCTCCCGACGCATTTTATCAAACAGCTGAAGTGCCTTATCAACCCGTGATTCCTTGACAAACCCATGAATCAAAACACAGAAAGTCTTCTCACTAAGTCTCATTCCACATTCACCCATCCTCACCACCAACTCAAAAGCCTTAACAACCTCACCCGATTTAGAAAAACATAATGCCATCAATGAACAAACACGTTCGTCAACCCAACCTTTCTCTTCCATTTCTTTATAAACACTCAAAGCCTGATCAAATCTCCGAGCATTGCAATATGTAACAACAACCGGTGTAAGTGTGTACTTATCAAACTCCCAACCAAAACCCTTCATCTCATTCAACCTCATCTCCATCAAATCAACCAGCCCCCATTTTGAAATAACTTCCAACAAAGTATTGTAACAATAACGATCAGGAACTAAAAGTCCCTTCCGCGACATTTCATCAAACAGTTGGTTTGCTTGATGAACAAGGCGAAGATTACCGAGGCATCTAAGGAAAAAGGAAAAAGCGCCAGGCGTGAATGAACATGAGGAGTTAGGGAGATGTTTGGCGAGGTGAATGAGAGGTTGAGTTTGATGGGAACGTGAGAAGATAGAAGCAATGGCGTTGAAGGTGAAGGAAGTATGGTGATAATGGTGTTGATTGGAAGCCCAATGGAAGAAGGTTTGAGCGACGCGCCAACTGCGGAGGCGCGTGAGAATGGACTCGACGAGATGAGGGGTGAGTTCAGGTGCGAAGTTGGTGAGTTCAGGTGCGGTGGGTCCTTTGGTAGTGAAGATGGAGACAAGTGTATCTGCGAGTGTGTGAGGAGAAGAAGAAGAAGAATAACGGAGTTTGAATATGTTGATTTTGAATGCCATGAAAGAAATACGAGAGCTTGGAATGAATTTCATTGATAAACACTTTCAATGTCGTTCTTTTGCTGTGAATATCTCGTATAAGACGAATTGATTTTGAAAATTCGCACATACAAACACGTAACCGGAATAACTTGCTGCTCGAACCTGATCACAGCATCCATGTAAAAATTTTGGTATTTTTATCGGTTGATCTATGACTTTTGAACAATAACAAAGGATGTTTAACTGCACGATAAATAAGTTGAATTATAACACAAAATTAAAATGTTGTATTTCCAGATGATTCAATCTTGATTTTTTTGAACGTGTAAATATCTCTTTTTTTATGTTGCATGTTTATAACAAGTTAGTAGTAAGAACTCATTTGTATTGGCACAAACTCTTAGGTCTAAAGCCAACACAACTAAATACAAAACTAGATTTTAGTCATAAGTTTTTTAGATAATATTGTCATTGGTAAGTTTAAATTTACCCCTCTTTAAAACTATGAATCATATCATATGGATATGGATATGATATCTATTCACAATTTTCCCCCATTTATGTCTAATGGCGGATACTTCATAGTGAGAAATTCTTTGCTACAAGAAAAACATTATATTAACTGCTTTGATACACAAATTTATATAAGGCTTAAAAATTGCACTCGTTCTTGCAAATATGACCCATTTAAGTTTTGATCCCTGTAAAAAAAAAATTGTTTTTGGTCCCTGCAAAATTTTGTTTTTTAAAATAGTCCCTGACCCCATTTTTGTGATGATTTATATACGTGGCACATGATGACTGGACCCATTTTTTAGTTTTTGGTCCCTGCAAAATATTTTGTTTTTTAAACAGGTCCTGCAAAAAATTTTGTTTCTGCAAATAGGGACTATTTTCAGAAACAAAAAATGTTGCAGGGACCAAAAACAATTTTTTTTTTTTTACAGAAACTAAAACTTAAACGGACCATATTTGCAGGGACGAGTGCAATATTTAAGCCTTTATTTAGATATTTAAACTTAATAAAAAGAGATACATTTAGCTTCTCACTTTTAAAGAGTGGCAATTTTAGCTTCTCACTTTTAAAGAGTGGCAATTTTTAAAACACTATTTTCTTAAAGAATGTTTCAGATATAAACTCTTTGTAGTGTCTAATTTTAAACACAATTTGTAATCTTTTTTTTTTTTTTTTTGGTGATCACACAACTTGTGATCTTTATGATACGTTCTCCTCCAAAAAAAAAACTAATGTTTTTTTTTTTTACAAGAAGAAACTAATGTTGAGTATTGCCAATGATTTTTTTATACAAAAACACATCCCTAATTTCTTTAATAATTATCTCCACAATGCGAGGTACAATATAATTAAAAAAAACATGATACTCCCTCCGTCCTGCAATAGATGACCCATTTGAAAATGTACAATTTTGACCTAACTTACTTTGACCATATTTTTCTACTAATATACAAAGATAAATAATATCATATAAGATGTCGTTAGATTCACCTCGATGGGTATTTTCAAAATATCAAATTTTCATAATTTTTTCTAATATATTATTCAAGATATTTAAGCTCAAAATTATGCATTGACATGCGTAATAAGATCAACTGTGTCAAGTATTATGGGACGAAGGGAGTAACCAAGGGAAAAAGTGAGGCTCTAACTAAACAAAAATACTTGACTTAGAATTAACCCAAATTTATTGTTGAACAGTAAATTAGATCCACACTTATGGATGATAGGTCCAAATTCATTCAAATAAACATTATCTCCAAACACAAAGTTGGTGGCAGTCAAACTTCATTGTTACCTTACCAATTTGTAACTCTGCAAACCACTCTAACGCTTGCCATAAAACAGCGTTTTAGCCTCAGAGGTAGAGGGACGCCATGAAACCAAAACAACAGTCATCTAATATCGACTTAACGTTATAAATTGAATCTTAGTGAAATATGTTTGATGAGCAACTTGATGGTCTGATGATAAAAAATTAAACATGAGCAGCTCAGTTTAATTACCGTTCTTATTTCCTACAAAAATAATACAAAACATTTGATCACTCGTTCGCAGAAGACAAGGTTCAACAAGGATGATCCCTCATGTACAACAAACACAGACATCATGATTCAAAGCAACTTAACACCAGCTTCCCTGAGAGAATCAATAACCGCTTTTACCTTTCCATGATACCTCTGTTCTCTTTTCAAGTGAACAGAAACAGCAGGAATGTCCTTGAGCGAAAGGCGTTCCGCTAGTAGCTTCCCAATCTTTGCAGCTGCAGCAACATCCCGAGTAGTTTCCAAGCTTGATCTTAAAGCTTTCTCCTGTGAGCTTGCAGAAGAGGCTACAGTAGCAGTTGGAGTGTGGATCACTTGCGCACTCACATACTTATTTGTGAAATGCATCTTCAGAACATAAGGTTTGAGATATTGTGTAAGCCTGGGAGGCCTGACTGGAGGTGGGATAACCATATCTGTTTTGCAATATAACCAAGAAACGAAAAACAATCTTAAAAAATTATCAACTTTCTATAAATCAAATATGACGCAAAGCATTGCAATGTATCCACAAACTACAAGTTCATTTAATGTTTTAACAACAGGTCATATGCAAATTTCAAAAGATCAATTATACATTCTCTGCTTTCAACATTCCTTGACTGGTAATATGATGCAAAACCACCTAAGATTATGGACTATGTAGGGCTTGTCTTTCAAATTCTACGTATAAAATAGTGATACCAAAAAGGACAAACTGTAACTTGCACAGAATATTATATCGCCACATAGCAAATTGAAAGCATATTCTTCCATTGTAAGATCACATATTTAGTAATCCAAGGCTTCCTCTAAACTCAAGCATTTTGTTAGCAATGCAATGCTTACAAGATTTGCATACCTCATCCTCACACCTCATTTCTACCAGTATGTCCATTATGTCCTGATCTAGAAGAGAAACATAGAACCACTTCTTTATTCTTTTTAAGGGGTCTACTTTCTCAGAACGATCTTATCAACATTATTGAGAGGCACGGGATAAGTTTTATGGTTGGAGCCATACGCTCATAATGATAATAATTATAAAGATGTTTCTTTGACCCTAAATTTTCATGAGATTGACTTTCATTTTTGGCTTCTCACTGGTTTTCTAAACATGATTAGTTCAAGGGAATTTCTATCTCTAATATGCAGAAAGATTGGCATATTTGCTACATTCATGTTTTTTCTTGTTCATTATCGAATACAGGTTCGCCTGTATCAGAATATACATTTAATAACACTTGGAACATCCCAAGAACTTGAAGCCAAAACAGTTAAATATATAATGAACTGGTTTTTTCAATAGAAAATAATTGATATAGATAAATTTTTCATTGACGACTTTGATCAAACAGTTGGCAGTTGACACAATAGTATAAAACAGATGCCACAAACTATGGTAACTACTAATCAGTGGATACAACGACGGTGGGCATTGCATATCACATAAAAATATGAGAGTGAAGGAAAAATGATAAGAAATGCAGTTAAAATAATATATATAATTGAATTGATGTAAAAAGGGATGCAATGTATTTGTTAAACCCTGCATCTTTGAAAAAAGGGGGGAAATTCAAACCAACCACAGCAATAATAATAATAATAAGGAAATGTTTTAACGACGAAGATGTAATTGAAAAAATGAAAAGAAGTGAATCACAGCAGCGAAAACAGTGACAGTGCTAAATTAACAATTCTAACAAAAAATACAAATCTCGGAGCATAGGGAATGTGCGAACCTGTTTTTGACGGCGAGAAAGGAACGGGACGGGAAGGGAGTGGCTGGCCGGAGTGGAGGTGCCGGCGGCGGAGAATGCACGAGAGAAAGAGGAAAAGAGAAGGGCTACCGAGAAATCTGTTTTGATCTTTCTGAAAGAAGGTTTCTCAGATGAAAAAAAACATTTTTTTTTTGGACCGGACGGTTTTCCAAAACCGAAGCCAGCACTATGTTTCTCCAGTTTAGACCGGTTCAATTCGGTTTTAATCTTTATCTACAAATTATATTACACATCTCTTAACTTATTTTTAGATACACTACCAAAAAAACTTATTTTTAGATAAAGATCTTTCCATTTATCTTTTTCACATCATTTTCGTTTATTTAATCAATTTACATATGAATTTTCAAGATTCTAATATATGGTTTTATGGAAGGCAAAAGAACTCATTGCATGTTGGTGTCTGTGGGACGAGTAGCTTAATGGATATCCACGTGTATAATAAATGGATATTTAGCTACTTGTTATTTTACGGATATAGATTTGATGGTAGATGCGACCGTGGATATCTATACCGGTTAATAAATTAGATAAATTACTAATATGTGTGTGTAAATATATAAAATAACCCTAGTTTGTAATTAGTTGAAAATTCGTCTTTTTTTCCTTCTCTTTTTTAGACGTTGATTGATCGTAAATTTGCATGAATTTCAAGAATGTGTATACAAGGACCATGAAGTTTCTATGGATTATGAAATTTGCAAGATTTATAAAATTTGAATAAATTATGTATGACTTATGAAATTAAAATGGATGTTTATCGATTAAAGTTTTTAGATAATTAAGAAAATATTTTTTCAAAAAACTATGGATATCCGCGAATATCCATGTATACCTTAATACTCGTGAATTACCCATATGACGATACATGCACAGACACGGGGATGAGTATCGTATTTATCCAACAGGACGGAGATGAATGTCATGTTAGTCGTATCCATAGATGCCCATTGCTATTGACATCCTTATATGATTTTATTTCAAAATAAACCACTCCCTCCATAAAGAAATATAAACAAATTAGTTAGTTAAAAAAGTTGATGTAATTTGACTAGATTTTTAACCACGTATATTAACATTTCAACTGCCTTATTTGTTTATATTTCTTTCTGGAGTATTATTGTTCAAATCTTTAGTCCTCCATGCATGTTTTCATATGAATTTTAGATTTAATGTTTCAAAATTCATATGCAAAAGGATCAAAAGCACAAAAATGATGTGAAAAAGGATAAAAGACAAAATCGTTATATGAAATTAAATTAAATAACGACGAATGTAATTTTGTCAAATTTTTTTCTAGTTTTAAATGGCTTGTGCTTTTTAAGTAAGTTCTAAAAAAAAATTGTTACAAAATGGTTCTTTTTGTCAAAAAATATCTTTACCATGATCCTACTTTAATCAAACTCAATTAAAAAATATTTGTGTAAACGTTTAATGTAAAGTTGGTATATCCAAATTCACTGCTCTCAGAAACATGGTTCATAAGTCTGTTATTCAGTATTCTTTAGAAAAAGACTACCACTTATTCTTGATTTAAAACAAAATTGATCGATTACTTAATTTATAATAAGGTTAAATAATGTTTACTCATCTGCCATTTGGCGAGTTTTGGTTATACTCCCCTTTGTGTTTTGTAGATTATTTCGTCTTGGACTCTCAAGATATATGATTGTGCATAAACACTAACGTGGCATGCTGACTGCATAGTAACTAATGAAGTGGCGCGTTGATTTGACTTTTTTATTGCTTCTTCAAAATTTTAAGGGACTAAAAGTTGAAGAAAACTTTCAGAAGAGTTAAAACAAAAAGTTGATATATTTATAAGGATAAAAAACATATTTAAATCAAAGTAAAACGAGATGCCTACACCTTTTGTTTTACGGAAGTAAGAGGTCTATAATTATAATGGAAGGAGTGTCCATTTTTATTTTTTAAATCTTGTGAAAATCCAAGCACAAATCGGATTCCCAGAATATCAAACTCAAAGTACTCCCGCTTTTTATTTGACCATATATGATGAAACTAGTACATTTAACCATATTTTCCATGCCAGTTATTGCATTCCGTTCAAAGAGCACCTTTCAATTTTCTACTAGCTTCTATCTTTTGCCAAGATTTGATTGATATCTTGTTCTTGCCAGTAATATAAAACTAATAAATAATGTAAAACAGATTCCCAAATATCAAAAGGAATTGGAGACAATGTCATATGTGTGCCTCTACTTTCTAATGATGCTTACAAGTCACAGCCACTTAGAAATTTTATCAAAAGAATAAGAAGCTAATGGTTCTAAGAATTGTATCATATTTTTTTATTAATTTAGATTATATCCATTCACAAAAGAAACCAATTTCATTTAAAAAAACGATTATTCTGAAATCAATCTAGCAAGACAACATGTAAAACGTGATTTTATCACCACTTTATTTCACTGATCTTAATTCAAGTAAGTGAATGGGCCAGGAAAGGAATGAAAAAAATATTGCAAAAGAACTGTAGAATGTCGCCAAATCATCAGGCTAATGTCAATTGATGATAATGAATGAATATTGTTTTGTTCAACGGTTAATAGTCTCACATTGAACGAGATAAGGTTTTAAAATGACTTTATAAATGGAGACGATTCTCAGTTTACAACTCGATTTTGAAAGAGTTTATTTAGACTCAACTTAAATTTTAAGATGATAACAGAGTCTGGATCAAGATATATTAGACAACTCCCGCTATCAGACAACTCGTGTCACCCTCCAAATGTCAAGTTTGAGATGCGTGAGGGGTGTTAAGAGACTCACATAGACGAGATAAGACTTAAAAGTGAGTTTATAAATGTAGGCAATTATTACCTTATAAGCCGATTTTGTACGAGATTAGGTAGACCAAATGGAAGTAAATGATGAACACTAACGTGCTAAATGGAAGTGTTCATGTGATGAAGGAATATATCATCATATTTGTTCCACTCTCATATGAGGCTACTTCCTCTATATATTGAAGAAGACCACAAACTTCACACCATTCCTTTCAAAACTTAACAACAAATTACAAAATTGAAAAAGGAAAGATTCATGATGTCAATGATCTGTCATGAATTGTGCAAGCCAGTTACTATCTCGATTCTAGTGAACTTAGCTCTTGCTTTTGTCAATTTACTTCTTAAAATGGTTCTCAATGAAGGAATGGACTACATGTCCATTGTAACATATCGACAGGCTATTTCATTTATCTTCATGGCACCTATTGCATGGTTCTATGAAAGGTACAAATCCATAATTAAGCGTTTGGTACAACTTATTCATAATTTGTTTGACCTTGTTATATTTTTTTAATGACATTTGCCCTTATTTAGACATTGTTAATTAATTAAGTGTATGCTTATGTATAAGCTATTTCAATAATAAAATATTAAATAAAGTCAAACAATTTTTATACAATTCACATTCTATTTTAGAGAGCTTAGGGATAATATCATAAGTTGTTTTCATAAGCTCTCCCACCGATATAACAAGTGTTTATACAGTAGATAAACTCAAATAAGCCTTAATTCAAACAGATCATTTATGTATGGCGTAAGCACCGAAAAATGATTATGACTCGTCTATATTTTATTTTCAAACTTATCTCTACAAGTTTAAGAATAGTTTATGAAAACAACTTCCAACTTAAATGAAAACAATTTAACTTTATTTCGTCATAAATTATGAAAATAACTTAAACAAGTGTTTATTCCACAGTCAAGTAATAAGCTTGAGGTTAATTTACCCTAGAACTATACATAATACTAGTACAATATAAAACAGTATTGCACTTTTTACAGGAAACACAAACCGGAGGCTCACATAATATGTCTCCTTTTTCTCTCTGCTCTTATCGGGTATGAATTCTTGGGACCATAGAACAAAATTCTAGTTCTGTACTACTATTTTTTTAACTGTCATAACTGTAGTTATTGACTAAACTTTTTCAGTGTAACACTCCCCCAATACTTGTTTCTTCTTGGACTTGAGTATACATCTGCCACATTCTCTTGTGCATTCCTCAACATGGTGCCTGTATTTACGTTCATCATGTCACTTCCATTTGGGTAAGTTAGTTAAACAAAAAGATATATACATGTCCGTAATTACTTGATTGTGGAATATAACTACAACAACTTTTATTTATTTACCTTTTGGTTTGAAAATATTCTAGGATAGAGAAGGTGAACATGAAAAGCAAGAGTGGTAAAGCCAAAATCTTGGGAACTATTGTGTGCATTGGTGGAGTTTTGTTATTAGCACTTTATAAAGGAATTTCCTTTAACAACCCACAGTCTCAACATGTAGCAAATATATATACAAGTGTACCACCAGCTGCAAAGTTAGAGAAATGGATTATAGGTTCAATACTTCTGACTGCAGGTAGCCTCTTGTGGTCTTCATGGTTTGTTATACAAGAAAAGATTAGCAAAAAGTATCCATGTCAATACTCTGGCACTGCTATTTTGTCACTTTTTGCTGCCATTCAATCAACAATATTAACTTTGGTCATCAAGAGAAACAACGCCTCATGGATCATCAAAGGAAAGCTAGAAATAATGTGTTTGATATATGCCGTAAGTATGCACTTTTCGATGACATAGATACATCTTGTAGAATATTTTCAAAAGGATCCAAATTTGCTACAATAAAAATTCTCACGCAATCACTTAGTCAACACATTGAGGTCGTTGGATCAAAATTGGCCAGTCATATTTCAAGCTCGGTATTTTAGAGTTTTAAAAAAAAAAATCAAATTTGTTTGCTTTGTGCATCGACCGATCTTGATTCAACGGCCACCCAAGTGTTGAGTGCGTGAATTCGTGACTGCAGCAAATCCAAATCCTTTTCAAAACTATCTGTTAAGCTCATGTCGTAATATAGAAACTTTAGAATTCAAATTTTTGATTTATTTGATCCCAGGGAATGGTGGGGTCAGGTTTGTGCTATGTGGCAATGTCATGGTGCGTCAAACAAAGGGGTCCAGTTTTTACTGCAGCATTTACCCCTCTTTTACAGCTATTTGTGGCTGTCCTTGATTTCTCTATACTAAAGGAGGAAATATACTTAGGAAGGTTGATTTCTTTTTCCATTTTGTTTTTACTTTTCTAAGATTCCCATACCTTTTCTTTATTCCATTGAACCTAATGTATCCCTATCTATAAGCAGTATTGCAGGATCTGCATTGGTTATTGTTGGCATGTATATTCTTTTATGGGGAAAGAGCATGGAGGGAGAGCAATGTGTCATGAAGGATACACAAGCAAATCAAGATGTAGAATGTCAATGACAAATCTACCAATCACAACATGAATGAATACTTATTGTACTATACTCTGTTATGCAAGGGATAGTCAAAATTATCCTCTAAGATATAGAAAAGTAATAATAAAATAAAGGGAAATGCTAACTTGGGAGTTGGGACCTTAAGGCACAAACGCAAGTTAAGAAGCCAAATATAGAAACATAATCTTGGAAATTGTGTATTCATTATTTTGAAAAGTTTATAATTTTAAATTTTGAAGTCAAAACTTAAGTTTTAATTCCATTTTTAAATCTTTAACTTGTGCCCCAAGTTGGCATGACCCTAAGATAAATGCTTCATTTACTTTTCATGTATCTTGAAAAACTGTGCTATACAAAAGTTGTTTCACAAAAGCCTGTTGTATGGTATAACTGTATAAGGTATTTTGAATATTTTCATTCAAAAGCATAATGGACAGCCCTCATCAATACCTTATGAATTATGATTATTTTGGCTGCAATCCTTATGTAGATTCTATCAAATCACACAAACATCTCCAACAGAACTAAAGACATCAACATCAGATTTGTGATGTTGGGATATAGGCGACTAACAATATCCGCAAGTCATAGTTATTCTCCTATCAATACCTTTTTGAGTATGCTGGTATGAAAGGCCGAGAATCAAAGCAATGGATGCCTATCAGTTTCAACTAATATATTTTCTACCACATTAGAAATAATCTGAAATAATAAGAACCACTATTTCCATTGATTACCATCGGTTTCTGGTAGGAAAGAGGCTGATTTTCTTTTATGTAAATCTTACATATAGAAATTATTGACTCAATTTTGTGTCCACAAAAACATGCAATAAACATGGTCAACAAACTGCCGACAATTCCAAAACCATCAGGGTTTTCAAGGCTTTTATCTAGTTATTAGTTATTACTAATTAGAGTGCACAAATTTGTTTTCACAATGTGTAACCGTAGTTACATTCCATGAGTTGTAAGCATGTAACCGACGTGTTGCATAGATTTCTAAACTGCATTAAAATATGAAGACATTCGCTTGAACGCAAAACACAAGTATTTTGATAACTTACATTGAAATCCAGGTCTTGTGCAATAATTTTTCCACAAGAAATGTTAACTGCTACAAACATTGATGCAGTCTACTCAAAAGAGAATCAAATCACCTTCAATTGATGTATCATTCAACAAATTATCCTCCTGATTGTCTTGGGGACAACCATGTTTCATTTGACAGACAACAAGATGTAGCATAGAATAAGTTTCATCTGAATCAGGGTGTGTTTTATCGTGAGCAACAAATCTATGATGGATCTCAGATATTTCAACAAAACTAAACCCGGGTGATTTTTTCACCCCTCTTCTCTCCATGGCTTCTCTCATGCTTTTTGAATCATCCCAACGTTTGACAACTGCATAAACATTTGACAGGCCAATATATCTTCCATCATTGTTTGGATCTAGCTCAATAAGCTTCCTGCCAACTGTTTCTGCAAGATCAAAATTTCTATGGTTAATGCACCCGCTAAATATAGCACCTAACATGGAAGCCGTTGGTTCTATGGGTATTTGACATATAAATTGGTATGCGGTGGTTAATTGACCTGCACGCGCCAGCACATCTACCATGCAAGCATAGTGCTCACCTGTAGGTGTCATGCCACGTTTTACAAGGCTCTCAAAGAAGTTCCATGCTTCTTTAACTAGTCCTCCATGGGCACAGGCAGCCAACAGGCAGAGGTATGTGATCTCATCAGACCGAATACCGGTCATTTGCATATCCTTAAACAATTTAAGAGATTCTTCCACTAACCCATGTGTAGCAAGACCACCAATCATTGCATTCCAAATGAACACATCGGTTTGACTCTTTGAGACACCGTGAAAAACAAACAAAGCCTCCTCTATTGCCCCGCATTTAGCATACATATCCACCAGAGAAGTTTGTAAGACCATTGTCATTGGTAAAACATTGTCAATAATGTACTGGTGCATCATCCTTCCCTTTTGTAGAGCACCAAGGTGTGCACAGGCAGACAGGACACTGACCATAGTCACTTCATTGGCTTTGGGACCAACAGCCCGCATCTTTTCAAAGACACCCATAGCTTCCCTGTATTCCCCAGCCTTCACATAACCATCAATCAAAGAGCTCCATGACCGAACATCCCTCTCTTGCATAGACTCAAAAACTTTCTGAGCCATGGCCATTTCTCCACACTTAGCATAGCCATCTAACATGGAATTCCACGAAACCAAATTTTTTCCCTGCATACTGTCAAAGACTCTATGAGCCCACATAATATTCCTACAAGAAGCATACATATGAATCAAAGAATTCTGGATAAATCTATCAGACTCATGCCCGGTTTTTATAATTTGGGCATGCACAGATACACCACTTTCCTGTTTTGAAAGGCGTGCTGAGGCCTTCACGAGAAATGGGTATGTTAAGTAGTCTGGTGCAACCCCGTGTCGAAGCATCTTTAGAAAAATTGATAGGGAATGGATTGGAGTTTTGCTAGTTGAATAGCCTCTTATGATTATATTCCAGCTAAAAATTGTTGGACTGGAAATCTGGGAGAAAACCCTGTAGGAATAATCAATGTCCCCTGAATTGGATAGAGCAGAAAAGGAAAGAATTTTGAATATAAATGAGTCTTCATGAGATAGACCATAAGAAATCCCAATAGCATGAAGTTTCTTCAGTTCAAGCATTGATTTGCATTTATCAAGGAGACTGAGCAAAGTTCCATTTATATTTGCAGTTTTACACGACGGTAACACACCAAGCATTTACAGGTATATCTATCTGGTCACGCCCGCAAGTCCAACACTTTTAGTGTATGTATCGTCCGAGTAACACCTAGTGAATGCAACGTAAACAGGAAGTCAAATTATGATATAATAATGGTAGTGATGGCCCAAGCCAAACTAAACATAAAGGTGAAACAAATCAATAGAACAAATTACAATATAATGGCAATATCGTCTTCGTGTAGTTTTCATTTAAATTGAGCGGGCTTAATGTTGAGACATTTAATCAAACATGTAATATGCTTCATTCTCTAACTTGTTTTATGTGATCGTCTATAATTTTCTAAGCAACAAAATTATATGCAAAGCGAGAGTTAAAACTTAAAAGGTTCAATGTAGTAATGCATCTGAATTGATTAAAATGCTGTCAAATTTGTTTCAGTCATTTCATCAAACAGTTTGCAAGCAGAAGTTCAACCAGTAATTAAAATATATGTATACGTGCCCATTTTAAAAAATAAAAAGCTACACGGTAATAACACTGAACAACAATAACGTTGTGATTGTTTGAATAGAAGTTGTGGAGGAGAAACCTTGTAGAGAGCATAAAAGAGAAATAGCCAATTTGTAACGTTTGGAATGCAGAGAGGTAGAGACAAGAGAGTGTCTCTATGGGGCCCACGCCACAACGAATAAGTACGTGCTTGGAGTAAGTTGTTGTTCGCCGCGGGTGAAGGTGTGAAATACGAACAAGGAGGCAAAGCTGCATGCAGAGGTGATTGTATGAACCTGGAAATGGGCACCGAGTTGGGTGTTAGTTTGGGAGTCTTGACAAGAGTTTGAGATCATGACCTTAGACTCTGAAGGAGAAAAATCATCTAATATTTACCATAAAAAAGTTTAGTGTTATTAATTTGTTTTTCCCCTTCAAACCTATGCAAGAGTCGATATCAAACCTATGCCCACTTGTAGCAGGTGTTCACGGATTAGATTGAGTCGATTTTGGTTAAATTTGTTATTCGATCCGGTCAAACTTAATTGTTGACATGGGATAAAAAACTATTTTTTTATGTCAAACCCAAATTGAATCGATCCAATGATGAGCGGGTTGGTTTGAGTTCATGAGTCGTTAAACATAACTTTTTTAAAAAATAAATAAATGCATAATTAAATGATATTAAATTTGATGAAAATTCTAACATATAGATTAAACATTAGTTTTTATTTCCAAAAAAAATAAAATAAACTTTAGTATTTAAAATCTTAACACTTCAATTTACTTAAAACATTTCAAAATTGACAAATAAAAGTCTTAAGCAATATTATTGAAGATAAAAAAAAACAACATTTTTTTGAACGAATTGAGTTCATGGATTTGAAACCATAAACCCGTCATCCAAAACAATCTAAAGTGTCTTTACTCAGTCCACATAAACAGTTTCCTCCCCTCACAGTGCTAATTGCTACAAGATAAAAGCTTAGAGAGGGGCAGTTTTACGGTTTCAGAAATCTAGGGCTGTGGTGGCAAGTTTTCGATGTCACTTGCTTCTGCGCAAGGGTTTTATTACAGAACTCTTTGTGTGCTCAACAAGTTATGTGATATTGAGCTTGTGCAAGCCCAATACCCATTCGTTTATCTGCTAACTATTTCCACTTACTAAACGTACCCCTTGTAATAGGTCTGACCTATTTCTCTTGTTTAATTGTCCTTTTGGTGTGTGACTATGTTGGTTCTTGTAACATTGACAATAATATTAAATCTTATTTAATATCATAAACAGTGAGCAGTAGCGACGAAGCTAGCAAAAATTATACGCGGGAAGAAAAATGAAATATTTTTAAAATCAACCTAATTTTCGGCAAACCAAACTTATTTGGGGTAGCTCAATATTTATTATTTTGGGTAGCTAAATGTAAATAAATACCAACCAATTCAAGAAAAAAATTTGGGTAGCTAGGGCTACCCCATCCTTTTGAGAGGAACCACCCTTGGTGAGTGGTGTCTGGCAACACATCACTGCTACCCAAGTGACAAGAATGTCAACTGATATGGCGGAACCTTTTTGCGATAAAGATCTTGTGCCTTATTACACATTTGTCCTCGTGTCTATATTGATTACAAGGCATAGTATGTCGCTCTTGTCTAGTTCAATATTGGTCCCTTAGACATATCTCCTGTCATGTAGGAGGGGCCACTTCCATTTAGGTCACTCGTGTCCCTCTACATGATTTGTCAAATATCCATTAACAGACTTTATAGTTATTTTGTCACAGACAACATTTATATGACAACAAAATATCTGATGAAGTTGCTATTTTAGGGACTTTATTCTTTTAACACGTAAACATAGTAAAGAAATGGCTTGATTTATTAATAAACAAATATTCAACACAAGTATCATATTTAAATAGAACTATTGGTCTTTAGGGCATACACCAACAATTACCACGACGAACATTAAGAGGCACATTGTTACAACTATAAAACGTATCTTACGAGCCTTTCAAGTTGAATATCCACACTATTATTAACGAATATTGTTGTCAAGAACACTCACTCTAGCATTTTATTTCCAATAATCACTCTTTTATTAGATTAAATTTATAAGTGTCCCATCATTTTTACGTGGGTTTCATCACTTTTACGCTGTGCCCATTTTTAATCTGGGGAGAGTCTGGTTGAATTTCATAAAACGAGAGAGTAAACACTGGAGAAAAAGTGTTAGGACGAGTGTTGTTAGTACTCCAGTATTATCGAATACATCAACCTGTAAATCACGCACATGTTATTTCACGTGAGAATTACCAAATAGCCATGAGGCTGAATTATCCACATACTCCGAGTTGGAAAACCACCTTCATAAATGAATGGCTAAATGAGATCAATTGCACCTGAGAAAAGTTGACTTTTGTTGTTGTTGAATAACGGTATATGTGTTAGTTCAAACTAGTTGAACTATAAAAAAAAAAAGAATGCTAACCATTGCCCTTGATGTATTGGTTAAGAGAACATAAATAGAAATAAATTGTTGGAAATGATGAAAAACGTTGAATTCAACTTTCTAAAAGTCAAAAAGTTGCAATTTCCAATGCAAAATTACTATTTTTACTTTTCTTAACCATTGCTTTGAGGGCATTGGTTAGCAAGACCCTGAAGAGAAAAAAAAACTACTATGTCAATCTCAGCAACCTTTAATTTAATTTATCCCGTATTGGATTGTAGCAGAGATGTCAATATCATGGAGCCTTGAAGTTTTGGACCCGGTCCACATAGTAAGGGGGCTTGAATATTCACAAGATTAAAAGGGTCACATTCATGCAACCCCATAAATAAAAAAATCAAAAGGCCCCAAAATTTCTATAAACATTTTTTTTTTTTTAAATAAAATTTACCTAATTTTTTTTTTTACCGAAAACATTTTTTTTACTGTAAAAAAACTTTTTCTTTACAGTTTTTTTTTTTGGAAATAATTAATATAGGGCTTTTTTAGGCCCACAAATAAGTAGATTTTATAGTGGAAAATTTTACCCCATACCCCCACATCTATACCCTCACCTCTACATTTCATTTGAATTGTCTATTTTACCCTTCTATATAAATTAAAACACCAATTTTTTACCTACCGTTCTCCAAAAATTGTCTGTTCACCCCCTCCTAACAGGAAAGATACCGAAATGCATCAAATTAAGCGATCCTTTTCACAATTGCACACACGAGTTACGCAAAAGTGAGGGATATCTCCAATTCCATTATTAAGTATGAAACATACATATTAAAGAGATGATTGGGCAGATTCACAAAACAAGCATTTATTATTTCTCTAGAATTCTTGTTTGGATTTGCTTCATCATCAAAGCTATTGGAAACCCATTTTTCTTAGGGGAAGGATTGGATTTAACAATGGCTTGAATTTCAGGAATTTAAAAATGCATTTATAATTTCTTATAGAAACCCATGGTTGGTTACAAATGTAGGTTAAGGATCTAAAAATGGGTTCAATGGCATGAACAACAAGAATGGTTTTTCAATGCTTTCAAAATAAACAAAAATAAAAACTGGAAATGTTGAAAAACGGTTTCTAGAAAATAGACTGTGTGGGGGTGAACTCATTTGGATTTGAAGAAATGTTGAGGGTGAGAGTGAAAAATAATTGTGTAAAATGTTAAATGAAAAATAAGGGTAATGTTGGAATTTTTAATAACTTGTAGGGGTGAAGGTACAGGTGTAGGGGTATGAGGTGAAACTTCCTTTATAGTGGGCGGGCTTGGCCCCAAATAATTTTGTTCAATTAGGGGCCTTTAATTTAGTGAGCTTGGTGGTGACTTTTTTAAGTGGACTTTGAAATTTGGGACTCTATTGACACCTCTAAATTGTAGGTTGTTTTCCACCGATAACTTTAAATATTTTTCAGGCACAAATAATACTACAATTCTAACTTAGAAAAAATTGCATAGCTAAATGCAAATTTGTAGAAAGTAATATTCGACGAAAATTGACAATTACTTGTAAATTCCCTTTATATTATGGTATCTCTATTATATACATTTGCGCAATTTTTTTTTAAAAGTACACGTGGCAACGTATTAGTGAAAGACATATTTAATGTTGTTTCTCATGTACACATAAAATATGATAGAGTTTATAATAGGAAAATGAGCACCCAAAATGGAATTGTAATTTGATTAGGTAACCGAAAATGAGCACAAAAAAAAAAACCGAAATGGGATTTGCTTAGGTAACCAAAAAAGTTGTGTAGAAAGTCAGAATTTGAAATTGTTGTTTAATGCACCAATATTTTCTTTTATGTACACAATAAATATGAAAAAGCTTATAATAGAAACAACATTGAATTATGATCAACAAAAGGTGATTAAAATAAAATGTTGTAGTGATTAAAATAAAATTATTGACTAAAAATGAATTGTTTATGGTGTGTAAATGCTATTAACTAGCACTGCCTTTTTTGATTTATGACAAATTTAAATAT
>Ga0315914_1000616_pt1 | contig 47028 bp, 15 predicted proteins | sample MpolenodulesMG_FD_203920 | JGI IMG/M metagenome (GOLD analysis project Ga0315914, IMG submission 203920) | Medicago polymorpha root nodule microbial communities from Los Angeles, California, United States - elongated nodules | ecosystem: Host-associated > Plants > Roots > Nodule | place: USA...
TTCCCCACCCCCCCCCCCCCCCAAATTTTTACTTGTTCCCATAAAAATATAGGTGTCACCATGGTTGTCAAAATCACATTTTTAATCGTAAACACACGATTCTGTGATTTGCTTGCCCTCAGCGATTAAGAGTCTACACAGAATCGGATTATGATTAAATCGGGCGGAATAACAGTTAATCGTCAAATCTTAGGAATAAATTAAAATCTGTCCCTACAAGATATTTTTTAAAACGAATGCAAATGTTATAAGTGCCAAAAAGGAGGATAAGCCAGTACTAATTATTCCTTCACCCTTCTAATTTGTTTGGCTGTTCTAACACTGTAGACACCCTAAATGTTAACATACACAGAAAATGGTTTTGATAGTATTGACAATGAAGAAATCATACAACATTTTGAAAATATGAAAATACTATGAGGACAATAGTAATTTGTAAAAACTTGGGTATTTTGGATTTTTTACGAGATTCTGCATAGCATAAAAACTTCAATATTTTCTTATGCCAACATTTTATAGTTGCCCCCACTACTATATATAATTTTTGCCGCATGTTGTGGCCAGCGAATTAATGGTTGGTTCAAATGGGTCAAATCGTGAGGATAAATCAAGGTTTCAAAGCAAGTAGTGTTATTAGAAGGAAAAAAAATAGATATGGAATCGATGATTTATTGACCTTTTGACCCTATGATCTTTCAGGTTGATCTTTTAGGAGACGAGGTAGATACTCTTCTCAGACTCCTTGAAAGGATATACGTTGCACTCGACCATTATTCACCAATATTGCAACATTACCCTGGGGTGAGAATATTTTGTTTCTGCATATCTTTTTAATGATTGTACATAATTGAGGTATGTATAGTGGAAATAGCTGTGATATTACCATAAAGAGTCTATTTTTATCATTTTTGCTGTTTATTATACAATAGTGGGACATTTTCGTGATAATTAATAGTTATTAATAGAAGTAGAAAATATCTTCACTAACCAAAAAGACCCAAAGTGTACAGATATTTAATACGAGCTTTAGTTGTTTTTAAGTATAGTTGGATGTTGGGAATCTTGACCCCACTCTGGACTCCGGGAAGTAAATGAGCTTCCAAGCATCAGTTTCTATTAGAAAACTATTCATCATGGTGCGTGATATAAAGGGTCAGGAGCTCTACATTGCATAGCAGAATGGGCATAATTAATATAATCAACTGAGGTGTGGCAATCAGGGGTATTGAATTTGAAAGCGAGACATTCATGGAAAAAGAAAAGGCTAAAACAAAAGTTTGTGGGAGAGGGCAGTGCCTCTCAATTGCCCGCCCTGATACTTTGTGTTAATGTTATTGCTGCATTTTTTATTGTAAATCTAACCACTTAGGGTCACTGATATCAGTATCTTCTGTTGAGCAGTACACATTAGTTTTTGCTATATTACTTAGTAATGTAGAATTGGACCGAAAATGAAAGTTTTGTTGTTGCAAACCTGAATGGTAATTCGTCACCCCATGGAAATGAATCACTGTTATGTGAATCCAATATGATTATGATATAAGACGTGTGGCTTTGTAAAACTAGGTAGGGCGGCATTATGATAGTTGTACTGGCCATATTTGTTTTGGTTTATTCGTAAAACTGTGTAGAGCCAGCCTACCAGCTCAACCCTGCCATTCGGCTAAGAATTGTCTCATTAAATAGCTACTGATGAAACTCCATGCGGAAGTTCTTACCATTTTTAGTTTCCAATTAGATTTGTTAAGTATAACTTCAAAGATGGATGAGACCATAATGGCATATTTTCAGTTACAGCTTGTGTGTATTCAAAATAACAATAGTAACCGGTGTTGCAACTTGCAACATAGGTTTGGAGAGGGTCACATGTTTAATTAAATTAGGAGATGGTGACATGTGGCGGTGCAAAACATAGTTTTCTTATTTCTAATTTGGAATAGATAATTCATTGTCTTCATGAAGAAGGTTGAGAGATGATTTTATTTTCATGAATCAAATATTGTAAACTGTTTCAATAATTAGTCATTGATTTTGCAGATTATCGAGATTCTGGAGCTTGTAAGAAGAGAATTGACTGGAGAGTCTAGAAAACTCGTTTAAACCATGACCAGGTAAATTGACAGACACTCTTTGCGTGCAATCTGAAACTTTCCATGTTCTGGATTCATAAACCCGATAAGTATTGATAAGGAAATAATTTCTGCGATCTCACACCTGATTAACTTTTGGATGTGGAGAGTCGGAAGTAACTTAGGGAGCACTGTTTTGGTATTAATTAGTTCATTATTTTCATCTTATCTATACATAGATGTTAAAGAGCTGTTTACTTTCTAAAAACATTTTTTTGGTTTTTTCTCTTTCTATTTTTTTTTTCATTTTAAATTGTTAACAAGCAGATAGAAAACACTTGTCTGAACAATTTTGATACAGAGAAAAATGGAAGACAAGTCAGGGAAAAAGGATTTTCATAAACAACAAAAACAATGTCTTGATAATTTCAAAATTTCTTGAAATGTTGGATCTGTTTTAATTTTTTTTAGAAGAAAATGGTGAGAGAAACATTGAATCTATAATTCTCTTAAGGTATATGATAGAGCATTATAGTGTTGTTTGATCCATGTAGCCGACCCCACTTAGTAGGATAAGGCTTGGTTGTTGTTGTTGAAGGGAAAACAAGAAACATAGAAAGTAAACGGACCATAAGGTTCCGTCTAGGAGTTTGGAGGGGGGAGGGAAGGTGGGGTGGGGAAGAGAGGGAAAAAGAATCCTTCCACCTTATTTGAGAGAGTAATTTTCTAAAGAATGATAAGAAAATGCTTATGATTAATATCTATAGTTTTTTCTAGTATTATAACATCATGTAAAAGACTTGAAGAATTTATCTTAGCCCTCTAAAACCCCTCCAAAATCTTCCTCCTATGCACTTTTTTAGTTCCCCCAAATCGGGGGGTTTTGTATTATGAAGAAAAATGAACCACCTAAGTCCTCTATTCCTTCCACTTCCTCCATCCTTTTCTCCAAAGCCCTCCGCTCCCCCTCTTGAACTCCCAAACATGCCCTAAGAGTTCTGGTAGTTTCTTTTTCATCTTTCTTTTGGTTTCTCATTTTGAATTGGACCCTTTATGAACCATGTCATCGAAGTAGCCTTACATTACTAGGCTATCCTTTCTGGGTTCTCTTTTCAAGTTTGTTTTAGCAAAACAGTGGCAATGCTATTGTATAAGTTATTTAGTCCATGTCTTTCTCTGTTAAATTACCTTGTCAACTAAGAAGCCGTATGTGTAATTTGTAAATTAATCCATTTTATGTTTAAATCTTGTAATGGATACAGGTGGTGAGTTGTACAGCTATTCAAATGAGTTACATGCAGCTAGTGATGTGTTGTTGCTGGTATTTTTGTTCCCCCTAAAACACATTATGAAGAAAACAACAGCCGAAAGGAATCAAGAGCTTTATGCAGCCGTTGCTAATGCACCTTCCTTTTTGCCATACACAAATGCTTATACACTTAGTAGGAGACAGCCTTGTTTGTTTGGCTCTAGTATACCATGAATTTGCTTTCACTCTTTGTAATGCACAGTTTTTTTTTCTTTTCGTTTTATACTAGCAATAGCATCTCTGTATATGTTAATTTTGTGGAATGAGTATTTTTTTTTCTTTCAGTTTTTTATTTTTATAATGTGAAATGAGTTTTTTAAATGACTTATAACTATAGTTTTTATGCTGTTTTCTTTTGCTTTCACTGAGTTGTGTTTAAAATGTTATCATCAATGTTTCTGTACCAGTGTGTGTGTGTCTTACACATGTGCTTTTTGAATGAAATATGTTTTTTAAACTACTACTAATTTTTAGCTGAATAAAGTTTGGAAGATAGAAACATTGCCACCGGCATACCTAGTTCCCCAATTCCTATTATGTCCTTAAATAATACACTTCCATTACCACCGGCACTACCTAACTTGCTTATTGTCAACCAAACCTGTCAATTCTCAAATTGTTGGCTTTTGACCTTAGGTTTCAACTTTGTCTATTATGAAAAGGAAAAAATAACTTAAAGAAAAACCCATTTACACAAATTTTATAATAAGAGCAAGAAATGCATGCATTATAGGAATGAAAAGAAGAGAAAAAACCTAAATATCAGGATTAGTACATTGAACCAATCCACCTAGATACTAACGACAGATTCCAGCCTGGTTACTAATTTGAATTCTTTCATGATTTAAGTACATATGATAACATAAAAATAATACTAATATGTAGAAACACTGATTCTGGTCAAGGTTAAAATAGCTTTTGAGTGATGGCATTGTCCCACTTTGAAGCAAAAATACAAGGACCCTTGAAGGGGTACATTTAAGTACGGAATAGCATAAGACAAGGTACGTGGTACGTGTTTTTTGTTTTATTTCATTTATTATAAAGATTGAAAATTGGATATGTAGGGTTAGTTTGGGAAAACAATAAAATAATTACGATGCTTATCTTATGTTGGAGGTTGGACAATGCCATGTGTGAATGAAAGAGTTGGTCCACAAGTGAGAAGATTGTGTATAAATTAGAGATTAGAATTGTCTCTTTGTTTGATTTTGTTTGATTTCCTATGAGAAAAATCATTTTTTAAAATTGAAATCATATAATACTTATTGCTCTCAGCTGCAAAGCTCTCTTGTGTTGTTACATAAAACCATGAAAGTCATAATCATCAACTTCAACTAGGATTTCATTGTCAAAAGAAAACTTCAACTAGGATTTTGATTTAACTTTTTTTAGGGCAAGGATCTATGATGTAACTTTGTATAATCTTTCAATAAATGCATTTTAGATTTAAGAGCTTTGTTTTGTCATAAATCTAAATCTAAATTATTTAAGCACACTCGTACAAATGATGTATATTTTTATCTATTTGTATCTATGTAATTTATATTTATGGTTGTGACCATCTAAAAATTATCCTAGATTTAATCTCAAATCAAAACCCATTAACTTCCTATGACTAGGGAATTAAATTCTCCACATTTTTGTGACCTTCGGAACAACTATAACTAGACAGATTAAATTCTCTACATTTTTGTGACCTTCGGAACAACTATAACTAGACAGAGAAAGATAAAAGAAAATTTATGTGAGGGAAAGCAATGGTGAGAGAGTGAATATATTATACGAGTGAGAAATGGTTTAGAGGATATAGAAAAGAATAATGATATTTAGATAACTATTTAAATAATAAGAGTTGAGATACTGTTATGTGGTTGTATAAATATTTCTGCAACTAAGAGATCTAAATCTTTTCGAACATAAGAATTACTACTATAAAGAGTACCAACAATCTTTAAGACATTTTTAATATTAGTTAAATTTTTTTAAAAAATAAATAAATTATCAGAATAAATCAATTGGAGTCCCATAATAATTAGTACAATCCATGTTAATTTTTACAAATTTAAACAAGTTTTTTTTTGGAAAATGCTAAGCGGTACCCTCAGAGCACTAGTTAAGAAAGCAAATATCTTACATTGAAACTTGTGCATTCAACTCCTCAAAAATCTAAAAAGTGGTATTTTCAACTTAAAACTTTTTTTTTTGTTTTCTTAACCTCTAAGGGCAGTGGATAGCATGACTTTGTTTTTTAGGAAATTCAAGAAAGTTTTATATAGTTAAAGTTTCTTTTCACCTATAGTAATATGATATGATACATGTGAATTTTATTTTATCCTTTGAGAAAGGGACAAAGCCATGTGACCCACCTCACTAATAATGGAACAACCCATCCATCTCTGCCTCCTGCTCTTGCTTTCATATTATTATTTGACAAAACATATTATTGATTTATTTTAGGAAAAAACATATTATTATTTATTGAAAAAACAACTTCAACTACTAATCATCAAAACTTATAGACATAGCAGATAGTGACAACTGTCATAGAAAATAAGTTTTAAACTTTCATTTAATATGTGCCTATTACTCATGCTTAACGGGTATGTAATGTGTAATACATTTTTTTTTTTGAGCAAATGTATGTGTAATACTTTGTTTTTGAATAAATGTGTAATACTTGTTTGTTTTGGTAAGAAATGTATGTGTAATATTATGAAGAGGTAGTATTATTATTAATATTTTGAAAGAAATATTAATAAGACTGTTCTTTTGTTTTGATTCTCTTAATTATAAAATTCCATTTTTGAAAAATCTGATTTTTTTTTTAAATATACATGTTAGTAGTGTTTAAAACTGAACTAAACCACGTATTTTTTTATCTTACGGTTTAAATGATTTTTAACCTTAAAAACCAAATCAAACTGCACGACAAACACTTAAAAAACCGAACAAAACCGCACCGCATACACATTTACATATTAACCTCAAAAAGATTATTTCTTTTTGAGTGGATAAGTAATTATATTTTGTTTTTACAAAAAGAGTGTTAATTAGATGTTATGTTAAAAATTGAAACCTATATACAAATATGAAATCAAAATAATTCTGCAACTGTTACCAATTATAAAGTAGAACAGTTAAACCAAAAGAAGAAGAAAAAACCAACAATTTAATAGTGTCAGATTCTTAGCTTGTTGTAAAAGATACAAAACAAAACCAAACAAAGATGAAACAAAACCTTTTCCAATCTGTTTCCAACCACACCCCATGTTGTCATTTCTTTATTCACAAACTGCCCATATTTTGTGACATCTCTGATTTTCTTCGTTTTTTCTATTGATTCTCCTTATCACAGTTGTTGTCTTGTTTTGTCTATCACAGTGCATTGTCACTGATTCTTCCAAGTTCAGATCTGTTAAAAAAATTCTCTTTCTGTGTTTTTGTTGAAGATTCATTGACTTCAGCAAAAATTTGAGGTGGGTTCTCTTTTTTTCAACCTTTTTTGGTGTCCTATGATGTTGTAACAGAAAATTCACATGACCCAGTTGTTTTTTTTTGCTTAGTTTGTTATAAAGGTTTCAACTTTCATAAACCCTTTTCTTTTGGGTTGTTGAATTTGATTTCTTTGTACAAAAATCTTAGAAACCATGTTGTTTATGTGATTGGATAGTTCTTGTTTTTGCCCTTTTGCAAATTTTGCTTCTTTTTGTTGAAAAGTTGATTGTTGGGGGAAGAAGAATCATGATGGGGAAGGTTATTGAGGAGGGACTATTGTTTGTATTGATTTTGATGATTGTGAGCAAAAATGTAGAGGCTCAACAAAAATCAATTCTTATAAATTGTGGTTCAAATTCTTCTGTGAATGTTGATGGTAGGAAATGGATTGGGGATATGGCACCTAATAACAATGTTACCCTTAGTTCTTCTCCTGGTGTTGTTGCTTCCACTGATGGATTAAGTGGAAATTCAATTTATGAACCACTTTATAAAACAGCTAGAATTTTCACAGCTTCTTTGAATTACACAATCAAAGATGTTCATGGAAACTATTTTGTTAGGTTTCATTTATGTCCCTTTGAGATTGTGGACCACAATGTGAATGAGTCGTCTTTTGGTGTTGTTGTCAATGGTATGAAACTATTGTCGGAGTTTAATGTTCCGGGTAAGATATCTGAAAAGAATGTGAACCTGCAGAATTCTGGAAAGAATTCAAGTTCGTTCTGTTTGATCAAAGAGTATATTCTGGATGTCAATGATGGTATGCTTTTGATTGAGTTTCTTCCAAGTGGAAATTCGTTTGGCTTCATCAATGCCATTGAGATTGTTCCCGTTGTTGGCGAGCTTTTTGATGGTTCGGTTGGTAAAGTTGGCGGTGGAAACTTGAATTTGACTGGACATGGGATGGAGACTATGTATAGGTTAAATGTTGGTGGCCCTGAGATTCAATCCAATCAGGATCCGGATCTTCGGAGAATTTGGGAAGTTGATTCTAGCTATATGGTCACGGAAAACGCCGGTGCAGCAATTAAGAGCAGCTCTAATATTACGTATGCTTCTGCGAATGATACTTCAGTGGCTCCTCTCCTTGTGTATGAAACTGCAAGGGCAATGTCAAACACAGAAGTCTTGGACAAAAGATTTAACATGTCATGGAAGTTTGAAGTAGATCCTGATTTTGATTATGTTGTCCGGTTACATTTCTGCGAGCTGATGTATGATAAGTCGAACGAGAGAATATTCAGGATCTACATAAACAACAGAACAGCTGCGGATAATGTTGATGTTTTTGTTCGAGCAGGAGGGAAGAATAAAGCGTATCATCAGGATCATTATGATTCCGCATCATTGAGGATGGACACATTTTGGGTTCAACTAGGTCCTGATACGGCTGCTGGTGCTGCAGGAACCGATGCTCTCTTGAATGGTCTAGAGATTTTTAAGCTTAGCAGAAATGGGAATCTCGCCTATGTGGAGAAATTTGACTTGGCCGGGAAATCGGGAAGCAGTTCAAAAGCAAAAGTTCTTTGGATTGGAGTAGGAGCAGGTATTGCTTCTGTAGCTATAGTTGCATGTGTTGGTGTCTTTGTTTTCTGTTTCTGCAAAAGAAGGAGAAAAGAATCAAGTGATACCAAAACAAACTCTCCTGGTTGGCGACCGATATTCCTTTATGGAGGGGCTGCTGTAAATAGCACTGTAGGTGCCAAGGGATCAACAGGAAATCAAAAGTTATATGGTACTGTCACCTCAACAGGTGCTGGTAAGCGGTTTACATTGGCTGAAATCAACGCTGCAACAAATAATTTCGACGACAGTTTGGTCATTGGAGTTGGAGGCTTTGGTAAGGTGTATAAGGGAGAGGTTGATGATGGTGTCCCCGCTGCAATTAAGCGCGCCAATCCACAGTCTGAACAAGGTCTGGCTGAATTTGAGACAGAAATTGAGATGCTCTCAAAACTAAGACACAGGCATCTTGTGTCTTTGATTGGTTTCTGTGAAGAGAAAAGTGAAATGATTTTGGTTTATGAGTACATGGCAAATGGAACTCTAAGAAGTCATCTATTTGGGAGCGATCTCCCTCCACTAACTTGGAAGCAGCGTCTTGAAGCCTGCATAGGTGCTGCAAGGGGACTTCACTACCTTCACACAGGAGCCGACCGTGGAATAATTCACCGGGATGTCAAGACAACCAATATATTGTTAGACGAGAATTTTGTAGCAAAAATGGCTGATTTCGGTTTGTCAAAAGACGGTCCTGCTTTTGAACATACTCATGTTAGCACTGCTGTGAAAGGAAGTTTTGGCTATCTCGATCCGGAGTACTTCAGAAGACAACAGTTAACCGAGAAATCAGATGTTTACTCTTTCGGAGTTGTTCTTTTTGAAGCTGTTTGTGCTAGAGCTGTGATAAACCCTACCTTGCCTAAAGATCAAATCAATCTTGCAGAATGGGCAATGAGATGGCAAATAGAAAGATCACTTGAAAAAATCATTGACCCACGTCTTAATGGAAACTATTGTCCGGAATCGTTGTCTAAGTTTGGGGAAATAGCTGAAAAATGTCTCGCCGATGATGGTAAGAGCCGCCCGACCATGGGAGAGGTGTTATGGCACTTGGAGTATGTCTTGCAGCTGCATGAAGCTTGGCTCAATAGGGACAACAATAGCACAGAAAATTCCTTCTCTGGTAGTCAAGCTTTGAGTGGTCTAAATGATGGAAGAGTTGAGGTTGCGCAGGAGCATTCAAATCAAAATGAAGAGGTTGATTTGGATTTTAAAAATACAGCTGATTTAGTCCACAGCAGTGTGTAAGAGTCTAAGAAGTGAATACTGCAATTTGAAGAATCATGACCTTATATTATCCTCTACAGATTCTTTCTATTCGTTTTATTAAATTCAAGTTGTTTATTATTACTATTACTATTGTTTTTAGTATCTGATTCTTGTATACATGGTAATGGATTTTTCAAACATTGTCACAAAAAAATGTTAATATTTGTGATATGTACTGCTTTTGCAATGAGTTGCAACCAATTGTATTATTATTTACTGGGATCTTTTTTCTCAAAAGTTCATATCAAAAGCATCATCAACCACTTCTGTAAAGTGTGTATTTTCATTTCCATTTGCCTTTTAAATCATCTTGTGATTATGCACTTTAGTCTTTGAAACTGTGAGGATCGACCAAAATACTTTCTGAACTCTGAATTGACAAATACATCCCTAAAATTATAATATGTCACTCAAAGTGATTGATGTCAACTCAGTAACATAACATTTTATGAAATTTAAAATTAATTAGCATTTATGTGCAAGGTTTAATATTCATGAATCAAATAGTTCTAGTGTCTTAAAATTTAAAAAGTTTTGAATAAGTTTAAAACTGGACAAACATTTTTTTACATCAAATAATTTCTTATTGAACTTGAGCAATTTTCAATTACTTTGAAGTGAGCCTTTTTTATTCAAATGGATTACATTTTAAGAAAATTGACATTTTTTAAGTGAAAGTAGATTACAAGAAAAGTATTTGAGTATCTTGAGGCAGCTAAAAGTGTACTAGTTATCCTCTCAAAAATAAAGTGTGTACTAGTTATATCTCTCTGCAAAAATTAAATTAGTTGATTACCAAGAAAAGTACTACTTGACTACTTTGCTACATTGTCATAACCACATTAAAATATTTAATTTTTTATTTTGATTTCTTTTCTTAGCTTTTACTATTATATTCTTCAATCATTTTAAGAGAGATATATTGTGATAGCTCTTGCTAGCCAAGCCCCTTGGGGCTATATATATGTGTTTTAAGGCTCACACATTTAACAAAGTGAAGGGAGTCATAAAAATTTATAACTCATCAGTAAACCATGGAGAAGAAATCACTAGCAGGCTTGTGTTTCCTCTTCCTCGTTCTCGTTGTTGCACGCAAGACATTCTTCTTTATACACTCTTTATCAATGGTTATGTTTGTAAAAAAATTGGATGCACAATGTTACGTAATCAAGAAGAATCTTTGAATATGTGTGTGTACTTTAATCAAGAAGAGAATGTGTTTGCTCGATTGTGCATGTGTTAGTTATTCATTTTATCATATGAAATATACTAACTAGTGAAGTTCTTTGTTTAACAAGAACTAGAATTTACCATGAACTTTGACAAAAAAACTAAATTAAAAGGTTATCAATTAGAAATGAAAAGAGTGGGTAAAACGATTCTTGTCCATGACAAAAGCAAATTTTGTCATTTATACACCCAAAACAATTTTGACTTAAAATATCCGGACATCATATTTTATACAAATGACTTGTATTGTGAAACTATCTAAACATAAAATATCTTATCAATCATGGTACTTATCATTGATCCACTAGGAAACTATTTCCCCAAATCATTGTCCAAGTTTGGCGAGATAGTCGAAAAATGACTTGTCAATGATGGTAAAAGCCGGCCTACCACGGTAGAAGCTTGGCTCAACATGGACAACAATAGCACTGAAAATTCCTTCTCTAGTAGTCGAGGTTTGAGTGGTCTACAAGATAGAAGAGTTTTAAGTTGTAGAGGAGCATTCAAATCAAGATGAAGAGGTTGATTTCGATTCTAAAAATACAACTGATTTATTCCACTTCAGTGTGTAAGACTCTAAGAAATGAATGCTGCAATTTGAAGAATCACGACCTTATATTAAATTCAAGTTGTTTATCAATACTGTTTTTAGCACCTATTTCTTGTATACATTTTTTAAACATTTTGTCACAAAAAATATGTTAAGATTTGTGATTTGCACTGCTTTTGCATTGAGTTGCAGCTAATTGTATTATTACTTGCTGGTATCTTTCTTCTCAAAAGTTCATATCAATAGCCTCATCAACTATTCTGTAAGGTATATTTCCATTTTAATTTCTTGGATAGTCTACCTATGATAAATAAATGCGACATTACTGTTATTTAATATCCAACAAATAAATAGGGGGGATTCGAAGAATCTTAACCGCTGCTTACTTTTCTGCAACCAAAAACAGGTAACTTGCTCTGTTGCAAACAGATAAAACTTGCAAATCTCTAACTTTTAACTCTTTTATCTTATCGTCAAACTAAAAATAAGTAACGCGAATTATTGGACGAAACGACAATCCATGTGGGTAGGATACTCTACTTATCACTTTATTACTTGGTAAAAGATTTGATACACTTGTCTAATCCACACATCACTTGCACTTTCACTAATGTTTGATATTGGTCTTTGCACTATAGTATTGCTCCTAAACCCTTTTAAAAAAAAACTTTCGATGATATTATTATTATTTTGATCATTATTTTTCTTAAGAATAATTATAAAGAAATAAAATAAAAAAATCCTTTTTAAATGAACAAAAATGATTTTATAATTATTCTTTTAAAAAGTAATTTGTCCACGTGATTAGTTTTCTTTAATGAACAAAAATGATTTTTTAATTATTCTTTAAAAAATAATTCTTTAAAAGCATTTATTTCATTTTATTCTTTAAAAAGTAAAAATAAAAAATTCTTTAAAAAAAGGTTTTTATTTTTTTTTATTTCATTTCTAATAATTCTCAATAAAAAGCTTTGATTTTTTAATTAATTAAAATGATTTTTATAATTATTCTCTCAAAAAATTATTGGTCCATAGTTTTCTTTAATGAAAAAAATGATTTTTAATTATCCTTAAAAAAAATTCTTTAAAAGCTTCAATTTTATTTTATTCTTTAAAAAAGTAAAATAAAAAATATTTAAAAAGGATTTCTTTTATTTTATTTCTTTATAATTAATCTCAAGAAAAATAATGATCAAAATAATAATAATATCATTGAATTTTTTTAAAAAGGGTTTGGGGACCAATAATAAAGTGCAAGGATCAATATCAAACAGTAGTGAAAGTGTAGGGACTAATGATATTATAAAAAATAATTAATAAAATAGTAGTAAAAAAGTTGAATTTTTTGTCTTTTAGTGTGTCACATGGCATGTAATGATTGGCCCACGTGACACATCGTTGGTTTTGGTTTTTTTTTTTTAATTTAAACTTAAAATAACAAAACATTTACAAAGTGCAGAGATCAATGTTAAACCAAAAAAAAATGCAAAGATCAATGTTATATGATAAAAAATATAGGGATCGATTACACTACTTGACTACTTTACCACATATCCTAACCGATTTTGACCAACATTAACATAACCATGATAGCTCTTACTACTAGCTAAGCCCCTTGGGGCTATATATATGTATCTTAAGGTCATCACACATACACACATTTAACAAAGTGAAGGGAGTCCTTAAATTTATAATTCATCACTAAACCATGGAGAAGAAATCACTAGCAGGCTTATGTTTCCTCTTCCTCGTTCTCTTTGTTACACGTAAGACATACTGTGAGATATACTCATTAGATTTGACTTAAACAATATAGTTGTTCTTGTATATTTATTGAAAAGTGAATTATGCAATCCAATTAACATTCTATTTGGTATTTGGATGCAGAGGAAAGTGTCGTGATTGGAGCAAAGATTTGTCAGGTACCGTCTCGTACATTCACGGGTGTATGCGTCCCGCTCGACTTTCCTTTTTGTGACTATGACTGTAAGAACAAAGAGCATGCAATCAAGGGCAAGTGTGTGGCCTTCAGTTGTTACTGCCTTAAAGGATGTTAAATTGATCCAAAAACGTACATGCATTGAATAAATAACATGCAGAATAGCTAGCACTGCATCTATGTATGTGTATTGCATTGCGTCATGACTCTTTGAATATGTGTTTCTACATTAATCAAAAAGAAAATTATGTGTTTACTCGTTGTGCATGTGTTAGTTATTCACTTTAACATATCAACTTTACAAACTATTGCATTCTATGTTTAACAAGAACTAGAATTAACTATTAACTTTAACAAAAAAAACTAAATTAAAAGGTTATCAATTAGACATGAAAAAGAGTAGGGAAAGCAATTCTTGTCATTTATTTATACACCCAAAAGCAATTTTGACTTAAAATATTTAAACAATATATTTCGTACAAATCACTTATATTGTAAAGGTATGTAAATATAAAATATCTTATATTCAACTCAATTTTAACTAAAATCAATTCTCACAGTTGCGGAACAAAACACTCATTTAAACAAGTTGCAATATTGATTTATTGTTTATTGGTGTATTGGTTATTAAAGTGTATGAAGATAGCACAAAAAGAAGAAAGCTTCACCAGAAGAGAGTGAGAGCGAGATATAGCAGTATAAAAAAAAGCCCGTTGAGATGATGACACGAGTTTGAGAAAGAGATGAATATTGAGAACAAAAAAATACCGGCAATATCTAAAATGGTGAAAATATATTAATTTTTTTAGGGTCTAGTTAACAAATGTTCTCGGACACTTTTTAAGTATTCTAAATCAAATAATTACTCTTTAAAAATATCAAATTTTTTAATTTTCAATAGATTTTATTACACAAACTTTCATAAAAAGTTGCAATATAAAATCTTTAATCAGTGTGTCGGGGGCACTAGTTAACATTTTTTTATAACCAAAAGTATATTTCTTTTTGACTATTGAAAGAGAAGAAACTAGTCAATGAGCATTTATTATAAGCCAAAAGTCAAAAACAAAAACAAATACTCCATGATCACATTTATAAGAAAAAACTATTTTTTAAGTTCATTAAATATCTAATATATTTGGTCTATAATATATATCAAATACATTAAGCATTCAGTGAACTTAAAAAAAAAAAATGTTTTGCTTATAAACGTGACTGAAGGAAGTATATTTCTATTTTATTATTTTATATCAAGTATATTTCTTTTTGACTATCGAAAGAAAAGAAACAATCAATGGGCATTTATATTCAGGCAAAAGTCAACAACAAAAACAAGTACTCCCACCATCCCAAAGTATAAGCAAAAACTGATCAATAAAAATTAATGTATTTGGTTCAAAATTTGTATCAAATACATCAACTTATGTTGACCAATTTTTACTTATATTTTGAGACGGAGAGAACACATTTCTATTTTTTTATAACCGAAAGTATATTTCTTGTTGACTATTGAAAGAGAAGAAACTAGTCAATGGGCATTTATTATTAGGCAAAAGTCAAAAACAAAAACAAACCAGATACAATGGTGACATGCAGTGATCGAATAAATCCTCCTCTAGCGGATCGAGGGAATTGTTGAAACTAACATATTGGAAGATCAATTCATGTCATTGGTCCTAGGAAACAAGAACTTGAATTTTGTAAAAGACTACTCCTTTAATTTCAAGATACTTGTCGCAGTCAATCACTGCACAAATGTCAATACACAATTTTGATCATTAATATATTTAATTATACGTAAAAAATTATAAAAATATGTTATTTTGTAATTATATATTAGTTAAAAAAAATATGGTCAGAGTAAACTATCTGAATAGTGCACATTGTTAAAATGTGACATGTATTTTAAAATAGAGGGAGTGTTATATTTGATATGTTAAAAAATAAAAGATATAACAACCAGTTGTACTAAGTAGAACTATTATCTTATTCAATATCATAAACATATTTTTTTTTAAGAAACTAGAACTTTTGATATTTTTGCCTCTTGATTTTTTTTTTCCTATTTTTTTTTGTGTAGACCAATGACAATTTTTTCATATTTTTTTTCTTTTTGATAAATAAGTTCTACTAGTACCCCACCCCAAACTTAAAATGTTGCTAATTCCAAAGAGAACCTCAAACTTAGTATCAAACCATACTCAGTCAAAATAATTACCTATTCTAACTCCAAAAGAAGTAAAAAAGGTAGCATAAAAGGTTCAAGACTGTGACATGATTCGACACTTATTAACAACAAAAGAATTTTGCATCTGGAGGCTCAAAGTGGTTTCACAAAGGATAATAAGAATATAAAAGGGTTGCTTGAAAGGCTCAAGGTACCAAAGAAAAATTGTCTCGTGTGTAATATAAAATGATTGATTGTCCATAAAGAACGACCTCAAATTCAAGCAAAAATAACATTCATATGAAACACTCATGATAGAAAGAATTTAAGTAACTAACACCCTAGAATGAATTTGGAAATATTTGGCTCTAAATCTCGTCGGTTATGCTATTCAGAAAAGAAATGATGGTTTATATGAGTACCTTCAGTAGTAAACCCCAATGGTTATCGTGCTCTTGAATGTCAGGGTAACTTAGCCTCCTCTGTAAATATTCTAAAATAATTCTCTAAGACTAAAACAAGATTAAGCATAAATGGAAATGTTGTAAATGTAATGGAAAAGAAATAAAATTTTATTAGATAATACTAAGGAATAGCAACAGAAAAAGAAATGAAATTGATTAGTCAGATAATCTCAGCTTAGCAGAAAACAAAATGATGGGTTGCCTCCCATCAAGCGCGTGTTTAACGTCTCTGTCACGACGGTCAATAGGTTGCCTCCTATTCAACGCTTCTTTTAGGTCACTAGCTTGACGAAATAGGTTGCCTCATATTCAGCGCGTGTTTTGCGTCCTGAGCCTGATAGATGTGTCTAAATTGTTCTTGGGAGCCCCTGACCTTCAGGCTCATTGTCTTCCTCTTCATCTTCAAAATTAGATTCTTATTGAGTCATGTATCACATTGCTAGTTCTTCTTCAACTCCTCTTCTGGTGTATTCATCCACAATTCTCTTAAGGAAAATCCACTATAGTGTTTGACTTGTGTCTATTTCATATTCAGGGCAAACCACAACGAACATTTGGTAGTCTTCCAGGATTCTAATTATGGCCCACCCTTGTTCCGCATCCATGATAAGACCAGACTGAGCAAAGAATCCTCTTGCTAGGATGAGTGGGAAACCATACCTATCTCCGGTGTCAGTTGTTATGATGTCCATAATGAAATCGTAACCCCCTATGTTGATTGGAAAGTCATACAATATATCGATCACCATTTCTACATTACCATTATCATATCCAATTGATTTGTTATATGACCTCATCTTTAGATTCCCTAACTCTCTTGCCTTTGCTAGACTTATAAGGTTCACATTGGCTCCAAAATCACACAGGGCCTCACCGATGTATGTCTCCTCCATGCACACAAGGAGTGTATAACATCCTTCACCATCAAACTTGGCGGACACATGTACCTTGAAGTTGATGCGACACTCTTCAGTAAGTGATATGTAGTCCTCTTCAGATGAATCCACTGTTGTTTTCAGTAGTTTTGCAGAAAATTGATGCAGCACGGGCTTTGCTTCGCCATTTCCTCTACTGGCATATAAACTTTGTATTTTTCGAGAATCTGGTGGAGCTCCTTGAAGTTTTCAGCTACTTCTTTCTTTGCCTGCTTAATTTCTACCTGACGAGTGTCTTCCCTACATCAATAGCGTTGATCTGCTCTTCTTTTCCAGTTGGTTTTGATTTCTGCAGCTCCTACTGCTTTAGATCTACTTCCTTATGAAAATCGAGGTATCCTGGTTCTTTCTCCAGTTTCTCCATAGAGGATGTTTTTCACTTTCACCTTCTTGAATAGTGAAATCAAGTGCTCCTAGTTATGTTCTTCAATTTCCTCGTTAGTTGCCATCACTTGAAGAGCTTAAATGGCTTACCAATATTACTACTATTTATTTCCTAAATGCAATGCATGCTCGATCTATATTACTACTATTATTATTGCCCTATGCTAATTATGACTCTAATCCTATGATTACTAAATGCTAATCAATATCCTAAATGAAAAATTGAAATGGACTGACTCTTACTATTAAATGATCTAATGTTACCTAGATTCGATCTGATGAATGTAGTTATTATAACAACTGTTAATTTTTACTACGACTCTCTAATAATTCAATGTCAAACTGCACCTGCTAATCGCACAATGATCCTTACGTGCGGTATTTATACTATCTCGGTCGATTGCGACCACATATGAATAAGTTACGTGGTTGCATAAAGGATGTTGTTTTTAAAAAATACATGTCAAAAAATGTTATCATATAAAAGAAGTTACGTGTTTATATTAGATGAAGATTTGATTATGAGTATTTTTTTTTAAAAAAAGTTCGACACATAATTTGACATTCGTACGATTTTTTAAAGAACATTCCTACAAAATTTGAAAGTTATGATTTTTATTTTGTACAAAATAAATTCATATGGAATTTCATAGGGATCCCCATTCTTGCATTCTAACTTCGCAAGAATTAGAGTTAATGAAAAGTTACTCATTCCAAGAAACCTTTATACACAAGAATTTTACGCTTTCACCACTTCGACTGTCACTCGAGATCGACCTTGAACAAAAATTAATATTAAAACAAAATTAAAAAGTAATTCACATCACATGCATATACACATTTTCTTTTTGTACATGAACCAAGTATCTTTTGTGCACACGCCAAAAGACTAATCATTTAAAACATGTAAGACTACTAATAAGATTTAACACTGCTGCTTTCTTAGAGATGAATTCGAACTCATGACCTTATTGGGAGATCCTTATAGTATGATCTAAATACTCTTATATATATTCACATGCATATCTATTAACACATATTTTTAGTAAATTAAAAATCAATAGAAAAATATAACTTAAAATTTAAAAAATATTACCCAAAAAGTAGTAGAAGTGAAAAACAAAAATTTACTTGAGTAATATTTTTTTTTACCAATGAATGAACAGTGAAGAAGTAACAGAGTCCTTCCTTTCCCTTCTTACAACAAAACAAAACCCTACACGAGTGAGTTTCAGATTCTGAGACGCAACGCTATTTCTTCTTCATTCATCCGATTTCAATCTCTCTCTTTCTCTCCCGCCGCAACAATGCCTCCTAAATCTGCCAAATCGAAGGAAGCTCCAGTTGAACGACCCATCCTTGGTCGTTTCTCTTCTCACCTCAAGATTGGAATCGTATACTTCTATCTCTATCTCTTTCTAATCGCATCAATTTTCAATTTCTATACTATTTTCAGTAACCCTTTTTCAATTACAATAATGGGTTCTCCATTAATCAACTTCATTCCATGCTTAATTGATTCTTTATAATAGTCTAGATTGTAATATTTTTTGCATTTGAACTGAACTAGAACCATTGGGTTGCTGTTTATATATTTCAATGCTTGATTCAGTTTGTGAAATGATTTTGTTTGTTTGTTCGAGAATGATTTGGTTTATTTGAGCTTATTTACTGATGCAATCACTTTGAGGAGCTTATGAAAATAACTTATGAGAAACTGTTTGTTTGTTTCAATACCTGATTGAGTTTGTGAAATGATAATAAAATTGTCTGAAAACGATTATAGGCCTGTTTGAATTTGGGTTATTTAAGTTTATCAAAGGACATAAGCATAGAGAAGGTTTGTGAGAGCTTATGGAAACAACTTATGACATATTCATGAGCTGTTTATCACTTAATTCCATAAGATCTCATAGATAGCTTATATGAAAACAAATTTGAATTTATTTTATCTTTTGATATAGAAATGTCTTATAGATAAGCACTTATATGATAAACACTCGCGCTATAAGTGCTTAATTAAGCTGTTTATCCAAACAAGGCATTTGATTTATAGGCCTGTTTGGATATGGTTTATTTGAGTTTATCTACTTACATAATCACTATAATACTTTTTGAGAGAGCTTATGAAAACAACTTATGACATACTATTTGGAAGAGCTTATGAAAAAGTTGTTTTCAACTTATTTTCATAATCTCTCAAGGATAGCTTATGTGAATACGATTTAACTTTATTTTATCTTTTGGTATAGAAATAATTTATATACAAGCACTTAAATGATAAATGTTTAAGCTATAAGTGCTTAATTATGTTGTTTAATCAAACATGGACTTTGTATTTTTCATTTCATGTTAGTTATTATTACTCTGTTGTTCAGGTTGGTTTGCCAAACGTTGGAAAGTCTACACTTTTCAATACACTCACAAAGATGGCAATTCCTGCTGAGAACTTCCCCTTTTGCACTATTGAGCCTAATGAGGCCAGGGTCAATGTCCCTGATGAGCGTTTTGAGTGGCTTTGTCAGTTGTTCAAGCCAAAAAGCGAGGTTTGTAATATTGCTCATACCATTGCTGGTATATCTCTTTTGTTAATCTACTGATACACACACATGCTGTTACTAACTTTTAGTTATCTATTATTTGATGTATAAGTGTATTATATATCCTGACGTGTTTGTTGGATCTGTAAATACAGGTCTCTGCTTTTTTAGAAATCCATGACATAGCTGGATTGGTTCGAGGTGCTCATCAGGGGCAAGGATTGGGAAATAGTTTTTTATCTCACATCCGGGCTGTTGATGGCATTTTTCACGTTCTACGTAAGATGATTCCTGCTCTTATTTCCACACTACTGTTGCATCATGATGTTATGATATTGTCATATTGATTTCGGCGTTATTAACCTATAGTCATTGTTGTTTGGTAGGTGCATTTGAGGATCCAGATATTATCCACGTAGACGACACTGTTGACCCTGTGAGGGATTTAGAGGTTATTACTGAAGAGTTACGGCTGAAGGTATGCTTAATTGAAACCTTTTCTTTATCATAAAAGTGGCTTTTGGGCCAACCATTATTTATTTTTTGAATAGGCCAATATTAGTATGTTAATTGTTATATTAGCATATTTTTCCTCCTTGGCTCCTTGCCAACCGTTATTGTTGTTTGATCAAACATCAATTTTTTTTTTATTGGTTGTAAAGTACATGGTCTTTTAAGGGGGCTTTCTTAACAAACATGTGGATGGATGAATATCTCTGCACCATTGATTTGGTTTTTCTTTAATATCTGCCTGTTTATCTATGTGTGTTTTAACGCTAAGGAGGATCCCTTTACTCCAAATTCATTGTAATTTCTTTTTTTTAGTTTTGATGAATTTATTATTTAATCAAAATTTAAAGGTTGTACCTTTTCGATTGAACTTCTTGTATACTGTAATGTAACTGCTAATCCTCTCCCTTTGCATAACATCACAGGATATTGAATTCATGCAAAACAAGTTAGAAGATCTTGAAAAGAGCATGAAGAGGAGCAATGACAAGCAGTTAAAAATTGAGCTTGAATGTTGTCAAAAGGTTTGATTTAGCTTCTGAGCACTATTTGTACTCATTTAGCTTTTGCATGATACTATGGCCATTGGCCACCTTTTGTCTTGCTATTTTATATAATTTACAGTTTACTACTATTGTATCTGTTATGTGTTGTCTTACTTTTTTTTGGGTGTTTTATTGGTGTTTTCTTCGTATGATTCTCTTCTGGATTCCACAATACATTACTTTAATAAAATGGGAGTAGTTGCTTGCAACAATATTCTCAAATTTGGAAGGATGAAAGATTTGTGGTTGAAATATAATGTAAATAGTCAAATCAATTGCCGTCACTGGATGACTTATATTAGCTCTTAAAGAAGCATGAAAATTAAGTATGTGTTCATTTTTATGTTATGCATTGCATTCTCTCATAAGGTTGATTCTATCACTTAAATGTAATGTCATATTCCTTTTCTCTTCTCATGTGTTTAAGTTTTGTAAATATACACTCAAAAAAAGTTGGGGTAAATATAAGATGAATATTTTGGTGGCAATTTTTCACATCTTCAGGTCAAGGCATTCATTGAGGAGGGAAAAGATGTACGCCTAGGGGATTGGAAAGCTGCTGAGGTCGAGATTTTGAATTCCTTCCAGTTGCTTACTGCCAAGCCTGTTGTATACTTGGTAACATATTTCACTTCTCTTTCTTACTTTTGACTTTTTGTATGTCTCTGGTTTGCGTACAACCTGTAATCTATGTCATTTCGTACCTTATCCTACTACCAATTATTTCGGGTTATCAACGATACTTAACAGTGCTACATAATTTGGGATATGTCTTGAGAGACACGTGTCAGAAGTGTCTGTTTTCTATATGTTTGGAAAAAATTAGATACTAATTTGATATTTCTTAAAGTTGCCGGATATGGCTCAGGTATATTGATGATGTGATTATTAGTTGCGATTGACTCCACATTGTAATTTTTTTTTATATAGGAGACTCCTAATTATAAATAATCGTTTGGTTGAAATGACAACATTAGAGAGAGAGAGAGTCGGCGTAGCACCTATAGTAGAAAATATGGTGGAAAATAGGCTCAGGTGGTTTGGGCATGTATAGAGAAGACCTGTAGATTCTGTAGTAGAGAGTAGATCAGATGGAGGGGTAGTCAGATCACTAGAGCCAGAGGAAAACCTAGAAAAACTATAAGAGAAACTATTAGGAAAGATTAGAGATTAATGAGTTGGATCCAAATATGGTTTATGATAATAGAACATTATGGCGTAATTTGATCCATGTAACCGAACTCACTTAGTGGGATAAAGCTTGGTTGTTGTTGTGGTTGAAATTCAAATATGAACATAAGTTTGATTATTTTATATCCAAAGGCATTTGCAACTGTACGAGTTGACAAAACTATGTATCATCTAGCATTCATTTCCTCTTTCCCAGGGCTATGAACCATTCATTCACATACCTTTTTCTTGTGAAGGCCACATTTCATACATACTTCCTTCCAAACATGTTGGTATATATAAGTTCATTTTATAATTATTTAATTTTGCTATCCTTGCCATTTCATCCGACCCCACTTAGTGGGATAAGGCTTGGTTGTTGTTATATCCTTGCCATTTCATGTTCTAGAATTTTCAGAACTCGCCTTATCACTCTATGTATTTGTGTCCGTCACATATGTCTCTGTCAGTAATTCCTGAAGTATATATAATTAGTGACTGATAAGTTTAATCAAAATCCATATTGTTGTGTTCTTTATCTCAGATCTGTTTATGTGAATTTTCCAACTTTAATACTTGCATTTTATTCACAGATTAATATGACTGAAAGAGATTACCAAAGAAAGAAGAATAAGTTTCTTCCCAAAATTCACACATGGTACATAGTTATGTTTCTTTTTTCTTTCCGTGTCATTTTTTTTCTTCTGGGAGCCATTTAGACTTTGTCTCATTCCTGGCTATCGCTGTGCGAATATGAAGGATGCAATAAATAGTTGCAAAGTATTTTAGTTATTTCTTTCTACGAGCCACTAGAAAAAGAAAATATTTACTAGTTTGTCACATTTTGTTGCTTCTAGTGTATTACTGCTTACTTTTAACTTATATTTCTTATTGTGCCTAGTTTTTCTGTTTTTCCTTATTATTCTCTAAATATTTTGTTGGTTTATGATGTATTAATGTCAAAAAGAAATTTAATTATATTAATGTCAAAAAGAAATTTAATTACCATTAGTCACATTTGTTCTCCAGGGTCCAGGAACATGGTGGTGGACAAATGATTCCTTTCAGCTGTGTCTTAGAGAAGAATCTTTCAGATATGCCTCCTGATGAGGCGGCTAAATACTGCGAGGCGAACAATGTTCAAAGGTCTGTACAATGTATTTGCCTTACTTCTATTAAATGTATGAATGTGAAGTTATTATGCAAATATTATGTGGATTTGAGAAGACTGAATTTACTTATACATCAAACATTAAGGTCTTGAGTATATGTTGAAATATTCATTTTCATTCTTATATACCTTAAAAAAATTTCAACTTAATAATAGACACCACATAGATTCATATTTTATAGATATCCGGCCTGGACCAGTCAGTCAGACAGATCTAACAAGGAACCTAAATTGGGTTAGTCCTATCAGGTACTGGTCGAAAAACTGCGAAACCAGTGAAAATCTGTTATTCTCAGTTCTCACAATGAACCAATTTCTTTGCTTAAAAAATAGTATTTTTTAATCGTATGAATCAGACACATTGGCTTATACATGTCTTACCAGTTACCATTAATATGCAACTACTATTCTTTACCAGTTATCATATATATAAAAAATCTGATTACTATGTCATGTTATATTATATTGTTATACTACTGTGCTAATGTGATAAACTATGAATCTATGATCGAAGGTTCTTATTTTGTTTTACACAATTAATATTAATTATTTGAAAACTCCTTAAAAGATTATTAGTAGAAGCTTAAAAGATTTTTAAGCTTATCCTGTTTGCCTTTGTTTTTTTATTTTTCAATCTCCTTTTTCATAAGAAGTTCTAGCTGAATCCGTATTAATTTTAAAGATTTGGTGCATAATTTATATGCTACTGAAATTGCTATATCTTTCATTTTAACAGTGCTCTTCCCAAAATAATAAAGACTGGATTCTCAGCTATCAATCTCATTTACTTTTTCACAGCAGGACCTGATGAGGTAAATATCCGCATATCTCCTTTCACACTGATAGTTGTCTTCTAAATATTTATGAATGTTCATGGTCTTGGTTTCATAACCTTGTCAAACTGTAATTATTAGTTTCTCCCATAGTTGGCAAAATCTTATGATTTACAATTTGAAATGCACGGTTCTATACTTGGTAATGGGACAACTATTTTAGTCATATGATGAATAACAAATGAATTTAAATCATACAATCAATGAGTTGAATTTGAATCATGCAATCGATGAATGAATCATCAGTGTGATTTGTATAATTGATAGGAATAGTTCGATTCAAATACTTGTTTTTTGGTTTACTTTTTCATGTGCTTCTCGTCACATATATGGTAAAGTCAAATGCAATTATATTATTGAATGAAAAGAAACTGAAGGGCCGGTATGAAATGCATGTGTTTGTTAACACCTCCCTGCACCCCCTTCCTTTGTTCTGATGTGTTCCTTTGTTGAGGCTTCATGGTAGTTCTTTCTCATTCTGATTTGAGAACTGTTATTTGCTTGAATTCTTTTGTTTGGTTTTTCCATGTCTAAGGTACACCTTTTGCTGCCTTTCATTTAGTAACTTTTGTGGCTATTATTTGCTTCTTTCAGGTTAAGTGTTGGCAAATTAGACGCCTAACAAAGGCTCCTCAAGCTGCAGGGGCTATCCATACTGATTTTGAGAAGGGATTTATTTGTGCTGAGGTAAGTTCATTAATTTTGGACACTTCTTGATCAACCATATTATTATCCCTCCTATTGAACTTATTTAGGTAGCATTATGACATCTATACATATCGATTCTGCAATTAAATTATCTGCAAATGCTTTATTGCACCAGCATTTATTTTTATTTTTTATAAACAAGCATAGGAATCCTCAGATTCTAAGGCTGAATACTAAATGGCATCCTTTCCTTCACGGCAAATTTAGAAATGAATTCTTCTTTATGATTCTAATCAAGCTGTTTCACCCTTGCAATATGAATAACCGTCGGATAAAAATCTAATTGAAGTATGCTTTTTTTAAGACTGTTTCTTATTCTATGGCACAGTCACTGTTACTCATTGTGGTTTGGTCTACAATCATCCAACAGTTCTTATTCTATTTTCTTGCCGGCCTTTATGGCATAGCCATTCCCCTTATGAAAATATGTGTTCACTGGTTATTTAATTTAAATTATCATGATTGAATTTGATCTGTGAATTTTTTTTATTTTTATTTTTTATGTTTTCGCTGTTAGAGCGACTTCTATATATAATACACCCCTGATCTGGGTGCTTTGCAAATGTCGTTTCAGGTGATGAAATTTGATGATCTAAAGGAACTTGGAAGTGAGTCCGCTGTAAAGGTATGCACTTCTTTTTTTTTTGGTCATGTAGCCTAGTGGCTAGATTCACACACATTATGTGTGGAGAAGTGGGGAATCCGGGGTTCGAACCCCGGCCCCTGCACAAATTATCCTTGGTAGCTACCAATTAGGCTACACTTACGGGACCTATTCTTTAGATATAACTTTTTTTTTGTATTTCTATTGATTCCTAAAATGTTAAGATATAACTGTAATGGAACAAAAATTTGAGACAACACTTCAGGTCTGACATCTTAGCTTAACTGTGGCAAATATTTGAAACATTTGTGTAAATTTGTTTATGTTGTTAGTTTATAGGTTCTTTTAGGGACCTAACCATATCTCACTCTTTGTTGTATTGTTTATTAGGCTGCTGGAAAATATAAACAAGAAGGGAAAACTTATGTGGTCCAAGATGGCGACATTATATTTTTCAAGTTCAATGTTTCTGGTGGAGGGAAGAAGTGAAACCAGAAATTCACCTTTAGTAGCAGTTGTCTGCTTTTCATGAACTGTTTTTCATGATGGACACGCCTACCATGTTTTTGAGCATTATGTAAGAAGTTGAAAGTGTAATTTTTGGGAATTTTCATGATTATGTACTTAGGTTAATTATTTCTAGTGGATTTTAACTTTAGCCATTTCCGAAATTAAAACGTGTTCAAGTTACGTCTTATAGCAGTTTTGAATACATAAATGTTGGTGAGTTGATGCCTATTGAGTTATTGCATGTTAGATCAATCAGTATAAATTGTTTGTTAAAGAGTAAATTTGATGTGAACTGGGAATTTGTTGGCTGCTACTTCCAATTAAATTTCTCAAGAAATTATAGGCCCTATCATATGACTATTTTTTGTGTATAAAGCGTTTTTAAAATTAGTGACATTAATCAGGTTTATGTAGATATCCATCAGTATATTAATGGAACCTTCAATTTCTTGAGAAATAAAGATGATCTTTACCCAACCTTTATATCTTGGCATGTTTTTAATGCAAAGAACCTAGACCAGAGGTATGCATAAAGTTAAACTAAATACATATTTGGGTTTGAGATTGGGGAGAGATGATGATGCGTGGTGAGTTTAGGGATTAGGGAAAATAATTGTCATTGGACTATAAAGGTCTTGCATTATGCTTACAAAATTACTCCATAATATCAACGAAATGTTTTCCTCATTGGATAAGGAATGAAAGGCAATTGAATGCATAACTAAAATAGACAATAATTCTTGCAAATGCTATATATGAGCAAAAGAGGAAGAGGTTGGAGAACTTGTGAATTGTGTTTAGAGCTCAATGTTAGGTATGCAGAACATGACTACCAAAGCAGTGGATAATGATCTAAATGAACTCTTGTAAGAGTAGAGCAGATTGTGTTCTATCAAGTCTTCTTTCTGTGTGGTGCTGATCCCTCCTCTAGTTGGAAGAAGGATCAAATTGTTCCTGTCCGGCCAAGATTGAAAGCCTATTATAGGAATTCTTGATGGATTTTGATGTCCCCTCCCCTGTGTTCATGAGCTATCAAATTTGTATTGAAGTCACCTATGTTGCACCATGGAATTTGGTGTTGCTGCTGAAATGTTGCTAAAGCAAACCAAAGTTCCCTTCTTTTGGGATAAGTAGTAGAAGCATAAATACCAAAAATCTTGCCCATAATTAAGTGACCTCTATCATTAACACACAAAAAAACCTTAAGATTGGGTCTAATTAAAAACCTACTAGGGAAGACAAGAATATTCAACTAAGGTTTCAGGTATAAGGCAAAAGAAGCACTTCATTTGGAAAGTAAAAAATTTCACACTAAGAACGTTGACTAAATCTTACCATTTAAAATTTTAACACTTGTACGAAATGAAACATTTTTAGATTGAACACTTCAAAGTTTTAAACTATACCTCCAAAAGTAAAAGTTCATAATTTGGTTTTAATGGAATGAGTTTGTGGGTTTAAAACAAACATATTATTCAAACAATATTACTTTATATTTGATTGAATTGGTTGGGATTTAAACCAAACCACAAAATAAAATATAACTAATCACTTCAGCTTATGTTAATCAACCCGATATGTCTCAAAGATCACCCCTACAAAGAAGGAGAATTCGGAAACAAATGATTCTTTTCTAATGGCAAGGACAAATTCATCTAATGAAACTTAATTTATTGGTCAGACAATATTACTACACTAGTCTGACATTTCACTTCACTTAATACTATGCTTCCAAATGCATTTTGCATTAAATATATTGTTTGAAGACACCATAACAAATAGCCCTAAAGGATTAGGTGTTGCGGATGATAAAGTTCACACACACAGATAGACTTTAAGCTATTGAATTTAAATGCATGGATATAAGTACGAGCATGTAAAATTCTCTAATATGTTTATTACTAAAGTTTGGTGTCTTCATGCATTTAACATAAGTTGTACTACCTTAGTTACATTTATTTTTAAATTGGATTGTATCGCTTAATGAAGTTGTTAAGATTCATAACCAGATATTTATATTATTTCAAATAACATATCGCAAACTAAATAATATTGAATATAACATTTTATTTGGGTTGGTAAGGTGGTGTTTGGATATTTATATTCTTTCAAACAACATATTACAAACTAAATAATATTGAATGTAACATCCACTTGGGTTCTCTAAAAAAACCACTTGAGTTGGCACAATGATGTTGATTTGAGACCTTGGAGTGCATTTATTCTCAAAGTCTCACTTTTAATTTTCTCCGATGTGAATTTAAGTAAGCTAGTTTAACTTCTTAAAAAATAACTTTTTATTAAACTATAAAAAATAACTTTACTTGTACAAAAAAATTAATATTACAAACTAAATATCAATTATTTTTTTGTGTTAAACTTATGGTTCTCAAGGAAAGTAGCTCAGAGTTCAGACAAAATGTAAGTAAAGTCTACATAATTTTTTTCCACACAAATCAAACTCAAATTCTTTTAAATATTATATCGTAAAGGGAGCTCAATAACCACGTGAACCCGAATCATCACTTGTTTTTTTAGGCAAAATAGAAATTATATTAAAAAAAGAAAGAGATACAAAGACGGGGGCATGGACCTGACCCAGGAATAACCCAAACGGGAATACATTGCGATAAATTAGTCCATGTAGATCAACTCTAATCTAAGCAAAAATTCACTAAGCACAGGCACAAACTAGGGATGAGAGTAGGCCAGACCGACCTAAATGGGCCTACGGCCTAGCCTACGACAGGCCAGGTCAGACCACACTTTTTTCTTAAATAGGGAAGGCTAGGCTTTTTTAAAAGCCTATTTACCTTAAAAGACCAGGCCACAGGCTATTAGAAAAGCCTTCTAGGCCTATTAGGTCGGCCTACTTATGTAAACATGAATACTATTATTGATTATTATATTATATACTCTAATTTGAATTAAATTATAAATTTGTCAACCTTTAAAGTAATTTAAGCTTATTAGTTTACATTATTTTTTCGTATATTTAAATGTATTATTATAAATTAGAAATGAAATATGATATAATATATGGTAAAGTTCTCTAAAACTTCATGTTAAATATCGAAAAAGAGTTTGATATCATTGATATATTAGCCCGCTAGTCTATTTAACCTTTGATCACATTGCTTATTTACAGATGTTTATATGAAATATGCTTTTAAACAGGCTATCAGGCCTAATCAGGCTCATAAGGCCAGACTTAAGCCTAAAAAGTAAGCCTATGACAGGCCGCAAGCCAGGCTTAGGCCTTACAAAAATTTGACAGGCCAGACTTAGGCCTTGCAAAGCCTAGCTTGACCTAGCCTATTCCCATCCCTAGGCGCAACCAAGTGAACCCGCGTACGGGCGCGAAACCAAGTTAAAAAAAAAAGAGAGGGTGAAAAGTGAACATTTGCATAGAACAATTAGAGTTAAAAAATGGCGAATGGATCAACCGCCAACCCGGTATCAAAATTCAAGTGCCAACAACTCCCTAATGAACATCAAGCATAAATAGCTCTTTCGAGTAATAACAGAGTGAAGGTAGACATGACCCCTCAAAACCTGCAAATCTCAACAAACCTGGAATAATATCAGTGAATCAAAAAAAATCATACCACCAAGCACAACTAATAATTTGAAAAAAAATCACATAATTCAATGTAATTACAAGTGTCGGTGTCGGACATGACACGTGTCCGACACAGGACACGCCTAATCCGAGGAGTGTCCGTGCTTCATAGGTCACCCTTCATTTTTGTTTAACTCATTTAATATCATTGTACTAAATTACTCATTAGTTGGTTAAAATAAATTTACTGAATTATTAAAAAAAAAGAAGGGTGCAACTTTCTCGACCCCAAATTTCTAAAGAATCACACATGACTCTAAAATTTTATTTTCAAACGACATAAGTTGCTCACAAGTGAAATTCAAGTGGCACTAAAATTATGTTTTTCCTGGATGTGTACGTTTGAAGTAATTTTAGAGGTGGAAAAGGTTTCTCCCAAGTAAGAAATGACTGAAGTAATTTTCTTTAGTGCTTTGTTTCCCCGTCAAAACAACCGCAAACGCATGAATATTGAGAAGCTTGAAGTTTTAGCATTAGAAAATCACGACATAATTGTGGTGAGATGCGAGAAATAAGTGCAAAATGTGTATCCAAACACGCACTTGGTAAATTTTGTCAGTTAAATTTGACCACCTTAGAGCATAAATATCGGTCATCTTTTGAGAGTGTCTTAGCAGAAATTTCTGGCATTGTGTCAGAATTTTGCTTTCTCCAACAACTACCGTGGTATTGCATTGCTACGGTTGCTTTTCAACTTTTTTATGTAAAAAATAATATAAAATTAGAATGTGAATAAATTTGAGATGTATTGTGTGATTAAGTGAGACCCAGTTTAGAGTTTTAGATGAGTAATATAAATATTTAAAAAATGTAGTTGAGTGGCTTAAATAATTGGAAAGTGTAAAGTAATATAATATATTATGTGGGACTCATTTATACCATCCATATGGGTGGCATGTGGTTGCTTTTAGAGTTATTAGCCCAGCTGTATAGACCATGCTCTTGTATGTGTATATGGAAGGTGTTCTTATTACTTCTTTTAGGATCAATTTTTGAATTTTTATAATTTATTCATTATCTCATGTAATTATTGTTAATTTTTTCATAAATTTCTTCCACCAAAGATAATTCTATTCGAGGTATCGTTGGACACCGCATGTGGACATATCTACCAATCAAATTGGGACTCTTAAAAAAAAATCAAAATTGAAACATTGGTTCGATATGCTATTGAGTCTATCCACTTTATCACTAGACCAAACCCCCTTTTTTTTTTAATTTCTCCACTCAACCTTTTGGGAACAAATCTCTTGGCACATAATTAAAAAATCTGATTACTATGTCATGTCATGTTGTTACATTATATTATTATACTGTGCTAATGTGATAAACTATGAATCTATGATTGAAGGTTCTTATAACTTTTTTTTACACAATTAGCATTAATTATTTGTAAAACTCCCTCTTAAAAAAATTATTAGTAAAACTCGTAATAATTTGTTACACTAAATGAACAAAATAATTATATAAGACCAGGTGTGATTATTACACAATGGAAGTAATATATATATTTCTTCCTTTGTACAATGGAAGTATTATGTTTTACAAAGAACAAGAACAACCACGAGAGCCTCCTCTCTAAAAAAGAAACCAGAGCTTCATTCTGTTAAATAAGATCGGCTACATGAATTAAACTACATGTGTTACATCAAAAACTAAAATTGTATCTAATTCATTAATCTCTAAATTCTTATCAGACAACATAAAACTTTATCAAATCTCTATGAGATGTTTCACAAAGAAGAACTATATAATTTCAACAATATTTATCATCATTACTGTAAAAAAAAAAAACAATATATGATGAGATCATGAATGAAAATGGGAAACTACTTTATGTGACCATCAAACTTTTTTTTTTATAGATGGTTGATTTATAAATACCTCAAAATTACTCACTTGATTAAAAACCCAATCGAAAACTATAATCTGATCGAATTTTACTCACAAAACGGTTGATTTGGAGTTACGACCCTATTGAAAGCAAATTTGAGATGCTTAGTGAGCAACTTTCTTTTTTTATATATGAATCAATAGATGATTACTCAATATTTACCTCAACACTACTCACTTGATTGAAAAAGTCAATCAAAAATTATAATCTTATTAAATTTTACTCGCAAAAATAGTTGATTAAGAGTTACGATCCGATCGAAAACGAACTTAAAATGTGAAGGGGAGCAACTTTCCTTTTTTTGAAGGAGGAGAGCAACTTTCTTTATCATATATCAATCAATTTGTGTATTTTGCGGTTAGCTAATATGCCATGTTTATAGGAAAGGACCTTGGTCCATTGGCCCCATCCCCTAACCCATCTCAATTATTCTTTCAACAACTTCACCTCTAATTGTGATTGTGTCTTTATTGATGAAACCAATAAAACCTAGTCAAAGGGACAGTGTGGGTCCTACACTCATACGTGGCACTGCTAACACACTTTCCAACTCTAAAATCTTAAACCCCATTTGATAAAATCTTTTCACGTCCACTAGGAAACTGTGTGAAACATTAGATTCCCTCACTCTCTTTTTTTTGGCGGGTAAATCCCTAATTTTTTGCCCTAAAGATAAAAATGAAAACCCCAAAAAAATGTTGTAAAAATATAATCTTTTTTATTTTCCCGCTTTACCCTTTTCTCATTACCTCCATTACAAAACATAGCCACTAAAAAAACCTCAAAAGAATGAAATTCAAAGACAACTTTACCTTAAAAAACACTCTCACAGATTTGAAACTAGGGTTTTTGTTTTAAGGTCTTCAAATGTCACATGTATGCAAATGCAAAAAGACACTACTTGTAAAGGACAAAGGTATAGTCTTTTTAAGGTTCTGTTGGCACTAAGCATTAAAGTAAATGATGGGGTTATTTACTGTTTTCAGAAATTTTAATACTATATTTTTAGGTTATGAAAAAGATTTCACTCCTTCCATCAAAGCTTTTTAGGCCCAAAAAAAGTTTATGGGTCCCTTCCTCTTTATTGCAGCATGGATGTCAAATTGGGTATTCATTTCCCTTTTTTTCATTAGTTGGTTGTAGCCACCATAATGCTACTTATTTGTACTTTAGTTATGAGATTTTCTGATTTTGAAAGTTTTAATTTTTGTACTCAGTTCTGAAGTTTGATACTTGAAGGTAGGTTTCTTTGTTGCAGTGTACATTGTACTTCAAAGAAATGATTTTTGTTATAATTATTGTGTTTTATGTTTTTTATGTTTTCAGATCTCTAAAAATTTAGTCTTTCTTTTTGTTTGGTGCATTTATGTTTTAGTTTACTATGTTTAGTTATTAATGTTATCTCTGCTGAAACTGTATTGCATTTGTACAATATATGTTTTTTTTTAGTTTTCAAGGATAAATTCTCTTGAAGATTCTGGTTTTTTTTTTTTTATAATTTGGTGGTTGTTTAGCATTTTAGTGACTTTGTGAAGCATTTTTTTTAATTTTACTGTATCTCTTTAGTTTTTTGGCTTACCAATTTTTGTAAAATGCTATTTTTTTCTTTCTTTTCTTGCAGTAGTTTAGGTCACTTGTGGATTTGAAGAAGCTTTCTTGGATTCTTTGGATTTTGACAGTAAGAAAGTCCTTCCTTTTTTGTGGGTTGAGCTTGAGGACCTATTTGAAGATTGAGCTTGGTTCTAACTAAGCTAAAACAAGAAGGGTATTTTGGAAATTTAATTTGTACATGTTTGTTGGTAGTTGTGAAATTTATCAGTAGTTGCTATCCTTTTGAAATAGAAGAGTGAAAGCTATGAAGCTCTTTAGTCTTTTAGTATTATCTTTATCTTTCTTTAGTATTAGCATTATGGGGCAGCTTCCTTCACAGGACATTTTAGCATTGTTGGAATTTAAGAAATGCATTAAGCATGACCCTACTGGTTATGTTCTGAATTCATGGAATGAGGAATCCATTGACTTTGATGGATGTCCATCTTCATGGAATGGTGTTCTTTGTAACGGCGGTAATGTTGCCGGTGTTGTCCTTGATAACTTAGGTCTCTCTGCTGATTCTGATTTGAGTGTTTTTTCAAATCTCTCAAAGCTTGTGAAACTTTCCCTGTCCAACAATTCCATATCAGGAAAATTACCAAATAACATTGCCGATTTCAAAAGCCTTGAATTTCTTGATATTTCCAATAACCTCTTTTCGTCATCCATACCGGCTGGAATCGGTAAGTTTGGTAGCTTGCAGAATCTGTCGTTGGCCGGGAATAACTTTTCCGGTCCAATTCCAAACTCTATTTCAGAAATGGCTTCCATTAAATCTTTGGACTTGAGCCGCAACGCCCTTTCTGGAGCTCTGCCATCGTCGCTGACTAAGCTGAATAGTCTTGTATCGCTTAACTTGTCTTATAATCGCTTCACCGGAAAAATCCCCAAAGGCTTCGAGCTTATTTCCAGCCTTGACAAACTCGACTTGCATGGGAATATGTTTGATGGTCCTTTAGACGTTGAGTTTATGCTTTTATCTAGTGCTAGCTATGTTGATTTAAGTGATAACATGCTACTGAGTTCTAGTTCTGGGAAATTTCTACCTGGAATATCTGAAAGTATTAAGTATCTGAATCTAAGCCACAACCAGCTTACTGGTATATTGGTCGGTGGGGCGGAACAACCTGTTTTCCAAGACTTGAAGGTGTTGGATCTCAGCTATAACCAATTGAATGGAGAATTACCTGGATTTGATTTTGTTTATGATCTCCAAATCCTTAAGCTTAGCAACAACAGATTTTCAGGATTTATTCCTAATGGCTTGCTTAAAGGCGATTCTTTGGTTTTAACTGAACTTGATTTGAGTGCCAACAATCTCTCAGGTAGATTCATTAATTCCAGTTTTTCTTTTCCTTGAAATAAATAACTTGTCTTATATGAGTCTTCAGCTTCAATTTCTATTAATTTAGTGTTGAAATTTTTCTTTCAGGGCCATTGAGTATGATTACATCAACAACGCTTCACATTCTGAATCTCTCGTCGAATGGTTTCACTGGTGACCTGCCACTGCTGACTGGAAGTTGCGCCATACTTGATCTGTCAAATAACAAATTTGAAGGAAATTTAACCAGGATGCTGAAGTGGGGGAACATAGAATATCTTGATCTCGGGCGGAATCGTTTGGCAGGGAATGTCCCTGAGGTAACACCTCAGTTTTTGCGATTGAATTATTTGAATCTATCCAATAATCGTCTCAGTGACGACCTTCCAAAAGTGTTAGCACAGTATCCAAAGCTTAGAGTGCTTGATATCAGCTCCAACCAATTAAAAGGTGTTCTTCTAACCGAATTTTTCACAATGCCAACATTACAAGAGCTCCATCTTGAAAATAATTTGATCAATGGTGGCATCAATTTATCGTCTTCTCTTGACCAATCTCATCTTCAAGTTCTTGATCTTTCTCGCAACCAACTTAGTAGCTTTTTTCCTGATGAGTTTGGATCATTAACTAGCCTGAGAGTGCTCAACATTGCTGGAAATAACTTTTCTGGTTCTCTTCCAACCACTATTGCTGACATGAGTTCTTTAGACTCCCTTGATATATCAAATAACCGTTTTACCGGTCCACTTCCAAATAACATGCCAAAGGGACTCAAAGACTTCAATGCTTCTGAAAATGATCTATCTGGAGTTGTCCCGGAAATTCTTAGGAATTTCCCTAGTTCTTCTTTCTTTCCTGGGAATGCTAAGTTACATTTTCCAAATAGTCCTCCTGGATCAACGGTTTCACCTACCAAAAGTTCCAAGGGGAAGTCTATGTCCACAGCTGTTAAAGTAATAATCATAGTCTCATGTGTGGTTGCTCTTTTCATATTAATCTTACTTGCTGTCTTCATACATTACATACGTATGTCACGATCTTCTACATCAGAATATGATACAGCTACAGGTAAGGATACCCGCGGTCGCCCTCAACCAGTTATCTCTGGACCAATTCGTCCAACAGAGAGAGGGGGTCCTTTGGTTGTATCAGCTGAGGATCTCGTGGCTTCACGTAAAGGATCACCATCGGAAATAATTAGCCCTGATGCAAAAACTGCAGCTGCAGCTGGATTCTCTCCATCAAAACACAGCCAGTTTTCATGGTCACCTGAATCTGGGGATTCATTGACTGCTGAAAATCTTACAAGACTGGATACGAGGTCGCCGGACAGGTTGGTTGGAGAGCTGCATTTTCTTGATGATACAATATCACTGACACCTGAGGAGCTATCCAGGGCACCAGCTGAAGTTTTGGGCAGAAGTAGTCATGGTACTTCTTACAAGGCAACTTTGGATAACGGTTTGTTATTGAGAGTGAAGTGGTTGAGAGAAGGAGTGGCGAAACAAAGGAAAGAGTTTGTTAAAGAGATAAGGAAGTTTGCAAACATCAGGCATCCAAATGTTGTCGGTTTGAAAGGTTATTATTGGGGTCCTACGCAGCACGAGAAACTTATTCTTTCAGATTACATTTCACCGGGAAGTCTTGCAAGTTTTCTTTATGGTAATATCTTCACCGTCCTTTCTTCTATTGTGACTGGCTGCGTTTATTGAATTTGAAAGTTAAATAAAGGGGTCTTAGGCTACATTTGGTCTCACTTATTTTGGTATCAAAAGTTAATTTAAAATTAAAGCTAAAAACAAGAGCTTTAGAAATAAAGCTAAAGTTGTTTGATAATTATTGCTATTTTTCAGCTTAATTTTTTTTTCCGGATGGAATTTGAGTTATTAAATAAAAAAAATAACATTTTGAAAAGGCTTAATTTGTAAACCTCTTCTCATATACTTTTTGAAAAGTTCCTTATATCTAGCTTTTATACATAAAAGATGCTTTTTTTTTTTAATCAGATCATTTGAAAAATATTGTTTGACCTGACTTTAATTAAAAGAGAAGTAAAAAACAAGACCAAATAGACCTTTACAAAAGATTTTGGTTTCCACTTTCCTGTCGCTTTTTTTTATCACAAGATTGTCACTCAAGCAATAGTGCATTATGTTTGTGTCTCTGTGTGATTTTGTGCATATAATAATTGCAATGCTTACCATATTTGATTGTGTTGTTAATAGATGTTTCGTCAATTTATTTCTTTTTGTCATTATTCTTAAATATTTGAAGTTTAAACTTTCCTATAAATTGAAATTCTTAGATCGACCGGGAAGAAACGGTCCACCATTAACATGGGCACAGAGGCTTAAAATAGCAGTTGACGTAGCACGTGGCCTGAACTATCTCCATTTTGACAGAGCTGTTCCTCATGGGAACCTTAAAGCGACAAATGTGTTATTAGATACAGCTGATATGAATGCACGTGTCGCTGATTATTGTCTTCACCGACTTATGACTCAAGCTGGTACTATTGAGCAGATTCTTGATGCTGGTGTCTTAGGTTATCGCGCACCAGAGTTAGCTGCTTCCAAGAAGCCAATGCCTTCTTTCAAGTCAGATGTCTATGCTTTCGGCGTGATACTTTTGGAACTTTTAACCGGAAGGTGTGCTGGTGATGTGATAACGGGTGAAGAGGGTGGCGTTGATCTTACAGATTGGTTAAGATTGCGAGTAGCAGAAGGTCGAGGCTCGGAATGTTTCGATGCAACTTTGATGTCAGAAATGGGAAATCCAGTTGTAGAAAAGGGAATGAAGGAGGTCCTGGGAATAGCAATTCGATGTATTCGATCAGTTTCTGAGAGGCCTGGAATCAAGACTATATATGAAGATCTTTCTTCTATATAGTTTGGGGATCATCCTAACTACTTGGAACGTTGACATGTCATGGGAATCAATGTCTCATTGGTATCATTCCCTATTTGTTTAGAGCATGGCTTTTTAACATGTTTGTATTAACCAATTTTTGTTAATGTAAAGCAGATACATGGGTAGTACATGATTGGATATGACCATTTGATTTTGTCTTAAAATGGGAATGTGTCATGAAATGATCATTTGTTTAGCAAGAGATGAATTGTGTACAATTTGGTAGTGGAATGGTTTAGCAGTTCTATTTTTGGTTAATTTAATTGTTTGCTACAAACCTGCTATTCTGAGAACATTAAGTGCATGTTTTGGATGGATTGACAAGAAGTTTGTCAATCACATGATTTCAACGAAAATTACACTTTGAAGCTTCAACAAAATCATGGTTCTGCCGTGTTTTTGTCAAATTCGTCTTTATTTTAAACATGGACTGTAACTTATTCCTGAACAAACTAGTGGTTTTATGAAGTTGAATGCTACCAATGAGTACAAGTAGAATGATACTATGAAAGCTATTGTTTACTGCAGTGTTACATTAGTCATGTAATCATTGTGATTTGATAAATTCAGATTTGGCTTGCGTTGATTGATTACCTACTGTGTAGAATTATCTAAATTCTTTGCTCAATTCCAAAGTGTTTTTAAAGATTAAAAATAATTGGGTTTAAATGTTTAATATTATTTATTTCAAATGAGTTGTAGGTCCATCCAGTAGTAAACAAGCATATGAAAGCTTACCAATCATCAATCAAAATGAAATTTCAACTCATGTTCCAAGTCCCCCACTAATGCACTTTTTCTCCCCAAGTCTGTATACAAAAACAACTTAGATTTCATTGACTGATTCAATTTCTATGCCCAGTTGAACCTCAGTATTTGAAACATCCTTTGACGTGGTATTCAGTTTGGCTTCTATCTCAATTAACCACTATCAATATCTATTGTTATAGGTGGTTACCGGAAGTAGAAATTCACGGTTTTTCTTGTTATATCATTCAACATGGTGATTGATGTCATAAAATACAAATGTGTATGTCTCAAAATTCAGTTTATATTTATTCTTCTTTGTTTTATCAAACTAACACATATCATATCATTGTTTCAGTCGTTATGTGGAGAGAATTTGAAACTTCTGCTCCTAGTGGATCGCTTCAATTGTCATTGTGTTTTGAACAATTTTTGTATATCAGTCCACGGTGAACGAGCAGTCAAGTTAATCCAAAAAGCACACTCACATAGATACTAAATTAATATGATGATTGTTGGAGCAATTTGATAAAGGAAATCGTACTCTCTTGATTACATATTTTTAGGGGAGCAGATGATGGCAATCAACATTGCATATTGCAAAGTGAATGGAAAATGTCGGTCAATTTTGGTGCTAAAACCAAGAGTCGACTGTCATCGTCTAAGGTGAATGTGGAGAATCTATCTCAGATACTAATAGTAATACCGAATGAACCATAAATTATTCAAATTTTTTCCAAAAATGATCAATTATGTTGCATTGTTGGATGAACTATTTAATTAAATATGAGTGTTCTCGAAAAAAGTTAATAAATATTTGTTGATAAGACACGTAGAGCATCTTCAACGGGGGTCCTTACTTAATAAGGACCACTCCTCGCTAAGGACTCTCCATTGGAGGAAGAAAAAATAAGTCTCCGTTAAAGAACATACAACTATATAAGAATCATTTTTCTTCTGGTAACTAACGGGTCTCACGTTTAAAAAAGTAATAAAATATGTACTACTTGATCCCACTTGCATAAAAGAGTAATAAAATGTGTACTATTTGGTCCCACTTGTAAAAAGGAGTAATAAGCAAATTATTTTTGTTCAATGATGTAAAGATAGTGAGACATATTTAAGTACTTTTCATTGAAGTCCTTATTAGTGTATTGTCATTGGAGTTCCTTAATATGTACTTTTATTAAATAACCATAAATAAATGATGTGTCATGTAGGGTCCATTTCAAGAGTCCTTGTCAGGGAACTACCATTGTGGATGCTCTTATAATGTTTCTTGTATAGCTCAGTTGACAAAACTATATAAGAGTCCGAGTTCAAAACTTATAGACTCGAGTTCAAAACTTATTTATTATTTATTCATCTTATGTAGTGAATTTCTATTCATCATGTTACTTGTCTCTAAACAAAACAAAAAAAAAAAAGACCAAGATAATATTTGATTTTTTAATGTGAACGAGATATCTTTTCGCAGTTCCGCAAAGACTAATAGTTGATTTTTAGGAGGGTTGAATGTGATAATAAAATATTGTTTATTTCTTATAATTTTTTTATTATAAACTTTATTGTATTTTCATATGAAAAATCACATGATATTTAAACTTTCATTTTCTATTAAGTTGGTTTCCCGGTTAATATCTATTTTTTATTTAAAAACTAGTTTTTTAAAGATGTATGCTTGTAATATGAAACGCCCAATCCACAACATTCATGGAGAAGACAAACGTAAACAAACACATTTCAACAAATGAAACCCTAAATAAATCACCAAAAGGTAAAATAAAAACGGTAACTTCTTATTGGTAACTTCTCAAGATGATGACCATTACATTCAAAAGGTAACTTCTTCGCCTTGTTGTTACTGCTCTGCCAAACACTTGAAATATGTGATAATAGAACATGCATTGACAGTGTAATGAGCATGTCAGCTTGATTAATGGTTTCTTATTGGTTGATTACACTGTCTGTGCAATACCATTAAACTTTTTGAAATATTGTATACTGCATTGCAATTAAGCTTATAATTGCTTGTTTAATATTTGTTTTCAATTGTATGCAGGACCTATCTTTAGGGTGTTTGAATTTCAGAGGACTAATTTGTTTAAACCCTAAACCCTAGAACCTTCCTTCCAATGGCAGCTGATGTTCCGCCGGAAATACTTGCCGAAATCTTCTCCCGCTTACCGGTGCAATCACTCCTCCGATTCCGATCAACCTCAAAATCACTTCGAACCTTAATCGATTCCCACAAATTCATCAACCTTCACCTCAAAAACTCCCTTAATTTCAACCTCATCCTCCGTCATAACACCTATATTTACCAACTCCATTTCCCTAACCTAACCACCCCCATCCCACTCAACCATCCTTTCACCTCTAACACCACAAACATTACTCTCATTGGTTCATGTAACGGCCTTCTTGCCATCTCCAACGGAGAAAGGGCTTTCAAACACCCTAATGCCGCCAACGAAATCACATTATGGAACCCTAACACCCGTAAACATCATATCATCCCTTTTATCCCCCTTCCTGTTACTCCTGGTTTTCTATCTGATACGAACTGCTCTTTATGCGTTCACGGCTTTGGTTTTGATCCTTTAACCGGCGATTACAAACTCCTTAGAATTTCCTGGTTAGTCGATCTTCAAAACCCTTTTTATGATTCACATGTCAGACTCTTCAGTTTGAAAACAAACTCGTGGAAAGTAATTCCTACTATGCCGTATGCTCCTTACTATGCTCGAGCCATGGGGGTATTTGTTGAGAATTCTCTTCACTGGATAATGGTGAAGAAACTTGATGGGTTACATCCGCGTTTAATTGTCGCGTTTAACCTAACACTTGAGATTTTCAATGAGGTTCCTCTTCCTGATGAAATAAGTGAAGTTAGTAGCAAGAGTTTTGGAATTGATGTTGCTGTTTTGGGTGGTTGTCTTTGTATGCTTGTGTACTATCGAACTACTAAAATTGATGTTTGGGTGATGAAAGAACATGGATGTAGAGATAGTTGGTGTAAACTTTTTACTTTGGTTAAATCGTGTTTCAATTTCCCTTTGGAATCTTTGAGGCCTTTAGGTTATTCTAGTGATGGAAGTAAGGTTCTGTTCAAAGGAATTCAGGTTTTCTTGGACTTGGATTTACTTTATGAGGGACTGTTTTTGTATGATTTGAAGAGTGAACAACTTAGTTATGTCGAAGGAATTCCTATCTTGTATGAAGCTATGTTTTGTGTTGGAAGTCTTGTACCACCTTCCTTACCTGTTGATAATTGTACGAAGGAGAAGCTTACAAGCAAGAGAAGGTACTCTTTATTGATTATCTGAGGTTTTTGTGATTTTCGCTAGGTACAAGTTAATATCAGTTCAATGGAACCATTCTATGATATATGTAGTTAAACTCTAGGTTAAAGTTCAAATTGAATTCTTATAATAGGACAGGGATTCTGTTATTACTTTTGAAATCTCTATCTTTGTTTATGTATATGTATTTGACAATGTGTGTATGCTTGATTTAAAAAGAAACAGAGAAAGAAAACAATGTATGCCATGTGTTAGTTTAAGAGTTGACCTTTCGACTAGCTAAATAATCTTCTTAAATAAAGAATTTTGGTATGAATTGCTTTTTTATCGTTTATGAAGGGGAGGTTTGCGATCCTGTAACTATGTTGCTTCACACAAAGACAATTTGTGCAATGTATTAGACGAAAGCAAAATGATTGGAGTGTGTGATAAACTCATCGGTGTTTTCATGGTTTATAAACCTACCCCAACTGATTGGAGAAGGTTGTTAGCTTTTAGTAGAGAACGAAACAATATTAGACCCCATTTTTTTACACGCTACCATGATAAAGTGTTTTCGGACACCAATGTGGCAGTGTGTGTATGCCTTTGAAGTCTCTAATTACTTTGAAGCAACATAGTTACTTGAGAAGTAACTATGTATTTGACAATGAGTGTTCTCTGTTGAAGTCTCTCTACCTTTGTGTATGCATATGTATTTGACTATGTGTGTACGCTTGATTTCAAAAGAAACAAAAAAAAAACAGTGGATGCTTTCTGTTAGTGTACGAGTTGACCTTGTGGCTAGCTAAAGAGTTTGCAGGATTCCTTTTCATTAAAATTATAATTTGTTATGGATCGCTTCTTTTTTTCATTCATTGTTTGAGATCTTCACTCTTAAATAATTATTTTGACCAGCTTATTTCTGAATGTTGAGACTATTCCACCCTGCCATGGTATGTAAAGAGAAGAAGTTTGTTTAGAAATTGGCCTACCATGAAATTATTCCAAATTTATGCATAGTTCCTTTCAAAAGCATGTTTTTTTTTATCGAATATTCTTGTGATTTTGTTGAACTTAATTCGATGAGATTCATTTTTTTCCCACAGGGACGACTTGTTCCAAGGATTTAAATTGACATTGTAAGGGATGGAGCTCGAGTTGTTTCTTGTGACGGAATTAGTCACCTTGGTTTGTGGGAAAGGTTGAATTGATAATGAATGGAGCTGCACCCATTTTCATCTTTCTTGTTGAATTGTCTATCTCTCATTTTGTATGTATCATCAACTGTAGTAAAACGTTTACCCTTGACAGCCGTACATGAATTGTATTTTTGGTTTGTTTTGTTGAAATCTCTTGGCAACAAACTTAGTTGTGTACTTATTGTATGACCCATCTACATTCTCCTTAACCCTGAAAACCCATTTGTAGTCTATGGGTTTTCTAAAAGGAACTAATGACAAAGTATTATTTTCAAATTCTGTTGCATGCTTGAAACCACTTTGGACACGGCAATTGCCATATCTCAAATTTTGGTTCAACACATGTAAGTGGTATGGTAGTGTTGTTTGGGTTTTAATATGCCAGATTTAAATATGGTATGTATAGCATGTATAAACGAATATTTTCCAAAGGCAGAGAGGCATAACCAACTAGAAATATGAGATTTAAGGTGTGTTCCGTGACATGGTCAAAAGGGAATAGGTTTTAATGTGCCCTGAATAATGTTTTGATGCTACTTTGATGTCGGAAATGGGGAATTCAGTTGTAGAAAAGGGAATGAAGAAGGTCCTAGGAATAGCAATTCGATGTATTTGATCTGTTTCTGAAAGGCCTGGTATCAAGACTATACATGAAGATCTTTCTTCTATGTAGTTTGATGGCTCATGCTTACTACTTGGAACTTGACATGTCATGAGTGTCAATGTCTCATTGGCACCATCTCATATTTGTTTAGAGCATGACTTCTTAACATGTTTGTATTAACGGATTTTTGTTAATGTGAAGCACATACATGGCTAGTACATTGGAGATGACCATTTGATTTTGTCTCAAAATGGGAATGTGTCATGAAATGATCATTTGTTTGCAAGTACAATAGGTGAAGGCTGTACAAGTTGGCAATGGAATGATTTAGCAGTTAAATTTTTGGTTTATTTAATTGTTTGCTACAAACTCGCGGTGCATGTTTATGTTTGGATCGACAACAAGTTTGTCAGAATCATGAGATTTTCACAAAAAGTACACTTTAAAGTGTCAACAAAATCACTGTGCTACCCTGTTTTTGTCAAATTCATCTTGATTTAAAAAATGCACTATAACTTATTCCTAAGCAAACTAGTGGTTTTATGAAGTTTAGTGCTACCCATGAGTACATCTAGAATGGTACTGTGAAAGTTATGGTTTACTGCAGGTGTTACTTTAGTCATGTAATCATTGTAGTTAGTTAAATTCAGGTTTTGCTTATGTTGATTGACTAACTACTGTTAACTACCGTGTAGAATTATTTAAAAATCAAAATAACTGGCTTTAGAGTTTTCTACTCATTTACAATATCATTCATTTCAAATGAGCTGTAGCTTCATCTATTTGTACATTTGTACACAAACAGACGAAAGGTTCCCAATCAATCAAAAAGAAGTTTCAACACATGTTCCAAAATCTGAATGTCTTATTTTTATTTTTATTTTGTCAAATTGATACATATATCATTGTTGGAGTCATTTGTAAAAGGGGACTGCTCTATGTTGGCAACAGATAAGAAATTACTATTATACAATGTAAATCAATTCTGCATATTATACTTCAATTCTAGATAAAGAGTCCAAATGTTTCATCTTGAACGTTGATGAAATTTTTGTAAAAGTGAATTACTCTAAGTGAAGCACACTAGAGAAAAAGAATATTCTTAAGCATTCATGTATATTATTCAACAAAAATTATTATGATTATGTAATATTTCAAAAGCTAGATATCCATTAGAGCATCCACAATGGAGACCTTGAATTTTGAGGTCTTAAATGAATCTCACATGTATACATCACTTTTTTTTTTATTTTTAATAATAGTACTTAATAAGTACTAAGTCACTCTAATGGAGACCCTCTAACAAGAGGTTTAAATGAGTTCTACCAATAACTTTTTATCATTTATATTTCAACAAAATCAACTTAACAATGATTTTTTTTTTTTTTTTTATAATAAAAAGTGGTGTGAGGTCCACTTAAGAAATGAAGGTCTTAAGTGAGACCCTAGATCTTATTTCAAAAAAAAAAAAAGTGAGACCCTGTATCTTAAGAGAACCCAAAAAAAAATATTTCCCTAATAGAAGTACCTATTATGTAATGGGTCTTAAATGGTGAAGACCTCACCATTGGGGATGGACCTAACATAGTTCATTAATATTTAAAAATAAGAGTATTACTTTTCTCACCCTATGTCTTTCCTCACGCGCCCTATTTTGTTCCCAAGATACCCCTCGTCCACATTATAGAATCCAAAACCATTCCGGAATATTAATTCCGGATTTATTCGTGTATTTTGGCACTTCATCCACCCTGATGGATGATGATGCCAGTTATGAATAGATGGATTTGGATTATATAGTCTGAAAACTGTAGATAAATTCCGGATTATATAATCTGAAACGTGTAAATCACTCCGTTAAAAGTCAACAAAAGGGGGTGGTGAACGATGGTTTCGGATTATATAATCCGGAAAGTGATTAGCCTGTCCGAATTATATAATCCGGACTGCATCAGTACAGAGGCAGAAGCCATCTGTTCTGGCTGAGCCTCTGTTTTAGAGCAGATTTAGTCAATTTTGTTGGCCTTTGACCATATGCAAACCAAAAAATCAAGTTATAACTACAAAATTAACAACACAATATAATTTTCAAACATTAATAAAACATAGTTATCCAAATGTTACATAACATAATTATCCAAAATATTCAAACATTAAAATTAAATAAAATACAATCAACTCCTAATAACTACACCCGTACCACCACCATCTCTGCCACCACCCCTGCCACCTCTGGCACCCCTGCCACCCTCAGTAGCTCCCCGACGACGATAAACTTTCCCATCATGCACCTCTTTCAATGCATCCTCTAAATGCTGCCATTCCTCAGTCCCTTTCGGCACCAAACCACTTCTCATCACAACATAGATGTGGTCTCTGATGCGGCTCATCCTTCCGTTAAACTGTAAGTACGCAAGGTCTCCATCCTCTTGAGCAGCTCGCGCATCAAGGACCTCACGCTCTGGTGGCCTCGACACCAGTACCGGCATGTCAGGAAGAACCATGCGTGGATGGGAATGGCGATAAAACCATTCCATGTATCCATCTACTGCCTCCACATAATGAATTGCAGTCTCTCCCAACTTCTGAGGTGTCAGCGCATAATCAAGTGCACGCCGAAAGCGGTTTGTGATCTCCGCCAAATTAACATCAATAGGTGCACTCTCAACGGGATGTCTCGGTATGGTCTGAACCCACCCAAACCGACGAAGCACCCTCTCCGGCATGTATCTCACCATGCGGTCTCCGAATCTCAGCCATCCAGAGTAAAGGTTGACCCACTCAAACTGACGTGTCTGACGGTGCGGTCCATATGGGGCCATGACAACCCTCGTCAAATCCAGCGCATCCAGATGGTTTCTGTTGTTGTTCACCGTGCCTAAACCAGACAGTGGTAAAAAAAGTATCGCGCGTGGATATTGATTCTCTACATATCCTTCCCAGACATCCTTGCTTCCGATACCTGGGAAGTGATGAAACACCCAAGCCTGCACCAAAGACAACCACATATAAATATACAAACGATATACACTTACATTTTAAAAAATAAAACATAGTTTTTAATTTATACCTGCAACAAAGTCAGGTATCCTGCCACCTGATTGCAGTTCTAACGTGCAACATTGTTGAGCTCCTTATACGAGTGAGCTAGTGCCGCAGCTCCCCATGAATAACCAGCAACAAGATCGAGGTCTCTGAAGTACTTCAGGTAGACAACATCCACAACCCACTGGCTCTTGTCAGTGAAGATCGTGATCCCCACCAAGTATAGCAAATATATGTGGACAGCCTGGTCCCGCAACCTCTCCACCTCCTCAGTCACACCATACTCGGTCACCAAATCCCTTTGCTCCTTCAAACGCTCCTTGAAGATCTCCTCCAAGTAGCCAAATCAGCAATGTGCACCTTTGGTCTTTTCGACCTCTTTAAGAGCATCACCCGTACTAGACCCCAAGTACGTCTCCATCAATTCCACCGCCTTGTCCCGTGTTATGGACCCGTGGGACAGGAGCATGCCATCAATGGCGATATGCAGCAAAGAGGCCACATCATCAAGTGTGATTGTCATCTCCCCAAACGGAAGGTGAAAGCTGGAAGTCTCCTCGTGCCACCTCTCCACAAAGGCACAAATCAGACCATGTTCAATCAGGCTGTAGCTGGTATCCTAGAGCCAACCAAGGCCGGTGCCATGCAATCTGTTCTCCCACCACCGTGCAGCCATGATAGGTTTGGTTTCTTCATCATGCATCACTTCTATCTTCTTTCCGTTGCTGATGCATCAAGGATTGAAATGCAGTCCGTTTGAGCAAGATTTCACCGATTTTGGTTAGATTTTTGCAGTTCGGATTTTGGGATTAGAGGGAGAGAGAGACTAAGT
>Ga0315914_1000618_pt1 | contig 47006 bp, 21 predicted proteins | sample MpolenodulesMG_FD_203920 | JGI IMG/M metagenome (GOLD analysis project Ga0315914, IMG submission 203920) | Medicago polymorpha root nodule microbial communities from Los Angeles, California, United States - elongated nodules | ecosystem: Host-associated > Plants > Roots > Nodule | place: USA...
GTAATTTGAGATTACATTTTAGTGGAACTCTCGTTGGAAGTGCAAGGAGGACAGGACTACTTCCGGTTTGTGGAAGGAACCTGTATAATTGCTTGTGTTCTTTCTTCTTCTGTTCTTTACATTATCCGTTGCACATAGACTCTGAACTCACTCAGACTCTGAACTACTTCAGACTCTGAACCTGAGGACAGTTATCTAGAACGTAAAAGAAGAAGTTTCCAAAAACACAATTCAACCCCCCTTCTTGTGGTTTTTCTCACCTTCACTTTGTTGTTCTCTCTTCTTATTGGTCAAAAAGAATAGAGAGAGAATAAAAACATAATGTGAGTGTGAGAGAGAAAGTTGTACAAAAGTTGTACCAAAATGATTGTACAAATATCATTTCTCCATATTATAATAGAAGTTACTCAAAATAATTTTAAACTTTTTTTTGGATTCTTATTTTCTTGAATGTAAAAAACTTTTTTTGTAATTGGCAACAAATATGTCCTATACTTTTTGACTACAAAAAAAAATGATTGAAAGATGACTACCTAAATTCTCTTTTTGTGGTGTCCGGGTTTGAACCTCAAACCTTGCATATATTATGCATTGTCCTTACCAACTGAGTTAAGCTCACTGGGACGACTACCTAAATTCTCTAACAAAGTTCTTCAATCGTGATAGAAAAATAAAAATAATAAATGTTTAGTGAATATAAAAGAAAGTTTTTATAATATGTCATCTATATATTATTATTGATTTGAATTTTTTTCTTATCCACAATAATTAATATTTTTTACTTTCCTAAAAAAAATTAAGATTTTTTTACCATAAATAGGCGTCACAAGGTATCTCTCGAGTTTAGATCTCTTAGATTTAATCGGAAGTTTTTATAATATTTCATCTATATATTATTATTGATTTGAATTTTTTTCTTATCCACAATAATTAAAAAAATTTACTTCCCTAAAAATAATTAAGATTTTTTACCATAAATAGGTGTCACAAGGTATCTCTCGAGTTTAGATCTCTTAGATTTAATCGGAAGTTTTTATAATATTTCATCTATATATTATTATTGATTTGAATTTTTTTCTTATCCACAATAATTAACATTTTTTACTTCCCTAAAAAAAGATTAAGATTTTTTACCATAAATAGGCGTCGCAAGGTATCTCTCGAGATTATTTCTTATCCTCGTGTTTCTTTAGAGGTCTTCCAACATTCCTATAATTGAAAAATGTTTTAAAATATCCATAATTGACTGGATAAGTAAGATTTGAAAATGTAAACAAATCCTAAATTTAAAAGTAATGTTTATTGTTTAATTAAGATAAGGATTGATCATAAACCCATCATTTTTATGTCTTTATATAGCATATTATAAAGCATAAGACATTCTTCCACTTTCATAACTTGCAATTTTTATTATTAGGAAAGAACAATTTTGTGTCTCTTTCACCCTTTTTCTGCAACATTGTAGAGCCACAAAAATAATTTGATTTGTACAAACTAGTACATTGGTATGCACACATTTTTCAATTTTCAATTTGATATTGATTTGTGTTATTGAAATGAATCCTCAACGGTCGGCTTTATGGTATTATAGGTCGTTAGATTAATAAACTTTTAATCTAACGGCTTGCATCCATCAGGTTTGAAAGTAAAATCGGATAAATCATAAGGCCGACCGCTGAAGATCTAAGTTTTTGTTTATTGGCTGCAAATGTATTTCATGACTAAAATTGAAATAGGTCATGCACCTATTGATGAATGGTTTTTTATACTATGATGTTTTTGTTTTTAATTTCCAAACATTTGGTTTAGTTTTTTGCCTTCGTTCATGCATAATAAGGTTTTTTTTTTTGTTTGTTGGCCATGTGTATTCTTAACTAGATCAAATAAAATTTTCAGATGTGATTGAATGGCATAATTTGAGACATTAATTTTGTTATGATCTCATTGTGAAGGTGTTTTGAGAGGAAGAAATGGCAAAATGTTCAATATTTTTGGTGGGGCTATTGCTCTTCCATTGTTGGATAACAATGGCAGAAGCTGAGAATTTCAAATACAAAGATCCAAAGCAGCTATTGAATACTAGAATCAAGGATCTTATGGACAGAATGACATTGGAAGAGAAAATTGGTCAGATGGTTCAGATTGATTGCACTGTTGCTTCTGCTGATGTGATGAAAAAATATTATATTGGTATGATTTTCTTAAATTTTATCTTTTAATTTAGACAACATTTTTAAAAATGGTCGGCTAGCACGAATTTAAATTGCGATATCAAGGGATTTTCATGTCTCCGCGCCTGCAACGTAATGTCAATTGATGTAGCATTGACTCGATTTAACATTAATTCTCTGCAATATTAACGATTGCGACGTGATTGATGCTGATGTTTTATAAGTGCTTTTATAAAAAAATGATTTTTTTTTATAGTAAACAAACATAAAATAACTTATGTTTTATTATGCCAAATAGTGTGATTTAGGAATATATTTATTTATATTTTTGTTTGTTTTTATAGGCAGTATTCTAAGTGGTGGTGGACATGCTCCCAAGCAAAATGCTACTGCAAATGAATGGGTTGATTTTATCAATGAATTTCAAAAGGGTGCTTTATCAACTAGGCTTGGAATTCCAATGATTTATGGAATTGATGCTGTTCATGGACATAACAATGTCTATAAAGCAACTATTTTTCCTCACAATGTTGGTTTAGGAGCTACAAGGTAAATATTATATTTTTTGTGTGAAAATTTTAGTAATTGTTTATTTTTTAACATTTTTTAAAGTTTGATTATTTTTTATATTCATAGAATTTTTGTGAATGTTTTGATGATGTTATTTATCTATGAACCTGCAGAGACCCTCAACTAGTGAGGAGAATTGGTGAAGCAACTGCTCTTGAAGCCAGAGCAACCGGAATTCCATATGTCTTCGCACCTTGCATCGCGGTAATTAAGATAATCAAGATTTTACTACGATGCAATGCTATAACACTTCTATTTGACAATAATTTGTAGAACAATAGAGATTTGTTCAAATTCTGCTAAACTATAGCGATGTTGCGCCGCTATAGCCACTATTTGACAATATTGTTCAACCTTATGACATATGTTTTTGTATATATAGGTGTGTAGAGATCCAAGATGGGGTAGATGTTATGAAAGTTATAGTGAAGATCATAAAATAGTCCAATCTATGACCGAGTTAATTCCGGGGCTGCAAGGTGACCTACCTGCAAATTGGTCAAAGGGTGTTCCATATGTTAGTGGAAAGTAGGAATTCATGATGTTGTTACAGTTTCGTATATGCATGTTTTCGTAATGTCGGTGTTTGATTTTGTTATTTTCCTTGCGCAGCAAGAAAGTTGCGGCTTGTGCTAAGCACTTTGTTGGTGATGGTGGAACGACTAAAGGAATCAATGAGAATAACACAGTTGCAAACAGACATCAAATCTATGGCATTCACATGCCAGCTTACTATAACTCAATTATTAAGGGTGTCGCAACCGTCATGATCTCTTACTCAAGCTTGAATGGACACAAAATGCATGCTAATCACGATTTAGTCACCGGCTTTCTCAAGAACAAGCTCCGTTTCAGGGTAATACTTTATCTCATAAACCTTTGTTTTCATATTCATGAATGAATGTATTAAGAATTTAATTTGTATGCACAGTCTTTGTAAACAAGGTGACAATATATTATTCGACGATTGTGTAAAACTGTTTGTGTATTAGTATATGCTTAAAATTCTTTGTTTTCCTTTAGGGTTTTACCATATCAGATTGGGAAGGAATTGACAGGATAACTTCACCTCCTCATGCTAACTACACATATTCAATTGAAGCCTCAGTGAATGCCGGTCTTGACATGGTAAACTATGATTCTTGCAAGTCGGTTGATTAGCCTCTTTTCTATCAATAAGAATCGAACTCGGTACTATGAAGTTTATATACTTATCCTTGTTATCGTGCAGATAATGGTTCCCCTAAATTACACAGAATTCATCGATGGTCTAACCTCACTAGTGAAAAAGAATGCCATACCTATGAGTAGAATTGATGATGCAGTGAAGAGAATTTTGAGAGTCAAGTTTGTTATGGGACTATTTGAAAATCCATTGGCTGATTACAGCCTTGCCGATCAAATCGGGAGCCCGGTTAGTCGATCAGCTCAGAGTTAAATATGATTTTAGTCCCTACAGAATTTATTTATATCATAATGATAAGCTAAATTGGAACCATAATTTGACAGGAGCATAGAGAATTGGCTAGGGAAGCTGTTAGGAAATCATTGGTACTATTGAAGAACGGTAAAAGTTCTGATAAGCCGATACTTCCTCTTCCTAAAAAGGCTCCAAAAATACTTGTTGCTGGAAGCCATGCTGATAATATAGGAAATCAATGTGGAGGTTGGACCATTACATGGCAAGGACAAAGTGGCAACAACATGACTACTGGTATACATCAAATTCCTTCTCAACTTTTTTTTTCTACTATTGTTTGACACTATCTTGTACCAAAAATTCAACGAAAAATTGCACTAAACTCCTTAAAGTATGTTTAAATAAGTGTTTCAAAAACCGAAGTGAACAGTTTAACTGGTTGAACCTTGAATCAGCCTTAACTACGCTTCATTCATTTTGGTGGTTCGATCCCAGTTTTATCCCGGTTCAAGTGGTTTAAAATGTATGAAATACAATGTTAACATGGTTTAAATGACATTGATATACAGGTACCACAATTCTGAATGCTATTAAAAACACAGTTGACAAAGAAACCGTGGTAGAATACAAAGAGCAACCTACTCAAGACTATGTAAAATCCAATGGTTTTTCATATGCAATTGTGGTAGTTGGAGAGAGACCATATGCTGAAACAGAAGGTGACAGCTTAAATTTGACACTTCCTGCACATGGAATAGAAACAATCAAGAATGTATGCGGCGGAGTGAAATGTGTCGTTGTCTTAATCAGTGGTCGACCTGTTGTTATACAACCATTTCTTAACAAAATTGACGGACTCGTTGCGGCTTGGCTTCCCGGTAGTGAAGGTACTGGCGTTGCTGATGTTTTGTTTGGTGATTATGGATTTACTGGTAAGCTTTCAAGGACATGGTTTAAGACTGTTCATCAGTTACCGATGAATGTTGGGGATCGTCATTATGATCCTTTGTTTCCGTTTGGATTTGGTCTTACAACGGAAGCTCTCAAGGCTGCTTAAGAAGAATTAGACTTTTGCTTAATCATTTACCATTTTCTGTTTCTACTTTATATGTTGACATCACATTACTGTTGTCATATATGTAGCATGGAATTGCTGAAATTAATGAAAGTTATGTTATGATTGGAATATTTTTAAGCTTCAATTGTTAAAAACATTTAGTTCCATTCAAATGTATATATTTTTTGTTTTGTTTTGTTTTAAGTCTCCGATTCTCAAAGGAAATGACCAATCGTCATTCAGAGTTTGGTCGGGAAGTAAGTAAAGTCTGATCGATTAAATCTAAATGGTGTTAACCTTCTTGGACTCACATTTTAAGCGTTTCAGAAATAAACTTTGAACGTATTTAGTTGGATGTTGTGTGATATGTGTTGATTCTCTAGATTAGAATACCTATTTCACTTTGCAATTAGTTGCTTGGATCATCGATTTCAAAATATTGTTATAGAGAATGAAATCAAAATGGATGAAGCATGAATTTGAGCACAAATGTACCATTTATCACCTAAACAAAAGACATGTTTATTCACATAAAACCGTTCATCAAGTTCGTAGACTTATTATTATACAAGGTCTTCAAGCTAATAAAGTATATCATGTATGAAGCAATAAACACAGACACCGAACACGACACTGATACGTAAACACAGTAATTTCATAAAATAAAAGTAATTAAAAGTAACCGTGTGTCAGTTATGTTAGTGTGCGACATAGATACATATCAGACATACACACCTTTCATTTGAAGTGTCGGCTGTTCTACGTAGCCTTGAACAGCTACTCAACCGCATCCTTGGCCTTCTCCACGACAACATAACCTTCATCTTCTGCTTCTCTTATTTGTTTTTCTATGTCTGCCTTTTGTTCAAGAAGTGCTTCTATTTTTCCATTGATCTTTTCAAGCTTTTGCTTCAACTTGCTGACATCATTGGACTTGTCCTTTTCGGATAACTTTCTCTTCTTCCCACCTTTGTCCTTGTCTTCTTTTTTCTTCTTCTCTTTCACTTCCTTCCCATCATCATTTTCCTCGTCGTCTTCCTCTTTCTCCTCAGTCTTTTTTCCACCTAACTCTCGTGAAACGACTTCATCCTTGTCATCTTTCTTCTCTTTCTTTTTTATTACTTTTTTCTCATCTTTCTCACCCTCTTCTTCATCACCCTTGTTTTTCTTTTCTATTTTCTTCTTATCCTTCTTCGCTTCTCCTTCATCTGTTTTTTCACTATCCTTCTTCAGCTTGATTTTATCATCTTTGTCCTTCTCTTTTTCTTTCTTATCCTTTTTCTTCTTACTCTCTTCACCGTCATTCTCATCTCCCTTTCCCTTGTCTTTCTTTTCTTTTTTCTTCGCATCCTTCTTCTCTTCTCCTTCATCGGTTTTTCCACTGTCCTTCTCTTTTTCTTTCTTATCCTTCTTCTTTTTCTTACTCTCTTCGCTGTCATCATCTTCTCCCTTTCCCTTCGATTTCACCACATCCTCATCCTTGTGCTTTTTCTTCTCCTTCTCTTTCTTTTCGCTTTTTACCTTCTTTTCACTATCCTCTCCTACATCTTCTTTCCCCTTATCCTTCTTTGTTTCAATCTCTTCATCTTTCTCCTTTTTCTTCTTCTTTTCATCCTTCTTTTTCTCCTTCTTACCGTCTTCACCTTCATCGCCTTTTCCCTTTTTATCCTCAGCAACTACTCCATCCTTGTCTTTATTTTCCTTACTTTTCACCTTTTCTTTCTTCTCCGTTTTCTCCTCACCATCTTTCTCTTTGTGCTTCTTTGTGCCACTTTTCTCATCTTTTTCTTTCTTTTCCTTTTTTTTCTTCTCCTTTTCTTCCTTGTCACCATGTTTCTTCTCACTACCATCCTCACCGATATCTTTAGAATCGTCTGATTTCTTTTCATCCTTGTGCTTTTTCTTTTTTTCTACTGATTTGTTCTTAACCTTTAATTCTACTTCTAACTCGGTCTTATCTTCCTTAACATCACCTTCTTTTTCATCCTCAGTCTTGATCTTTAGAGAGATAGTTGATTTGTCTTCCATGTCTATAGATTACAATGCAAAAACCTCGGCTGAATCTGACAAGTCCCTAAAGTACATGCAAAACAAAACAATAAATTATGTTGACTTGCTTGATATGATTGATAGCATCACATTGGATAACAACAGCACAGAGACAATCAAGAATGGAAAATGCACCCTTCCCTAAAAAACAATTCATTTTAAGATTAACAATTTCATTAAGTGCTTATAGCAGAAGTGCTTCTCATATAAGTGCTTATCTATAAGCTATTTCTAAAACAAAATATAAAATGAAGTCAAACTGTTTTAAAACAAAATATAAAGTGAAGTCAAATTGTTTCATATAAGCTATAAGCTATTTGGACAACTATGGAGTTAAGTTGAAACAACTTATGGACTTTCATGAGTTGTTTCGTAAGCTCCTCTAAATAGTCTCATAAGATTTTATGTTGATAGATAAGCTCAAATAAGTCAAACTACTAAACAGCTACCACGACCGAGAAAACAAGAATATTCTATAACACAACCAGAATCAATCATGTCATATCCAAACCAAGTATAGTCACCAATAAAATAATTTTCATTCTGGAGCTATAAATCTGCTTATACATATGTTACTGCACATGTTAATCTATCTATTTACTATATATATAAAACATTACTCTTCTTCACAGGCATGAAATATTTCAAAAAGTCATTTTCATCTTTCACTGCCTGGTGAGAAAAAACTTAAGGTGATTGTCGACTTTCTTGTTTGTCGATATTTCCCAAAATGCTTATAATTGTTGATGATGCTTATCAAAAAGCTATTTTCATATTACAGATACATACATATAGGAAAAATATAAAGTGAAAGATCCATTTAAGATGAGTAAATATTGACCAATCGATATAATTCTGAAAATCAAAACAGAATGTCATGCGAGTGGAGATGTCAAAGATCCTAATTACGGCGGTTCCAAATCAAAAAAAGAAAATCGAAAATATCATTTGAAACAACTTGGTAAGATTTAAGAACCAATTTGGTAGCTTTCGTCTGTTGACATAAACAACTTAATTAAGCACTTATAATATACGCGCTTATCACGTCAGAGCTTATGTATAAGCTACTTTTACATTGCTTTCATATAAGCTCTAAGTTGTTTTCATAAATTATCATGTAGAGTTCATGAAAATAAGCTGAAAACAGCTCATGGACATGTCACAACTCACAAGTCTCACAAGTGCTTAATCCAAGAGATAAGCTCAAATAAGTCTATCAAATTAAAGTTCATATTTAGCTTTCTTCTCACAGACACAAAATAAATAAAAAAATAAAAATAACAGAAAAGGTTATCAAACTCAAAATCATAACCTTAATTCAGTAATACTAAGTGATCAATACTAGAATCCCCTATTTTGGTCCAATATTTCTATAACTTATTATAAAATAAATTAAATAAATAATAAAGGTAGAAGATAGATCATGTGAATGGTACATGAGCTAAACTATATCAAAATTCAATGGTTGAATGAATCAGCAGAAATAAAACAATACCTGTTGAGTTGAGTTGTGCAAAGAGATGATGATTCTGTACTTTGTTAGCTTCTTATGGAAATTGGAATGGAACTTTTTCTTTTTGAGAGAATGGAACTGTCTACACAAAAAAGGAAACCTTAAAAAACACTTTCTCAAGTGGTTGTTTTTGTCGTGTTCTACTGTATAAGTGGACCCCAACAAGTTCGACTGTTGTTAATGACTTAATGTAACAAGATTTTTGTTTCTGCTGGTTACACCTCATAATACTGATTAGTCCCTCCATCTCGGATTAATTAAGCCATATTCTTATTTCATACATATTAAGACAAATGTATAAAGGAATGAGAAAAAAAATAGTTTTAAGTGTTCTTGTTAAATATTGGTGTATTTTCCACTATCATAAATACAAAGTGGAATATATTGAATTGAAAGTGATGAAAAGAGTATTAATTAGAGTTATAAAAGGAAAAAAGTAATTAATATTGTATTGAAAAGTGAAATGGCTCGGTTATTTTGGGACACATTTTTATTGCAAATGGCTTAGTTATTATGAGACGGAGAGAGTAATAAGTTTAAGGGTTTAACCTGCTTCGCTTGGTTTGTTGGTGTTGTCTTTGAGACTTTGAGGTGTGCTTCTTTTCAATGTCTCAAGTTCAATTCTCCTTGATGTCAATTTAAGAAGATAAAAAAACAATTCCTCCTGATGTCAATTTAAGAAGATAAAAGAATACAAAATTTCTAATAAATGATTCTTCGTGCCGTCAAATTAAGAAGATAAAAAAAATACACAATTTATAATATTATAATTTTACTTTTACTTTCTTAACTAGCAATAGACTCGTGCTAAGCACAGGTCTATGCTCCACACGGGCTCGTGTTCCGCACGGGAAGCGAGGATTACGCGTCAAAACGTATTGTAATGTTATATGCATTGACAAGAAAAAAATGATAAAGTTAATGTTAATGATAAAAGGAAAAATTGACCTTCATTGAGATTTTCTTAAACACAAGCACCCCCTTTAGTTTTTTAAACACACTAATCTCCCCTTTTTTTATCCAATTTCATTTCAGTTGCAAATACATAATTTAATTTCAGTCATTTTGGTTTCATATATCTTGTATTTGTTTTCTTTTTTGTCAATTAAGTTGAATGATGTTTTTATTCCCCACAATGGAGAAAAAACAACAACAATTGTTTTTACCACCAAATAAAATCAAACACTGACGATTACATAAGACAGTAAAAGAGAATATAAAAATGGGAAGAGTTTTGGTGGATGGACAGTATGGTTGTTGACTAATGAAAAGAAAATAATATTTGATATATCCATTTTATTACGTTAAAGTTTCAAAATTAAACCACCTTGATAGTGGAACAATGAATGATCTCTTAAGTTTGAAAAATCTTCAAAGTGCAAAATGATAAGAAAAAATGGTCAATAATTAAGGGAGTTAATACTTGTACCACGAAGTGAATTGCTAACAAAGCAAAATTAACATAGAGTAAATGATGTTAAATTATAATGGAGTTGCTTGTCAATTTGATAACAAAATAAGGGAGATTTGTGTTTAGTTAAAAATATAGGGGTATTGTTGTTTAAAAAGACCTTTAGGGAGGTTGGTGTAATTTACTAATGAAAAAATCATTGAAATAGTTGTTAATAAATATTATAAAGTAGTAGACTCATTGATGATAAAGATGTCGTTAATGATAAAGATGTCGTTATGAGTTACGTGTATGAAATATACAACTATATTATTTAGTGACTAATTGATCATTTATCCGATGTTTTTTATAGTCATACTTCTAAATGATATAATAATTAATAATCTACAACAATGTAAAAAATTATTTCATAATATGACATTAAGATAAATAAAAAAATGCAAATTATTTTTATGAAAGAAGCTATCTTAACAATGTGTAATTTTATGAAAGGTAGTTTTTGTTTTTTACAAATGAAAAGTAGTTGTATGCCTTGTAATAAAATATTAATCCTGTGTATAATTTACAAAGGAGAAATATTTTACAACATTCTTAAAATTGTGTTATTTTGTGATTATCAATCAGATATAATCGAATAAATTTAGATGCAAAAATAGCTATCAATGAGAAATAGTCCTGATTTTTTCTTTTTTATTTTCTCACTTAAAATATTGTTCCTCTGTTTTGTTAAGTATCGACGTTAATTGTTTCTTCCATATACTTTTTATATTATTGATAACTGAAATGTATTTATTAATGTTTTTTATTAATATTTTTTATACTAAATATTTACACAATTGTCATTTTCATTGGATTGCCTAAAAAAGAAAAACGTGTAGGAAGGTAGTTCTATTGCATCCTTAAAAAAAAAACTCAAGAAGCTGGTTCTATTACACCCTATAAAAGAAAAACTCATAGGAAGGTAGTTCTGTTGCATCAAATAGACCAGTGTAAGATAAAAACACATGAACGTCATAAAAATTATTTTTAGTAAATGTAAATTAAATATAACGTTCGTTTTATTAGGAAAAAACAATTTTGTCTTTCGATAATTTAAATATTTTTTTAGAGATTTTATAAAATAACATAATCAATTTTGTGTTTGTATATCGTAATAACTATCACTTCTTTAAAAAAATAATTTAATGTGTTTGGATACAACAATATAGTATGGATTTTTTGTTATCAAATTATTTGCATCTTTTTATTCTTATTTTCTCCCCTCTCTATTTTTTTTTTTTAAAAGCTACTATAATATCTTTTTATTTGAAGTTGTTTTTAGATTTTTTTTATCATGGTTTTAAAATAAAAATGTCACGTCATTTTTCGAAGATCAAGGCTCTTTTATTAGCGTTTGACTCACTAATCATTTTATGACTGAACTTTTAGATTTTTTAGGAAAAGGGGAAAAAAGTTCAAACTACCCCATATTTTGAAAAGATTAAGCGTTTGAGGCTTAGTTACATAAGGGGAAGGTATTAGCACCCTTTATGTTCAAAGTACTCTACGAGAACCTCTTGATTTTATTTAACTTTTGTGCTATAACTTACTTGCTTTTGAAAATGGAATTTAAAGTGATAAAAGGGAAAAAGAGGCTTGTTTTATTTACATTTTTTATGATTTGGAAGGACTAGGTCCTTTGCCTACGTACCCGTGAGGGATCAAAACCTCGTAGTTCGGGTTAAAAGTTTCATTTGATTTGTTTTGTGTTTTTTATTAGTTTTAAAAAAGGTTTTAAAATAAAATGCCAAGTGGCAAAATGGGATTGGTTTGTATTTTTTTAATTTAAAAGAAAATTATTCAAAGTAGATTAAATTGATTAACATTTGATTAAGAAAATTAAATAAAAATATGGGGTCACTTGATTTTTGAATCAAGGTTTATCGTGAAAGTAATTTTTGTGAATCATGGTTATTTGCATGTTTTTGTTGTTTTTAAATAATAATTAAACAAAAATTAAAACTAACGGAGCAAAGAAAATAAAACTTAGGTATTTTCTTTGAGTCTTTTTTGCTTCGGATCTATGTGTTTCTTCTGCCCTTTGCGGATTTGGGATTTGATTGATGACTGGTCTAAGTGGTTTGTTGAGTTTGGACGTGGACTTGGTGTGGTGGGCGCGACTGTGTTGTGGTTCTATTCAGATTTGTACGGTTGAGGTTGTAAGTTTCAGGGTTAGGTTGATGATGTTTGATGTTTGAGGAAACGGTGATGTTGATTTGGTTGATTTGATGGCTGTTTGGTGATTTTGGTTTCAAAATTGGGGTGTAATGATTGAAAATTGCAGGTTTATGAATTGGTTGTGAAAAAACTTGTTGTGAAATTGGATCGTGGTTATGAAATTGTCATTGCGTGCTGTGATGAAATTATTGTAGGTTTTTTTGATGAATTTCGGACGCCCTTTCTGATTGCTGGAATTGTGTTTTTAATAGTGACAGTCTTGGGACTTAGGGTTTGTTAAAGATGCAGAAAAATCTGCATTCGGATTGGGATCGAGAAGAACGCGTACGATTTGGGATTGATGAGCTGTGAATTGGATTTGGATTGCCTCAGATGAGGACAGACTTCTTTGGATTTTATCAAATAATAATAGAAATAATGACAATGAAAATAAAAAATGGATAATTGTGCAGAATTGGAATTTTTGGAATTATCTTTAAAAAAAGTAATTAATTAAAAAATGAATGAAATAATGACTAATTAATGTTAAAAAACAAATTAAATTAATAAAAAAAACAAAAGATGGAAATAAAGACTAAAAAAAAATAAAGAGAGAAGAGGGCCCGACTCGGAACCAAAAAAAATGAGGTATTTTAAAATACCTCCCTGCCGAATTTTTCACTGAAAAGTCAGGGACTGATCAGGGTCAGGTGACACGTGTCAGTGGGATCTTAGATCAAAAATTGGGGTATGACAAAAAACTATAATAAACAGATATAATTCTCTTTAAAGTGATGAAGATTCCTCTTCTCAATTAAAAATTACTCTCCCACACCTAAAATGACTTTTAATACCCCCAGCGGCAGTTAACTTTCGTTCGCTCCTTAACATTCAACTTAGGAGAGAACGGTAGTTAACTGCCATTGAAAGTATTTTGGTCATTAACTTTCATAATTAGAGAATAGTTTGTTGTTTAAATACAACTCTATAAAAAAAAACATTGTCACAAAATCATCTCAATATTTTAACAGTTGTTTTTTCTCTCTTCGAAATCTGATCATTTGTTAAAGAATACACAAATCGGTTAAAATATGCTGAAATATCAAATGATTATGATGTGACAAAATTGTGTTTTTGTTGATTATTAATTTCATATTAGAGAAGGAAAAATTTTGCTTTTGCCGATCATTAACTTTCATAATTATAGAATAGATAAGTAAGAGATTTTTTGAAAAAAAATAAGAAACTATTTTGTATTTTTATTAAAAATTTAATCAAATATTTTTTTAATAATTAGTTTAATTATATGCAACTATATGAAATGAGTTTTTTTTTTTACAAAATGATATCAAATTTTTAATAATTATTTTCTCTCTCCTCGAACAAAATACACAAAATATGCTTAAGTGTCAAATGATTATGATAATTTAGAGAATTTTTGAAAAATAAATATAAGAATCTACTTTGTGTTTTAATAACATCGCATTTTTTTTAAATAATTTAATTTGTTTAGATATAACTATACAAAAGAATTTGTTTGTTACAATATCAACTCAATCTTTTGTGAGTTATTTTCTGTCTCCTTGATATATGAATTTTTGTTACAAAAGACACAAAATGGTTAAAATATGTAGAGATGAGATATCAAATGATCATGATATGACAAAATATATATTTTGTTGTCATTAATTTTCATAATTAGAGAGAGATTATAGAAAAATTTGTTTTGTTTGGGATTAAAATTAAGTTAGTTTATTCTTTAAAAAAAGATTAAGTTAGTGTGAAAGTTTGTTTGATCGGGTTAAGATTAAGTTTGTTTTCTTCTTTAAAAAAAAAAGATTAAGTTTTTTTTGCAAAGAAAAAAAGATTAAGTTAGTTTGTTTTACTTGAGTGAGTTTGTTTTAATTTATTTTTTAGGAGAGAAAAATCAGGGGTAGTTGAACCAAAAGACACAAGGAAATAATTTTGATGACGTGTCAAAAATTAAGAAAGGGTAAGATTGTATTTTTAGTAGTCATTAAATTTCATATATAGAGAATAGATTTGTGCTCTTAGAACACCGACACGCAAAAAAATTACTAAGTTTAAATACAGAAAATACCCTTTGTTTTACTCACGTGCCTGTCTATTCGCTCTTTTTACTGCGTTAAAATTTGAAAATTATGAACTACTCCCTCCGTTCCTTTTTAACTGTATTTTTAGGGTGAATTTTTCGTTCCTATTTAACTGTCTTTTTGGTATTTTAAGGGTCTGATTTGTCAATTATACCCTTTGTCAATTACTTTTATCTTTTTCAATAAAACTAATTAATGCTATCAATTTGGAAAACTAAAGTTTGTTTGTTTTTTTAAACAAAGTTTTTTTTTTTTATATACAAAGTTTGCTTCTTGTTATCTTCAAATTTAAACAAAATTTTGTTCTAAACAATGGTTTCAAAACGAGTTATAATTCTATAAATAAGATGAGTAGCATTTATTAAAAATTTTGAGTGTGACTCTAGCGTTGGTTGAAGCCATAGTTGAAGTCTCAACTTTGATTAAAGGAGGTGGAGGAAAGTTAATTTTTTCTTAACTTTTGATCAATGTGAAGTGGGAATAATTTTTATATTGACTTAAAATAATTAAAAAAATATGCACAATATTTAGAAAATTGACAATTGTTTGTTATGAGGGAGAGTACGCAAAAAAAAAAAGGAATTTGTTGGAGAAAAAGATAATAACTAACAATCGTTTGTTACGAGAGAAAGATAACATATTAAATTTATAAGTGTGTGCAAAAATTAGGAATTTATTAGTGGATTAAAATGAGGGTATAATAGGAAGATATTGTGCAAAAATACACATCGCTATTTTTGTGTTAATTTTCTAAAAAGACACTTAAAAAGGAACGGAGGGAGTATTTTTTTTTATGAAATTTTGAATTTGATTAAAACTAAAAATATAAATGTTTGTTGCTTTCTAGTTATAACAAACCAAATTAAACATGATTTTTTATTTTAATAACACCAACAACAATCTTTATTATAGAAAAAGTTGTTTAAGGGTATAATTAGGATAATAAAAAATTAAGTATAAATATACTCATTTAGTTTGTTACACTTTATAAATGTTAAAGAAAAAACAGACATATATTATATATATATTCATATCGTGTTTGTTACATTTGTTTTAATATTTAAATTCATTCTTATAAATTTGTTACATGTGTTATTTGTATTCAAAATTAATGGTATTTTTGGAAAGAGAAATCCAACCCAAAAGTGCTGAAAGGGGTAGTTTTCTTTATATTTAGTATAGATTCACAAAATCCTTCTCCCCTGCATCATTTTAAGATATGAAAAAATAAATGGTTTAAATACACTTTTGTTCCTCTATTGTTAAAAAATTGGTTCTCCTATTTAAAGATTGATTTTTTTTATCCCTTATTTTACAATGTTTATTTGGTCACACTAAATATACATGTCGGCAAAATATGACTAACAAACATAAATGAGCCACATCATAAAAAATAAAATAAAAAACATGTCTAAAAAGGAGATGATGGACCAAAAATACGAACAAAGCTAAATAGGGGATAAAAAAATTAATTTTTAAAATAAGAGAACAAAAACTTTACCTTTTTGAAAAATAAGGGACCAAATGTTCATTTAAGAAGAAAAAAAACGATATGGTTAAAAAAAAAATATATTGCATATTTTTTATGTTTTGTATTTTTCTTATATCTGATGAGTTCTGAGTTCAAGTACATGTAATTTTTTTAAACATAAATGCAAATTCAGCTTAAATATATAGTGAACTGTATTTTGGCTTTTCTAAAAACTATATGCTATTTCTCACCTACCAAATTAAAATTTCTCACGTTTTTAAAATCTTGCCCTAAACTATGGATCCATGTTGTATAAAATAATCTATAATATCACTTGAATAAACTCATGAAACGCCCATATATATCCAGCCAAACAGCATATCCTATATGAGAATGGACAGATAGAAAGAAGTGTTTTTTGTCCTCTTGAGATTGAAAACAAAATATTCAGGACATACCTAATTGAGAGGTAAAATCCTCCTGCAGACCATTAACTCCCTAGGTTGAAAGGTAATAATGTAATCAATACAATGGCCAAGCAAGTATAGAGACCTTTGGACCAAGTATTGTTGAAGTGTTGTAAGTTACAAATCCCAAATCGGATAGACAATTAAATGTTGAACAAAATATAAGTGGAAAAGATATGCTATTAAACATAATGTCCATACTAATTAAGGAGAAATGACTAATAACTAACATGAGTGAAAATTAAAATTATTAGCAATTAGTGATTTCTCTTGCTTGGTCAAATAAAGGGAGCAAATGACAAGAGAAATAGAACTAATGTTAATTTAAAGATGATTTCATTCATGTAATCAATAAGATTTAGAATCATATTACCCTCATTTCATCTTCAACCACTCCTCAACCATGTCTTATCTCTTGCCCACCTTCAAAAATAGACTATTCGAATTAATCACATCCATCGCGAAGTAGGTTTTTGTGTTCACGCCCAAGCTTTATGGGTTCATGATGTAAAATTTCCACCGTCATAAAGACCTCCATTCGAAGGGGTCGGTTGAACTCTTTGTCAAACCATCAACTCTAATACTATTGTTGGCTGCAAGGGAAATTCACAGGACCATCCACAATGAACAAAGAGCAATCACACAAGTAAGTTGACACCACATATCAATAACATAGTTTGCCTTGTCTGCATCTTGAGGCTGCAACAAACTTTTCCATCGGAAAGAGAAATTTACCAGTAGGGATGAGATCAGGCCGGTCTACAGAGGCCTACAACCTAGCCTACGATAGGCCAGATTACAGACCATTCAAAAAGCTTCTTAGGCCTATTAGGTCGGCCTATTTAATTAAATATGAATAATATTATATTATATTTTATACTTTGAATTAAAATAAAAATTTGTTAACTTTTTCAGTAATTTAATTTTATTAATATACATTAATTTTTTGCATATTTAAATGTATTATTATAAACTAGAATTGAAATATGATATAATATATAGTCAAATTCCATAAAAACTCATGTTAATTATCATAAGAGAGTTTAATCTAATTGATATATTAGTTCGCTAGTCTATTTAAACTTAGATCACATTGCTTATTTAAAGATGTTCATATAAAGTATGCTTTTTAAATAGGCTATTAGGCCGAATCATGCTTTCAGTCAGGCTCAGGCCAAAAAAGTAAGTCTATGATAGACCGCAGGCTAGACTAAGGCCTTCAAAAAATTTGGCAGACCAAACTCAGACTTTATAAAGTCTAACTCGCTCTAGCCTATTCCCACCCCATTTACCGGTGACCAAGTAACTTTGTGACTATACTTTACTTGGTGGCCAAGTACCTTTATTATTAAATAACTTTATTTATGACCAAGTAGCTTCATCGGTAAACTACTTTCTTCCCGAGCAAGTGTCTCTTTAAATTGATTTATTTTTTAGATTATGAAAAGTAACTTATGCAAATAAATAAACTTTTATACTAATTCATAAGTTCTCATTAACAAAAATTGTATCTCCATAAGTTATTTTTTTTCATAAACTACTTTGACAAAATTATAAATAATATATACAATTTTTTTTTACATAAATCAATCTAAATGGACTTAAGTTGTCTTGATTTTTGGCTTAGGTTTACTTAATAATTAAATTTGCTTCGTATAAAAAAAAGTTCGCCTCTAAAACAAACTTAACCACAAAGTAAACTTATTCATTAAGTAAACCAAAATATCAAAAATAAAATTATCAAATATTAACTTATAAAAAACTCAAATATATGACATTAAATTCATTAAAAAAAAACATAATTTTCAATCACAATCACAAGTAAACCAAATCTTTAACAAAAATAAAAAAAAGCAAACGTGATTTATCAGTCACTTTACCCTTTTTCCAGCCTGTCTCCATCACTATATTTCTATTTCAAATCTTTACGTTTTGCAAAAAAAAATATTAAAAAAATATAAATAAGGAAAAATAAAACATAAAAATAAAATAATAAAAAAACACGTTTTTTTAACTGTGTTTGTTTCCTTCTCTTCTGTTCTATGGCCTGGTTGTTAACCAGGTCTTAACCAGCTTCAATTTCTCTCTCTTTTTCCTCTCACATTCTTCAATTTTCCACCCTTTTCACCAACAATGAATGATCTTCTAACGGTAATATTCAATTTTTCTATTTTTTTTGAATTTTTTTTTACTGTTTTTGATTAAAGTTTTGATTTTTATATGTGGGTTTGTTTAGATCTAGGTTTTTGAATAATGGGTATTTTTTGTTTTTGTGTTTTGTGTTGTTGGGTTGTTTAGATTTTGGAAAGTTTTGGTTTTTTTTGTTATGCTTGTTTGTCAAGAAATTGGGGGGTTGATGAATTTGGTGAATGTGGTTTTTGGATCAAGAGAATGATTTTGGTGTTGTTTGTGTGTGATTTGTGCTGCATTGTAGTTGTATATAGGTGATGGATAATGTTGGTTGATATTTCATGGTTTTCTGCAAAATTTGAGATGTTTCTATTTTGGAATTTGTAATGATTTTTGTTTAAGGTTTGATGATGTTTTGAATTTTGTTTTGATCAAAGGTTTAAAAACCGAACGAAGCTGAAACATGAACTGATATTAGTTAGGGTTGATATTTGAGCGATTCGGTTTTTGTCCTGGGATGATTGGATTTGCTGAATGAGGTTTTTAGAGTAAGAGAGATATTAGCATTATTTATGAGTCATAGTTTCATCTAGCTTCTGGTTAATGTTGGTGGATATTTCATGGTTTGTTGCAAAATTTGTTATGTTTTTGTTTTGAAATTAGTGTTGATTTTTCTTTAAGGTCTGATAGTTTGTGTTGAATCTTTGTTTTGAGCAATGTTTGAAAACCGAACCTGACGGCTCAACTGGTTGAACCGTGAACCGACATTATCTAAAGTTTTGTTATTTGAGCGATTGGATCGGTTTGTCCTGCTTTGGTTGAGGGAGAAATAAATTATTATAAGTGTTGCCATGGATAGTGACGATTAAACTAATCTAGATTTAAGTATCCACTTGGTTTTTATGTTATTTTGATTTGGTTATTAGTGGATAGTTTTGGTAAAACAGTAACTCAAGATACTCTGAACTGGACCCTTTTATGGAATGTTCACAGAAACTTTGTTTGCAATTCTGTATTTCCAATGTACTTGAATTAAATGAAATTAGATTTACGACCCTGAGTTATGCAATCACTTCCATTTTCTCTAATTATTACCGGTCTTGAAGTGTCAGTGTCATGTCTAGTATCCGTGTCTATGTGATGGCTTCATAGGTTTTGGCTGTAAATTCAATATTTCTATGGAATATTCTGGAGAGCATAAGCATACTACATGTGCACTAAGGAAGATTCAGAGAACAATATTCATACAATTTTAGGCTGTGGAAATACCTATCATTAAATAGGACTTAGTAGTGCTTAAAACATCTCACGGCAAATCATGAGACTGTTCATGCTTTGAAATTTACAGGCATCTAATGTCGGTTCTGTTTTTTTAAGAGTACGGGACGGGGTGTGTAGTAGCAGTAAAGATGTGGATAGTTTAACTAGGACATGCAGATAATAACATCAGCATGAAGAGTATAGCTATACATGTTAATTTAATTTGATGATTGTTTTTCAGGAATCGTTTGAGATCCCTCGTGGTCGTGGAGGTGGTGACATTGAGTTGGGAGAATATGGAAGGAATTCTGGCGAGCTTGGCTTGGATACTTTCTTCAAAAAGGTATTCATCTTTAGAAATCTGATGTAAACAAGCATGATTTAGCTTGTCTTTGATTAGTTATTTTATTGCTATTAATTAATCAAACTGTTTCGTATAATTACTGGATGGTTTTAACATTTATCATTCTTGTTGAATTATTTGTCTAACTCACTGCATGTTCCTATGGATTATTCAATAGGTTCAAGAGCTTGAAAAACAATATGCAAAGCTCGATAACCTTTTGAGAAAGCTCCAGGTAACTTCTCTTTCACATAGTTGACTACTAACTATTTTCACGTGTGAAACATTTATAAGTTGAACTGAGAATTGTTTAATTTTGTCCTCAATGCTCACCATTTTTATGCAGGATGCCCATGAGGAGTCCAAGGCTGTGACTAAAGCTCCTGCCATGAAGGGTTAGTTATGATGACATTGTTTTATCGTTTTCCGATCAATCTTTTGTATATATCGTTACCTTTTGTTTATGATCAACATAATATGATAACAGAAAAATCATTGGCTCATTCATCTATTCTTTCATGTAATTCTCTGTAACATCAACCCTTAAAGGCATATTTGTTGTAGATGTTATTGAAATTTGTACTGAAAATTCATAACTATAAATTAAAATGTACATGTTATTAAGAAACAAATTGTTTTCCTATAAGTGTTATTGATATGAAGAAGAATTTAGTACCGGTTTTGATTGATTTATTTCTGCTTGATTTCACGTCTGCAGCTATAAAGCAGAGAATGGAGAAAGATGTTGATGAAGTTAAGAAAACTGCATATTTCTTAAAGACCAAAGTTGAAGAGCTAGACAAAGAAGTATGATCTCTACTGAAAGTCTTTCGGTGTGTTATTAAGTACTTAGATTCTTGTTATTAACTCATCACATTATGTGTCGCAGAATTTGGCTAATAGGCAGAAGCCTGCTTGTGGAAAAGGATCAGCTGTTGACCGGTCAAGAACAGCAACGACAATGTCAGTAATTATCCATCGTTTTATCTATCGTTTAAACACTTAACACTAGGTCATACTATACTCATGGATGCTTTATTATGCTATGTCAGTAGTTTCTGAAAACATATTTCTAAATCGTTTATGATGCCATTCCTACTTGTTGAGGTCTAAGAATTCAATTAAGTCCTTCTTCATACGTGCATTGTCGTTCTCTTTTATGTTTGCGTTCCGCTTCAAGGCTAACTAATTATATTATAAACTTGGTATATCAAAAGGAACTGGGAGAAAACCTTAAATCCGTGTTAATCTCACGTGTATTGAAAGAATGAAATTGGAAACTTAAATGTACACAGACCAAGATGACTAAACCTTGGGATTTTCCACAAACAGGGAATACAATTTTGGGCTTCTAAGTTATTATGATTATTATTGGCTTAGTATTTTTTTTGAACCAAACTCATCTTTACCTTGTTTTTTTGTATGATATAATTATGCAGTGCCTTGAAAAAGAAACTGAAGGAGAAGATGGCTGAATTTCAGGTACGTTTGTCTCATATTTGTTGTTTGAGAGTTTTTTTAGAATCTCCTAATCTTCAACTTAATTTCTTTATTTATCAAAATCTTTGCAGACCCTGAGAGAAGCCATTCATGAAGAATATCGTGAGGTTGTTGAAAGACGCGTATTTACAGGTTTGAGTTCTTTACTTATTAGTGTTCTTCTTATCCAAGTTACCCCATTGATTAATTACCTCGACTTATTTTATGTTTTCTCTGGTTTTCGTGATTGTCAGTAACCGGCGCAAGAGCTGATGAGGAGGTAATTTTTTACTTGAATTTTCATTAATGGAAGAAAATGTGTGCTTAAGGAGTTTTTCTTCTAATCATTTAACAATGTACAGACAATTGACAGATTAATTGAGACCGGAGACAGCGAACAAATTTTCCAGAAGGCAATTCAGGAACAAGGACGAGGCCAGGTTCATCTCTCCTTATTTCTTCATTCCATCCCTGATTTTGACATTCAAGTTTCGACGATTCAGAGAATATTCTTGAGCGATTTTTAAGAAAAGCAAAATCTACCTTGTAAGGTTACCTCTCACACATTTGAGTTATCTTTTGTAGATAATGGACACCCTAGCAGAAATTCAAGAACGGCGCGAAGCAGTCAGAGATGTTGAGAGGAAACTGCTTGATTTACAACAGGTATTTAATCAGTCCTTTCAATTAATTTTACTGTTAATTCATTTTACATTCTTTCCTGATGATTATAACGATTACGTCTTTGCAGACATTTATGGATATTGCAGTGTTAGTTGATGCACAAGGAGACATGCTTGACAACATAGAATCACAGGTATTTTTCATCACTTTGCACATAACGCCATCATCGAATCAAGATAAAAAAAAGTAGAGTAGCGGAAAGGTCTAAACTCGTGTTTGAGTAAAAAAATGCAAACCTACTTGGTCCGTAAAAATTGAAAAGTATCAATTTGATCTTTAAAAATTTCAAATGTTCGAACTATCTGGTCCTTGAAAACTGAAAAGTATGGATTCCATCTTCAAAAATTTCGATTGTCAGTCAAAATAGTCTCTGATACGGACTAAAATATTCTTTAAAATCATCGTAAAACTAACCAATTTGATCAAATTCAGGTTTCAAGTGCAGTAGATCATGTGCAGCAAGGCAACAATTCCCTCCAAAAGGCAAAGAAAATGCAAAGAAACTCAAGAAAATGGATGTGTATTGCCATCATGATACTTCTCATTGTTGTTGTAATCATTGTTGTTTCTGTCATCAAACCATGGGTTACCAAAAAGGGTGCATAGTTATTAATTGGTAACACATTGTTTCCACAACAATTAAGTATTAATAGTCCTATTCATAATCCATTCTTTTTGTGATTATTAAGCTTGAAACAAACATTGGACCAAATATTCTAATTTGCCTCCTTTTAAAGAGATGAGTCTACTTAAGAAAATTAATTAACTTCACTGCATTATATATTTGCTTATATTTATCACATTTCAGCCTCTTCAAATTCAAAATATTTATTTAAATTATATAGTACTTTTTTCTACATAAAGGTTAAGGATATTGTCAACAGAATTGGCATAAACGGCCGGGTTTCTGCTCGTACTCGTGATTTGAATTTGAATTCAGAACGTCATTGTTAAGTTATACGTAAATTTTATTGTATACTTTTGTTGAGGTTGTTGGATTTCTCTAACCTTGCATTGTGGTGTGTCACACTTATATATAATATAAACATTTATTTATGAAGAACAATTAATTTAGATTTTGGTGTGACAAATCGATTCATCCAAACCAAAAATAACTTATATAATATTGTTGATAATTTCTTTCAAAAAAAAATAAAAATATTGTTGATAATTAATGTTATCGTTGAAGTTATGTGTTTGCCCCACATAACATCATGTAACACTTAAGTTCACTAATTTCTTTTATAAACTTAAGTTTATTGAAAATTTGAAATTAAGTTCAACTTGTCAATATTCACATTATTCATGACCCCACTAATGAGGAATTAATTTGTTTTTAAAGAATAATAGTTATTGTTAAATTCAGCTAAAATTATTACATTTTTACAGACAATTGAACAACTATTTAGTTTAAGAACCCAATTACAAATTATTGTCAAGTTCAAGGACTCAATTATAAATATTTTTTTGTTACGGGGCATTTAAAAATCCTCAAATAGTTTTGGGACTAACCAAATATGCATTATTTTATGAAAATGTAGATTTGTATGAAATTGTTTCAAATACATTTTTATTGTTATTTAGGATTGTGTAGTTGTTGTAATATAATTATCTTCATCATTAAATATCTTTCCCATAATCTTCATAAAAAAATGCAAATTGAGTATCACTAATTGTTGCCCTCAAAATGATGGTATTTGATTATTCTAACCTATGCTTAATGATTCCAATTTTAAAATGTCAAGCTATGCTTAATCTTGCAATTATTGTTAACATGATTGATTAAGTGCTCTTATTAAAAAAAAATGATTGGTTAAGTGTTGTGGTCAATGCAAATAAATAATAGCTTAAATTGGATAGATTTTCCAAGATAACATTGCCATGTTAAGATAGCCAACTTGTTCAATATAGTAATGCTTGTGTCTTTTGCTTCTATCAAGAAATTCAATGACAAAACTTGTGAGCACGTAATATTTAAGAGAGCTGTTTTTACTGCTATTGATTTCTTAAAAACTACATTCCTTTAAATTTATCAAGTCCAAAGGGGAAAATGTCTTGCATACCCGCCCGAATCGATGAAATCTGGACGATGACAAGTCAAACTAGACTTCACTGTCGCAAATCCAACTCACGCATAGAATCTCCAAACATCATGATGAAATTCACGCATTCAAATAGCACCCTCAAAAGATTTTCTCATAAGAGGATTTTATTCTCAAGAGCTAGGTAAACAATCATTTTACCTCATTTTTCAACTCGGATCACATACTGAACTGAGATTCAGAGTACTTATAGACAATTAGTCTATCGAAAACCTCGCACCACCGTACTCTACTTTACGGCAAACTCTCGAAATCACCTCGAATCATATTTCATCACACAAATTATATAAAAAGAAAAATGAAATAAAAAAAAAATCCATGGTTAAGTCCAATTGAAATGCCTTTTTGTTGTTTTCTTATTGCCTTTCTTAGTCAAATGACAAAGAAGACAATGACAATGTCTTATGTATCATAAACATTGGATTGGTTGAAGATGGTAAGAAAAGAGTAAAAATATGAAGAATAAAATGGTGTTGTCTATGACGTGAAGATACAACAAACCAATCCACACGACATGAATATGTATAAAAACTATAATATAAAGTAATATATTTATTTATGTGGCCATAGAAGTATAGGGTGAAAAATGACTTGGTCCAACTACGTGCCAAACATTAAAATTTTAAGTCTTAGTATTTGGATGCATCTCAAAATCAATTGTGAGCTTCCATTTGGAGACCATTCATGCTATATCACTATCATTTTTCATATGCTTTGACCTAGGAAAAATTATTCAAGGGATCAATAGAGGACAAACACTAACTTTTTTGTTTTATTTTTTATTTTCTACGTGGTTTAGGGTTTCCCTCTTCTTCACTTTAGCTTTAAGAACCTTCTTAATTTGATATTGACAAATAATACATTTTTGTTGACCATTTATATATTGGATTATGGTTAAAAGGTGTTTTCTTTTCAAATAAATTTTCATCTTTTTCTTTTTCAATAAAGTTGACCTTATAGAAGTATAAGTATGTTGGGTTAGTAAGTGAAGATATGAGTTCGAACCATGGTTGTTGAAACTTACTTATCTACCGATCAAACTCTAAATTATTAAGATCGTTTTTTTTTAAGGACAAATTATTAAGATCTTATTTCTTTAATATCAGAGTGATAAGATAAAATAAAGTTTGCTCCGATATATATTTTGATTATTGTGTCCATGTCAAACATAATTGTCTATGATAAGAACATACTTGTAAATTTAATCCAATTTTTTTTTAATTGTACCTTAGATAAGGTTTTTGTATATTTTTAAATTAAGAAATTTATTCAATTCTACTTTTTTTTTTGTGTGGTGGTGATACATAATTATGTTATAAATTATATGTTAAACTATGACTTGTTTAAAAAAAGTATTGAAGGTACAACTAAAATTACATCAAAATGATTCTCTGTTTGGTTCAACATCCAAACGAAAAATTTGACCTTGTCAAAGTAATGTCATGCCAACAAATGAGACAGATATATCGGTCATTTTGAACTAAAGTTAGGAGAAATTTAATATGAAAATGTCAAGTTGTCTTCATCAATCATATTTTAAAATATTTATTAAAAAATAAAAAAAAAAATATATGCTTGTATAGTGTATTATATTAATCCCACTTGACAAAAAATTTCATTCATATATATGATATATGATTCACAAATTTCTAGCAGCAACATGAAAATTGAGGAATAAACTTAGCACTATAAAAGTTTCTAGCTCATACATATTTATTTCTCCTACTCAATGGAAATTCAATTTGATGAACCAAAGAAGAGTTTGAGACCAAAAAAGGTCAACAAATTCAAAGGGAGAAACAAAAAGAGTGAAACAACAGACAAGTTTGTTGGGGTGAGACAAAGACCATCAGGTAGATATGTTGCTGAGATAAAAGACACAACACAAAACATAAGAATGTGGCTTGGAACATTTGAAACAGCTGAGGAAGCAGCAAGAGCTTATGATGAAGCCGCGACACTTCTTCGCGGTTCCAACACTCGCACCAACTTTGTCACACATGTTTCTTACGATTCCCCTCTCGCTTCTCGGATTAGACATCTTCTCAACAACCGAAAAAAAGGTACCAAACAACAAGAAGATATAGATGGTATAAGCAGCACCACTAGCCGCGCTGACACAATTAATGGTACTACTAGCGACGGTAGTACTAGTAGCACCACTAACTGTATTGGCACAGCCAGTGGTGTTATTAATAGTACTAGTGCTAGCGGTGTGACTAACACTAGTACCGTTATTAGTACTAATTCGAGCAATACCAACGTCGACGATAAAAGTGAAAGCTCGCTTTCTAGTTCGACAACGATGCAAAAACCAAAATTATCTGATGATGCATATAGGCCAGATATGAGCAATTTCACTAATGAATATGAGTCAAATTCCTATAAGTCCAATGTTTCATGGGATTTTGGACCTATTTTTGATAATTTTCCTTTTGATCAATGGTTGGATATGACAAACAATGATGGATTATTGTGTGATATGGTTGATAAAGGAGTTTCAGAATTTGAAAGGATGAAAGTTGAAAGACAAATATCAGCTTCACTTTATGCAATTAATGGTGTTCAAGAGTACATGAAAAATGTTCAGGATTGCAATGAAACCCAATGGAATCTTTCACCCTTGTGCTGATTTTCTGTTCAAATAACATGTATGAAATTTAAGTATTTCTTCTTGTATAAATTTGGTATGTTCTCGTGCAAAGATTAATATTTCGAGTCAGATAGGATCATATAAACGGCAAAGCTCTTTTCAATAGTTTTAACGTCATCGTATTCCAAGATTGTGTGACGTCTAAATACGAGTATGCAAAATTATATTACATGAATTAAACACAATTCTTTCATACATTAATTTGAAACAATCACAAGAACAAACACATCATACAACATTGAAATATAGATAAACAATTAATCAAATTCAATAATCTTCTACTTCTTCATCTACACCATCTTCACCAACTTCATCATAATCCTTTTCAAGAGCAGCAAGATCTTCTCTAGCTTCCGAAAATTCACCTTCTTCCATCCCTTCACTAACATACCAATGCACAAATGCTCTTTTTGCATACATAAGATCAAATTTGTGATCAATCCTAGAGAATACCTCGGATACGGCTGTGTTATTGCTTATCATACAAACAGCACGTCTCACCTCTGCTAGATCGCCTCCTGGTACAACTGTTGGTGGTTGGAAGTTTATGCCACACTTGAATCCAGTTGGACACCTACAAAGATTTTAATTAGTCACGACACGGACACACAGACGCGGACACTGGACACGACACAGACACACAGACACGAACACAACACGGACACGTCGACACCGATAAAATTTTGAGAAAATGACATAATTCAATGTAATCACAAGTGTTGTGTCTGACACCTGTCGGACACTGGGACACTCCTTCAATCAAAAGTGTCGGTGCAACTTAGTCTGCTTATCATATAAAGTGCTTACGTATAAGTTATTTATATAACAAAATAAGTTAAACTGTTTTTATAAGCTGTCTTGGAGAGTTTAAGGAAATAAAATGAAAACAACTTATGGACATGTCGTAAATTGGTTTCATAGGCTCTTTCGAACCATCTAAGAAGTGCTTATGTCACTAGATAAATTCATGCAATCCAAATTGTAAATCTCATGATATTCTTCAAAGGATGTAGAATTAATTACCAGTCAACAAATTGAACTGTTCTCATTTTCTTGATATGTGAAACAGCAACATTGACATCTTTCGGAACAATATCGCCGCGATACATCAAGCAACATGCCATATACTTTCCATGTCTTGGATCACACTTAACCATCATACTCGACGGCTCAAACACAGCTCTAGTGATCTCAGGAACCGATAGTTGTTCGTGATAGACCTTCACTGACGATATAACAGGTGCGTAAGACGAAAGCATGAAATGGATTCGAGGATATGGTACAAGGTTAGTTTGGAATTCAGAAATGTCCACGTTGATTGCACCGTCGAATCTCAATGAAGTTGTTAAAGATGAAATACTTTGCGATATTAAGCGATTTAAGTTGTTGTATGTTGGTCTTTCTATGTCTAATGATCTTCTGCAAATGTCATAGATTGCTTCGTTGTCCAAAAGAACAACTACATCACTGTGTTCAATGTGAGAATGGTTGGAAAGAACAGTGTTGTAAGGTTCAACAACTGCAGTAGACACCTGCATGTTCATGATAACACTATCATTAGGGCATTAATTCCACAAAAATCAAACTGCATAAGTTGTTATCCTATAAGTGTTTATGTATAAGCTATTTATTTAACAAAATATAAAAGAAAGTCAAACTATTTTCATATAAGTCGTAAGTTATTTATGAGAATAAGTCGAAAACAGTTTATCAACACGAACATGTCGTAACTTGTTTCTATAAGCTCGTCCAAACAATCTCACAAATATGCCCTTGTTCTAGTTTCCTTAGCCTAACCTGAGGAGAAGGATAAATGATGAAGCCAAGTTTGGACTTTTTGCCATAATCTACAGATAATCTCTCTAGAAGTAATGATCCTAAACCAGAACCAGTTCCACCACCAACAGCATTGAAAACTAAGAACCCTTGCAAGCCAGTGCAATTGTCAGCTAATTTTCGGATTCGATCGAGGCATAGTTCTTCAACTTGTTTTCCAACTGCATCATATAATAGACAATCATATCACCGTTAATGCATAACTATAAGCTATGTCTATAAAAAAAAATATATAATAAAATCAACCGGTTTGTATACAAGCTATAAGCTGTTTTCACAAACTATCCTGGATAACTTACGGAAATAAGCTTAAAACATGGACAAGTAGTTTTCAAAATCTCGCCTAAAAAGTCTCACAAGTGTGTCGGTAGACAAATCAAATAAACAGTTCCAAGCCCTAACTGTATGAAATAATTGAAAGTAATCACATGTGTTGGTGTCATGTCGTGTCAATGTTGTACACTGACACATGTCAGACACCAGACACACCTTTGATCAGAAGTGTTGGTGCTAAAATATACAAAATTAATTTCAGCATATGATGATAGAAATTGACTAACCTGTGTAATGTCCTCTTGCAAAATTATTAGCAGCATCTTCTTTGCCAGTAATTAACTGTTCTGGATGAAAAAGTTGTCTATAAGGACCAGATCTAATTTCATCTATAACAGTAGGCTCTAGATCAACAAATAAAGCCCTTGGAACATATTGGCCATTTCCAATCTCACTAAAGAATGTGTTAAAAGCATCATCATGTTTTGGCACATTTGATTCATCACTGCAAAAAGATAAAGGGACAAGCTATTAGAATATTGCCGTGAAGTATCGACCAACTTTGTTTATGATTGATCTTTTCTGAGAAATATAGTTGGTCGCATTTAGCAAAATCTCCCTTTTCAACCACGTTTTTTCCATCCAAAAGACTCAAACCATGTACCTTACGGAATTCGAATTTAATTCTATTCAAACTTGTCCAATGAAGGACTGCATCAAATGGAGAAATAAAGCACAATTGAAAGTATATTAAATGAAGTTTCTTATTATGGTACTATAATGATACAATGAAAGTTCTTGTAATACACCAAAATATTTCCGCGTGCAACTGCGGAAACTAATGATGATACAATGAAAAGTTCATGCACACAAAACTTAACGTGATCGATGTTGATTGTATAGAACATCGAACAAGAATTAGAAATGCAAAAATAAAAGCACGCACCAATCAAGAGTTTGCTCTCACATTCTGTGTCGATAAATTCTTCATAAATCTCAAATACACAATATTTGATCTATCTATGAAATGTTATAATTTGTATCTATGATTATAAATTTTGCATAAATTCATCGGAACATCCTAGGTACAGGAACAATATTTCACCTAGACCATGAAAACGCGACATGTGACATATGAAATTAAAATTTCTATACACCATGTTTTAAACAATTTTTTTGAAGAATCAATTGCACATAATAACATAATAAAGCATTGAAAATAGAAAGAAAAAAAAAACATTAGGATATAAACCTGGGCATGGTTCCATCTGGTTGAATGCCATGTTCAAGGCAATATAGCTCCCAACATGAATTACCAACCTGAATTCCAGCTTGTCCAATATGAATGCTTATTATCTCTCTCATTTTCTTTGTATTTTTGTAATTTTATTTATTATTATGCATAACAATGATCATAAAAATTAATCACAAAGAGGAGGGAAAATTAAGAAAAATAGAGAAAACCAAGAAGAAACAAGAATATTTTATGTTTCTCTCTTTTCCTCTCTTAATTAAGGTTGCAATTAACAGAAAACTTGAATATGAGAGTGCATGATGTTCAAATGCCAAAAGTATTATTATGTTTTAATCCGTTGATTAAATAATTAAATTAATGAATGGTATTGGATTAGTAGTAATCTAGTACCTATCATTTCGAAACAACTGTTTGGTTAGTTTGTAGAGAATGAAGGGAAAAAATGTTAATGCACATTTCTTAGTTGTATATAAACATTTCTTAGCTTTTAGCTTATCAAATCTTACGACTCTCGTTTGGTAACTACGATTTTTTCATAAACTTATATCTTATATTTAGTAACTTATTAATTCAAGTAGCTTATAGCTTATATTTTTTCTTTAGTTTTACTCTTTTATCTTAATTGAAAAAAATCAATATTAATTAAACATATAGTATTTTCTATATCATTTCATATTATAATAAGTTAATTCAACTACCAACTTTAACTAGCACTATAAATTCAAATTATTAACTTATCCGCTATCAACTAACTTATCATTAAAAAATAATATAATTCAACTGAACATTAAAGCAACTTTTTGGCACACCTTATATTGAGAAGATTGTTTGCAGTGGTGTTTAATAAATTCCATTTTAGCTTGTTTAAAAAAAAAAAACTTATCAATTACTCGTTACAAACCTTTATACCTATATTTAGATTTGTAATTGAAAAACAAAAATCAGTTGTATTTATCTTCAACATCAATAATATAATTTTGGAATATAGAAAACTTGGAAGAAAAAAAAAGTAATAATAATTAAAAAAAAAATTGATCAATTTTTGTGATTTTTTTGTTTTTTAACTTCTTTTTTCTTAACAAATTCTTTTTAACTTATTTATCCAATTGTTTTTGTTTTCCAACAGAAAACAGAACAGAGAGTGTATGAGATGGAAGGTGGAAAGGGAACAGTGAAAGGTGTGGCTCTCATCATCGGAGATAACAACGTTAAAGGTTCTCTTCATTTTGTTCAACATCCCAATGGTTCTTTCTCTTTCTCTCTTCTTGTTTTTTGTTGCCTCTTATGATGCATGAAATATTTGTTCATCTATTATTCATCTTAGTTTGAAATATTTATTATGTTTCATTGTAATTTGTAAGTAATTATTATGTTTTTGTGTCGGAATCAACTCATCCTTACAAAACCGTAAGCGACGCAGGGTGTCACTCTTTATAAACTCTTATCTGACGTTATTTATTTTCAATGTGGGACTTTGGTTTTCTAAGTACACCCCCTTACGCCAAACACTGCCAAATAGATAGATTGTGAATGGTTTTTTATATCAGCAGAATTCATTCTTACCAAACCGGCTTGTAACTGGGTCTCACTCTTTGGTAACTCTTTTAGGATGTTATCTCAATGTGGGACTTTAGTTGTTTTAAATACACCCCTTTATGTCAAACATGACCGAATAGATAGACTTTGATATCATATTAGATTATATATCAGGTCTAATTCTCCTTACAAATTCAGCTTATAAACCACTTTAGTTGGTCTGGTGGTCTTGACTTGGTATCTTGGAGTGGGCTCCTCTCAAGGTCCCAGGTTCGATTTTTCCCAGTGGCGAGTACACCCTCTTATGTCAAACACTGTCAAATAGATAAACTATGAATTGGTTTATATATCGGCCTAATTCATACTTACCAAACCGACTTGTAAGGGAGTGTCACTCTTTGTTAACTCTTTTCACACGTTATCTCAATGTGCGACTTCAGTTTCTTTCAATACACCCCTTACGACAAGGGCTACTGAACATATAAACTCTGGTATCATATTAAATTTTTATATTGAATCTTATTCTCTTTACAAAGCCGGCTTGTAAGGCGAGGGATTGCCACTCTTTGTAAACTATTTCGGACACTGTCTCTTTTCAATGCTGGACTTGATTTTTTTTCTTTTCATTGCTCCCCCATATGCCAAGCACTACCAAATATATACTATCTTACAATTTTATATTAGGTCTAACTCATCTTTACGAAACCAGTTTGCATTAACTCTTTTCAGGTTTTATTCCTCTTTGGTTTAAGACTTGAGTTTTTCAAATAGTAGTAATTATGATTGTGATTGTGCAGGGAATTATACACATGTAACTGGAAAGATAACAGGGTTGTCTCCAGGTCTTCATGGATTTCATATTCATGCTCTTGGTGACACCACCAATGGCTGCAACTCCACTGGTTAGTTTCCACTTTTTTCATTATTCAATATATATTAGCATAATGTATCACTGACGCTTCACATTGAAAACACACCAACACGACACCGACACATGTGGTTAAATTCAATCACTTCTATTTTCTTAAACCGGATATTTCTCAAGCACGTGTGATCAGAACCGAATGTTTGAAAAGAAAACTAATTTTTGTTTAAATTAATCTAATAAAAAATGCAAGTGTTTCAATGCAATTTTGGCTTTGCCTTCTTTGCCTCAGGTCCTCACTTCAATCCTCTCAAGAAGGATCACGGAGCTCCTACCGATGATGAGCGACATGCCGGTGATTTGGGTAACATTGTTGCAGGACCTGATGGTACTACCTTCTTTCTTTTGGTATATATTTATTTTGATATCCTAAAAGTGTATAAGTTGTCCCGTGGGAAATCTCCTTGAGAGTTTTCTGTTTTGCAGGAGTTGCTAAGATTTCTATCAGAGATGAAAAGGTAAAGAATTGAACTTCATTGAATTTCATTATCTCGTTGATTTTAAAACTGTGTCACTTGATCCGCATATTGTTAATTAAAGTGGCACTAATGTCAATTTTACAATTGATATTTTTATTTAATAACTTTGAATGAAGTTTAATTGGATCCCGAGGGACTGTACTTACTAAGTGTTGAAAAATAAAGACTATATAACATAGCGAAATTTGAACTGTCGCTATTATTCTGTGATACGCTATTCAGTATAAAGTGTTGTTAAATAGTGGCACTATAGCACTGTCGTGTTGTAGAATTTGAACAATCCACTATTTTCTGCAATTCGCCATTGAAAACACTGTAATTACTCCTTTCTCACTTTAAATATGTAGATTCCACTAAGTGGAGTTCATTCCATACTCGGGAGGGCTGTCGTTGTTCATGCTGATCCTGATGATCTTGGAAGAGGTAAGAATTTAAATGTTTGGACCAAGAATCAATGAACTACAGTAACTCATTGGAGTAGTTTTTCTATGATAAAGCTGTACTGAATTGAAATTAAATACATTATTTCTTGATATGAAAAGCTTAGAGTGCAAATTACTTATATGGTCCAAGTTGATAAATACTGTTCCCTCCTCGTGCCAAATGCTTACTTTATATTTTCTACCACATAGCTCGGCTTCATATATTTCCTCCTCGTGCCAAATGCTTACTTTGTAGTATTAACCGTTCCCTAGGTGTAGTTCAAATGGTTGAGCTACGACATTTGAAGGAGATTGAAAAGGATGTCCAGGGTTCAAACGCTGATTACTAACATAACATATCACCAACTGACATTTTCCTCTAAAGAAAATTGTCATTTAGGAAGTAAAAGAAAACGTTTTTTGAGTAACTTTTGACTCCTCTAATAAGATTAGTTCATTGATCTAATGACTATCTGTGTTATGCTTCAAATGATTCAACTCTTTCCGTCCTTGATATCTTTTGTGTACTTCCCGGCTGGTTAATTGACTTAATTCTACGAATTGAAACCCATACATGTGTATGATGTGTTATGTAAACCTCAAACATGAGTTGATTTGTATTCTACAAACCACGTCCTTTTGTTTGTCGATCGTTTCTTCTTCATCACAATATTCGTGACAAGTAAATAGGCTACTTAATCTCTAGAATTATCCTTTACTCAGTTTAATCTTTGAATTTATTTATGCATGAGATAGTCCTTGAATAACTTCCAAATATGTATCAAGTTAGTCCTTTATAAAGACTAAATTGAAATGCAAAAAAGGACCAACCTGATACAGGTTTTATTAATCCAAGTCCCAACTTGTTAAGGAAGTTTTAGCGACTCAACTGCAACTGGAGGGTAATTCCAATGGCCAAGTTTGTTTGTGCTAAGAGACTCGAGAATAGAAATGTTATGTTCTTTTAAGCTTCTTTGGAATTCTGAAGGTCCAGGATGGACTACTGCTCTTTTCATCACTTTCCATTGACATGTTAATTGTGTGGCACCGACACTTCACATTGAAGATGTATCCGGTGTCGGACACCAACACATGTGATTATATTCAATTATTCTATTTTCTCAATTATTACCAGTGTTAACGTGTCAATGTCGTGTTTGATGTCCATGTCTGCGTCGGTGCTTCATAGCATGTTAGCCTTTAATTATAATTTAATACCGGTTAGGATAGAGGGAGAATCTAGTTAGTCAACTAGAATGTATTCAGTTACTAATTAGAACAAGTAAGAGAAGCTATGTAGTTAGAAGGGCATCAATAGAAAAAATAAGAATGAAAGGAATTATTAGAGCAGATGCCTCTCTCTTATTCTCAGTCATTCAATAAAAAAAATCATTTTTATTCGTTTGTTTCTATCAATTTACTACTTCACCTCTTTGGATTCATAACAACAATTTTCAATGCTATCTTTTTTGTATCTTATACCAATTTTTGAGCTTTTTTCAAAATGGAACAGGTGGACATGAGCTGAGCAAAACTACGGGAAATGCCGGTGCAAGAATAGCATGCGGTAATACTTCCATTATTCATATTATTTATGGATGGAAATTTCTATTAATAAATCATAATCTACTCTAGGAGTTAAGTCCATTGCATACATAATTAGTTCATAGCTTAGTATCTCTATTGTATGAATCATTTTCTTATCAAAATATTAGATTGGTGTATGATCAGAAACACAGTTTGAGTTCATGTCAGGATGAAAGAACCTCGACTCATACCATACAGCATTGCAACAATTCAGTAAGTAAATGAAGTAGGTTGACTTGGACCCTATGCAGCCTCTCCAGCCAAATTTCGGAGCCAAATTTCGGCTGTTGGATTAATATTTTATCTCGGCCTTTAGATTAATCATGATGCTGAGGTGTGGCTAGAGGCTGCAGCCTCTCCAGTGTAGAAGCCGGATAATCTTAGTATGAGCACATGATCAAGTTAAATTTTGTTTAACCAAATTGATTTCTGTATTGCTGGTGCAGCCGCTGTAGACCGTTAGCTCACGACAGAAATGTTCTATATAGAGAACCCAAGTTCCAGTTTAATATGACCTTATGCTTCTTTCTTTATATGTTGAAGTCTGACAATTGCTAATTGCTGAACAGGTATCATTGGACTCCAGTCATCTGTTTAGGATAGTTGGACTACAAATAATAGATTTCTTCAAAGATGATGTATACAATGTATGTTGATTTCTTTATGAAAATTACAATCATGCTGTAACTACATTTATAGCAATTATAATGACTAGTTCTACATTATCAAGTTGTTATATGCGTAATGGTTTCGGCCAAGGCAACCTTAGTTTGCCTTCCCTTGAGTAGTTTCAACATTTGATCTTATACAATTTTCAGGTCATTTATAAATAGTTTCTTTATTGTCGAAAGAATACAAACTAATAGTATGTATTGTATTCAAAGCATAAATTTGGGTCATAATTAAATATTGGCAGACAAGTGAGATTTGAGAAACTACAAACATTCAAAAGAAATAATCACAACATAGTATTAGGTATAGTATTAGGTATTACATCATACCTAACCCGTGCGTCGCACGAGTATACGTCTAGTCATAAAAATATTAATGTTGTTGTTCATATTGAACTTATAGTCGGTGAGAAACAGAAACAACATTTAAAATTTAAAAGTAAATATAAATTATTACACATTTCTAAAAACTTGTATGTAAAGCACATTTGATGTAACGGTATCATCTCCACCATCTTCTTTGGTTATCAATATCTTCAAACATTTTCTTGAGGTTACTCTTGAAATTGCAACATATAATTGACCATATGAGAATATTGGTGTTGGAAGATATACTCTGACATGTTTAAGTGATTGTCCTTGACTTTTATTAATGGTCATTGCAACCTTGATTCCCATTGAAAACTTCTTTGACATCTCAGTTTCGTCTCCCTCTCTTCCACTTGTACTTTATCATGGTTCAGTTTCTCTCTCTGATTTATTTTTCTTCCTTTTTTTTTGCCTCTTTCTCATCTTTCTTTCTCCATTCCATTTCTTGATCATTTGTTTTTCTCTCACTCTTCATCCATTATTTTTCATTTCTACACATTTCCAAATATTTGTTCTTCAAGAGTTAGGATTTCAGGATAAAAAATTTTATTTCATTGGATTGTTTCTCATCCATCTTTCTCTTCAAATTTCAGTTTCTATTTGCAAATTAGAGGCACATTATGATCTATAAAATTCTTTGTTGGTGGGATAATTGGATATATGCATAAATGGAATAGTCGAGCTCATTGTGCGTTAATATCATATGCCCTTGGTAAAATTAAGTCATTTTTGGTAGAAAAAATATCTATTAAAATTCTTGTGCATTGAAATTAGAAGCCTAAATGAGTTGAATGTTATTATGTTACTATTATTGCAGAAATTGGCAAATTTTGAATTAAATGAGCTCTGTTTGGACAAGAAGAGCATAAAGTTGGTGTTGATTGATGATAATGGAAACCAAAGGGACTGCATTGTTGTGTATGCACCTTGATGAATAATGCGTGCATCAGGGTTCCAAACACAATAATGCAGTCCCATTTGTTTCCATTATCATCAATCCGTGCCAACGTCGTGCTCTTCTTATACCAAACAGAGCTCATTTAATTTAGAATTTGCCAAATTCTGCAATAATAGTAGCGGAATAAGTTAGAAGCACGTTTGTATTATGTGTCAGCAATTAGGGCTCAAATTCATTTTAACATACCAAAAAATTTGAAGTGATGTCAGAAGCAGTCAGTTGTTTCTCATATAAAATACTGAAATTGTTCAAATCATGACGGTATGACAACTCGTGAATCGACGAAGGAAACCCATGAAGGAAATTCAGAGTGTTGACATCTCTTTCTATGATAAACTTCATTGGTTGATCAAATAAAGGGAAAAAAATTTCCTCTTAATTCTTGGTTTTAGCTTCTTTAGCTCAAACCTCCCAAATCCCAGAAAAACCAAAGTCAGCTACGCACCAAGGCTTATGTCATAAAAATCACGAAGAGCAACAAAACCTTTCATTAGAAAGATGAAACCATTGAGTCTCTCAACCTTGATCTCGAACTCATTGTTGTTGCGATCAATTACTGTAGCATAACGATCAATTTGATCACCAAAGTCGGAACCAAAATGCTAGGCATCATAACAGCACCCTGCACATATTGAAATCCTAAAAATTAACTTAAACAACAAAAGAACAAACACAGATGTTTGATTGAAAGATAAAACTTATATTAACACAGTCAACTTCAAACTCGACGGTGTAGGTCCTGTATTTCAGTCGCAGTGAATTAATGATCTTGTCAATCTCATTTTGAGGATTCAGATGCAAAGATGTTGTAATTTGCAAAGCAGAAAAAATATGGTCATAATCAGATGCAGTGAATAGCCAATACACGATAAAAACTGCCATTAAAAAGGAGTAGAGCATTAGGTTACCAGTTAAACAATGGTAGGAAAGCAGAGCTTCAGCATTGCAATCGCCGATCAGCCATGCTTGCAATTTACAACCAAACGAAATATGGAGTTTGAAGGGATGTAGCAAAGCAATCAGATGACATGCGCGCATATATATATAGACACACAGTTGAAAGTAACATTTGTGAATTTATTCATGGGAATTGTGTTGAACTTAATTTTGCATGAAAAGTTGAAAGGCAAAGGATGGAAAATGTGGGTGGCGTGTGAATATAAATCAATGACGCATCATCTATTACTGAAAAGCCATAATGTGGGAATTGTAGGAGGGAAACTTAAAATTTGAAATTCAAATTAGGGGTACAAATCAGCACAGATTTAATGCCATGGAAGGGAGGGAAATTTTTAGGTTAGGATTAGGGTTAAATTAGAGTTAACTATAAGTTAACAGGTTAAACTTTATAAATAAGAGAAGAGATGTGTTATAGATAAAATAAAGGTGATTTTAACATAAATAATATAAGTATTATATTTAATTTTTTAAGAAAAGCAAAGTTTTTTTTTTTTGTTTTGTTGGATGTGTACCTTTAGAATCTATATTTGACAGTTGCTAGATATATTTGAAGGTGGTCTTCTCCCTTTCAATCCTCACTCCATTAGAAGACTCTTGATCTGCTACAGTACAAATTGGTCAAGGTTAAAAATAGATGATGTGGTGAATGAGAGACTGGATCTATAACTTGTTCATTTTTCCGGGCATATTAAGATCAATTTGAAACTAAAAAACTTCAAACTAATTCGGTCCAAATGTTAATATTCTATGATAATAGAAAGATAGATTAATATTTCTCCACATTCAAGGATTAATGCATTCATATTAAAGTACGCTAGAAGAGCAATTTGTCATATGGATGAAAAGAGTTATGATACTTTCCTTCAGCAAGGTGAAAAGAAACAAGAGTGAAGTTATTTACAATAACTGAGTAAGACAAAACACAAATTATAAAATTAATCCTCGAGTAACGAAATTAACATAAATCAGTCATAAAATTGATGTAGAAAATTTAATTCAAAAGTTGAAACCAGTCCTGAAACACCCAACAACATTAGGTTGCGGCCAATGTTCAAAAGGCAGCGTCAAGCACCTCAAGGGGACTAGGACAAACACAGATGTATCTCTAGCCTCTCAACCAAGTGTTCCTGTAAGATGAATTGTCTCGCAGAGAGGCATCATGCGGCTTGTACTCCATAACATAGCCGTGAGGAAGCTTTAGGTGACGCTTAATCGAGTCTCTCAAAGCCATTACAGCCTGCTTGAAAAACCAGGAATGTTATTAGGGACAGGCATGAATACAAATATATAACGCACACACGTATAGGGACAGTGAAGATATCAACCTGATGATCAGATGCATTGCGATTCCAGACACTCACTATGTCCTCATTGAATCGAAGGCTTAGTACTGCACCACAAATGTTATCACCATAATCCAATTGGTCACCGACCAAGGCAAGCACCTGCATTTGGCATGTAATAATATTACAAATCTTAAGTCTCCAACAATAAACAACAGAAATGTAATTTTAATTCAGGGCATGGATGATGAAATCGAATTCACTAAGCAAGAGAGATTCCAAATGGTAATTTGGCTGATCCTTAACTAACACAAATAAATAACTTAAAAACAGAGCAAGAAGGACTTTAGATCAACAAAATCACGTGGAAACCAAATAAAGATCATAACAATATCATTTGTTAAATTGACACGACAGTTTTCCTTTTTAATGTTAACTTCCAAAGAACCAGTATTATTCAACCAGGAAATTTAAACAACAAAGTGCACATTATGCAGTGAAATCTTCACTAAACAAAGGAAATCATAAACACTTGTACATAAAAATCATAAGGCACTGATTCAACATACAGAAGGGAAACAACTCTAGTTATCGCATGACCTGTGAGGTTCCTCGCAATTTGGACAGCACTAGTTTACATCATATAGTGACGAGTTAATATTTGCGTGGAAAATAAAATAAATGTAATCTACAGAAATTCGAAAGGCAAATAGAATTAATGAAGGCCAAACAACTTTTTTTTTTATTGATGCAACTCAAATTTCACTAAAAGATCAATGGATGTAAAATGTAAGAGCAACCAACCATCCCAGCTGTTTCTAAATGGAGGTGTGGGTAGTTTTATAATAATTCCGACAATACATTAGTTGCTTTTGATAATATTACATAGCATATACATGAAATGAATAAACTAAAAATATACGACAACAGAAAACTTGAAGTCTCCTTCAAAATGTATATTACACAACAAAATAGGACAGAGAATAAAAAACCAAAAATAAACTTGTTGAGACAACATAAGAAAATGATTTTCTTATGGTCAAAGCAGATATAGTTTGAAATGGCACTCATTATCCCCACAAATCTTCGACAGTCAACACAAATGAAGGCCTAAGCTGTTCCAATTAACATATGGTTCACATACAAATCTGAATGAACTATACTTCATTTTTATCTTTATAAAAAAAAGTTTTTTTGTTTTTACTTTCATTTTTCAGAAACTTCTTATAGAGGAGGGCCTTTAAACTTTTCACCACCCCAAACTTGAACACAAATCTGTTTAACTGAAGCTTTGCCAACATCAAACCAGTGCACAATGACCAGCCATATGAATATATAAATCAGGCATCATATATGAAGCAATTCAGGGAAAACACTAAATATATAAACTGGAATGGAATCTAAAAATATGTTATTGTCTTCAGTTTCAATTATGGCAAAAAGCAACGAGACAATCATTTCAGACCTATAGATGAGGATTTCAAATACTCGAATATTCTATCATTGGCATCGAAATTTAGATATCAAATTACCACCAAAACCCGAGACTCATAGATGGGAAGGGGTCAACTACATATATGAATCTATTATCTACGTGATTGAGATCTATTAACAACCAAATTTTCATTAAAACTATTTAGAGCAACAAATTTGAAGAAATATTCAATAAATAAAAGTGTTTTAACATTTTTCATAATCATGGCAGGAGTTTATCAGCAGACAAAACAAGCCTCGTGAAATATTTTCACTAACCAGATCCTCCCAAAATCGACCTGAGACAGCCTTTTTGAATCGTATAATCCATTTTCCACCATTGCAGTTAGCAGAGTCCTTCAAAAAAAGGCACACGGTAAGTCAAAGCAAATTAAACAACAATCGGACAAACTTCCACCATTCTCTCTCCAGAACAGAACAGCTCATAAATTATCAATACCATGAAATTGAAACATAAGCCAAAGCCATTAAGTATCTACCTCCCATAAAGGACGAATTCCTTCTTTGAAAAGATGCAAATCTGTTGGACTAGGCAAGGAAGAAGGACGAGCAAGATGGCAATAGCAGACCCAAAATCCTTCAACCTATTAACAAAAATAATTGTCACAGTAAGAAAATCTACAGTCTATAATGAAGACTGAACCTAAATCCAACACAATACATCAAACATCTTACCGTACTGAATTCAACAATCTTCTTAATGTTATCCTCGTATGATTGGTTTCGAATTCCAGGCACCCGACGAGTGTACCAAAACACAAATTTGCTCTGATCAAGAAAATCACCAACAAAAAATAAATCAACCAAGATGTCAAAATTCACTAATAGCCCTTCCCAACAAGATCAGAGAGAGAGAGAGAAAGAGAGACATAAACCACCCAATACTGTTCAAGCATTAAGAGCAAAATAATTATCTTAACATATCTGTTTCAAAGAAGAACAACCCACAATACAGAAAACGTTTAATTCTCAATCATTTCATCCAAAAATAAAATAACTTCAAAAGTCAAATTGCAAGATTTTGGGAGGCATAGTGATATATCAAAGCAAGCTACTCTTACTCAAAACCTCAACAAAATCCACCCTAGATCTTAATTTTTTCAGCGTCTTCAAGGAACACTAAGTTTGCCGTGATGACAATCCTCAAAATATTAAGTCATATTTTGGTAAATAACATAAACTCGCAACCCAAAAAATTCAATTTGGTCAACAAATTGCACCTCAACATGTCAATGAGTTTATCAAGTCAGAAACCCACTAAACTTTGTTGTATCTCATTACACACAGAGCACATCATTCATAAAATAATCAATGGTGCAAGCCACTAAAATGTGGATCTAAATCATCAAAATCTATTTCTATCACATATACAAATTCAAATTTCATAATTCATTTACACTCAAATCTCATATATGTTTGACGTCACAATTTTTTGGGATGCATAATGATATATCAAAGCAAGCTACTTTTACTCAAAACCTCAACAAAAGTCAAAAACAGCCCTAAATCTTAATTTCTTCACCATCTTCAAAGAGCACTAAGTTTGTCATAAATAATAACAATACCCACAACCCAAAATATTAAGTCAGACTTTGGTGAATAACAGATACCCACAACCCAAAACATCCAATTTGGTCATTAAATCGCAACTCAACATGTCTGAGTTCATGCCTATGAAGCATAGATACAGACACCACACTAACGGGTAATAATTTGAGATAATGGAAGTGATTATGCAACTACATGTGTCAGTGTTGGACTCCAAGTCTAACACATTTCATGCATTAGACACGCCTTCAATTTGAAGTGTCGATGCTACATAAGTTAATAATGCAACAATCCAATAAACTGTACCAAACTTTCTTTTCACACAAAGAGCACATCATCACACAAAAAATGGTGAATAACAAATACCTACAGCCCAAAACTTTCAACTTGATCATTAAATTGCACCTCAACATGTCAATGAGTTAATATTAAGGCAAATATCCAATAAACTGTGCTGATTTCTTTTAACATGCAAAGAACACATCATTCATATTCATATCAATTTAATAATCTAACTTATGGTGAAAGAAACTACAAAATGGATTTAAATCGTCAGAATTTTTTTCTTTTTTTGTTGAATTGCCTAGTTACAAGAATCACACACCTTAATTGTGGATAAGTGAGGAATCCCAAGTTCAAACCCAGGCCCCAACACATCATATTAAATCAAATCTCCCTGCAGCTACCAACTACCAACTAAGCTGTACTTAAGGGACTACAAAATCTGATCTATGGTTAAAGTAACTACAAAATGGATCTCAATGGTCGTAATCTTCTTCTTTTTCTCAAGTAGCCTTAGTATCGAAAATCGCACACCTTACGTGTGAATAAGTCGGGAATCAAATATTCGAACCCAAACCCCAACACATCAAATATCATAGCAGTTACCAACTACCAACTGAGTTGTACTTGCAGACCAAATCTTCGGATCTATTCCTATCGTATATACAAGTTCTAATTTCACTACCACCCTTAAATCCCATATATAATAAAGTTGAAATTTTTAATATTCCCAAATTCAAACCCAGGTCCCAACACATCAAAAATGTTCCCGCAGCTACCAACTGAGCTGTATTTACATGATAAATCATCATAATCTATTTCTATAACATGTTTAAGTTCAAATTTCATTACCCTCTTAAATCCAATAAATAAAGTCACAATTTTTTAGTTTCCTAAATTCAAACCCCGGCCCCCCAACACATCAAAAATGGCCCTACAATAACCAACTGATTCATGACAACTCATCAGAAATCAGAATCTATTCCCATCACATCAACAAGTTCAAATTTCAATTACCCACTTAAGGCCCCGTTTGGATTGAGCTTATGAAAAAGAGTTCATGCAAATAAATAAGTTTATATCTTAATTCTTAAGTTCTCACTAACGAAAACTGTACCTTCAAAAACTGTTTTTTCATAAACTACGTTAACAAGCTTATAAATAATACATAAAGACATATTTATTTGTATAAGCTGTTTTGTATAAGCTCTAAAATAAGCTAATCCAAACAGGGCCTAAATCCCATATATAAAGTCACCATTATTTTATTCCTCGATAAAAAAATCACATTTTTTTTTAAATTGAACTTAATAGATTGCAATCAGTATCAAAATTAACCTAACAAAAAACAAATTAATAATAAAAAATAATAATTAGGGTTTTTTGTTGAAGAACCTTAAGAGGATGAAGACCAGCTTTGAGTTCACGAGATTGTCGTTCTTCGGTTTCTTTGACGTTGTAAGAATCAGAGGAATCGACAATTTGGTGAGTGTTTTCGGTGTTGTTTTCTGATGCGTTGTTGTTGTTCTTGTTTGATGTAAAATCCATTGTTGTTTGTTGAAAACCCTAATCCCCTTTTTGATTCGTTGAGTTTTTTGGACTAGAATGTAAGAGAGAGGGAGATTGTGAAATGGGTTGGTTGGGTCTATATATGTAGTACTATCTTTTGATTTTTTTATTTTGATTTTTTTTTTCTTTATTTTATTTTATAAAATGAAGGTGGTTGGGACAAACTGAAAATCGGGACGAAGACGGAAATAAACACTAACGCGCTGCCATCGTAAGAGGTTAACACAATTAAGTAGATGATGTCTAATATAATGAGTACTTGTGGGTAGGTACAAGGCATAACCTTTAAATCGTTCTGCAATTTGGTTTGTTATTTGTAAGGTGGTGACTTTACATAGACGACCGATAGAAATACTTAGAATCGTAATATCAAATTAATATAAAAAATAAACAAACAAGTGGGTTGTTGTATAAGTGTAGCTGCTTTCTCCCACTTTTGAGTGTTTTTATTGGTTGTTAGTGTAAAGTTGTTTTGCATCGACACTCCACCACCCTTAGGGTCCGGTTCGACCGAGGGGATGGGAGAGATTTTTAATGGAATGATGGGAAAAGGAGGGGATTTTAATGAGCTCTTAGTGTGTTTTTTTGTTTCAAAGATAAAAAGACAAAAAAAAACATAAGCAAACAGAAAAGCTAGCTAATCATCGAGAAATAAGATGTCATCGGCATCGTTTTTGAGAAAATTTATAAGACCATCAGAGGGCGTCTCATGAAGAAGAAGATGCTCCTAGCTTTGCCATGAAGTCTGCACATTGGTTCCCTCTCTAAGAGTGTGAGAAATCGTCACATTGATTTGATTGAGCAATTGTTTTATGTCTTGGATAAGGACAACATGTATACAGTACCTCTCAATCGGGTCATTAATAAGATTAATGCAAACAAGAGAATCATAATAGTAAGCAAACTCCTCATATCCCAAATCCTTCGCCATTGTTAGACCATGATAAATAGCAAAAAGCTTGACCAACAAGATGTCATTTGAACCTGAAATAAAGTCGGAGAAACCCGCAAAAAATAAACCTGCATCATTTCGCAAAAACCGACCAAACCCGGTTCTAATAGGTGAACCATGACACCTGCCATCCACATTTAGAATAACGCTCGAGATATTATTATATTCCATCTGATGTACCTGATAGCCACTACAGCAGTAGAAGAAGGAGGAAAGTTGAATATTATGGTCTCTATTGAGTTCTTTATGTTATAAGTCAGGCATTGCAAAGACCAAGTTTCCTATCCCAAACACATAAGGTTCCGATGACGCCAAGACCACAAGACTCCGACAGAAAAAGTGATAGCTTGAGAACCCTTATCTCCCATTTTGAGCCATTCTTGCGCCTCATTAGAAGAGAAGAAATCGGCATTAGTGAAGCCTAAATGGTGCCATAAACTTACCGAAAAAGTACAATCACGAACACAATGAAGAAAGCCTGAATGGTACAATCTATGGTCATTCATTCATATTTTTATATCAATTTTTTATTTGATAGCTTTAATTCATTTTTTTGTCTCTCTATTTTTACCATTTTATAAAATTGGCCATCTTATTTTAAAAATTTGATAATGTTGGCCCCTCAATCAAATACTTAATCTAAAATATGGTGATATGACATGTTTTAAATGAAATTTTTAAGGGAATTTTCTTACAATATCATCCATGTTGATTTTTTTCTTGTCATTAGATCATATATCACGTTATTTAAAACATCACATCACCAATTTTTTAAAATGAAATGGAGGGATCATAACTGTTGAATTTTAAAATAGGGGACATTCGCAAAATGGTAACAACATAGGAATCAAAATTGCATATACCACCTAAAAATAATCATCTTGTTAGTCGATCTCAGCAAACAGGTGATTAGACTATTAGACGAGAAAGTCTCTTAATCCATTTAAGGTAAAACGATGCTAGATTAGACGAGCGAATGACTTGATTCTTTCTCAAGACCATTAACTTAGAACAAGGGTCCTTAGAGCATCATAACTGAATCAAAGCATAGTGGGAATGTGCAGTGATGCAATAAACTTGCTGATGAGCAAAACCGCAAGTGCACGGTTTTACCGAAGTAGTAAAAATAGAGTATCATTCCGACAGGGAGTTATGAATTTAATTAACTTTTGACAATAATTAGAATGAAAGTTTTAGAAGTTATAAAGTTTGGATTTTTGTTTTGAAATAAAATAAAAATAATAATAAAAAGGTGCCTTGGGATTATTGGTTCATCATAATAACAAATCCTTCACAAACAAACCCTAAACCATAACTTTATATTCGACCTACTTTCTAAAGACAAGTTTCTCTTTAGTGTATCAAAGCCTCTCTCGAGGTGCAGTGGTGCGTTCCTCTAGCAATCACGCCTATTCTCATGGTTGATTGCTATTAGAATCCTTGAAGAACGAAACTTTATATGTCTCAAGGTTTGCTAGACTATTCTCATGTTTCGCAACCCTTGTCTAAATTCACTT
>Ga0315914_1000621_pt1 | contig 46931 bp, 30 predicted proteins | sample MpolenodulesMG_FD_203920 | JGI IMG/M metagenome (GOLD analysis project Ga0315914, IMG submission 203920) | Medicago polymorpha root nodule microbial communities from Los Angeles, California, United States - elongated nodules | ecosystem: Host-associated > Plants > Roots > Nodule | place: USA...
CCATTTTCTATAATTAGAACCTAATTTAAGAAACTCACCTCAACAGATCCCTCAAGATTGAATAGGATACCTTTATTCCTTCACCAAGCTCCAAACCTTCATTCTTCAGCTATTTACTCCTTCTACAACATGAGCTCAATCCATCATATTTGTCGTGTAAACGATTGAACAAACAATTGAGATGCAGCAGAATTTACTAAAAAACGAGAGAGAGAGAGAGAGAGAGAGAGAGAGAGAGAGAGAGAGAGGAACAATTGAGATGCTTGAGCGAATGAACAGAAAACGAGTTGAAAGGAAGACGATTGAGAAGGAAGGACGATGAAAACCGAGAAGGAAGGAGATGCTTCAACACAGTGTGCAGTGTTTACCCAGATGTGTTTTATTTTATTTTATTTTATTACAGTTGATGGTTGTTTCTGAATATTTAATAATTGAGTTTTTCAATTGAACCCATTATTGACGGAAATATTTATTTACCGGCGGGTTTTTCTTTTCAAATACTGACGGAATTAAAGCATTACCGGCGGATTTTAAATCCATACTATTACTGGCGGATTTGAATGATTATTGGCGGATTATTTATTCTATTAGAACATTACTGACAGATTATATTCGTCAGTAATATTGTGGCATGTGCAGCTGTCCTGCACCATCACTATTGGCAATGATTTTACCGACGGATTTTATCCGCCAATAGCAGATATTACTGAGGGTCTCCCTCAGTAATGCAATTTTGAATTGGTTAGTAATTTAGAGAATTCTTATAGTGAAAGAGGTTGATTCACCAAGTCAATCCACGATAACATAATCCACCATAACATGAAACAATATCAATAATCTAATAAGGGCTACGCTTTATTTTTAGTGTAAACAAAGATAAAATATTCAATCTTCACTAGACGAAAAAATAGACAAGTGGGGGCAGCTACCCCCCAATATCATACACTTGTATCTTTTCTTGCTTGCAATGCCAGAAAATGTATCTCACTACCAAACTAAACACATGCTAAGATTTTAAGAATCGATGATATAATTTTTGTGTAGTGAAGAATCACTTCATTCTTTTGTTGGACCCTTCAACAAAACAAAACAATGTTGGAGAGTTTACTCTCTTCAATCCCCATGTAAGGCATACCTCCAAGAAAATTAGTCAAATAACATATGCTTGTGTCGATAACATGTAGATCCACGAGAAAAACGAAAGACAATTTCTCAATCCGCGTCTTCCTTATATGCTCAAATTTGTCAAAATATAATACCAGAAGCACAAAACTCTGCAATTTTGGAGGACGGACCGAGAAATTATCAAATCAAATATGAAGAATGTTGTTCCCACATCAAAGGATGTTGGGAAACACCATTAAAATACCAAAATAACCTCATCGGCAGTTAACTACCGATGGATTTTAACTGGCGGTAGTTAACTGCCGATGGAATTCGAGGTTTGTCAATTACTAGTGTTTCTTAGTTATGTGTGAAGTGTATACAACAATTTTCATCAAATATTGTGTGAAAAACCTCTGATCCAATGGAAGAGAGGCCCGATTGCCCAAAAGAGAAAAGACAGGTGAGATGTAGAAAAAACAAATTCCATTAAAATATTCAATAATGTAAGAAAAAAGCAAGAATACATTGCTTGATTGGTATTCAACAAAAAAGTGCCAAGACTAATTTTTGATGTACTAGCTTTGAGTCTTCATTATCAGTTGCCATCAGGGAAAGAAGTCATAGTGGCAAGAATCATGACCTGCACATAAACATTTGACAATCAAAGACTAATTGGTTATAAATCACCCTCTATTTTGTTTTTTCAGATTATGATAGATTAACCTACTTACTGAGAAAGAGATTATTTATAATGACTAGTTATGAACTTATTAAGTATAATTCTTCATAAATAGTAAAAACATTACTTATGGTACTACATCTAAGTTTAGTCTTTTACTAAATATAGCTTGTAAACATTTAACACTAAAAACCTTACTTGTTTGCCAAACTACTTTTTCTTTTCCCCTTTTGCATTCACACATCAAGGTAAATCAATTGTACCATTTTAATATTCATTAAACTATTCAAAATCACATGGCCAACTCATTTCTAGATCTACTTTTTGCAATCATTGTCATGTGAACATGTACATTTCCTAGTTTAAACAATTTACAGAAGTGGGGTGTGGTTATCAAAAATATGATCAATAATACTTACTAGGATCCAGTTCTGTTGTCATGGCAGCACCTCTAAAATAACAAGAACCACCATTGTTCTTGAATTTCTGAAAGTAACTGTTGAAGGCATAAGAAGCATGGTCTTTCAATGTGTTTGGAAAATAGCAAGGTTGGTCTTGTTGAATTTTGCTACAATCTGCACCTCCTTTCCCGCAAGCCCAATTTAAGGCATCCTGCAAATCAGAGTCAGTGGTCTGCTCATCTGCTACACACCATAGCTCGAATTCGGCGTTCGCTGCATGTAACATACTCTAGAAGATGAACATTATATACATGCACAACAGAGGGAGGAAAACTAAGAATCAGCTAAAAGAGTTGTAATGTTTACATTTCTAGACTAATAACATCGTAAAAATGTAACAATTTGATATATTTTGGTACACAAGTATGTTTTCATTACCAGTTTTCGGAAGAATCATGACTATGAAAAGTAGAGGAAAAATCAACTTCAGCATGGATGTTGGCATTGTAAAAATAAAGAGTTAATAGATAGCTAAGACACCAAGAACAAGATTATGCTACTTATCTATATAGTACTAATGGGAAGAGAAAAGGCCAAATAAGTTATGTGCTTGAAAAGGCAAAGAAATAATTTTATATTCCATGTGGACGACCATATTTCAAGATCAGATTGACAATGGGATCTACCTATACAATAAACTATTGATAATTTCTAGTGGTCATATATGTGTATGTAACCCACAAAAATGAGGATTTGGATTGCCAACAGTCACAAATATCGCATTCATACAATCAACACATTGTTGGTCGTCTCTTAAAAAAAAATACATTGGTGGTCATTGGATCAAGATCAGACAATCTAAGCTTGAAAAGCTCGATATTTTAGTGTAAAAAATATCGAAATGTGTTTTCTATTTGTATGAATGCATGGATTTATTACAGTATGCAATCCAAATCCACAAAATGAGCTGTAACAAGGTAATGTTTATGTCTTAGTCACGTTCTTGACAGTCACATATAGAAAGTAATATATTCTAAACTTTATATATGCTGTCAGATGTTATTCCAACTCAACAAGGCTTTACATTTTTTTAACCTCTTTCAATTACAAAATGATTATATATTTCACTTCCTTTTTCACACCTTTGCAACCCTTTTTCTTTATTGCCTTTTTCCATATGGAAAAAGGTTCTTGGTCCTTTGGTGGTCCTCATGTTATCATCTACCAATATCCATTGCAACTTTTTAGTGATATATTGGAGTTGTAATCTCACAATATTGATACATATTCCATAATACTGGATTGATTAATAACTATACATGTTACTTACAAACTTCTGAGGATTCAGATATCTTCCATTTCTTTCCATCTTAGCCCCCCAGAAAATGAATTAATTAATGATGACATAACTACAACATTTTATCTTATATCCTACTTGCTCGAACGAATATACAAAGAAAAATCTTATGTACATATAAATTTAATTATGACTCCTGTTCACCTCTGCTCCTGCAATGAGTGATTCCATGTAATATATTGCAGTTGAAATCAACTTTCTGAAAAGAGGATAAATGAAAAACTGTTAAGTGAATAGTAGTAAAATATTCTAAATCAAACATTGTAGATGTAAATGAAAAAACAAACTGCAGCTAAAATAAAACATGCGTATCTTTTAATCATTGAAAGATTTCTACTAAATGCACTTGTGATATGAAAATCCAAGGATGATGAAACACGGCACTTACTATATCTACACAAAGCCACAGCTGAGATCCATTATGCAGAACTCTTCTTTCGAAGGCCGAGTTGCATCAGCTGTAGTAGCTAGTATTGCAGCATGTCATTAAACAATGCTATTTCCTTACTATGAACAAAAACTGAAGACACGTGCCACTGCCGTGTAGAGTTGCTCTTCTTCAAATGGCTTTGACACAAAGTCATCCATCCCACATTTTTTGCATTCTTCATTTGATGCTTGAGTTACATCAGCTGTCATAGCTAGTATTGGTATGTGCCAATAAGAAATGTTACCAAACATCTCTGCCAATTCTTTCCCACAAGCAATTTTTTCATTTACCACGTTCTCCATATACCGGATTCGCCTAGTCACCTCAAAACTGCAACATGTAAGAAGAAAATACTTGTAAATTATACTTGCATACAAAAGTCAAAAACAAACTAAACAGATGAGGAATATGCAGATTAATTACCCGTCCATTTCTGGCATTTGGAGATCCATGAAACAAGCATCAAAATTATGTGGTGGTTTAAGCACCTTAAGAGCAGCCTTACCACCATCCACACAGGTAACTACTGCTCCATATTTTCTCAGAACACCTTCTGCAACTTTTCTGTTCACTGCATTATCATCAATCACCAAAATTCGTTTGTGTATCAATAAATTTTCAAGTTGGGATACTTTCTTTCTATCTATTTGTTTTCTCCCAGTTCCAAGGGATTCTCTGTAGTAGCGAATCAAAACACTTTGCCAAAGGGGCTTCATTAGTACATCATCTATGATACCAACTGACTTTAGCTCCTTCCGCTCATTGGGGCTAAGGTGGGTGGCCAGGAGAAAAATCTTCGGAAAGTTTAGCGAGTCCCCTTTGACGCCATTCTGTCCTTGTTTCTTGATTGCGTATAAGATACTACTTTGCTTGTCCCAAGAATCCTTGTCTATAAGAATCATGGCCAACTGCGTTGACATACTGAAAGAATGGAAACAAAAGCAATAATTAGTAAATATTATAATAACCTAATGTCTGGTAAAACTGATCTGAATTTTCATCTTAGACCAAAAAACTGACACATTACCTTGAGTTGCAAGTATCAGAAAGAGAAAAGCAAGCAGATTGAAGACTGGAATTTACATCTACAGACATACCCAACCTCTGCAGGTGATATCGTGTAACCTCAGCCCGGATTTTTCTTCTATCTATTACTAATGCTCTCAAACCTTGGAACTCAGAGGCCAAAGGGTTATTCTTCTGCCACTTCTCATCCACAGATTCTGTTTCTCCTTTTCTAAAATTTCCAGTAAATGAAAAAGTACTTCCAATTTCAGGCTCACTTACAAATCCAATTTCTCCTCCCATGAGGTCAACTAGACATTTACTAATGCTTAATCCTATTCCAGTTCCACCGTATGTTCGTGATGTGGAACTATCAGCCTGCATAAAAGGTGTAAATATGCGGTTTTGAGCATCGGTAGGAATTCCTATACCAGTGTCCTCGACCGTTACCAGTAGTTGGATAGTTTCTGACTCATGCACCAAATTTAACTTTTGAAACTTTTCCCAGCTTTTCCATCTGTTTCCTACAGGAAATCCACTCAATGTATTGCATACTCTTCCCGACATGTCCTGATTCAAGTTTAAGCATTCTCTCAGCACTGCATCCATGATGTGAAGTGGATTCTTCACTTCATTTGCCAGATGAATCGAGACAAAAACATGTCCTTTATTGTGAATGAACTGAAATGCAGCAAGTAAACTAATTAACAGAGATTATAAATCCGCAGCAGCTAAAAGAGATGATAGTTCGGTGTAAAATATCACAAACCTTAAGTGAATTTCCAACAAGATTGGTAATTATTTGTCGGAAGCGTTTAGGATCACCGATGACAACTTTAGGTACTTGGTTAGATGCATAAACAGCCAACTGTGCTCAGCCAAAAAGGTATAGAGAACATAAGTTTACGTAAAGACTGAATGCCAAGATAATTGGAGGGTACATAACAAAGTAAAGTATCTAAAGATAGGGCTTCACCTCAATTCCTTTTTCATTGGACTTTTCAGAGAAAAGTGATAGAACTTCATCTAGAATTGCATGTGGATGAAAAGCTACAGCTTCAAGTTCTAGTTTGCCTGCCTCGATCTTAGCTTGATAGAGAACCTCGCTTATGACCGATATAAGATCTTTACCACTCGTGTGAGCAGTTTGGGCAAAATCCATCTGATTGTCATCAAGGTCAGTATCCATCAACATTTGCAGCATACCTGGAAAATGATTTGAAACAGTTGAGATTAATCACCAAGTGTTGACCAGATGGGATTGTCTATTATAACAACAAAAAATTATTCTCGATTACCTAAAACACCATTCATTGGAGTCCTGATCTCATGTGAAACTGTCGCAAGAAACTACAACAAAAGAAACCAATCCTTTGAAGTCAAGAGAGAATTATTAATTTCAATTACATAAAAGGTTATATAAGTTGTGACTTGTGAGTAATAATTCTTATGTTTAACATGATCAACACATGATGTATTGAACATATGAGTTTGCAACAGAAATCCTAACATTCTTGCCATCGGAAACAATTTTGTTGGATTACAGAAAGCAACGATCCCCAAAATATATCTAACCTGAGATTTTGCGACATCTGCAGCTTCAGCACGAACTTTCAGCTCTCTCATTTGACAATAGTCATCCTCCACTTTAGCTATTCGATTTATTGCTGCATAAAATATATATCCCAGAAGAAAGGTAATTACAAATACCCCCACGGATGCCCAGAATGCTGTCCAAGGAAATGGAGGCGTATGCTTGAACCTGGCAAAAAAATGGAAATATACTGATGTGGTATTTCAATTATTTGGGCATAAAATAGAACTTTATAGTGAAAACAAACCTGCAGTGCATCTCATGTTTTCGTAGCGGATCCCCAAAATCTAGACCGCTTATGTGTAGTAAACCAGTATCAAGAACATCGGTACCATACATCGTAATAGGATCAGATGCATTAGTTGTGTCATACACATTGACAGCAATTGTTTGCTGGCTGGCAAGCTGGTGAAGAAGCTTGTCCACCAGTGATGGAACATCATAGGATGCACCCAGATACCTTCCAATACATGGATAACAACACACACATTACATTCAGTTTGTAATTGAGTTAAAATATATACACTGTCACTGTAAAGAGGTTTTACCAATGCATGTGATACACTATATCAACACACACATTATATCCAATACACTGACACTGTAAAAATACCCCACAGTAGGATGAATGTAACTAATTAAGTGATGTGGCAACACATCATAGGATGAATGTGTAAAACTTATTTACGTTGACAATGTATGTGTTTTAATCTCATTAAGTTATTATTGTATAAAATTACCCCACAGTAGCTTCAATACGCTGTTCAGGTGTAGCATCTGGAGGAAGCTTAGAGTCATAGACAGCAAATGTAAGTACAACACCGAGGTAATTGGACTTTAGTAGTTTAAAAGGGGATGTAAGAACCCCTTTTCCAGATGCCCTTGCTCGCAAAATATTCTCACGATCCTCCTATATAACAATGCAAAAACATAAAATTTTGTTACAACCTGATATGTGAGCAATTTAATGCAAAAATCTATAGACAAAAGATCCAAGCTTATTTCATCTGAATCTATCACTATGACTGTGACGACTGTCAATAACATAAGGTGTGATAGCAAGCTAAGAGAGGCACACCTTCCCTGACATCATGTCGATGGATACAATATGAGAAACCGTTTCTTGAGCAAATACGACTGGTGCATATTCATCTTGAATGGGCGCTGGATCCAAGTTTTCTGGAATACATTCTTGAACTAATGCCTCGTTCTCAGTTTCCATTTTCTTAATTGTCCAACCATGCTGCTTCTCAAAATGCATCCTATCAGAATGGAGAACTTTCAAAGCATAAGCAACACCGCTAGTAAGTGGTCTCTCAAATGCCGAACTCTCTGTATATTCTCCAAATATTTTCTGCAGTCAAACAAAAGCTTCAATGTTATTTTTCCTTATACTTTATCACTTCAATTGTTTTCCTTAAAATGTGTAATATTAAAATTAAAATAAAATTAAAACAATAACAATAAATAAGCCATAAATGGCTCTAAATATGAAATGGGAACTAGCAGACCCGAGGCAATGCCCCAATGAGAGAAAATATTGACATTGAGTATGTTACCTGGTCAACTGCAGAAGGATGTTTACCATGGTGAAATGTAGACACAAGAATAGCGAGAGCATGGACATGGTTCATGCTCACGTTAAATTGATCTTGCAACATACGGGCTCTCTCGTCACACATAGTGGCAAGCATTTCTTCTCTTCTTTGCGCAATGTCTGAACTCATGTACCTAAATAACCATGCAGAACCAAGGATTCCAACTGACATAAAAATAACTAGCAACTTTTTTCTCCGCCAACCAGTAGCCTTTGAATGACCGAGCATACAATGTTGAATCCGCTTTTGTGGAGCAGTTGGATGCTCCTTAACTACCTTCTGCTTTTGATTCTTCCTTAGTAAACAGAAGCCAGACAACTTGTGGGACAGTATAATGCCAATAAGGACCAAACAACATCCTTTAATTAAACTAGATAAATTCACATTATCCACAATTGCACACACCCTCATCACCTGTGATTGCAAAACCAAAATAAAAAAGTGAATTAACTATATTGTGATGTATATGTTTCAAATAAGCATGTATCTTCACACTTACTGCACAATGTATGCAGCAACTCTAACAAAAATCCACTACTTTAGGTAAAATGAAATTCTAGAATAAAGTACCATTGGCACTACACTGTGTTTTAAACAGCAAAATATGAATTAATTATAGCACTAGCAAAGCTGAAAAGAATGTTATGATTCTGGTTTAACAATTCAAAGGAAACTTCAAACTTCTAGCAAGGGCGTAAAAATGGTATCATCGAAAATCCATATGATGCATTACTACTGGTTTTGTTTCTCACTGAGCTTCGACAAACTCAAAGTGTGTTAGGTATACTGTAAAACTGGATAAAAACTATGTCTTGTAGAGTTTATCAACCACACATTGAACTCCACACCAACGTGGAAGCAAACATACACTCAACATTCTTAAAAGAAATGAGGCATAAGATGTCTAAAGGTCAATCACTATGTAAATTAGGATGATTCATAGGTACCAACTAATTCCAAGCAGAATCAACAATTTAAACTATGGAACTTTTAGGCATAACAGATACATAGTAAAGACTCTACCTTTCCACGGAGCAAAACGTTAACCAAATCGGACAAAAGTGCAGAGTCCAATGTTACATATGCTTTCCAAGGGAATGATAATCCAAGCCTCGTGTGAACAAAATCAGCAAGAATTGGGCATTGTTCTACAGATTCTGCAACATAACTATGCTCCTTTTGTAAGTCCAGATTCTTTGGACACATTAACTGTGGAGTGTTGACTATGTCACTACTTAACAACATTTGAAGTCTCCTTTCATCAATACAATTGGACAAAATCTGCATTTTTATAGACTAGTAAGACATCATATTCATAACTGCAACAACCACTTTTTTTCTCTTCAAAAATATAGCTTTCCCATTTTTAGCAAGTAATTAAATTCAATTGTTGCCCAACATAAATACATTGTAAAAAACATCATAACAACATAATTAATACCCTCTCATTTTACTTCAGCTCAAAGTTACAATCCATTAACAAGTTTTGTATTTAATTAAAAATGATGGTCAACAGCATAAACAATTATTTTACAAAAAAAGTCAAACTAACCAATACAATTGAAAAATAGTACCAAAAACAAAGTGCATCTTATGTTACCTGATCTGATCCTGAGAACAAGGAGGCCAAAACATGAAGCTGTTTCCTACTGACATTGTAGCGTTGTAACAAGGTTTGTGTACTCTTTTCACAAGCTGTTTCTTTAATAAAATGCTTAAAGTTGAAGGTACTAAACATAAACCAAACACTCCCTATAGCAACAACAGCACCAAAAACCCAAAACAGCAACAGAAACAGTTTCCTCCGACATGTTGTACTAGAATTAGACACATGCAAAGACTCATTTCCTTTCCAAGACTTGATTTTTGGTGATGAACATCTTCCATTTGAACAAGAAACTCTTCCATTCACAATCACAGACATCCTTGGAAAAATTACCAGCTTTTCTTCACTGGAAATTCAACTTAAAAGCCACTACTTTAGCAGAACATTCAAAAAACTGAACCACCAAACACCACAACATGAATCTTCAAAAGACTTAAACCCAAAATTTGAAGCAAACCCAGAATTTCTCTCACCAAACACACTTCAAAAAACTCATAAAGTTTGATACTTTATGAACAGAACATCAAAAAAACCAAAAGGGTAAAATTTTGATGAAACCCAATTCATATCTTAACAAACTAGTTAAACTAAGGACAATATTGTCTTTGAGAGTGGTCCTGAAAGTTTGTTGTTGATTTGAAACAAGAACAAGAGTTGGAAGTGTAACACATGAAGCAATAATCACTTGAACAAGGTGAATAGTACTTTTGTTGTCTTTTATGGGAAAATCTCAGTGAAATGTGTGGTGTGAAAGAAAGAGATAGGAAGAAAATTTTGTAGTTTTTCTATAACAGGTTCTTTCTGCCTCACTCAACTCTGAACAACCAAAACAAAAGCATCAAGAGTGGAATAATGTGCCCATCACCTTCAAATTTTGCTGAGATAATCATAATTTGTTTTTCTCAAATTAAAAATGTTCTTTTTTATATTTGTATTTCTTAATAAATTTTTAGATAAGAATTATTCATTACTGTATAGATTAATCTTGATCGTCCTCGTGTGTTTAGTTCAGTTGGTAGGAACAATGCATGATATAATATATGTAATGTTTAGGGTTCGAACCTTGAACACCACCAAAAAGGGATTAATCTCGATGGAAGAATCTGCGTACATAAGATATTTTTAACTAATTGTTTAAGGTGTCTAAGTCTCATTCTATTTGGGTCACTTATATGTTGGTTAAAACTCGAGGTTTTGTCCGGTGGGAAAGACTTTGGTATCTAGGAGTGTGACTCAGGTTCAAATAGCTTAGATGTCAACGATTTTTGTGTTGGGTTACTCCATACAGAACAATTGAGTTTGCGCAAGTCGATTATAGGATTGATTTCTAAAATTAATCGATCAATAGACAAATATCAAATTTAAAAAAAAAATATGATTAGTAAATTCAATTTGTGATAATGTCCATGAACAAATATTATTTAAAGAAAATTGTTTATTAGTTATAATTGGAAGTACATGGTTTGGTTAATTTTAAATAAAATAAAATGAATGAATATTTTTTTGTACAATAAAATGAATCTTTATTCTCTCTATGTGGTGATGTGAAGCATTAGTTGAGAATGGAACATCATTATCTCATCATCTTGTGGTGGGGGAAGCTTAACCAAAAGCAAACAAAATTCCATTATTTAAAAACTGGGCCAAATGATGGGATTTTTTATGTCAACAATTATTACTAGTACTATTTAATGTGTTATATTCACATGTTAGTATCTTATACTATATTTTATATGATATGATAAATAAATAATAATAATAAGTATTGTATTACTTTTGTAAAGAGTTGAAAAAGACATCACCTTGTTGTTGAGTGTTTAAAGATGGGGTACAGGTACTCCAACTGTGTGCTGTGAGCTGCACAATACGGATTAGTGACAGAAAAGATAAAGAAAGTCAGAGAAATAAGAAATGCTTCTGTTGAAACGTTGAGACTTGAAACTGTGATGGGAAGAGAAACTAGAGAGAGAATAAATAAAGGGTAAAAATAATCATGCACTTATATTTATTTCTGTTTTTAAGGTAATCTTTTTTTATATATATCAAGGTTATTTACACATTGAATAGAAATCAAGCGAATAACAATATTAAACACGAATAAGTCGTCTATTATTAAATAATGAAATTTTATGAATGTCTAATCATACTAATTATAATATATTTGTTACTAAATAACTAAATAATTTGAAGGCTCGATCATTTATAAAAATCTTCAACAATATTAATAATAAAAGAGACATTGTATACAAAACGCTTGATAGGCCGACCAGACGGGCTTAATATATTTTTTTTGTAAGTCTTAGTCTGACATATTTAATTAGCTTGATAGACCGACCCGACGGATTTAATAGACTTTTTTTATAAGTCTTAATCTGATCTATTTAATTCAATAGACTTTATAAAAAATTTGAGTCTATATTTCTTATTAAACGAGTCGTATCGAAATAGACTTTAAATAAGATAAGTTATAGACCTCTATCGGATGGTCTTGCCAATTCCATCCTTACTTGTGAGTACTAGCAGTTTAAAGCTCTCTCCTCGTGATTTTTAAAAGCTTGTAGCTTCTAATCCATATCAATTTTGTTATTTTTTTTAAACACACACTTAGTTCAATTTCATTCAAACTAATTGCTCAAAAGGGTAAAGACTTGTGCACATATGGTGTTAAAATTAAAGAATGTGTAAGGAAATTAATGGATTTTAAAAAAGGGTTTTTGCTAGAAGCCACTCATTAAGGTGTCTTTTAACAACTCACACCTCAAGGTGTGATTTTCACTTTTTAGTTATAACTTTGCTAAAAGACACCTTCATAAAAATTAGTTTGTGTCTTTTAGCAAATGCTCATAGAATAACTTGCTAAAAGACACCTTCATTAAAGGTGTCTTCTAGCAAAACCCTTTAAAAAATTATGCAGGTTTGATGTGAATATGTGAGGTGTAACGGAGTCAAGGTTCTATTTATTTTTAGAAGAAATCCGACTCCATTTAAACATGAGTCACACCAATCTTTTTCTCAAATAAAGCTATCTATTTTTATTTATACTTTTAAATAAAGAGAATCTCAACCCAAATATTGGAGGCATCAAAAGAAAAATATCAATATATGTACATGTTTACGTATTGGTCACACGGTTCAGTCTAGGGTGGGAGAACTTGATAGGTCTCCCACCGTGAGAGAGTAGCTTTAACGGATGGATGTTGATGACCTATGAGTATCTATGATGCACTTGAGATCTCAATAGTTTTTAATCCTTCTTTATTATCTATGTTACTGTATCTCCTCCATCTCTATCTACACCGATCGGAAGATTTTTCCATCACCATGGGGTAGGAAAAAATCAACTAACTTAAAAGCCACAAGTCCATAAGAAAAAAAAAAGTTTGTTCTTGCATGTTCCTTTTCTTCACTTCTAGTTGCAACTTTATATATGTTCATTTTAGAACCTCGAGCGGATGGGATAATGAGATGAGCAAAACCAAGCAAATTCCCAATGACCATTTTTTAAACTACAAGTTCTACAATAAAAGAGGGTTTCTAAAATCAAGTCTGAAAACATTAAATATTCGTAAATTGCGACTAAATCAGATGAATTTTGCTATTAATATGCTTTGGAATGTTTGGTTCTTGGAATTGTTCCATGTTTTTTGGGTGAATAGGAATTATTCCATAAAACGGGTTTCTGCCTTTCTGTAAATCAATTCAGTGTGGTGGCGGCGGAGGTCGCAGGTCACTTGCCGGCGTATGGAGATATAGTTTGATTGAATGTTAGAGTGAAAGAGACATGGTACATGTTATCCTTGATCTATCACTCATGTAAACACCAACCTTTTTTTTCTTTTCCATTCAACCGTGTTCCTTGATGTTGCACCATCCAGTATGTTGTTGGTTGATGTAGAACGGAGTCATTGAGAGAGAAAGAAATAACACGCAAGTGTTGGTAGAAGAGAGAAAGGGATGATGAAATAAAAGAGAGTATTGAGTGTTGACAACATACAATAAGATCTATAGACATTCATAATCCAATGGCTAATAAACTTGCTTTAACTTTCTTTCAAAAAAAAAAATTGCTTTAACTTGCTCACGGTAGGAGACCTATCAAGGTCTCCCACCCTAGAGAGCCCCTTGGTCACACGGTGATTGTTAGTATAAGTGTGTTTGGTTTAGAGTTTTAAATTCATGAAAGATGAAAAACCACATCTCAATGAACTATTTAATGGCAGAATGAGAAGTTAAAAATTTCAGCTTCACTCCAAACGTACGTCTAGTCTCTCCAAACGTAGTTTGATAGAATTGAGTTTGAGAGAATTGATTTTGGTTAAAAATGAGTTTGATGTGAATTGATTATGTTTGGATACACTCACTTAAAAGTGATTCTTACGAGTTGATGTTGTTTGAGTAGTTTGAATCAAAATTGATTTTAAATGGATAATGACCAACTTACCCTTTTAATTGTAGTTCTTTTTAATTTTATTTAAAACTAAATATGTCAACTTCATTTTAGATAATTATTTCAACTTGTCATAAATGGATTTTTATTGCTTCAAAAATTCATTTTAAAATAATATTAATTAATGAGTTATAACAAATAAATTCCCTAATAAAACTAATAAATAAATTTCAACTCTTTTGTTTAAAATTAGGCATTTTAAGAAAAAATAAACAAAAAGGATTGGGCCTTTATCCATTACCCGTTCCTTTGTCTTCTCAAACCAAAAGAAAAGCTTGCTCGGTGCATAAAAGAAACAACTCCATAAAGCACCGAGTAAAAACATAAATATCAAACAAAATCAAACAACTTTGATTTATTTTCTTTGTTTCAAGTTTAATTTATCATGTTTTTCCCCTATTCTCTCTATTTCTTCTGCAAATCTGAAAAATTATGACAGATCTGCAATCCTGGCGTTTTGGGTATTTTGGTAAAGTATTTGCCACTCAGCCAAAACCACGTTTTCTCTGCCGTAGAAGCTAGGAATACCAGCTTCAGCGGAAGTGGCGTTTTGAGCCTTAAATTGTGTTTCCTGAACTCAGTTTTCATTCATCCAAACAAGACAAAAAATGCAGAAACCGCATTTGGGAAAGTAAAAGCACGTTTGGCTGGAAAAAACGTGTGGCCAAACACACACATAGGCTATGTTAAAGTAAGCAATATAAACTTAAGATCACCTAAAAAAATTAAGATAATTAAGTAATTATTTTAAAATAATATCATGATATAAGTGAAATGGTTAAAATATAATTTCCTTCTTTGTACTATTTATAAATAAAAGTACATAAATGGTCTTTTTTTTTGTACAACATAAATAGTCTTTTTATTTGAATAAACTTAATTAATTAATTTTTTGACAAGAACGTTATATTTTTTTTATGAATACAATAACTTTATGTTAATTATTTAATTTTTTTTAAGGACTATAGTAATTATTTAATAAATATACAAGGAGGGGTAATATAGGTGTAGTGGGGGGATCAAAGGAAATGAATGTCGGCTATATACCACACCCACCAATATATCATAAATTAAGTACCTTCAAAAACCAGTATAAAGAAATAATGAGAATATTCAACAAGCAATGGTACTGAACAAAGTGCCAATCTAATTCAAAACTACAACCAAAATCATAATTGGTTTGACCATCATTACATGGATAATATGAAATTTATTTAAATTAAATTGAACAACTTTTTAATATTACATATATGTTTAATATGATATATTGAAACAGGTGGGGATCAACCACTTTTTCTTATAATAAGATCAACCACCTATCATCACTTTAGGATATGAGAGAAGAGTAAGTCTTGCTTTAACATAATGTCTGGATATAATTAATTCGTAAATCAAATTGATGGTTTCTAAATAGTTTTTGTATATTAAATATTAATTTGATTGTGTCTCATAAATATAATTCAGATAATAGTTCATATGCATGAGTTTGTGTTTGAACTTGTAGTTCTCCACTTCTAAGCATTTAAGGTGTGCAAGTTTTGCCGTTAATTTTTTAAATAATAACAATAATTTGATTGTTTTTTACTCTTTTCTTCTTGTTATTGTCAATGTACCTTTAATTTTTAAATAGTTGTGTGTGTAAATTTTTTATTTTTACATCAATAAATGGTGTATTGATATACAAGTCACTCATAGAAAAATAGAATAAAACGGGAATAATTTTCTCCTCTGATATGAATCTATCATGTACAACTCCATTTTTGAGTTTGACTTAGTGGTTGACTTGAGATTTTGGAGTTTGTTTATTTGAAGGTCTTGGGTTCGATTTCCCCCCGATGCCAATTTTTATGGGCAAGTCCATAGAGAACTTTGTTCTGACCTTAAATAGACCCCCAACAAGTGGTCAATGAGATTGATCTCATCGGATTAGTCGGTTCTTAGGTCAGATGCCGAGTTAAAAAAAATATAGTTTAAATATATCAATTATTCAATAAAACTGAAAAATTATTATTTGTTTATAATAGTTATCAGATTCTTTTTTTTACTCTTTCACCTGTTTATTTTTTAAAGGTCCGGATTCAACATACTATATCGTCATGGGAGGGACTCCTCTTGGTGGTTATTTTTCAAGGCTTGGTGTAATTAGTACTACCTAGTGCTTATCAAAAAATAAATCAAATTAGTTCTAGCTAATAGGTTTCAAATGTTTTTCAAGGGATTTGGATAATCCGTAGCAACCGTGTCGTAGATTACTATATTTTAACTGTCTTATCTAAATCAATGGTCGACATCGATTGATTGTACACAACTGATTGTATAATTTAAATTGTTCAATTTCAATCAACGATAAAATTGTTTGACGAAACGTCGTGATGCATCTTGGTGTGTGATCCAGAAATGCTTAAAGCCTTAAACAATATTACAAGTAAAAAATTTAAAAGTCATATTATCCAAGTTTTTTTCTTTTTTTTTGAATGGCCATATTATCCATCCATGCATCTCAAGGGTTAAAATGAAAGTGACTTGCGATGTTGCAACCAGAGAGAAAAGAGTTATGATCAAAGATTCTGAGCAACTCTTACTAGGTTAAAACTTGTAGGGCCATGCTTCATTGTAATCCACTTTGACATAATGGCGTGGGAAGGTTGATACTTTCCCTTTCTACCTTTTCTTTTTCACTTCTTTGCTATGGAAATTGGAAACTACCACTCTCTTTATTTGTTTATGAACGAATATTAGTAATTCATCTTTTGGAGCTAACTACTATGTTCATGTGGGAAGTGCAATGCATTACTGTATGGGACACATCGAGTAACAAATGTGTAGAGTATGATCAATAATTACAAAATCTAGTTGGACATTGACCCACCTATGTGTATTATTCTCCCTAGGAAGATTTCTCTTCAAGAATATGCATTCTATTCCTAATTATTCCAGCTACAATACTCTCACCTTTTCTTAATAAATTGGGAATGCGTAAAGATGGTTTGCAATTTTTGTTGTGTTTGATAGAATAAGACGAAAGAAGTAGACAAGAAATAATGGAAGATGATGACATAAGAACAAAGGGAGATTAGGTATTTTTTTCATTTAAGAAGATGATTATGATGACTTGATTAGTTTGGTATAATTTTTTATACGAATTAAACAGTAATAATAATAGTTAAATGTATAAAAATATTTAACTGCCACATAGTGCCATGTCAGATAAAACTGGACAAAATCATTAACCTTGACTAACGATATAGATGGAAAAGATCAATCTAACACACAGTTTAATCAAATTAAAGAACTAATATGCATTTTTTTGTTTGGGGAACAATGTAAACCCTAAAATTAAGATAAAGGGCAAAAATGATGTTTAAGTCTAGAAATAATCCATGTGAGGTATATGATAAGTCTGAAACGATTATTAACTATGGTTCACTTTTTTTTTTGAAGAGGCAATTATGATTCACTTACGAACGACAATTAACTTCTATTCAACAACCAGCCCTAACTTAATGTCGTTTGAAGTATTTTAGACGGTTCAATGTACTTATGATGAGCTAATGACACATTTATACACATAGTGACTGGCCCATATGTCATTTAGCCTAGATCTGACATAGAAAATGGAAGCTATGTCTATTGTAAGAAAATGTTTTTCCTAATAACCGTTGGCTAAATTCATATCTTTGTCTTTATCATGTTTTTTCCCAACACAGTGTGAGTCTAACGACCCCCTTCCCTTCGACTTCAAATTAAGAAGCTACAAGGCTGTGTACTACACTACCTAGCCTATTACAAATCAAAAATTTTAATAGGTATTTTTTTAACATAATAATAATAACAATAATTCCTGGAGTTAAATAATGCAAAAGTGTGTAACCAAAAATTAATAATTCAATAGTATGATTATTTAAATTCGATTAAAAATATATTATATAATTAATTGCTTACTCTATTTATTTTATGACTATATTACCATAGTTTTTTTAGAAAAATAAAAAACTCCACAAAAAAGTATTTTTTTAAGAAATAAACTTTTTACATAATAATCCATCGTAAATTAAATGGACAACTGTAATTTGTACGTACTGCTTGTTTTGAAGCTGACAACTTATAATATAGAGACAAAAATGATAAAAGACAAAGTACATAATAAATTAGATCACCTATCTATTGTCCTGACACAACCTTGTCTTGACCAAGCTTGATAGCAACCCTAGCTCTGCTGATTTTTTTCTATGCAAATGTGTGTGACAATTATTTTACTTGTAACCTTATAATGTTCACCAAACTTTAAAACATATTATATGTGTGTCATTTGTTATATTTTATAATGGTATAGTGGATAGGACTTGGTGATGTAATGAGGCATTATAAATTGAGAATGCAATAGTTTTTCAAATGATTTAATACTTCTTAATTACTAATAGTTTTTCCTCCCCAATTTTTTTTTCTTTTAAGAAAGTCAAATTGAAGTTTTTTTTTGTTTTACTTGAATATAAATAGGAGTTAGCATTTGGTGATTATTTGGGCAAGGGGGTGCCCCCCACTTTTGGTGGAGAGTGGAGACATGACTAGCTACCACTTGAGTCAAGTGCAGTTTGAAGTATTCAACGGATGAATCAATTTTAGAGCATTTAGTCAATTGATGCTTCAAAGGACGAGAGTGTTTGTGAAAAAGTTTTAAGTGAGATATAAGAGAATAAAGTACATAATCAATGAAATATATGATTGAATTAGATGAAACATGCATTATAATCTTGCCCCAAAAAGAGTATACATTACAAGAGTTTCTTGTTTTTTTTTGTTAAGCCTTTCTATTTTTAGTGGGTGCATGCATGGGTGAAATATCTTACATTATGGTGTTAATTAAGAAAAAAAAGTGAAGGGGAGGGTTTGTTACTACTTTAGACAGAAATCTTATAATTTTTCGACACATGACTACATTAAGATTTAATTACTATGATCTGATAGTATGACTTTTTTATATACTTCAAATAATATTTCAACACATAAACAATTATAAATATATTTTTTGGAACCCATAACATACAATTGAATGTATGTTTAATCTCTTTTTACAATGACGGTATATATTAATATAATCAAATAATAACTAATTATGTCATTGTGATTTACTTTCATTTTCGTCCCATGGTCTAGTTTACACACAAATGCAAATGTGAACACTTAAAAACACTTGTTAAATAACCAAATACTATAAAATTATTTTATCAAAAGTGGTGTATTTAATTATTTAAAAGTTTAAAACTGTTCTTTTAAATTAAAGTTCAATTTTTTTTTATTCTTAACAAGTGTTTTAAAAACACAAATTAAAAAGTTCCTTAATTTAATTAGAAGATATTTTTTTAGAGGTAATTTAATTAGAAGATATTAACTTGCGTTGCGGATTATTAAATATATACTGAAAATAGCTTAAACATTTTACTCCCTCAACAAAACAAAAAAATATATACTGAAAATAGCTTAAACATTTTTACTCCCTCAACAAAACAAAAAAAGCTTAAATATTTTACGATCACTTTTTGTATCTGGCTTTAATAAAAAAAAAAAATTAATTGGTAGATGCATTTATTTATGTTCCAGTAGGGGTACCTTTTTTTTTTTTTGTCATGTAGGGGTTACCCTTTTATTGTACGATAGCTATTTATGTTTCCCTTACCAAGGTAAATGTAGTTATTATAGTAGTAGCAGTTAGTTTTTAAACAAAAAAGTAAAACAATAATTTTAATATTCCCATAGTTTTTGTATTATTAGTGTAGGAGATCCATGTAATACAGAAATTTAAGGGATTTCCCCGTTGGTGATACAGCTGTGGAAAGGTGCTATCCCAAATGAAGCCAACAATCAATTCTTTATGAGTAATTTGGATAATTGGATTAATCAATAATCTAGACATGAGTGATGATGCTGGTTGGAGGGGGAATGGAGATTGGAAAGATATTTTGGCCATTGTTTGTGGACATGGAGGAATAAGTGGTTGCATGAAAATAATGTTGAAGCTATCAGAAGATTATTATCAAGCAAGAATGGCTGACCAAATTACTTTCAATAGCCAACGTGTGATAGATTTCATTAGATGGAGGCCTCCATCAGTTAATTTGGCTAAATTAAATATGGATGGCACGTGTAAGGGTGGAAATATAGCTGGTAGTGGTGGTATTATTAGAGGGAGTGATGGAGAATGTATTGGTGGTTTTGCTATATTCATTGCAGATTGTAGCGCGTTTGTGGCTGAGCTTTGGGGAGTGTTGGAGGGTTTGAGCTATGCAAGAAGGATTGAGATTTAGAGCAGTTGAATTGAGTGTAGATTTTGTTAGTGTAGAGAAGACTATAAAGAAAGGTTTGACGGATAGTTGCTTGGGTAGAGTGTTGATTATTAAAATTTGTCGTTCATTGAAGATGGATTGGAATGATAAAGTTTCTCATTCATATGAAGAGGCTAATTGATGTGCAAATGTTTTAGCAAATATTGCATGCTCCTTTTATAATTCGAAGATATATGAGACATGCCCGACTCAGATTAGACATTAATTGTTAGCTGATATTATGGGGATTGCTACCCCCCTCGGGTTTTCTTTGGAGTTTTTTTCTTGTTTTCGTTTTCGTGCTTAGCCCTCATTTTTATAAATAAAAAAAAAAACGGCTTAAACTATTTTTCTTGTCAAAAGAAAGGTTAAAACTCTCTAGCACTTGGATTGCTAATTCAATTTCTTAAAATACGGCATTTTACTAGAAGCTAGATTTCGGTAGTGTATTTAGACTTGAGCATATAAATGAGAGATAAGCAATCATCTTTTATCAATTACTTTCAAAAAGATGTTTGTTTAAGAAATCAATAAGTTCCTTAGTCTTGTGATTTATGCATAACAACATGCCCAATTCATATTTTTATCATTTTTGGATCGAACAAGTGCACTCCAACAAACAAGGGAAAAGACATAGTATTATAACATTTATGATTCCTTTCCCTCAACATAATTTTTATTCTTATTCCTCTACTTTCATTAAGTGGAATTTTTAGGCTAATGTAGTGATAATGGACTACTCCTTGATCAGATAAAAAATATAAAGTGGTAATAAGATGGAGACATTCAGAAATTATTTTTACTATGATTAATTTGAATTCATTTTTACTATCAATTTTTCCTACTTTCTTTTGTTGGTTTATCTTTCCTACTTGGACTAACTAATATTGGCATTATTGATTAATTTTTTCACATTTTCCCTAGAAGCACTTTCTGAGCTTTCTGGGCTAACTAGTAACTACCACATTCCCTTCACACACAAATAGCCTGTCACCTACCTTAAAAGGAAAAAAAAGTGTGACAACATAGGCAATGAATTAATAACATTGCTATAAATACCATGCAAAGTGAAATTACATTTCATTCATTACTACACAAGCACTAGAGATTCAAGCAAAAACTCAAGCTTTTCACAATGGCTCTCTGGTATATACTTCTCCTTACACTCTTGGCAGTTGGTGAATCTCAATCCACAACAGCTGCTTTTAACCAAACCGACCTGCAAACGGCCATGTCCGACATGCGAAGTCGGTCTTATTATGGATTTGTAATCCTCCTCAAAATCCTCAACAGCTTGCCCAACCAACTGCAAAACAATGATCTCACATTCTTAATGCCAAATGATGAAGATTTATCTCATTTCTCAATAGCTCCAGAGGAGCTACATGATTTCCTACTTAGCCACTCTATTCCAACACCATTACTGCTCAATCATCTATTACATTTTCCAAATGGTTCTATAGTCCCCTCCGGCCTTCCAAGCAAGGTGATCAGCATCACCAACAATGCCAGAGCAGGTTTATTTGTCAACAATGCAAGGATTGTCACACCAAATGTGTGCCAAAACTCTCTAATAAGGTGCCATGGAATCAGTGCTGCTTTGACATTTGAAAATAGTTTGCCTTTTCAACGTGTTCCAGAATCTAAGGATCCATCAAAGAACAGTAATGACACAAAGCCAAACCCATCTATGAGAAAAATGAGCATCCCAACTTTCAAGTAAGGCATGAGAAATAGTTGCTATTCATATGTAATGTAATGTAATGCCATGCGGTCTTATGAAATAATAACAAACATCACTTTTACTTTGTCTCCACGTAAGATTCATTTAGCCTCTAACTTTTACTTTATCTACACATTAGATTCATTTAGCTTCTAGACTAATGTTTTGAGATTGATTCGGTGAGACATCCAGGTCATGATTCAATAAGTTTAATCCTAGTTAAACCAAATTACAAATAAATTAAAAAGAATTAAGAAGTAACAATAACAAGTAAAATAATGTGAAAAGTAAAAACCAGTTGAACTAATCATGGTTCAACCCAAATTCAATTTGGTTCAACCATGCCATGATGAAACCAAGATAAAATCAATTGATAAACTAAATGGTTCAAGGCGGTTTAAAACATTGCTCTAGACCTAGTCATGGTTCAACTCAGAGTAAAACATTGCTCTAGACCTAGTCATGGTTCAACTCACGAAGGACATAAAATAAGACTATCTCCTTCCAACACAAATATACTTAGCAACTAATTGGATTCCATAAATAAATCAACAATCAATAATTCGTCACAGAATCATATCCATGCATACACTGCGTAGAATAAACCTAAATTTCAAGTTTAAATTAATTATAAGCACTTAATAGTACCAGCATATCCATACAAACACTGCATAGAACAAACCTAGTTTCGAAGTTCAACCTTTTTTTTTTTTTGAAGGAACGAAGTTCAACTTATAAACACTTAATAGTACCTCTTCCATTCACAAAGGTTTGTAGTGCCCCAAATGCAATGGAATTGAACCAACTCTCTGTCAATTGTATAACGGAATGAAACTACTATAATAATATGTAAGAAATTACAACCAACAATGAACCAATACTCATCACGGGTTTGTCCGGAAAGGGTGGCAGTCATTAGATTGACTGTCTGCTTTGGGAGGGCCGTTGTAAAGGAGATCATGGATTTTGGAATACATCAGCATCGAAGAGGGGTCACCACTGCTCTGCGATAAGCGAGAACTCTCCTGCAATTTGATTTTCTCATACAGATATTGCTTCTCAGCCTCAGCCTCACTTAACTTCTGTTTCAAATAATTGCTGGTATATTCTTCTTCTGATTTATCAGACTTCGCAAGAGCAATCCTCTGGAGCCTCTCAGCCTCTCGTTTGGCCTCATTAGCCTTCAATTGGAACATATCAGCCTCGGCATTTTTAAGCCTCACAATTCTCTCTAGTTCTTCAATCTGCGACTTCTTTTTTTGCCTCTCCATCTTGAGTTCTTCTGCTTCTCTGGCCTTGTCTGCTAGTTCCCGATCACAAGCCTCAACAGCTAAGCGAGCCTTCTTAAACATTCTCATCTTCTCATCAGCTACAAATTCCATCTTTCGTATAGCCTCCTGCACCACTTCAGCAATTCTGTTGCATGCCTCCTGTGGAGCAATCAACCTTCCACTTTCTACATTTTCCAGGCTCTTTGGAGAGTCTAGGTCAAGCTCTTCATGTAGGAAAAGCATTTCTTAGAATGAGGATAATTAAATAAAGGCAACAGCAGCATATCTGGTTGAAACTGTAGCATAAACTTTTATTTATTGTAGATGCTTTTCTAACTATTGCAACTATCATTTTATCCGTATGTGTTTAAAATTGGGTTTCAAAGAAGAGAAAACAGAAAGTTTGCATCTATCATCTTATTCTTATGTGCTCCTAATTTAGTTTTTTTCATGAATTACCATTTGTTCAGACATAACCAAATGTGATATAAAAAGTGAGCGAGAAAAAGAAAAGTGGAAACCACAATTATGTCAATGCAGATATTTGAAGACTACAATTTGCAAGTAAATTATAAATTTTATACCTTGAAAAACAGTCAATATTGCCCTGCATGCTGCTTTAGCTTCCATTTTTCTACTTTTCAGTTTTTCCTTGAGATCGTCACACTTCCAAAAGAGGTTCATCCCACGATGGTCTTTACTACCATGAAAGATCCTACTAACAAAATCAAGCTCCCTCATCAAGGAATCCCCATCCCATGATGGTGCACAATGTTGGAAGACATCTTTAACCCAGCCTAACAGTTCTGAAGTCCTACTGCATGATTGACACCTGAAAACCATTTCACTTGGCCCCGATCCACTCTTTACAGGAGGACCCATGCAGATAAGTTGCTCCCGAATGGCACAATCTGTGTGAGTCCAATGAGAACACAAATCACATCCAATCCAACGGCATGTATTTACTTCAAAGTCAAACTTGCTGCAGATAGTACACATGCAAAGATTGCAGAAGCCACTGTTGTTGGTGCATGTTTCACAAGAACAATCATCAGCTGGAAGCTGGTTTTGGCAAGCTATGTTTCGGCATCTCTTGTAGAGAAATATCTCAATCAGCGATGGCTGCGACAGACTAATGTTAGGATGTAAAAATCCCTGAATTCCAGTATTTATGGCAACAAGGATTTCAAGCTGCACTCGATGAGCTCGAATCAATGTCTTGGCTGTCAAATCAGATCTACTCTGAACAAGCTTCTGCAAAATGAAAAACTCATCTCTATGCTGCATGCCATTCCCTCCCTCAAGGATAACTCGAAGTCCAGTTTTCAGCTCCTCTAAAAATTCACCAGGTAGACGGAGCATTTTTTCATGTATCACATCCACTCTTTCCCGAGCAATGTCCTGAAGACTGACTCTGTCCGCACTAGAAACACGACGAATAACTGACTGATCAGGACAGTCAATATCAGCTTTTCCATTCTCCATCTTCTTCGCAGCAATAGCATCAGCAGTAGGCCAGGTTTCTCTAGAACTAGCGCTTTCAGTAGGTGATTCACGAAGGTTATCAGAGTTTGACCTAGGATCCTCAGGAGACAAGCGAGGATCCGAAGAAACAAGAGACAAAGATGTTTGCAGTCCTCCAACCCGGGATTGCTGTCGCGGAGGGAGCATTTTTCTGCAACCACAATTGTTTTATATTAGAGCCTGGTGGTGACATGTCCATGAAAATATTTATACAGTCAACAACTAGCACAGTTAATCATCAAGCAAATTATAGGACTGTTTGGATTGGCTTATTTGAGGTTATCTACTGACATAAGCACTTGAAGACTATTTGGAAGAACTTATGAAAATAGCTTATGACATGTTCATAAGTTGTTTTCAGCTTATTTTCATAAGCTCTCCAAGATAGTTTATGAAAACACCTTATAGCTTAAAAAAAAAGAATTTTAACTTTATTATTATAAAAATATCTTATGCTATACACTACAAATTAAGGATCTGTTTGGATTGACTTACTTGAGCTTATCTACTTGAATAAGCTTTGTAAGACTACTATCTAGAAGAACTTATGAAAAGAGTTTATGACATTTTTCATAAGCTTTTTTTAGTTTATTTTCACAAGTTCTCTAAGATAGCTTAAGATGAAAGCTTATAATATATACAAAAAACAATTTAACCTACTTTAATTTTTACTATAGAAATAACTTATGCAAGCTTATATATAAACGCTTATCATGATAAATGATAAGCACTTGTGGTATAAGCTGCTTATCCAAACAAGGTCTAAGTTGTTTATCCAAACAAGAGCTACATAATTCATTCATCACACACACTTTGTTGTACTGTACTATGATAAGTTAAAACCTAAGAAGCTCAAAATAGGCAATGAAATAAATTTTCAGAAAATTGATAATCTACTAGAGTTACAACAATTCATGCTCTAAAGAAGTATATCATCCAGATCCACACAAAATTCACACCCAAATCGATCAATTAAACACTAGTGAATTCAACTATTGATGCTAGACTACCACAACATCATCATAGAAAAGCTGATATCAAAGAAGCAAGTGAAAAAAAGTGAAATTTGAATGACCCACAACACAAAATTGACCATAAAATTAAAAACTTGAAAAAAAGCATAAATTTTTGACTGAAATTGACTAGTATTCAAATATTCAGAAAACCAGATCGAAATTCACGGAATCACAAAAACAAGAATAAGAAGAAGAAGAAGAAGAAGAAGAAGAAGAAGAAGAAGAAGAAGGAGAAAAATTGAAGATGAAAAAATAGGATTGAAAATGAGAAGAAGCTTCACCGATTGGATTGGAGGAGAATCTCGTTGTTTCTGCACAGATCAAAATGGAATCGAGGAGAGAGAAAGGGGATTTAGGTCAGAATGAGAAAAAATCCAGGTTTTTGTATGAACGGTTTAACGGTTCGAACCGGAGAAAAGACTGAACCGGAGAAAAAGAAGAGAAAATGACAAAATTGGAACGGTCAATATGTGGAAATTTTCAAATAACAAAGGAGAATGAATGAGGAGAAAAATGTCTTTTTGCTGAACGAATGTTGTGTTGGGTGATTGGTTCATCTGGTTGACCAGACTTGTGTCACGCGTAGTTTCTTTGACTTGGTTTTGGAACAACTTATTGTTACGTGACTATGTCTTTTTATTGATAAAAACGATAAAAAGAGAAAAAGAAAGAGAGAATATAAATGTCATATGAGTATTAAAGAAAAAGTTGTCGAAAAGTTGTACAAATATCATTACTATTTTTTTTTTTGAAAAATTTGGTTACTTGTGTTGTAAACGGTATAGAAATTTTCTCAATTTTTATTTATTTGTGTTAACCTTCTTTAAAAAAAAAATGTATTTATGTTAACCTTCACATTTTTTTTTTTGTTGGTGTTGACCTCCAATTTTGGAAAGAAGGTGTTGTGGTGATCTATAGTTCATTAAGAGGTAAATGATATTTTAACAAAAAATTGTTTCACCTAACAATTAACTTTTAGATTTCTAAGAAAAAAGAATATTTCAAAATATGTGGCAGGTTAAAAGTTAGACAAAAAATTATTCATCAAAAAATGAATTTGAGTTCTTTTGAATAATTTATCATTTGATAATGTTGAAATTGACTTCAAATTTCTAATTCTGTGAAGACCAAAATTGTGGCACGATTTTGGGAGGCGCGGCGTGATTTTCTTGGCAGAATGGATGGTTTCTGCTGAAAGCAAATAGTGGCGCGATTTAGTACTGGCGTGACGTGATTTATGGATAAGGTCATTGTACCTTGTGTCGTACGCTTACAATCGTGACGCGATTGTTACTGGCGCGGCGCGATTTCGTCTGTTACTATGTATTATATAAGTGTTTCTTTGCAGATTTTGAAGTAGAGCTTGAAGTGAGAGAAACTTGGATTACAAATGAGGTAACTTTAGGGTTGAGTGTCTTTGTAGTGAGGTTCTCTTGAGTTAGGAAACATTGTAAACACTTGGGTAGTGAGATTTCACCATTGGAAGGATCAAAAGCTTCCTTTTGTGTTTTCTCTTCGATTCATTGAGAGTGTGAGTGATATGAAAATGGGTAGAAATTAAGTCTTGTTCTTTTGTGAGCTTTTAAGCTAATCTCTTGTAACTCATTTGTAACACTTTCATCTTAGTGGATTGGAAGGCTGCTCTCTCCCCAGAGTAAGTCATATTGGACCGAACTGGGTTACCATCTTGGCGTGTTTGTTCCTTTCTTTCATTGCTTATCTTTATTGCTTTGATTATGCTTGTGGTGCTGCTCTACACTTAGATTTAGGTCTGTTTTTGTTGTTGTTGCTTGGAGACACTTTATCCATTGATTACCACTTCCTTTGCTCCACACATCTTTGTTATTCATTGGTGTGATATTGTCCGAATTCACAACAATTGGCGCCCATCGTGGGGCAAAGGCGTTATTGGCATAGTTGGTATCATGGGTTCAAAGTGGGACATCGAGAAGTTCACCGGAAGTAATGATTTCGGGTTGTGGAAGGTTAAGATGCAAACGGTTTTGACACAACAAAAGTGTGTAGAAGCATTGAAGGGTGAAGCGGCGATGCCGACGAGTTTGACACAAGCGGAGAAGCGTGAGATGATAGACAAGGCCAAGAGTGCCATTGTTTTATGTCTCGGAGTTTGAATAAACTAGCACAATCATTCGTTGAAGGTAGGTTCGGTGACACTGCAATATCTGTTAGAGGCATCATTGAAACTTGTTGGAAGGCATATTCTAGTAAACTCTCAATAGAATATGCTGCTAAAAAACTTTATATTATGAACTTTTTATCTATTACTTTGTTTTTGTGATTTGTTTAGGCTCCTATTAAGACACTCCGAATTGATGGAGTAACTTTTTTGGTTTTTTGGATGGTTGTCTAGTTGAATGCAAACATATCAATGCAGGCAAATATGCTAACCTTGTTCTATTTTGCAATCCTTTCTCAACAAATTATGTCTACCAACCAGAAAATTGTCTAGATAGTACTAATACAAATAGGAAACATTCCCAATAACATCAAAGTTGTTTAACTTCAGTCACTATAAAAAAATTGTATAGGACTAATGTTAAATGGTCGTTATTTTATTTTTCCTAAATTATAAGAAGATATATTAACAATGTGATCCTTCTTTTTAAAGATATTATGAACTTTTACTTGTTTGAATGCAAACGGTGGGACTTGAGAGTAAAATTTTCGCAACAAACAGTGAATATACATGAGTTGAAACTTACAAAAGATGCATTCTCTGCAAGCAAGCCTATGAAGAAATATGCTAAGATAGCATGTGTAAGAATGGTGATCCTTTGAGTGATCATGGTTTTGTTGATTCTGATTTGGACTATAAAGGCTGGTCACATTGTTATCTTGTTTAAGTTGGTTTTGTGGAGCCTCATTATGAAGTACCAAATGCCTTGAAATCAAGAGCAGATAAAGAGATTGAGATTTAATAGCAATAGAAACTTGATTGATTAACAATTAGTCAGCCATGAATTTAGTCCATAAGAAATAGGGAACTGAGTATTGAAAGGCGAAAATGCGCAAGCAGCTTCCCAATAAACTTGTATAGGACGTGCAACATTTGATCATGATCCAGTGATGTCAAAGGTTTCTAACAAAAACTAGTCACTGTCATATTTAACTATCACTGACCAAATGATATTATTGTGCAACAGTTTAAGAATTCTTGTTCATGATGAATAATAATAACTCAGTTCACACACATATCGTCATTTACATCGGATAGTATCTATTTAACATATTGTATCTCACAACAAAAATTATTGAGATAAGACTTAACGAGAACATGCTTTGAATAGGAAAATTAACCAAAACACTCCACAAAAATTGATTTCATTAGCTCCAATGTTTGTGTGTTTGGGTGCCACTTCCAACATATTTGAATTCATGTTGCAAACCACTTTCTCTGCATTCGAAAACTGTATACGCCCAAAATCCTTAAAAATCACATATAAACTAAAAAAATGTTTAGCTAACACAGTTCAAAAGATGACTTCGATAATATATTATTATCACATCCCATTATTACTTGCTATGAAATAATTTTCACCATGAATGTACAATTTGAAACTCCCACTTTACGCTTAGCATGATAGTGTCCAAACACGGACTTGTGGCATGGTTACTAGATCAAGAGAACTGTCCCACAGAGTATTATACCTTTCTACAACAAAAAACAACTACAAAAGATGTCAAATAAGGCATGCCAATAATGAGCAGGTTAATTGATATCAAGCCAAAAACAATGAATTAGTGTTTCTCGCATGATCATACCTTCAAGAAGAGAAAGAAGTGAAAACGAAAAAGTCTGCTCACTTTGGACTGCCAACCTCAGTAGGCTCGACCACTTCAACTTCTACAATTTCTAGGACAGGGGGCTGGGTTTGAGTGGTGACCATTTACCACTAAGAGCTATACTGATATATAAGGCTGCACACAAATAAATTGAGTTAGAAGATACAAACATTTCCTCCATTTACCACTAAGTGCTCAGTCAGTTCGAAATTTGCACACTTGCAACTTTATCCAGTCAATTGTCAAGCTAAGCTCCTGCTTCATTTCCTTTTCTTTTTCCACATTCTTCTCATGTAGCTTCAGAAACAACAAACTACATTTAGCATGCTCAGATAGTTACCATGAATACATCCCACTGCACGGCATACTGCCAAATATTTAATTAATGAAACATAAATGCGCTTCAGAAAGTTGAGTGTTTGTTCAATGTAGCTTTAATCCAAAATTAATTACGAAAAGGAAACATAATTAAAGTAAACCTAGATAGATCAAAGTATTCCTTGCTAATATCAACAAAATTCTTTTGCTTATATGTTTTGATATTTTGGATGGCAACCTCATCTATGGGATCCACCATAAACAGCACCTACAAAATTACCAAAAGTTCCAATAAACAAACAATAGTTGATCAAACGTTATAAACTCAGGAAAAAAACAAGTTTATACTTCAAGTTCTTTCTCCACAAGTTTCTCCAAGAAAGGTGTGTACTTTGCATAATTCACACTGTCGGCAGCAATATAATAAATATCCTTTTGATCCGGTTTCATGTTCTCAACATATTCATCCAAGCTGATAAAATCTTCTTCACTTTGTAATGAGAAAAACCGAATTAACTGAAATGAATACTCTCTTCACATGAAGTCTTATACTTTTGGTCTTGGGATTGATTATGTCATCCTTCCTTGATGGATCATAGGCAGGAACATAAAGTGTAGACCTAAGTTCTACTTCACCCTGCAACATCACCATATATAAGAATTGAGGTTATCAAGCTACATCTTCCAGATGAATCAAAATATATATAAGTATCTATCACGCATAAAAAAGATTGCAATTGAGGAGAGAAAAAAACTACCTCTATGGTAAAGTGTGATGATGTTAATGGCTCCAAGTATTCATTGTAGTCCCACTTTAGTGACTTCTTTAGGATTACGAAGCGGCATAAATAGAACCATGTGTAAATCTCCATCTCAAATAAACAACTTCCACTTTAAGCATGAATCTTGGAAATCATAAAACTAACCGAGATAGGTTGGGTCTCATTTTTCAGCTCCCATTCCCAATTCTTCTGTCATAAAATGGTCAGAAAATATGCAGCAGTTAAATTTAACATCTGTAGTCATAATTTCATGGACAATCAGTTCAGGTAATACATATCATAATCAAAACATTACCTCGGTCTTCTAATCTTGGTTGTCCTTTTTCGCCTGAGCTGGATCCTCGTCAACCTCTACATGTATATGTACATAACATAAAAATAGAATAAGGTCAATATAACCTAAAAGTCATTCTCCCAAGGAAGCAAGACTTTAAGAGCCTTCAAAAACTTTGCAGTTCAACTTTGAGCAATAATTTCCAGACAATCAACTAGTTCCTGCTTAGTCATACCAATGCATGTATCGCTGCATAAAACAAAAGTTACAGCAACAACCACATTTAAAAGTAAGAAAAAAAAATTAATCAAAAGCAACTTAAGTAATAGTGATAATCCCTTTCCACCACATCTAACCAGTTTTGTCTTACACAAGACGATAAATAATTCCTTGAATCTTTTTTCCTTACGCAAGACGGTGGATAATTTAATTAATAGCACAATGGTGGAAGCAATGAAGGCGGCATTCATTCGTAATTACTAAATTTTGAAGACATGTTCGTAGGAATTCTTAACAAGATTTTAAGAACTCCTATAAAGATGTCCTCAAATTCAAGTAATTACGCATTCAATACCACATTCAGTGCTTTAGCAATTGACCAATTAATTAAGTTATTCATCCTCTTGTGTACGGAAAAAAATTTCAAGGAATTATTCACCGTCTTGCGTAAGACATTGGATAAAACAACATTTAAATGTCTTTGATGTAATACATGAAGAGCAAAAATTATAAAATGGTGCACAAAAAAATATATTAGTCACACATGCCCATAAACTAACAAAGCCTCATAAAGCCAATAATTGTTTAACTCATACAAGATTAACGTTAACAAACATAGTGACATTTGAGTGGGAAAATGGAATGTAACAATGAATGATATCTATTAAGAAAGAATAAAATGAAACACTTACAAATATCAATCACCTTAAAACAAATCCATATATTATTTCAAACTATTTGAAATTGGCATGTAAACATAACATATTCAAAAAGTTTCACTTATTTGCTCATATAAAAAAATTAAAATAAAACAGCCCACTTGAGCTTTTAGTTACATATCCCCACTAACATATTTCCCCTCTCTCCCATTACCAAAGACGTGGTTGTGTTTCTGATAGATGATTCACCCTTTTTCTTCTTGGTCATTGCCTCATATTCGATCGCCTAAAAAAATGTGTTCCTTTACAAAACGAGGAGAGAAAATGGCATAGTTCTCTCATGCTATCCTGGATAGTCGTATTTGCATCTGGCTCAGGATTCCTCTCCACCGTGTTTTATTATCTTCTTTCATCATAGACTTACACTATTTGTTTGCATTCTAGTATGTAAAAACATTATAAACTTTTTACATACAAGAATGCTAACAAATAACTTAAGCTAATGAAGAGAGGAAATTATAGAACACTGAGGAAAGGAATCCTAAGATATAGGCAAATACCAGCACAAAGAAACTAGGACACCATCTTTCCTCAATTTCTAAAGGGAGGTGTTTTTTTGAGGCGACCAAAGATGAAGTAGCGGATCATGAGGAAAAAAGGATGAATCATCTATGAAAAACACATTTATGTCTTTGGTTTTGGGAGAGAAGGGGAATATACTACTAGGAAAAGTTCTAGTAGTATCATCATGCCTATAAGGATGGCGAAGAACGTGAAGTAGAATGAATTTTTCACTCACTACAATTTTGACAAAGTTCCATTGTTGCAAAAAAAAAAAATTAGGATGCAGGAATCATGACAGTGCGTGTCTTTCCAATGGGAGGTAGAAAGGTCTTATTAAAATGGATAAAGTATAGAATTTAGAAGCTCTGAAGATGCCGAAGATTTCTTTAACCACTGATTTAAACAAATATGTCTGTGGACACCTGATGAATTGGCTAGTGAAATATACAACCGAATTAGATCCCTCCAAAATGCATATATGTCCGTGGACACCTGATGAATTGGCAAGTAATGCATATGAACAGGCAGGAAGCCTTTCTGCCATTGTGCTTATGATCCCTCCAAAATGAAAAAAAAGCTTTCTAACCGAATTAGATCATACCTCTCTGTTAACACTCATGGATATCCCCAGAATCATGTCAAACGCCTTTCTGACCAACATTTCCTCAAAATCCGCAACTTCATGCACAACGCAAAAATAAAATTTCAGCAATTTGAAACTAATGAAGTGTGGTATACATTTATCATCAAAGAAAATTTTGTGGAGAAAAAAACTACAGCTCTGTTGTAAAGTGTGATGATGCCAATGGCTCCAAGGATTCATTGTAGTCCTCTTTAGTGACTTCTTTAGGATTATGAAGCTGCTTAAATAGAACTATGTGTAAATCTCCATCTCAAGTAACCAACTTCCACTTTATGTACGAATCGTGCAGTTGGAAATGGAAATCATAAAACTAACTAGGATAGGCTGGGTCTCATTTGTCAGCTCCCAATCCGAGCGCTTCTTAACAACAATCTTTGTTTTCTTCTTCTGTTATAAAACGGTCACCAAATATGCATCATAATCAAAATATTACATGTCTTCTCATCTTGGTTGTCCTTTTTTCGCCTCAGTTGGATCCTCGTCGATATCCACCTGTATACATAACTTAAAAGTATAGTAAGGTCAATATAACCCTAAAATCATTCTACCAAAGAGGCAAGAGCTTTAGAGCCTTCGAAAACTTTTCAGTTCCATTTTGAGCAATAGTTCCCAGACAATAAACTAGTTCATGCTTAGTCATACCAATGTCTGTATCGTTACATAAAACAAAAGTTACAAGCTTACAACAACAACTACATTTAAAAGAAAGAAAAAATTGATCAAAAGCTAATTAACTTACGTAACAGTGATAATCCCATTCCGCCACAACTAAAAGAGAAGATAGAATTCCACCACATCTAACCAGTTTCATCTTACACAAAACATTTAATAAGATTCCTTGAATCATTTTTACTTATGCAAGACGGTGAATAATTTGATTAATAGAGCAATGTTGAAAGCAATGAAGACGGTATTGAATGCGTAATTACTAAAATTAGAAGACATGTTCATAGGAATTCTTAACGAGATTTTAAGAACTCCTACGAAGATTTCGTCAAATTCTAGCAGTTGCGCATTCAGTACCGTCGTCGGTGCTTTCATCATTGCTCAAATCAAATTATTAACTAACGGTCTTCCATAAAGAGAAATGTTTTAAGGAATTATTCCTCGTCTTTCGTAAGACATTGGATTAAACAACATTTAAATGTCTTTGATGTATTAAATGAAGAAAAAAAATAATAAAATGGTGCACAAAAAAAGAAAACAATTGCTTCCTATTGTTGTTATCTTTAAAGTTATGGTGGATTGCATTTGGCGTCGTTGTAATGAGCTTATTTTTTACTACAAACCAACAAGGTTTAAAAAAACAATAATACTATGTGTAGCGAAGGAATGGATAGCAAATGAGTCCACAAGACAGTTGCCATTTTCATTGGCTAAGCTTGTTTTCATGATGCTCTCGGGAGGATTCCTCTCGTGAAGTATATCAATGCTCTTAAAAAAAAGGAACGTAATCGAGCATGCATATTTGTATTGTATTTATTAAACACACAAAAGAGATGCATCACAAATACATATATGTAAATACTGATAGAGTGTTTTACCAAGCAATAATGATAGGGATTCATGGTCAAAACAAACAAGATGAGTATATGAGGCATGGAGAGATTTAAGGAATTTTCATTAGCAAAATGTGGGATAACAAAAACCTGTGAAAGTAATATTTTCAGATAGGTTTAACAAATTATAAAGTTATTTTATTAAAAAATTAATGGCTCATATCAAAAGGTAGTGATACTCATTTAATCATAAAAAATTAATGGCTCATATCAAAAGGTTGAAACCCTTTTTTAATTGAAGGAAGTCTTTTTGAATTTTAACTTCAATAAAACCCTGAACATACACTTCTTGTTTGTAAAACTATTTGGGTATAAAGTGTTAGCATTTGATATCACCTATTATACATGAATATTTTTTAGGAGATCTACCATATGTAAGAATTTGTATTTTATCCTCTCTCCCAAAGCCATAGACAAATTTGTGTTTTTTTAAGATATTTCATCCTTTCTCTTTGTGGTTGGTTACTTTATCTCTGCTCGCTTGAAAAACACCTTCCCTAACAAATAGAGGAGACCAAATTTCATAGGTTACCCATGCTATGTGTTGGCATTTGCATCTATCTTAGCATAGGCAAATGTCACCATAGAAGATAGCATAAGGAACCTAAGGCAATTGCTCTCTTCGATTTGTAAAGAAAGGCTTTTTTTTAGGCGAGCGTAGATAAATGAACTAGTGCCGAAGAAAAAGGATGAAGCATCTATGAAAGACGCAATTATATTTTTGGAATACTAATAGAAAAATTTCCAGCAGTGTCATTGTGCCTATTAGAAGAGGCTTAACTTCTCCATCAATTCGGCATTGACCATTGTTGGAGCTAGAAAAGATGCAAAAAAAATGTTAAATTGTGAAGCAAAAACGCAGGGTATAAAAGTATTTTAAACAACTGGCTTGCTTATTTAAAATTTGAAACCTTAAATGTCAAGAATAAAAGTTCAATGGTCTTGTAGCTCAATGGCAGGTGCTCAAAATTTGTAGACTTCATTTTGTTCGTGTAAGAATTTTAATACTTCATTAGACCATATGTTTTCATCTAGGAAGCTCACTGATGTGATATATTTATGTTTTTCATTGGCTAGTTTATTATTTGTGGGTTCACTTTTCTTTAAAACCATAATAATGATTGTTGATTACTCGATCATGATATGTATTTCATTTCATATACAGAAAAGGTAGTGATTAATTTTTATTTTTTTTATGAAGAAAGGTAGTGGTTAGCTTAATAACTGTACATTGATATTTTGCTTAATAGAAATAGAAACAACGAGTGATAAATAATAGCTACTAATGTTTATTGGAAAGTAAAATTTCTCTATTCATGTTTTGCTACTTCACTTATTTATTGTTTTGAATAAATGTTTTGCTACTTCATGTTTTTTAATTATTATATATTGATATGTATGTCAAAATGTTTATTGTCTTTTTCGTACATATTAAACTTGGTAAATAGAATTTGTAATTCCTTTGGCTTTATTTTTCATGTTAATTTCCATGTAAGCTTAGGATAAAACTTAGGTATTGTGTTATAGGTATAGGTCCTATATATGTTTTTAACTAATAATTTTAAAGGTATTAACGCCTTTTACTTGTTTGGATGCAAATGGTGGGACTTGTGACAGTAGAAATTTCATAACAAATAGTGAATATACATGAGTTGAAACCTACACAAATTCAATGTAAGACGTATTGATAACTTGATTGATTAACAATTTGTCAATCATAAATTTTGTCCATAAGAAATTAGTAATTGGGTATTGGAAGGCAAAAATGTGCAAGCAGCTTCCCGATAATCTTGTATAGGACGTGTAACATTTGAACATATCAAGTGAGAGGAGTTGTTATATTGAGAAATGAGAGAAATAAATAATATTTAGAACAAAACCAATGGTGAAAATGCTTTCTGTTTTAAAACCTCTTAAAACAATATGATTATTTATTTACCCTTCTCTTTCGCTCCTGTTGGGATTCATTTTTGCCCGTGTTGGGATTTATTTTATGTCCCTATGCATTCCTCAAACCCATTATAAGGACGCGACAAATCTTGAGCATAATATATCTTTAGATTTAAAATATTAGAAAAAAATAAATATCTACCATTGGATTCAAGTTTTCAACCTAATTTTTAAGGAGTTAAATTAATTTATGAAATTACGTCAAACAAAGCTTTGATTATGAAATTATTGAGCTGATGAAGTTGTTTGAAGATTCTTTAAAAAAAACATGAAGTGGGTAATACTTTATCTTTCGAAAGAAGAAATCTTTCAATTGGAAAGTATGAATTGTGGACCCATTGTTGATTATCTAAGCTTTATTATTATTTTCTGTTTTGTTTAAATTAAGTATGTCTTTAATTTGATTATTGTTTAGGAAGAGATTGACAAGAATGTAGGCATTGGTTGGAGGACAAATGCAACTGCTTTTTGATCCGTGATGTCAAAGGTTTCTAACAAAAACTAGCTGTTGTCACAACAATATCTAACTATCACTGACCAAATGATATTACAGTGTAACCGTTTAATAATTCTTGTTCATGATAAATAATGACTCGGTTCACACACATATCGTCAATTACTGAGATAGGACTAACGAGTACGTGCTTTGAATAGGAAAATCAACCAAATCACTCCACAAAATTGATTTCATTAGCTCCAATGTGTGTTTGAGTGCCACTTCCAACATGTTTGAATTCATGATGCAAACCACTTTCTCTGCAATCCAAAACTATCAACTGAAGTTTAGCCAACACAGTTCCAAACACAAGTTTCTCTAGTCCACTTTAATCATGTCTGAATATATAGTGCCGTCTACATTATATTATCATCACAACCCAAAGATTACTTATAATTTTATTTTGCCATCAATGTACAATTTTAAACTCCTTACTCTACTCTTAGCTTGACTGTGTCTAAACATAGAAATGTGAAGCAAACTGATTGAAATAGATTACATAATAGAATACTAGTGTTTATATTTAGAAAACCATAAAGATCACAATAGGTATGATTATTTTTTACTTATATGTTATAACATCAACCATTAAAAGGCCCCTGCGTCGCTCTAAATGTCCAGTTATCAAAAATCGCAAGTTTTTATCCCACATTACATGTTTATGTCATGTCTAATGGCAAGGTTACCAAATCAAGAGAACTGTCCCAGACTATTATATCATTCTAAAAAATAAAAATGAACTACAAAAGATGTCAAATAAGACATGGCGATAATGAATACGTTAACTAATATCAAGCCAAAAACGACGAATTACACATGCTTGGCTTTATACTGAAAGTTACTCAACATGTCTAAAAAATTCCACAACCAATGTTCTTCAGATATATAGTTTTGCCAGAAGAGAGAAGTGAAAACGAAAATCTATATCAGTCATCTCACTTTTGATTGCCAGCCTCAGTAGGCTCGACCACTTCAGCTTCTATGGTTTCTGGGACATGGTGCTGTGTTTGAACGGACTCAAAATGATTAGGAGATGACCATTTACCACCAAGAGCCATACCCATCATCTCGTATATCTTTCCTCCAAGCTGTGCTGGATTATCAGGCTGCACACCAATAAATTGAGTTAGAGGATACAATACTTACCACAATGCACATTTTAGTTTGAATGACTGCTAAAATCCACTAGCATGTGATCCATTTACCAAATATTTAGCATCATATGTGAGGTGCAACTCGTCTTTATATGATCCGATATAGCACCAACCAACAGTTTAGATTAAAGATTTGTTTAGTATCCAACCCATGTTAGTGTGGGACACTGACACATGTTACATTTAATATTTTATTATCTCAAATTATTATCGGTATTAACGTGTCAATGTAATATAGTGTTGACTATGTCAGTACATCATAGGATTCAATTTCACAGTGGAACCTAAATCGTTGTATAACAGTAGCATTAACCAATAGCTCACCGTAAATCCACTTGAAACCAAAGCTGCGTCGTACAAAAGATCAATTGCTCTTAGGGCCTCTTGATCGTCGGGATTGGTTTTACATGCAGCCTGAAATTTACCAATAGAATACATTACCATTATTTCAGTTTATAGATTGATATTATCATTAGACTAACTATACATGACAAAAAAATATTCATACATCCAAATTCCTGATAATAGAGTGGTCAGGGTTGATCTCAAACACCCTTCTGCTTTTCATGAATTCCATGCTAACGGAATCACCCATAGTTTGTGCCTTCATTAGCCTGCAGCAGCAAATTTGATTTAAACACAGCAGTGTCACTTTCATTTTCGAAAGAAAAAAAATATCAAAAATATATTATAAAATACGTACGATAAAGAAAAACTAACCTTTCCATGTTCGCAGACCAACCAAATTTTCCTGACACCAGGACACAAGGCGAAGAGCTCAGTCGGTTTGAAATCTGCACACTTGCAACTTTATCACCCAAACGTTTCTTAATCCAGTCAATTGTCGAGCTAAACTCCTGCTTCATTTCCTTTTCCTTTTCCTCATTCTTATCACCTACAGAAACAGCAAACTACATTTAGCATGTTCAAATAGTTACCATGAATACATGCCACTGTACGGCATACTGGAAAATATTTGATCAATGAAATGTAAATATGCTTCAGAAAGTTGAGTGTTTGTCCAATATAGCGTTAATCCAAAATTAATAACGAAAAGGAAGCATAATTAAAAAGAATTAAACCTAGATCCAAGTCTTCCTTGCTAATGTCAACAAAATTCTTTTCCTTGTATGTTTTGATATTTTGGATTGCAACCTCATCTATTGGATCCACCAAAAACAGCACCTACAAAATTACATAACAAAAGCACCAATAAATAAACAATAGTTGATCAAAATTTATAAACTCTAATAAAAACAAGCTTATACTTCAAGTTCCTTCTCCGCAAGTTTCTCCAAGAAAGGTGTGTTCTTTGCACTATTCACACTGTCAGCAGCAATGTAATAAATATCCTTCTGATCCGGTTTCATGTTCTCAACATATTCATCCAAGCTGATAAACTCTTCATCACTTTGTGATGAGTAAAACCGAAGCAATGGAGCAAGACGTTTGTGATTCTCACGGTCTTCAATGCAACCCAACTTCAAGTGTTTGCCAAAGTTATCCCAGAACTTTTCATAGTCCTACACACAGAACAAGGCAGCTGGTAAAATATTAACAGGAAAAGCATTTCTAAAAATAGCAGTTTTATAAAGAGACGAGTAATACAACTTCGTAAGAAAAATGAAAAAAACTTTCTAACTACAAATTTTCAGAATTAGATCATACCTCTCTGTTGTCGCTCATGGATATACCCAGAATCATGTCAAAAGCCTTTCTGACCAACCGTTTCCTCATGATCCGCACCTTCATGCACAACATAAAAGCAAAATTTAAGCAATTTGAAACTAAGTGTTTTATATATGTATTATCAAAGAAAATTATGTGGATATGTTAGGTGTATGCCTGCACCCTATCTACTTACTATGCGGCTCTCTTGAAGAATTTCACGTGACACATTGAGTGGAAGGTCATTTGAGTCAACCACACCTTTGACAAAACTTAAGTATCTTGGGAACTGTTCCAAGTAAATAATACATCAGAGCAGAATAAACTAATGAAAAGAAAAAAATTAAACTATTTAGTTACTCAAGAAGTCAAGCTGGTACAGCAAAGTGCCTATACCAGTTCTCCATCGAAGTCATCTGAAATGAATACTCTCTTCACATGAAGTCTTATATTCTTGGTCTTGGGATTGATTACGTCATCCTTCCCTGATGGAGCGTAGGCAGGAACATAAAGTATAGACCTAAATTCTACCTCACCCTGCAACATCACCACCAACACATTAGCGTTCAAATTAGTATTATGATTGAGGTTATCAAGCTACATCTTCCAGATGAATCAAAGTATATATAAGAATCATCACACATAAAGATTGCACTTGAGGAGCAAAAAAACTACCTCTGTGGTAAAGTGTGATGATGCCAATGGCTCCAAGTATTCATTAAATGTTTTCTTGTAAAACTCATTGTAGTCCTCTTTAGTGACTTCTTTAGGATTACGAAGCTGCATATATAGAACAAAGGGTAAATCTCCATTTCAAGTAACCAACTTCCACTTTAAGCACGCATCATGCAGTTGGAAATCATAAAACTAACCCAGATAGGTTGGGTCTCATTTGTCAGCTCCCAATCCCAGTACTTCTCAACAACAGTCTTGGTTTTCTTCTTCTTCTGTTATAAATATATGAGTAAAGTTATAAAGCGGTCATCAAATACGCAGCAGTTAAACTTTAACATCTGGAATCATAATTTCATGGACAATTTGTTCAGGGAATACACATTGTAATTAAAACATTACCTCAGTCTTCTCATCTTGGTTGTCCTTTTTCGCCTCAGCTGGATCCTCATCAACCTCCACCTGTAATGAGACAAATTTTTATAAAAGCTTAAAAATCAATTTCACATCCAGTTTTCATGAAAGGGCTAGGGAATGAAACAATCTCAAAAATATACATAGTGTCAATAAAACCAAAAGATCAAGAGTGCATAGTAATACTTCTTTGGTGAATCCCTTTTCCTGCCAAGTGTATATTGGAAATGAGACAAACTGGGAGTAGTTTTTCACAAGCTTCTCAATCCTCTCTGGATGAGCAAAACCTTTGTCATCCCTCTGAAAACAAGTCATGGGCAAAATGCACAAACAACCATAAGCTCCAGAATAAAGAAACTAATATACTAATAACAGAAGGTTGAAAATGGGAATTTTCGACATACCTTAAGGTGTAGTGTAAGGCGAGTTCCTCTTGGAATCAACTTCTCAGGATCCGTCTCCTCAGCTATGGTATATGAGCTAGCATTTACCTCTCCTTCCCAAATATATTGCTTATCGGATCTTGGACTCTTTGTTGAGACAACCACCTTCAAACCACACAAAAAATATACATATATAAACTGCCAGCTAAAAACTTAAAATGAAGTACCACATCATCATCACTCTTATCCAAAAATACATACCCGATCAGCAACTAGAAAAGCAGAATAAAATCCCACACCAAATTGACCAATTAAGTTGTTGTCAGCACCAGCACCCTTACTATCCTATTGAATGAAACACCTTCGTCAGCACACAAGATACATAACAGAAAAACAGAATAAGGTCAATATAATCCTAAATCTTTCTCAAAAAGAGGCAACACCTTTAGAGCTTTCAAAAACTTTGCAGTTCCACTTTGAGCAATAGTTCCAAGACAGTCAACTAGTTCCTGCTTAGTCATACCAATGCCAGTATCACTGCATAAAAGATAGCTACATCACCAACTGCATTTAAATTTTAAAGTAAAGAAAAAAAAATAATCAAAAGCTAATTAACTTACGTAATAGTGATAATCCCATTATCTTTATCAGTTTGAATTCGGATATCAAAATCAATAGCATCCTTCATTAGATCCGGCTCTGTAACACTCAAAAACCTCAGCTTATCCAAGGCATCACTTGCATTACTGTGAAAAAGAACGCATGGATTTAAAAACTAGACAATAGAATGTAACATTTAATCAAAACCCAAGATATAGGTTACTTGACATTTTCAACAATATTTCTAGAACAAATATTGAGGTGTAGCTTGGTCACAAGGTTTTTTTTTATTTCAAATGTTCAACTTGTCGAATCTCTATTTCATGGATCAAATACGAAAGGTTCAACTTGTCGAATTTCTATGACATGGATCAAATACAAAAGGTTCAACTTGTCGAATTAACCTCTTGTAAAATCAAGGTAAAACAACCTATAAAAAAAATTTAAAAAAAAAAAAAATAGCATAACAGCCCTTCCTAAGATTTTGCCATTCTATGAGATTTCTAACACTAGATTGCACCAATTTCTATAAATAGTTTTCTTGTGGAGAGAGAGAGGGGCGTAAGTAACTTTTTTCAAAATGAACACTGAAACTTGTGGCAATCTATTGGGGGAAAGGGAAAACCAGAACCAAGGTGTGTTCTTAAAAGGGAAAATAAAGTTACATTTATTTATTATGAACAAAGTTGAGCATATTCCATAACACTGAAACATAACATTCACCCATGCTCAAACTATATAGTAGTAATTATTGAGGGAAAGGGAAAACCAGAACCAAGGTATGCTCTTAAAGGAGAAAATTAAGTTAAAATTATTATGAACATAGTTGAGTATATTCTATAACACTGAAACATAACATTCCCCAATGCTCAAACTATACAGTAGTAATTATACCTGGTATCACCAAGCTATTGAACAATTTCTAGTTCTGCCAAAAAGGTTTCAAGACAAACCAAAAAAAAAATGCAAACACGCCTACTGTAGTGATGGAACATACCTAATAAGTTCCCTGAGAAACACTTCCTTGTTACTGTATAAACTGTTAACAATGAGGTCCATGAGCCGACTAACCTGCCAAAACAAATATCTCAATATATTATCAAATGCGCTGGAGGCAACAGACCGCACACATACGAAAGACGGTGATACCTCAGCTTGGTACTCAAATTTCTCAGCTGGTGGTGAACTTGTTGCATTAGATTCTGCAGCAGTTGATTCATATCGTTTTCCCAAAAACAAATCTCTTTTCAAATTTAGCTGATTAACACTTCCAGATTTTTCAGAATTTAATATGGAGTACCATCTGGGTTTTGTGTCATTCTCTCCCACCTACTCACAATCAAAGAAAATCAGATAAAAATATAAACAAAACATAACAAATATTGAAAATAACAACAACGGAAATAATCCAAGCTCCAAGTTTTAAACTTCAAAAAGGACTTGTCATCATTTAACACATATCACTGACTATGTAGCTTATATGCTTTGAAGCACTAAGACATACACGAACACCAGACACGACTCTAGATACGACACTGACACCAAACAAGCCTTTGATCAGAAGTGTTGATGCTAAGCTTATATGTGATGTGATGTCCACAACATAAAACCAAAAAACTTCAACATGTAATAATAGTCACTCCATAGCACCAACACTTCTGATTGAACAACTGATTGAAGGTGTGTCCGGTGTCTGACACACGTCAGCATCGACACAACGCGGACACACATTGTTGAAATTTGGGGCCTAACTCATCCTTACAAAACCGGCTTGTAAGATGAGGATTGCCTCCTCTTTATAAACTCTTCTCAAGAGTTTGTCTATCCGATGTGGGACTTGGGTTTTCCCAATACACATGATTATATTCATGTTTTGTCTCAAATTATTATCAGTGTCGTGTCCGGTATCCGTGATATATAGAATAATTATCATAATAACTCATAACAGACCGCAAAAACGTGAGATTTAAAGAATAATTGGAATAGAAATGAAAACTAAAGAAATGGTCTAACGATAAAAGAGAGGAAGATGAATACCGAATGAGAGTAAGCAGATGAAAGTGGAGCAGAAGCTGCGACACCGCGAAGTGCGCCGCCGTAACGGAGAAGGGCGGAGACGGAGGAAGAGCGATTGGAGAGTCTGTGCATAGTGGATTGAGGAGAGAGCGAAGAAGGGATTGTAGTGAGATTCGAAAACTGCGTTGAATTGGTAGAGAGAGGAGAGTAGGGTTTTAGAAGGGGTTTGTGTGTTTATACCACAAAATGGGGTTTTCAGAAGCTTCCGGATTCTCCCAGTTCAACTAAATTCGTTTTTTTTTTCACGGGCAAAATAGCACATTTATTTTTCTTATTCCTTTTTTTTTAATTTAATTTCAATGTATTCTTCTTATTATGTTATTTTCTTAAAAATAAATGTATTATTATGCTAGGCATTATTATGTTGTGTTTTCTTTGGGAGTTTTTATTTTTCAGATTCCAACCTCGGACTTTGCATATATATATATATATATATATATATATATATATATATCATGCATTGTCTATATCAATTGAATTTTTTTTTAAGAGGCTAAAATGATACCACATCAAAATGTCCTCCCTAACATAAGGTATGTCAGGGAAAAACACAAGAGTCTTGAAACAAATATATACAAGGGAAACTTAAACAAAAAAAAAGGGACTAAATAACGTCAAAATTATTAACGTATGCCCAAAATATTAAAAGGACTAAGCCACCACCCATGATAGTTTAAGGCAAGAGATGGAAATTTCGCCTTCTACCACATGAAAAGACAACGACTTGATTTTATCTACAACCTGCAAAATTGAGTAATCTTTGTCATTGAAGAGTCTGTTATTTCTTTCTTTACAGATTTCTCACATAGTTGCATACCATAGAACCTGTAAAATTGACCGACGTGCATTTGAGACACCACCAACAACCGTAAACTGGTTGAAATGATTCCATACAGAGAAAGGAAGTACCGCCGACAAGCTCATCCACCTGAAAATATAATACCATATCGAACCAAATATTTTACAATGTAAAAAAGATGAGCCAAATTTTCCTCTGACCCACATCCAGTAACACACATGCGAGCATCACGATGAATCACTCCACGACGAAGAAGGTTGTCCTTTGTGGGCATACTATCGCGAAACATCCACCAAGCAAACATAACAACCTTCAGAGGGACATCGTTAGTCCAAAGAAAGGACACCGCCACCAGAGAAACAGTCGAAGGCTGAAAAAGTGAGCAATTTATATGCACCAAGGACGGAACAGACATGATATGTTTCCAAGGTCCATAGCCACCTGTCAATTTTTTCTACCTGCAAAGTCACACCGTGAAGTAATAAAATAAACTCCCTCACCAACTCCTCTAGTTTTTTTCATACCAACTGAGTTAAACTCACGAGTATAATTTTCTTTGGGAGTATAATATAACTAATGAAATTATCGAAAAATATATATATACATACTCACACTAATAATTTAGTAGGTAGACTCACAGGTAGACTCGCACGTTTTCAAGGAAGAAATGGAGAATCGTTTCAAAAAAAAGAAGGAAGAAATAGTTCAAATTCAAACTTATGTATAGATTGGTCAAGGTAAAAGAAAAAATAAACTGTTGGGATACTTTCACAAATTTAAGTTTTTTGAACGAGGTATGTGATGTTTTTTGGTTGTGTCAATTGAGCCAAATCTATCTAATGGATTAAGTATTTTACTAACTAGCAAGATTTTACATGTTATTTTTTTAACTATGAGTTAACTAGAATCAATTCTCCATTAAATTTTATAATTTAATTATTACAACCTATCATTTTACTTTATTATCCTTTATTAATTCTTTTTTTTGTTTATATTTAATTTGATGAACCAAATTTAACAAAAAAAAATTAACGAACCAAATTCTTCTTTTACACTATATTTTATCATTTTTGGCAACCAGTTCTATTATTATTTAACTTAAATATATTTTATCAAAAAATATAAAATACATAGAACAAATATTTTGTCAAAAAAATTGGTTTAATGATCGTATTTATTATTTTTTAAATTAATATATAGAAAAAATTATTTATTTAAATTAAATAATATATCTACATTCAGTATTGATCTACGTATACATTCAATTATATCTATTTATTTGTATTTAGCTATGTCCATTTTAGTAATTATACATTCAAAAACAATTTTAATCAAAACTATTCAAACAACATTCATTACATTTAATCAATTCTACATTATAGTATCTAAACATAAATCAATTCTCTCAAAATCAATTATGTCATAATCAATTCTATTAAAATCAATTTTGTTAAAATCAATTCTATCTAAAGCTACAAGCAGGCACGTAAGTTCCTAGTGTTAACTTATTATTACAAGTTCCTAGTTAAATTTTATTTTAACACAAGTAACTATTGAAGGGTGGATTCTAGGGTGAGGGTTCTACCAAATCCCTCACCGGTGGACCACTATAAATAACAATTAAGACCATTAGATTAATCAAGTCCACATGTCCTATTATATAATAGATATACTAGATTACATTACCCCTCTATATTTACCACTTCGCCTCTTCATTCTCATTTTCTAGTCTCACACTGAAAGCACCATGGACATGTCAGGAACAAAAAGATCCCTTGTTTTTGTTTATTTTTCTTACAAATATGATAATTTATGTGAT